>Ga0073904_10000406_pt1 | contig 30527 bp, 21 predicted proteins | sample KloWWTrecipitate_FD_66668 | JGI IMG/M metagenome (GOLD analysis project Ga0073904, IMG submission 66668) | Active sludge microbial communities from Klosterneuburg, Austria, studying microevolution and ecology of nitrifiers - Klosterneuburg... | ecosystem: Engineered > WWTP > Aerobic digester >... | reverse complement strand
CGCGGGCACGAGGTGCACCGCATGCTGCTCGATCTCGAACGCCGCTTTCGTCCTGCGCAGGGTCCGGCCCTGCCCGGATGCCTGGCGCTCAGCGGCCCCGACGGCCTTCCTGCGACCCTCTGCCGCGGCGCCGACAGCGAGCTTCCGGGGACGATCGCGCTCGAGCTGCCGGCGGCGGCGGGCGGCGGCAGTGTCACCCTCGAGCTCGCCGATTGGCGCCGCCTCCCCGCGGCGCCGCAAGTGCAGCTGCCGTTCGCGGTCGACTTCCTGCATGGCAGCGAACGTCATGCCTACCGCTACACCGCGGTGCTGCCCTTCCGTCTCGCTCCCGGTGTGAGCCTCCCCGAGGCGCCCGACACGCTCTTCGCCCGCCTCGACGACCTCGCCGCGCTCGCCGCGGCGCATGAGCGCGCCCTCGAGGCGCATCGGCGGAGCGACGTCCGGATGCTGCTCGCCGACGCCGGCGAGCGCACCACGTCGTCCGGGCGCGGTGTCCTCAAAGAGCTCGGGCGAGAGGAGCTCGCGGCCCGCCTCGGTCCCTACCTCGAGAGCACGCGCTTCAGCCGCTACGAAGACGTCGCGACGCCGGTCATCGCCCTCTCCGCGGACGGCTCGCTCGGCTGGCTCGCCTGCCAGATCGAAGCTGCCGGGCTGCAGCAGCCGGCGAACGGTCCGGCGGAGTCGATCGCCTTCGGCTTCAGCTGGATCGAGCTCTATGCGCGGCAGGACGGAGCCTGGAGGAGCATCGGCAACGCCTCGAGTGCGCGCCCCTGACAGAATGCGGCGATTGCCCGCCGCACGCGCCAGGAGATGACGATGACCGAGCCACAGCCGACACCGCTTCAACACCGTTATCCCGACGACGCCACGCGCTGCTACGGCTGCGGCCGCAGCAACCCCGCCGGTCTCCACCTCGAGAGCGCCTGGGAAGGGGACGAGGTCGTCGCCCGCTTCACGCCCCGGGCCGAGCACATCTCGATCCCGGGCTTCGTCTACGGCGGCCTGATCGCGGCGCTCATCGACTGCCACGCCATGGCGACCGCGGCGGCGCACGTCGAACGGGTCGCCGGCCAGGAGGTGGGCGGCGGCGAGCTCACGCGCTACGTCACGGCGGCGCTGAAGGTCGACTATCTTCGCCCCACCCCGCTCGGGCCCGAGCTCGTCCTGCGTGCCCGCGTCACCGAGTCGGGGCGGCGCAAGCAGGTCGTCGCCGTCTCGGTCGCCGCCGAAGGACGCGAAACCGCCCGCGGCGAAGTCGTCGCCGTGCCGATGCCCGCCTCGATGGCCACCGTCGGCTGAGCGCCGAGGGACACACAAAAGGGACACACGAGCGGGACGCACAAGAGGGACGCACAAGAAGGCAGACGAGGGCAGTCGCCGTCGAGCGCTCCCCTCCGCAGAGGTTCGCCTCCTGCTACCCTTGAGGCGATGCCTCTGGTTCCGTGGCCCGCAGGCGCCGCCGCTCCCGCGATGCCAGCGCGGCATCCCTCACTGCTGATCGGCCTGGCGCTGCAGCTCCTCTTTTTCCGGGAGCTCCTTTTTCGCCGTCGGCGTCCGGCGCTTCGCGCGGACCTGGCTGCGGCTCCGCGCGGCAACGGGGAAGCCGTGTGGGTCTTTCCCGGCATGGGCGTCGGCGACGGATCGACGTGCACGCTGCGCCGTTACCTTCGTCGCCAGGGTTTCGACGCTCGCGGCTGGGGGCTGGGCCGGAACCCTCCAGACGCCCAGGCGACCCTCGCGCGCCTGCTGCCGCGGCTCGAGGAGGTCGTGGTCGCGACCGGCGCGCCGGTGGCCCTGGTCGGGTGGAGCCTCGGCGGCCTGCTGGCGCGTGAGCTCGCGCGGCTACGTCCCGATCTCGTCCGCTGTGTCGTGACGCTCGGAAGCCCGGTCGTGGGCGGCCTCCGCCACACCGCGATCGCCGGCTTCTATCGGCTGCAGGGCTGGGATATCGGTGAAATCGAGCGGCTATTCGCGGTCGTCGACCGCACGCCGATCCGCGTGCCGGTGACGGCGATCTGGAGCCGCCGCGACGGCATCGTCGCCTGGCAGGCGTGCGTCGATGTCTTCACCCCCGAGGTCGAGAACCTCGAGGCGACCTCCTGCCACTGGGCACTCGGGCTCGACCGGGAAGTCCTGGCGGCGCTGCCGGAGCGCCTGCGGGCCGGCCCGAACTAGAGCCCGGCAACGGCTTTGCCCTCGAAATGGCTCGAGGAGGTTCGAAACCGGCGCGGCGCAGGAGCTGGGACCCGGCACGGTGAGTCGCGCCCTCCTACCCAAACGGTCAGGATTGACAGTGGCTCGACCCCTCACTAGCCTTTCGATCTGTCGTTCATCCATTGAGGGGAGATTCTCATGAAGCTACTGCGCCTCGTGCCGGTCGTCCTGGCAGGCTGGTTCATCTCCATCGCCGTCGCGTTCGCCGCCTCTCCGGCCGGCCCGCCGGCTGCCGGAGTGCAGCCGCGGATCCGGACCTATCAGCCCGTCATGGCCGGAGTCACGGCGAAGATGAGCGACATTCACCTGCCGCTCCTGCAGCCCGATCCCAACGTCCTGATGGAGGTCCCCTTCGTGCCGATCTCGGATGCGGATCGCGCCAAGGCGGCGTGGCGCAAGGCGGTGGGCGACGTGACCCCCGACGGCGCGCTGCAGACCGACTACCCGCGCACCCCGGCCGCACTGACGCTTGGAGCCTCGTTCCAGGGCGTCAGCCAGGCGACGCAGGGCGCCGTCTCCGGCTTCTTCGTCTCGCCCCCCGACACCGTCGGGGACGTCGGCCCCAACCACTACGTCCAGTGCGTCAACCTCGCCTGCCAGGTTTTCAACAAGGACGGCTCCGCCGCCGGCCCGGTGGTCACGATCCGCGCGCTCTTCCTGAGCGCCGGCGGCACCGGCGACTGCTCGACCCTCAATGACGGCGATCCGATCGTCAACTACGACCCGCTCGCCGATCGCTGGATCCTGAGCCAGTTCGCGGTCGGCAACCGCGCCGGCGCCGGCCAGGCGCACGAGTGCCTCCTGGTCTCGCAGACCTCCAGCCCCGTCGGGGCTTACTATGCCTACGACTTCGCCATCCCGGAGCCTTACTTCAACGACTATCCGAAGATCGGCGTCTGGCCCGATTCGTTCGTCATGACGGCGCCGCTGTTCGAGGGACCGGTCTTCGGCCAGGGCATCTTCGCGATGAACCGCGCCAAGATGCTCGCCGGCGATCCGACCGCCGAGATGATCTTCTTCGACCTGACGCTCTCGCACCCGGGACTGTCGCGCATCCTGCCCGCGGACGTCGACGGCATCGCCCCCCCCGCCGGAGCGCCGGTGGTGCTCGCCGGCATCACCGCCAACGAGATGGGCGACCCGCAGGACGGCATCCGGCTGCTCGAGCTCAAGCCCGACTTCTCCAACCCGCCCGCCTCGACGCTCACCGAGCTCGGCTTCCCGGGCGGCAGCCTGGCGGTGGCGGCGTTCGACCCGACGCTCACCCAGGTCTCGGGCAACTGCGGCTTCGCCTTCACCGCCCGCGACGACATCGAGCAGCCGCCGCCGGCCACCTGCGGCATGCGCGTCGACGCGCTCTCGGACCGCCCGATGCACCGCCTGGGCTACCGCAACTTCGGCGCCTACGAGTCGTACGTCTTCACCCACACCGTCGACGTCAACGCCACTCCGCCCGCCGCCACCAGCGGCCACCGCGCCGCCATGCGCTACTACGAGCTGCGCCGCGCGCTGCCCGCCGGCACTTTCACGGTGCAGGAGCAGGCGACCTTCTCTCCAGACGCGACGCACCGCTTCATGGGCAGCGCCGCGATGGACGGCAACGGCAACATCGCCGTCGGCTACAGCGTCAGCGACCTCGCCACCTTCCCCGGCGTGCGCGTCGCGGGACGGCTGGCCACCGATCCCCCGGGAGGCCTCTTCCAGGGCGAGCTGGCGATCTCCGCCGGCGGCCGCTCGCAGACCAGCACCGGCTCGCGCTGGGGCGACTACAGCGCGCTCTCCGTCGACCCCGCCGACGAGTGCACCTTCTGGTACACCCAGGAGTACTACGACCCCGTGGCCCCGCCGTCGTGCTCGGCCACGGCCTGCTGGACGACCCGGATCGCGAGCTTCACCATGCCCGGCTGCGTCAGCGCGCTTCCCGCGAGCGGCACGCTCCAGGGCACGGTGACCGATGCCAACACGGCGACCGGGATCGTCGGCGCCCTGGTGCAGACCTCGAACGGCAACTCGGCCCTCACCATCGCCGGCGGCGCCTACTCGATGGTCGTGCCGGCCGGCACCTTCGCGGTCACCGCTTCGAAGGCGGGCTACGGCCCGGAGACCGCGGCGGGCGTCATCGTCGCCGCGAGCGGCACGACGACCCAGGACTTCGCGCTCTCGACCGGCGTCCTCAGCGGCACGGTGACCGACTCAGTGACCACGCTGGCGATCGCCGGCGCCCTCGTCGAGGTCTCGAACGGCGCCACGACGCTCACCGACGGCTCGGGCAACTACTCGTTCGTGATCGCCCCCGGCACCTACACCGTCGACTTCTCCAAGGCCGGCTACTTCCCGGTCAGCACGACGGGGCTCGTCGTCGGCGCAACCGGCACGACCGACGCCGACGCGGCGCTCGACCCGACGCCGGGCCTCGCCGTCACCTCGACGGCGGTCGACGACTCGACCCTCGGCAACAACAACCTGATTGTCGATCCCGGCGAGTGCTTCTACCTCGACGTCACGCTGACCAACGGCGGCAGCATCGCCGCCACCAGCATCAGCGCCATCCTGACGACGACCTCGCCGCTGGTCGACGTCGTCGACGGCGCGTCGGCCTATCCGGACATCGCCGGCGGCGGCACCGGCACCAATGTGACCCGCTTCCGCCTGCGCACCGGCCTCACCTACCCGGCCGGCGTGCCGCTCGCGCTCGTGCTCTCGCTCACCACCGCGCAGGGTCCGTTGGCGATCCCCTTCTCCGTCTCGACCACCGGCGGGGCCGCCACCACCTTCGCGGCCACCGGCCCGGTCGCGATCCCGGACAACGACGGCTCCGGCGCCGCGTTGACGATTCCGGTCGCCGGCTTCACTTCGACGCTCTCGAAGGTCGCCGTGCGGGTGCGCATCACCCACACCTTCGACGGTGACATCGTCCTGCGCCTGCGCAGCCCCGACAACACGGTCGTCCTGCTCGCCTATCAGATCGGCGCCGCGGGCGCCGGCTTCGGCACCGACTGCCCGGCCGATGCCAACGACACCACCTTCGACGACGACGCGGCGACATCGATCACCGCCGGAGCGGCGCCGTTCATCGGCTCCTTCCGGCCGCAGCAGCCGCTCGTCGCCTTCGCCGGCAAGGCGCCGGCGGTGGTCAACGGCAACTGGTCGTTCGAGGTGGCCGACCTCGGCGCCGCCGACATCGGCAACATCGAATGCGTCGCCCTGCTGTTCAACGGCACGTCGGTCGGCCCGGGCTGCAACATCGCGCCGACCGCCGATGCCGGCGGGCCGTACGTCGTCGACGAAGGCGGCACGACGCCGCTCTCCGGAAGCGGCTTCGATTTCGACAGCGACCCGCTCACCTTCACCTGGGATCTCGACGGCGACGCGGTCTTCGGCGAGACCGGGCCCGCGGCGGCGCGGGGTGACGAGGTCGGCGCCACGCCGACCTTCTCGGCGGCCGGCCTCGACGGTCCGTCCCTCGCCAACGTGACGCTCCGGGCGTTCGACGGCACCAACGCGACCGACGCTCTGGCCACGGTGTCGGTCGCGAACGTCTCTCCGACCGCCTTCGCCGGCGGCCCCTATACGGTGTCGGTCGACGGCACGGTCGTTCTCGCCGGGAGCGGCAGCGACCCGGCGGGCGTCCTCGACCCGCTCACCTACGCCTGGGATCTCGACGGCGACGCGCTGTTCGGCGAGACCGGAGGCGCGGCGACGCGGGGCGACGAGGTCGGAGCCAACCCGACCTTCGACGCCACAGGTCTGGCGGTCGGCGCGACGGTGCCGGTGGACCTGCAGGTGAACGACGGCGACAGCGGCGACGCCGCGGCGAGCTCGACCGTCACGGTGGAGGGTTCGATCATCGAGATTCCGACGCTCTCGGGCATCGGCCTCGCCGCGCTGATCGCGCTCATGGTCGGCGCGGGCCTCTACCTGTCGCGCCGCCGGGAGCGCACCGGCAACCGGTAGGGCGACCGTCCGCCAGCGCACGCGTGTGCTGGCGGACGGCGGGACACACCCAAGGGACACTCGTTCGGGTCGGTCCTATTGGTGTGTCCCGGGCGGAGGGGTCAGGGAAGGGTGAGGGTCCAGTTCGAGGTGTCGTGAGTCTCGAAGCCGTCGAGCAGCAGCGCCTGGCAGGAGAACTGGGTCAGGGCGACATCGTCGAGGCTGAAGTTGGCGCCGTTGCCGTCGATTCCTTTGACGTACTCGAACTGGAGAGTGTGCGGCAGGCCGTCGGCGATCGAATCGACGATCAGACTGTACGGTGCGTAGGTCGTGTCGGCGACGAACGGCTCGAGGTAGCTCGCGATGTCGCTGCCGTCGAGCCGGACATGCAGTTCGTCCGTGAACGGCGCCTGGACCGCCCCCACGCCCATCTGGAACTCGAGGTCGGCATAGGCCGCGAACGGCACACTCACCGTCTGGCTCACCGACGAGGTCTCCGGCGTGCTGCCACCGACACCGCCGAACCAGGCCCAGAAGTCACCCGTCCTCGGGCTGACTGAACCTGCACCGTCGCCGCAGACCGCGAGCGAGCAGATCGGCGAGGAGTACTGGGTCGAAGCTTCGATCCAGCTCGGGCTGTCGAGCGGCAGCCCCGAGGCGTCTTCGAAACCACCGCCGGAAAGCACCAAGACCTGGCGGACGACCAGCGTCACGCCGTCCAGGTTGAAGGCCGCGAAGCCGCCACCGGCCGGACCCTCGAACTCGAATGCCAGCGTATGCGCGCCGCCATCGGCGTAGGCGTCCAACGCCAGCGTATAGGCGGCGAAGGCACCTTCGGGTGTCGTCGGTTCCGGGTAGGCGGCGAGAAGGTCGCCGTCGACCCGGACTTCGAGCAGATCGGTGTACGGCGAGCTGACGGCGCCGATGCGCAGGAAATAGCCGAGCTGGGCACTGACGCCCACCGGCAGCGTGAACTCCTGCGTCATCCAGGCGGTTTCGCTGGCGGGATCGACGGTGGCGCCGAAGAGGGTCCAGTACTGGCCGTCGCGAGGTGCGGCGCCGTCGGCGCTGCCGCAGGTCTCGATGCTGCAGACGGGCGAGCCGAACTGGGTCGATGCGCCGCTCCAATCCGGGCAGACTGGCGGCGCGCCGCTGGCGCGCTCGAAACCGCCATCCCGAAGCACATTGACCGCGGAGCAGCTGAGTTGGGCAGGAACCGCAGCCGGCGCGAGCGCGGCGAGAAGAAGGGACAGCAGGATGGGAATACGCAGCTCTGAGTGCATCACTCGACTCCTTCGGTAAGGTGAGCTGGAGCTCACCCCACCACGCTATCGGCGGAGTCGAACGCATTCTTCCGGGGAAGCTACCCGGTCGAGACGCGCGCGAGCGCGCGGCAGCAGCACGAGCTGCGGGGAAACTACCCGGTTCCCTGCCGGCTACGGAAGGCGGCGAATGACGACGAGCGTGAGGTCGTCCGCGAGCTGGTCCGAGGCGACGTACTCGACGACACGATGAACCAGCTCGTCGGCGAGGCGCAGGGCGGAGATCTCGCGCTCGGCGGCGAGCTCGGCGAAAGCGGCACGGACGCGCTCGATGCCGAACGGCTCGCCGGCGGGAGAGAGCGCTTCGGTCAGTCCGTCGGTGAACAACAACAGACTGTCGCCCGAATCGAGTCGCAGGCGGCGTTCGACGAACGCCTCGTGCTCGAAGGCACCGAGCGCCGGGCCGCAGTTCTCGAGCTCCTCGAGCGCGGCTGCGTCGCACCCGCGGCGCGAAACGAGCCCCGGCGGATGGCCGCAGCTCGCATAGACGATCTCGCCGCTCTCCCCTTCGAGCACCGCGTAGCAGCAGGTGACGAAGGCCCGCGTCGCGGTCGATTCGCGCAGCAGGCGGCTCACCGCCGCCAGGGTGACCGCTGGCCCGTTCCCGCGGCTGGCGCCGCCCTCGGCATCGATGCTCGCGAGCCCGTCGGCGGGCGGCTCGCGGCGGGCGCGCAGCAGGGCGCGGAAGGTCGCCATGATGAGCGCCGCCGGGACCCCCTTGCCGGCGACGTCGCCGATCACCAGGCCGCACCGCCCGGGCCCCTTGCCCGCCTTCGCCCGGTTGCCGGCGAGCGGGAAGTGATCGTAGAGATCGCCGCCGAGCTCGAGACTCGGCCGGCAGAGCCCGGCGATCTCCCAACCCGCGAGCTCGGGCGCCTGGCGCGGCAGCAGCCCGAGCTGGACCTGGCGCGCCAGGCGGACCTGCGCGTCGACCTGCTCGAGCTCGACCAGGCGACGGTGCAGCATCGCCTTGTCGATCGCCATCGCCGCCGCTTCGGCGAAGAACTCGAGCCGCTCGAGGTCGGCGTCGTCGAACGCCCCGAGCCGGTCGCTCTCGACGTCGAGCGCGGCGATCGCGCGACCCTCGAAGCGGATCGGCACGACCATCTCCGACAACGTCTCGCGCCGGCCGAGAATGTAGCGGGGGTCGTCTCGCACATCGGGCACCAGCAGGCTCGCGCCGGTACGGATGGCATGGCCGACCAGGCCCTCGGCGCCGCTCAGCATGCGGTCGTCGGCCACCGGGCGCTCGAGATAACCGCGCCGCGCCACGACGGCGATCTTGCCCATCAACGGTCTCCCCGGCTGGGTCAGCACCTCGCTCAGGGCGAAGATGCCGGCAGCGTCGAAGGCGACCACCCCGGAAACCACGTCGAGCAGGCGGTCGAAGATCTGGCCGAGATCGAGCGTCCCGCGGCTGCGGCGCGCAATCTCGAGCAGCAGCTCACAGCGCTCCTCGGCGGACAGTTGCCCGCCGCCACTGCCGCCCGCGTGGGCCGATCCCCCCTTCTTCTCCGGCTGGCTCGTCACGCGCCGCTCTCCCTTTCCGCTGCCAGAGAATACGTGGACGGGGCGAGAATGTCCCCTGTGGCCGGCGAAACCTCGCGCCGTCCGGATGCGTTGTATCTCCCAGGAGGAACTGCACATGGACGCACCGAAGATCCGCCTCACCGTACTCGGCTGGACCCTGACGATGGCCGCAGCGGGCTCCGCCGCCTGGGCGGCCGACTTCCGCCTCGAAAAGCACCTGCCTATCGCCGCCGGCGGGAGCTTCGCCCTGACTTCGGAGGCCGGCGGCATCGAGGTTCGCGGCGGCGACGGGACCGAGGCCGTCGTCGTCGTCACCTCGGACCGCGCCGACTTCGCCGAAAGGTACAACTTGCGCTTCGAGACGCCGCAGCCCGATCGCATCGAGGTCGCGATCGAGCGCAAGTCGCGCGGACCGAGCAGCTGGTTCGAGGGCGGCCAGCGCACCCGGGTCGTCGTCACGCTGCCGAAGAGCGCTTCGACACGGATCTCGAGCTCGGGCGGCGGCATCGATATCGCGGGGATCGACGGCAAGGTCATGGCCGAGAGCTCGGGCGGCGGGGTGAAAGCCAGCCGCCTCGGCGGCGCAGCGCAACTGTCGAGCAGCGGCGGCTCGATCTCCGCCGACGACGTCGCCGGCGACCTCGAGGCGGAGAGCTCCGGCGGCGGCATCGCGGTCCGCGAAGCGCACGGCCGGGTCGTCGCCGGAAGCTCCGGCGGCGCGGTGAGCGTCGCCTTCGCCGCCGGCAACGCCAAGGGCGGCGAGCTCTCCTCGTCCGGCGGTGGCGTCGCGACGATGGTCGATCCGGCGGTCGGCCTGGAGATCGACGCCAGCTCTTCTGGCGGCTCCGTCGACTGCAACCTGCCGCTCACGGTGCGCGGCAAGATCGGTCGCGACGATGTGCATGGCACTCTCAACGGCGGTGGCGCCCTGCTCAAGCTGCGCTCGAGCGGCGGCGGCATCGATATCTCCAAGCGCTGATCTCGGGGACACACAAATGGGACACACAATCGGGACGCAGACCGGGCGGACCAGCCGATGCGCCTTGCGGCGAATTCGGCGAATCCACCACGCCCTCCTCCCGGCGCTCGCGCTCGTCCCCGCCGCCTTCGCCGGCGAGCCCGCCCGGCCGCCAGCGACAACCTCCACGACGCTGATCGCAGCCGCGCCCGAGCGCGGCTTTCACTATCCCTACCTCCTCATCGCTCCCGCAGCGCCGTCTGGCGCGGGCGCCGCGAGAGCCGGCATCCTTCTCGTCGAGCCCAACAACACCGGCAAGGTGTCCGATGACTTCATCGTGCACCTTTCCGCGGCGCGCGACCTCGCCGACAAGGCGATCGGCGGCTTCGTCGCCCGCGAGCTCGGTCTGCCGCTGCTCGTCCCGGTCTTTCCGCGGCCGGGAAAACAGTGGGAGCTCTACACCCACCAGCTCGATCGCGACACGATGCTGGTCGCCGACGGCCTGCTGCGACGTCTCGACCTGCAACTGCTGGGGATGATCGACGACGCCCGCGCGCGGCTCGCGACCGCGGGATGGAAGCTGCCGGAGAAAGTCCTGCTCACCGGTTTCTCCGCTTCTGGCTCGTTCGTCAATCGCTTCACCGCTCTCCACCCCGAGCGCGTCCAGGCGGTGGCTGGTGGCGGCCTCAACGGCAACCTGATCCTGCCGCTCGCTGCGGTGGGAGGCCGCGAGCTTCCCTATCCGCTCGGCATCGCCGACCTCGCGACCGTCGCCGGCCACCCTTTCGACGCCGCGAGCTGGAGAGCGGTCCCGCAGTTCCTCTACATGGGCGCGCTCGACGACAACGATGCGGTGCAGTTCGACGACGGCTACACCGCGGCCGAGAAGGCGATCGTCGACACCGTGATCGGCGCGAAGATGCAGCCCGATCGCTGGGACCACTGCCAGCGGATCTACCGCGACGCCGGAGCGACGGTCGAGTTCCGCACCTACGACGGCGTCGGCCATTTCACCACCAGCCAGGTGAACGAGGAGCTCCGCGACTTCTTCCGCCGGCACCTTCCTGCGGACTAGCCGGTCAGGGCGTCGCGATGATCCTGTCGAGCAGCGCCGTGAAGCGCGGATCGGCGCGCAGGCTGGTGAAGTCCTCGTCGCCCTCGACCGTCGCCCGCGGAGCGAAGCCGGCGGCGATCGCCTGGCCGAGCCGGTCGAGCGCCGCGTCGGGTTGCCCGTCGCGGGCCAGGGCGCAGGCCAGGTTGTAGAGCACCACGCGCCGCGCGTCGCTTGCGGCCGGCATCGCGTCCGGCCCGGCGAGCGCCTGCTCCCAGATGCGGATCGCCGCCGCCAGGTCGCCGCGCTGCATCGCCGGCACCCCGAGCTGGTTGTAGACGAAGTTGGGATTCGCCCCCGCCGCCACGGCCTTCGCGAGCTCGGAGAATCCGGCGTCGAGCTCACCGGTGCGCACCAGTGCCTGGCCGAGCTGGAGACTCAGAGAGAGGCCCGACTCGCCCGCCGCCATCGCCCGCCGCAAGACGGGGATTGCGGCCGCGTCCTGGCCGCTGCGGGCCAGTACCCCGCCGAGCGTTGCGAGCGCCGTCCGGTCGTCCGGGCGACGGACGAGCATCGTCCGCAGCGCCGCCTCGGCAGCGGCGAAGTCCTGCCCGTAGGTTCCGAGAAGCGCCTGCCGCGCGAGGTCCGGCGCCGGGCCGGGCGGCGGCGGACTCACCAGCCGGTCGACCAGCCAGGCGACCGTCTCCTGCACGAGGCGCCGCGACTCGACTCCCTCGTCGAGGGCGTCGAAAGCGTGCGGAAGCGTCGGCGCCTCGACCATCGTCCACGGTGCGGCCTGTCGCACCGCCTGCGCGAAGATCTCGCGGATTCCGTTCTTCAACTGCGGGCTGTCGCGTCCGGCGAGGACGTAGAAGACCGGCAGATCGGTCCGCAGCTCCGGCACCTGCGCGTGCCCGTAGTAGAGCACCGCTGCCGCGACCTCGGGCCGCGGTGCGCCGTGGAGCCAGGGCAGCGCCAGGCTCACGTTCGCCGAGCACGCCCAGACGGCGAGCCGCGCGGGATCGAGTCCGAGCTCCGCAGCGTGCGCACGCAGGTGGGCGAAGAGCGCGTTCAGGCTCTTCGTCGCGTCCGCCCCGTCGCTCTGGTAGACGATGCCCGCAATGCCGTGCGCCGCCGCGAGCCGCGCCCAGTCGCGATAGATCGCCCACTCCTGAAACGGAGAGCCGGTGACGTTGACGAAGACGATCGCCGGCAGCGCTGGGCGGCCGGCGCCTGCCGCGGCGCCCGCCGGCGAGGCGGGCGGCCGGTAGAGCTCGAATCGCCGGTCGCCGTCACCGAACGGCTGGCCGGCTTCGACCGTCACCGCCGCCATTGCCGGCACCCGAAAGACGACGCCGTACTTGGTGACGTCGAGCGAGCCGGTCGAATCCGCTGCCAGGGATCCCGCGCGCGCGAGAGCCAGGGCGCCGATCGTGGCGAGAAGGAGGCGTCGACGGCGATGGCGCGGGGCCCGCGCGGCGGCTTGGAGGTCCATGCCTCCGCATACGCGAGAGATCGCGGTGAGTTGCGTCGGAGAACGGCTAGCGGGCGGCGGCCGGCTTGGCAAGCGCCGGCACGCCGGCCTCGTCGAGGAGCTTGCGGAAGGCCGCCGAGCTGCGCAGGGGCTGAAAGGCGGGATCGATGCGGGCGAGAGTCGCGGCGCTCTCTCGCCGTTCGAGGGCGCGCGCGAGGGCGGCGAGCGCCTGGGAGCTTTCGCCGAACTGGGCGTAGATCCGCGCCGCTTCGGTGTCGGAACCGCCGGTTCCCGCTACCGCTGCAGGTGGCCGCTTCGCCGCCGCGTCGGCGCGCTCTTCGAGCAGGCGCGCGGCTTCGCTCGCGTCGGGGGGCGCCCATCCGGCGGAGGTGAGGCGGCGGATGCGCTCGTCGTCGAGCGTCGCGCCCGAGTCGAGCGCGTCGAGCAGTTCGAGCTCGACCGCCGCGGCGGCGAGCCGGCGCTCGGAAAGGTGCAGCGCCGCCAGAGCGGCGTGCGCCCGGCGGAAGAGAGGCTCGCGACGGACGACAGCGGAGAGAAGCTGGCGCGCTTCGAGCGAGCGACCGGAAAAGTAGTGGATCCAGGCCTCGTCGGTCACGACTTCCGGATCGAACTGCCCGGGCAGGCTCGCCGGTTCGAGCTCGCGCAGCGCGTCGTCGAATCGCCCCTCGACCGCGCAGCTCCAAACCAACGCTCGTCGCGCGCCGACATGCAGGGCGTCGATCCCCAGCGCGCGCTCGGCCGAGGCGCGCGCGGTCAGCGGCTCGCGGGCGAGGAAGAGCTGGGTAAAGGCGAGCGCCGCCAGCGGATCGGCGAGCTTCGCCCCCTCTCCCAGGGCGATGTTGGCGGCGAGCGCCGCCTGGGCTTCGAGCCGGGCGCGCTCCATCTCCCCTTCGCGCACCAGCAGGTTGGCGAGCGCCGCATGCGCCGCCGCCTGATTGCGCGCCCCGGAGTCGAGCTGCAGCGCCGCTTCGAAATGACTGATGGCGGCACGGCGTGACGCCAGGTCCGGGAGCGGCGCGGCGGCCAGCCCCTTGGCGAGCTCGGCCGCAGCTGCGGCGCGCATCGCCGCCGGGTCAGGCGTCGCCAGCGCGCGCGCTCCGATGTCGCCCTTCGGCCGCTCCGGCGGGCCCATCCACCAGAGCACCCCGAGAATCCCGGCGCCCGCGACCAGCAGCCCGGCCGCGAGCTGCGCCGGAGAGACCAGCGACCGGCGTGCGCTGCGCCCGCCGGTGAGCTCGCCGGCCTCCGCAGCCCCCGCGGGGGGGGCGACGGCGGTAGCGCCGCCCGGAGCCAACGGCCGCACCGGGATGAGAAGACGGTAGCCGCGGTTCTTGAGCGTCTGGATCGTCGCCACGCCGTCCGCACCTTCGTCGAGCGCCGCGGTGAGCGCGCGCACCAGCCGGTCGAGCTCGCCGGTCGGCGGCACGGCATTCGGCCACAGGCCGCGCGCCAGCCACTCCTCTTCGAGCCATTCCCCGGGACGGGAGAGGAAGATCACCAGCAGGTGGACTTCGCGCGCCGTCAGCGGCACCTCGCGCCCGGCGAGCAGGAGCTTGACCTGCGCGGCGTCATACTGAAACCGCCCGAAGGCGAAGCCCGATCGCATCTGATCGCTCACGACGCCGCCGATCCTAACGCCCCCGGCTGCCGCCCGCTGCAAGTCGCTTCACGCGCGGCGGCACAGAGTCGCCGGGAACCCCTTGCAACCTCTGGACGATCCCACTGGCGTTGACTAGGATCCGGCTCCGGATTTCCAGGAAGGGGGAACTTCATGGGAAGAAAGCTCGGGCGAATCCTCGTCTGGACGATGGTGTTGCTGTTACTCGTCGCCGGACTCGCCGCCGCCGCAGCAGAATTGCGCTGGAAACGGACGTTCGACGCGCCGTATCCGGATCTGCACGCTTCGACCGATCCGGCGGTCATCGAGGCCGGCAAGACGCTGGTCTACGGCCCCGCAGGATGCGCCTACTGCCATCTGCCGCGCGAGGAGTGGGATCGCCTCGACGCCGGCGCGACGCCGCCGCTCACCGGCAACCATCGCTTTCCGCTGCCGTTCGGCACGGTCTACTCGCGCAACCTGACGCCCGACGCCGAAACCGGTATCGGCAAGCGGACGGACGGCGAGCTGGCGCGGATCCTGCGCTACGGCGTGCGCCACGACGGGCGCGCCGCGGCGCCGTTGATGGCCTTTCACGGCATGAGCGACGAGGATCTCGTCGCCGCGATCTCCTACCTGCGCTCGCAGCCGGCCGTGGCCGCCGCCGTACCAGAGCACGACCTCAATCTCCTCGGCAAGGCGCTCATGGCGTTCGTGATCGCGCCGCCCCCGGTCGGTGAGCCGCGCCCCGTCGCCAGCCCGCCCACGCTCGGACCCGACGGCGCTCCGAACGTCGAGCGCGGGCGCTATCTGGTCGAGAATGTCGCCACCTGCGGCGACTGCCACACCGACCGCAATCGCAAGGACGGCGCCCGCTATTCCGGCGGCGAGCCGATGGAGTCCGGGATCGACCCCGCCCACTTCTATGTGCCGCCGAACCTCACTCCGGACCCGAAGACCGGCCGCATCTATGGCTGGAACGAGGCGACCTTCCTGCACCGCTTCCGCGCCGGCAAGACCTACCCGATGGGGGTCATGCCGTGGGGGGCCTTCGGCCGCCTGAGCGACGACGACCTGCGCGCGATCTTCCGCTTCCTGCGTACCGTTCCGCCGGTCGAGCACGCGAGCGGGCCGGCGGTCGTCAAGAGGTGATGCGCCCGCGCTCCACCGCGGCGGCGATTCGCGGATAGAGTCCGGCCAACTCTTCGCACGTACCCGAGGTGCCCGATGTCGGTCCGAACTCTGCCGCGACTCGCCTGGCTCGTCGCTGCGATGTCCGCCGCGATAGTCGAAGTGAACGCAGTGCGCAGCGCCAGCGCCCAGGGCGTCGTGCCGAACCCTGAGTTCGACGTCGCTGCGGTCGCCGAGTGGACCGGCGACATCGCCAGCCTCGCCTGGTCGCAGACCGACCCCGACTGCGTGCCGGCCAATGCCTCCGGCTCGCTTCTGGTCTCACCAGCCGATCTCCAGACTCCGGCGACCGCTTTTCTTTGCGTCGCGGCGCCGCCGGCAGGCGCCTGGAACTTCACTTTCGTGGTGCGCGCCGAATGCGAGGAGGTGGTGCAGGGGATCCTGCGCTACTACTCCGAGCCGGCCTGCGGCGGGACGTTCCTGGGCAGCGAAGAGACCGGCGGTACGACCCTCGGTGGCAGCTGGGATCAGGCCGAGCTCGCCCCGACCGCGCCGCCCCTCGGCACCCAGTCGATCTGGATCGGTCTCAAGCTCTCGCAGTCGATCACGTCGATGTGCGACGCGCGCTTCGACAAGATCCACCTCGGGTCCGGCATTCCCCTGCTGCGCAGCGGCTTCGAAACCGGCTCCTCCGCCTGCCGCTGGTCCGCCACCGTGCCCTGACGGGGCGCCTGGGGCCAGTCACCGCTTGTCTACTTCACCAGCCCGGGTAGCGCTCCCACCACTCTTCCGCCTCCGGCGTGCTCGGCCGGCCCTCGCCCATCTGCGGCGCCGCGCCGCTCAACTGGAGCGCGAAGTCGTCCGCCAGCCGGGCGATGACTTCACGCCCCTCGAGGCCCGCCAGCCAGTCGGTCGGCAGCGACTCCTCCCCGAGAGCGGCGCCCAGGAGGTTGCCGCAGATCGCCGCCGTCGAGTCGCTGTCGCCGGAGTGGTTCGCCGCAAGCACGAGCGCCGCGCGCAGATCCTCGGGAAAGCTGAGCGCGGCGTAGACGGCGATCGCCAGCGCCTCCTCGGCGACCCAGCCGCCGCCGAGCGACTCCACCTTCTCCGCGGTCGGGTCGCCTTGCGCGGCGAGCGCCCGCGCTGCCGCGAGCGGATAGAGCGTCTCGGCGTGATCCGGCGCCTCGCGCAGGATCGCCGTCGCCGCGTCGAGCGCTTCGGGCAGCGAGCGGCCCTCGTAGGCGATGGCGTGAATCGCCGCCGCCAGAACCCCGGCGGGAAGCTGCCCGGTCGGATGGCCGTGGGTGAGCGCGGCGATTTCGACGCCCATGCGGAAGACCGCGATCCCTTCGCCGGCGCGGAAGAGGAACCCCACCGGCGCGATGCGCATCACCCCGCCGCAGCCCTTCGAATCGTTCTCTGCCAGTCGGCCGTAAGGCCCCGCAACGCGCAGCGCCGCGAGACAGGTGTTGCCCGGCGCGCGGCGTGCGTGCAGAAAGCGCTCGCCGATGAGCCAGCCGTCCGCAGCCCATGGCGGGGACTCCGCTGCCGCGCCGGCGCGGTCCGCCTCGGGCCAACTCTCCCCTTGTGTCAGCAGCCAGCGGCGGTAGGCGTGATGCACGACCGACGATGGATGCGACGTGCCGCGCGCCTCGCCGCGCACCTCGGCGCGGATCAGCCCCTCGACGGTGAAGAGCGTCATCTGCGTGTCGTCGGTGATCGCGCCGGCGATCGGCGGGTGTCCGTAGGTCGACTCGAAGTGCTCGAGCCCGCGCGGCCCGTAGCGCGCCCGAATCTCCGGCCAGCGCAGGAACTCGATCGGCGCCCCCAACGCATCCCCCATCGCCCCAGCGAGCAAAGAGCCGCGTATGCGGCTCCTGAGGGATAGATCGCCGCGTATGCGGCTCCTGAGGGATACATCGCCGCGTATGCGGCTCGTGGAAGGTCGATCGCCATGCGAGCGGCTGCTGGTGGAGGTCACTCCCTGATTGTCTCCCGAAAAGCCGGTCTCGGACGGCCAGGCCGGGGGGGCGAAACCGCCACTGGAATCGTGAGTTCGCGGCTGGGATAGAGTGCTCCAAACAGCCGCCGGAAGGAGAATTCGATGACGATCCCTCGTCCCGCTCGCGTTTCTGCGCTTCGTGCGATCTTCCTCGCCCTCGCGACCCTCGCGACCCTCACGATGACGTCCTTCGACGCCATCGCGAGCGCCCAGACTCAAGAATCGTTCCGCCTGGTCCCGGTCTCGCCCGGGACCCAGAACGTCGTGCTCGGAGACAGGTTGACCCTGGAGGTACGGGTGCTCGACGCCAACGGCACTCCGGTGCCGAATGTGTCGCTCGCCTGGGAAGTGGTCGCGGCTCCCGGCTCGCCTCGCGGGACGAGCGGCGCGCCCTCCCCGTCCGATGGCGCAGGCATCGCGCGCGCCACCTTCGGTTTCGGCGTCGCCGGCAGCGTGACCATCCGCGCTTCGCTGCGAGGATCGTCACCAATTCTCTTTTCGATCACCGTCGGCAGCCTCGGCGAGCTCACCTCCGACAACAACACCCGGGCCTCGGCGGGCGGATCGTTCGACGACATCTGTTTCGATGTCTTCAACAACCCCGACGGCACGCCTCGTCCTGTTCCGCGCGCGACGCCGCTCTGTGTCTTCATGACCGGGACCCTCACCAACCAGGACCAGCGCACCGAGGCCCTGATCGAGATGTCGCCCACGGGGCTCGGCAGCGCCTCGAAGACAGCCTCCGCGAGCGCCGCGCAACAGCAGTCGATCGTCGCCTCCCGCCTGGGGGCGCTGCGTGGCGGTGCCCTCGCCGCCGGGGCGCAGATCTCCTGGTCGGCCGGCGGCACGGTCATCGACGGCACGACCCTCGCCGCCGCGCGCAGCGAATCTCAAAGTCGCGAGCGGTTGGGGCGCAACGTCGAGGCGGCGCTCGGTGGCCACCGCGGCATGGGCGGGCGACAGGGCACCTCCATGCTGGCGCAGGCCGCCGCGGCCGAGCCGGCGCGCGATCGTCGTTGGGGACTGTTCTTCACCGGCCGCTTGCAGCAGGGAGAACAGTCGGGCGATGTCGGTGACGAAACAGCCTTCGATTTCGACACCACGTCGGGCACCCTCGGCGTCGACTTCGCCGCCGGCCCGAACAGCTTCTTCGGCATCGCCGGCGGCTATGCCACCAACCAGACCGACCTCGCCGGCGGTGGTGGCGAGCTCGAGTTCGACGCCCAGAGTCTCATGATCTACGGCGCCTGGCAGGCGACGAACGGTTCCTACCTGCAGGCCACTGTCGGTTACGGCTCGACCGACTACGACCAGCGCCGGCGGATCGAGCTGCCGGTGGTGGGAGATCTCGATGCGCGCGCTCTCTACAACGGCGACCAGCAGTCGGCGTCGCTCGAGGGCGGTTGGAATTGGGGCGGCCGGCGCGTCCTCGCCTCGAGCTTCGTGCGTGGCAGCTGGGCGCGCGCCAAGGTCGACCCCTTCGCGGAGAGCGGCGCGATCGCCAACGTCGTGATCGGCGGTGTCCCGGTGCCGACCGACTTCGGCGTCGCCGTCGAGGAACAGCAACTGGAGTCGCTCCTCGGCGAGTTCGGTTTCGATCTCTCGGGCAACATCTCGATGTCCAACGGCGTGCTGGTGCCGCAGTTCACGGTCACGTACCGCCACGAGTTCGACAACGACGCCCGCACCGTGCAAGCCAGCTTCCTCGGTGACCAGGCCGCCGGCTCGAGCTTCCTGGTCTTTCTCGACCCACCGGATCGTGACTGGATCGATGCCGGCCTGAGCCTCTCGGCACAGTATCTGTGGGGCAGCCTCTTCGTCGCCTACGACAGGGAGTTTGCGCGCGACGACTTCGAGCTCGCCACCTGGCAGGCCGGGCTGCGCTTCGAGTTCTAGCCGCCCGAGTGGTCGACGTCGAGAAGCTCGATCCGAAGTACGAGGTCGTTCGCCGCCTGCGCGAGGGCGGCATGGGGACGATCTATCTCGTCCGCCATCGCCTGCTCGAGGAGCTTCGGGTCATCAAGGTCCTGCGCGCGCAGATGTCGAGCGACGCCGATCTCGACGAGCGCTTCGCGCGGGAAGCGAAGACGGCGATCCAGCTCCGTCACCCGAACATCGCCCAGCTCTACGACTTCTCGATCGACCCGCAGGGCGTCGCCTACATCGTCATGGAGTACATCGAGGGCGTGAACCTCGACGAGTACTGCCGGGCTCGCCCCACGATCGACCTGCACGAGACACTGGGGATCGCCATCCAGGCCCTGCGGGCACTCGGATTCCTGCATCGCAAGGGATACGTTCACCGCGACATCTCGCCCGACAACCTGATGTTGACCCGGGATGCCGACGGCCACTCGCTGGTCAAGCTGATCGACCTCGGCATCGTCAAGATCCTCCGCGAGGACAGTCAAGCGTCGGCCACGCTGCACTATCTCGGCAAGCCGCGCTTCTCGTCGCCAGAGCAGCTGTCGTCGACGGCAGTGGACGCGCGCAGCGATCTCTACTCCTTCGGGGTGATGCTCTACGAGCTGGTGAGCGGGCGTCACCCGATCACCGGGCAGGATCTGCCTTCGATCGTCACCGGCCACCTCTACCTGCCGCCGCTCGCCTTCGAGGTCTCCGATCCCGAAGGCCGGATTCCCGAGTCGCTGCGAGCCCTGATCCTCGAGGCGCTGGCCAAGAAGCCGGAAGGGAGACCGCAGAGCGCGGAGGCCTTCGGCCGCCGCCTGACCGAGATCCAGCGCGAGCTGGCCAGGAAGGCCGCCGCGGCGAACCCCCCGCCGCCGACCGCCAGTCAGACCCTGACAGGAGACGACACGCAGCCGTTTCGAGTGCCGGTCGAGCAGCAGGCTCCGGCGGCCGTGGTCGAGGAGGCCGAGCAGCAAACCGTGATCCAGAAGTCGCGCGGTGTCGCTACGCAGCCGCCGGACGTTATCCCTGGACAGCGACCGCAGCGAGCGGTGGCCGGGTGGTTGATCGGTATCGCCGTGATCGCGATCGGCGTGCTGACAGCGCTGGCGATCCTCCGGTTCCGGGGCGGCAGCGCAGAAGTGCCGGAGGACTACACCAAGGGGCTCGCCGCGCTCGAACGCCATGAGCCGGAGGCGGCGATTCCGCTCCTGCGCTCGGCGGCGGGCCACGATCCGATCGAGCGCGACGGCTACCTGCCGTTCTTCCACCTCGGAGTCGCGCTCGCAGCGACCGGCGACTGTGATGCGGCCGAGGTCGCCTTCTCCACCTCGATCGGGCAGACCGCCCTCGGCCGGAGCGCTGAAGCCTCGGCGCAGGCCACTGCGACCCGGGAGAAATGCGCCAGCCTGGGCCTCGAGCCCGAACTGGTCGAATTCGAGTCGCAACTTGCCGGTCTCGAAGCCCAGGTGAAGGCCCTCGACGCCGATCGCGCGAATCGCGATCTGGCGCAGCTCTGGCGCGACCCGGCGCTCGGGCGGGAGCTCGACCGCGTCGCCTCGCTGCTGCGTGAAGCGCGGGCGCTCACCGACTCGGCGCGCAAGAAGGGATCGCGAGATCCGCTCTTCGCGGCCCAGGACCGTTTCGCCGACGCCCAGCTCGCGCTCGGCGCCCTGCTCAAGAGAATCGCCGCGCTCTAGCCCGGTCAGCTCTTCGGCTGGAAGATGAAGTCGCCGCCCTCGTGGCCGGCGAAGCCGATCTGGGCGTACTCGGGTCGCTGGACGACGCCGAGCTCCGCCGAGCGGAAGGCGACCCGCGCCGAGACCGCCTGGTAGAGCCGGTCGGCGGAGAGCGGTTCGCGTGCCAGGGAGAGAACGGTGAGCAGGGCGCGGGCGAAGATCGAGTGGCGCTCCGCTCCCTGGTCCAGAACCGGCGCCAGGCCGCCCGACGAGAGCACGCTTCGGACTCGACTGCCCGCCTCGGTGGTGCCCTTCGTCCGTTCGAGCCCGAGCCCCCCGAGAGCACCGGCGTAGCAGCTGTCGGCGACGACGAGCACGCGGCCGGCGCGCATGATGCCGAAGATCTTCGCCAGGGCCTCGTTCGGGATCCAGGTCGACGGGTCGTTGGGATCGGCGTCGACCGGCATCCAGTAGCCGCGACCGGTGGCGGCGTCGATCCGGCCGTGACCGGCGAAATAGACCAGCAGGTCGTCCTGCGGGCCGAGCTGACTGGCGAGCTCGGTCAGGCGCTGCATCGCAGCGAGAAAGGTGGCATTCGGCAGCCAGCTCACTTCGAAGCCGTAGCGGTCGCGCAGCATCGCCGCCAGGTCCTCGCCGTCGGCGATGGAGGTCGTGAGCGGCGCGAGGTGCCGGTACGCGCCGCCCGCGATGACCAGTGCGTGGAATCGCCTTCCGCTCTCTTTCGGCGCGCCGGCGAGCGCGGCGGCCGGCGGAATCGCGCCCCCCGCGGCGACGAAGACGAGCTCCGTTTCGGTTCTCCGCGCCGCGCGGTCGATGGCGACGAACGGGATCGGCTTGTTGGCCTCGACCGCAAGCCGCAGGCGGAACATGCCGTCGGCGCCGATCTCGTGCCGTTGCCCGGCGGCGGTGAACTCGGCGAGCCCCAACTCCGCGGTCACTTTGCCGACGATCTCCACTTCGCGCGCCCCGACGGGGACGGGCACCAGCGAGGGACCGCGGGTGGCAAGCACGTCGGGGCGGAGAAACTCGATCGCCGGCGCGCGCTTGGCGATCACCGCCTCGCGGCCGCGGGCCGCGAGATCCTTCGCCGCGGCGGCGGACGACTCGAGCTCCGAAGCGAGGCGGCGATAGCGGTCCTGCGCCGCCTCGAGGTCGGCGACCCGCTTGCGGCTCGATTCAACCGCTTCCTGGCGCTGCGCGACGGTGAGAGCAGGGGGCGCAGGAGTTTTCGCCGGCGGCTGGGTGCCGGGCGCGGCGGGAGTCTGCGCTGCGGCCTGGGCCGAGGCGGTCTTGGCGCTCGCCGCGCTGGCGACAGCGGCTGCGAGAGTGGTCTTCGCCTGCGCGAGCTCGCGCTCGGCGGCGACGAGCGCCTCCCGGGCGCGGGAGAGCTCCGCAGCGTTGACCTCGAGCTCGGCCTTGGCGTTCGCCGCTTCGGCGGTGAGGCGCGAGACTTCGGAACGCAGCGCTGCCACCTCTTTCTCGAGATCGAGGTCCGTCGCCCCGGAGAGTCCCGCGGCCTTGCGGTACCAGACGATCGCCTGGACGGCGTCGCGCGAGACGCCGCTGCCCGATTCGTAGCAATGGGCCAGGTTGCGTTGCGCGCGGCGGCTGCCCCCGTCCGCTGCCTTGCGGTACCAGATCGCCGCCTGGGTGAGATCGGGTTCCCCGCGAACGCCCTGTTCGTAGATCTCGCCGACGTTGTTGGCGGCCTCGGCGTCGCCGCCTTCCGCCTGCGCCAGCCAGGCCTGCAACGCGAAGTCGTTCCTGGTCGGATCGAGGGTGAACTCGCCGCCGCGCAGTCCGCACTCGTGGGCGGTCGCGCGCACCACCTGGCGGGGAGCGGCGAACTTGGCGTGCCGCCCGAGGTTCCTCACCCGGGACGGCAGCAGGCAGTCGACGATGAACAGATCTTCGGGGTGCCGCACCTCGGCCGTGGAGCTCGTCGCGCTGGCGGCTGCCTGCGGCACGGCCAGCGGCATCGCGAGACAGCTGAGAATCGTGAGAGTCGGGATGCGCATCGGGACCTCCGGCGTGGCGGCGGAGCGGCGCACCCGGCTCTTCGCCGGAGAATGGACCGGCCGTCGCTCGCGGCGTAAGTTACCTCGTTTCGGCCTGCGGCGAAAGGAAACCGGTCTCTGCCGCCGGCAGAGGCCGGGAGGCGGGCGCAGCGCGAGGCGAAAAGGCACCTCTCCATCGATATGATCGGACGGTCGCGATGCCGATCCTCATCCATCTATCCGCGCCGCGCCAGGGCCAGCGTTTCGTCTTCTCGCGCTCGGTGATTCTCGGCCGCGGTCAGCAATGCGACGTGGTGCTGCCCGAGGCCTCGGTGTCGCGGCGCCACGCGCAGATCTCGGTTGCCGACGAGCGCTGTTTCCTCGTCGATCTCGGCAGCGGCAACGGGACTTTCCTCAATGGCGAGCATCTCGCGGAGCCGACTCCGCTGGTGAGCGGCGACGAAGTGCGCGTCGGCACGGCTGTTCTCGAGTTCCGTCTCGCCGATTCACCGAGACTCGACGGCACCCGCTCGCGCACCATCACGATTCGCGACGCGGCGCGTGATTCCGGTCCGCTGCCACTGGTGATTCCGCTCGCGAACCTCCAGCTGACCGGCCCTCCGGCCGACGAGCTCGAGCGCATGCGCCGCAAGCTCGAGTTCTTTCGTCAGGCGGGAGTCGTGCTCACCCGGACGCTGAACGAGCGCGAGCTCTTCGACGCTCTGCTGGAGAAGGCCATGGCGGTCCTGCCGCAGGCGGGCCGGGCCTTCATCCTGCGGCGTGATCCCGAGAGCGGCGAGCTCGCCTCGATCGGTGCCCGCACCCGCAGTGGCGCGGTCGAAGAGATTCCCGCCAGCCGGACGCTCATCGACGCGGTGATTCGGCGCCGGGAGCCGCTGGCTTCGGTGGACGTCGGCGCCGAAGCGGGCTTCGAAGTGGCGAATTCCGTTCGCCATCTCAACCTGCGCGCGGTGGCCTGCCTGCCACTTCTCGTCGAGGATCGGCTGGTCGGCGTCATGCAGGTCGACAACACCGAAGAGCGACGCGGATTCAGCGCCGACGACCTCGACCTCCTGTCGGGCATCGCCGGCCCGATCGCCCTCGCCATGGAGCATTCGCGATTGCACGAGAAGCTCGTCGAGCGCGACATCCTCGAGCACGATCTCGCGCTCGCCCGGCGTCTGCAACGCAGCTTCCTGCCGCAGACGCCACCGCAAGTGCCGGGCTACGGCCTGGCGGTCGAGTATTCGCCGGCGGCCGAAGTGGGCGGCGACTTCTACGACTTCTTCCCGCTCGCGAGCGGCCGGATCGGGCTGGCGATCGGTGACGTCTCGGGCAAGGGCGTTTCGGGTGCGCTCCTGATGGCGCGACTGACCAGCGTGCTCCGCGCTGCGGCCGCGCGCTCGGAGCATCCGGCATCGGTGCTCGAGGAGCTCAACGAGCTGGTCTTCGCCGAGAACGACGAGGGCATGTTCGTCACTGCGAACTTCGCCGTTCTCGATCCCGAGAGCGGCCGCCTGGAGATCGCCAACGCGGGACACCTGCTGCCGATCGTGCGCCACCGCGACGGCCGGGCCGGAGAGCTCAAGCTCCAGCCCGGGAGCGCGCTGGGGGTGAGCCGGCCGCTTCTCGCGCCGGCGGCCTCCTGGACGATGTCGCCCGGAGATCTCATGCTGTTCGCCACCGATGGCCTCACCGAAGCCGCCAATCACCAACTGCAGCGGTTCGGCAACGCACGCATCATCGAGACCCTGCGCCGCCTCGCCAGCGACGATCCGAGTCAGGCGATCAACGGGTTGCTGACCGCGGCGCGATCGTTCGTCGGCGATCACGGCTTCGACGACGACCTGACCCTGCTCTGCCTGACGCGCGCCTGAGCCGCGCCAGAGCCGCGCCAAGGGCGCGATTCAGCCGCGCCAAAGGCGCGATTCAGAGAGAACCGTGCTTCCTCACTTCGCGGGTGCGGTGCCGCGACTGAGGATCTCCGCGGCGAGCGCGACGCGAGCCGGATCGGCCGCGGATCTGGCGGCGAACTGCGGCGGGCCTGCCGGCTCACCACGGCGATGCAGCAGGCGATCCGCCATGCGGCCGATGCCGCCGATCCGCGAGCGTCCGGCCAGCAGGGCGACCGCCTGGGCGCGATCAGGGAGGATCGGGAAGAGACTGGAGAAACCGGCGATGTCGAAAACCTCGCGCACGCTCGCGTTGAGACCGCAGAGCGCGATCGCGCCGCCGTCCGAGGCCAGCCGCTTGCCGACCATGATCACCACCCGGAGCCCGGCGCTGGCGACGAAGTCGAGCGCCGTCAGGTCGAACAGCAAAGCGCTGCAGTCCTTGCCGAGCGCCTGTCCGGTCTCGCGTTCGAGCGCCGGCGCGGTCCGCGAGTCGAGCTGACCCGAGAGAGCGAGCACGACGACGCCGCCCTCGGCGATCGTTTGCACGGCAAACGCCATCTCAGGCCTTTCCGCCGAGCCGGAAGACGAAATCGAGCCGACCGAAACGCAGGCGATCGCGGTCTGCGAGCCGGTGCTCGACGCCCGCGGGGATCCGCTCGCCTCCCACCCAGGTCCCGTTCGCGGTTCCGATCTCCTCGCGCAGGAAGAAGCCGCCATCGCGACCGATGAGTCGGGCGTGGCGGCGCGACAGAGTTCGTTCGACATCGAGCGCGCCGAGATCGATCTCCGGCACCGCGCCGGTCACCGGGTCGGGTCGGCCGATCACCATCTCGCTGCCGGTGGCGATCGCGATCGACCAGCCCGAAGCGTGCTCGAGGCGCGCGCCGGCGGCGCTCGCGGCCGCCGCTGCGGCGGCAGGAGCGGGGGCGCGGATACCCGCGTAGGGCGTCTCGGCAGCGGCGCGCGGCCGGGCTTCGGCGGCGAGTGCCGGCTCTTGCACGGCCGGTTCTTGAGCCGGCGACGGCGCCTTGGGCTGCAGTCGCTCCATCCCCACCCGCGCCGCCCGCTCTTCCGCCTCTTCGTATCCACGCAGCCGGGCCGAGAGCTTGCGCATCATCCGCACGGCGACTTCCGGGTGCTCGCGCAACAGCGCATCGAGGGTCGAGGCGTCGATCGGCAGCAGGCGGCAGGCGACCTTGGCCCGCGCGGTGGCGCTGCGCGGCCGATTCTCGAGCACCGACATCTCGCCGAAAAAGTCGCCGGGACCGAGCGTCGTCAGGATCCGCTCGCTGTCGCCCCGCAGTCGCACGATCTCGACCTCGCCGTCGTCGATGATGAACATCTCGCTACCGGTTGCGCCCTCCTGAACGATGATCGCCCCGGCGGCATAGTCGCTCAAGTGTGCACTGCGTCCCCCGCCGGAACCGCCGGGCTTGCTCGGAGATTTGACCATGGCAACAGGGGATTGTAGATTCGCCGGGCGTTTGACGCCAGTCATGCTCCGAAAACCGGGACCGACACCATTCGAGTCGGGTCGGAGACGTTGTGCGATCGATCGCAGCTGCCATGAGAAGTTCCGCCAAGCTCGACCCGTCCCGGCGTAGCGAGGGCCTCTTCTCGCCTGCCGCGCTCGAAATCCGCGAGATGTCGGCGAAGAGGTCGGGCCCGGAGCACGCGATCGAGATCGTCGGTCGCTCGCCGCGCCTCGAGGAGATGCTGAAGAAGGTCGCGAAGGTCGCGCGCTACGACGAGCCGGTGCTGGTCTATGGTGAGAGCGGCGTCGGCAAGGAGTCGCTGGCGCAGGCGATCCATCTGCTCGGCAAGCGCTCGACCCATCCCTTCGTGGCGGTGAACTGCCCGCAGTTCCAGGACGGCAATCTCACCGTCTCGGAGCTCTTCGGGCACCGCAAAGGGAGCTTCACCGGCGCCGTCAGCGACCACCGCGGATGCTTCGAAACGGCCGACGGCGGCGTCGTGTTCCTCGACGAGATCGGCGATCTGGCGATGAACGCCCAGGTGATGCTGCTGCGCGCCATCGGCACCGGTGAATTCCGGCCTCTGGGATCCGAAGTGGCGCGCAAGGCGAGCGTCCGCATCGTCTCGGCCACCAACCGCTCCCTCAACGAGATGGTGATGTCGGAGCGTTTCCGCAACGACCTTCTCTTCCGCCTGCGCTACTTCATGATCGAGCCGCCGCCGCTGCGCGAGCGCGGCGAGGATTGGCAGTTGCTGCTCGAGTGGGCCCTCGAGCGGCTGGCCTGCCGCTACGGCACGGCGCGGCAGTTCTCCGACGCATCGCTGCGGTTGATGGAGGGCTACGGTTGGCCGGGTAACGTGCGTGAGCTGATCAGCGTCGTCGCCACCGGCTACGCGCTCGCGGACTCGAACCAGATCGAACCGCAGGACTTCATCGATCGCCTCGAACGCCGGGTGGGTCCGCGAGCGGATGAGGTGGCGGCGATTCACCATCGTCTGGCGCGCGGCAACGCCGACTTCTGGGCGCTGGTCCACACGCCGTTTCTCGATCGCGATCTGTCGCGCCGCGATGTCCGTCGGCTCCTCACGATGGGCCTCGGAGAGTCGGGGGGCAGTTACCGCAGGCTCCTCGAGCTCTGGGCCATCCCTGCCACCGACTACAAGCGCTTCATGGGCTTCCTGCACCACCATCGTCTGCAACCGCCGGCCCAGGAGGCGAAACCTTGAGCGCCGTCAAGGCGCTCGTGTTCGATCTTTACGGAACCCTGATTCATCTCGACGAACGGCCGTTCCAGCGCGGAATCTCGCGCCTGATCACTGCCGAGCGGCGCGAATGGATCGAATTCCTCCGCGACGTCCTGGTGGTTCGCGCCTATGCCTCGGGCGAGGAGTTCGTCGACGCGATCTTCGCGCGCTTCCCGCCGCAGCCGGGCCTCGCCCTGGTCGAGGCGCGCGAACGCGCTCTCGCGCTGCTCGACCGCGAGATCGCGACGGCGCGAGTGGAGCCCTCGGCGCGCTCGATTCTGGGCTTTCTGCGCCGCCGCGGGTTCGCGCTCGGGCTGCTGACGAACTCGGCGAGCCCGTTCCGCGAACCGTTCGCCCGCTTCACGCTCGAGGAGTCGTTCGACCGGGCGCTCTTTTCCTGCGATCTCGGAGCGAAAAAGCCTGCGGCCGCGAGCTATCGCGCGGCGCTCGACGCGCTCGGCGTTGCAGCGGACGAGGCGATGATGATCGGTGATTCGCTTGCCAACGATGTCCAGGCGCCCCGGGCCCTGGGGCTGCACGCGCTGCGGATCGGCGGGACCGGAGCCGGAACTCTCCCGCGCTTCGAGGATCTCGCCTGGGCGGAGGGCCTGGAGCGCGGCGAGGCGCAGCCGCTCGCGGCACCTGGCCGAAGGGTCGGTCTGGGCGGTCTGGCGGGCAGTTTGACTGCGGTCCGCCTGCTTCCCGACTCGATCCAGGGCCGCTACAACCTGGTCGCCAGAGTCGAGGTCCTGTGGGACGAAGGCTGGAGCGAAGAGCTCTATCTCAAGCGCTTTCGCCACCCCGAAGCGGCCTGGATCGAGGCGATCGCGCGCCCGCTGCACGCCGAGCTCGGGATCGAGACCAATCGCGTCGAGGTGCAACCCGGCGCCGAGACGTTGCTGTTGTCACGCGCGGTCACCGGCGAGAAGCTGACGGCCGAGGTGCCCGGACCCGAGCTGGCCTTCGAGATCGGCCGTCACGGCGCTTCGGCGCTGCTGCTCGCCAATGCCGACCTGCGGCCGCGGAATGCTTTTCTGACCCGCCAGGGCGGAACCGAGCGGCTCACCATGGTGGACTACGAGTACACGCTGTTCGATCGCGCCCTCGACCTCTCCGGTCTCGAGGGTCGGTTCGATCCTCAGTGGCTGGCGCGATTCTCCGACGCCGAGCTCGCCCTGCGCGGCGAGCGCCGGGTCGTCTCGCGCGGCGCGATCCAGCGCACCCGGCGCGCCTTCATCGACCCACGCACCGCCTCGCCCGCCGCCATTGCCGCCTTCCGCGAAGGCTGGCGCGAGGTTCACCAACGGGCGCGGGCCGGCGTCTCGCGGATCGAGGAGTTGCTGCGCGCCCGACTCGCCACCCTCCCACCGCTGGTGGTTGGGACGGAGTCGTACCGCCGGGCGTTCGTGCCCCTCGACATCGCCGATCTCAAGGAACGGATCGCGCTCGATCCCGACGCGGCGTGCGATCTCTGCTTCTGAGCCCGCCCGCCGGGGGCGGCGGGACCTACCCAGTCGGGCGGGGGCGGGACTGAGTCGCGCCCCGGCCCGACTTCCGCACCTGCCCGGGGTGGGCTCGCAGCACACTAGTCCTTTCGTTTCATGAACTTGACGCCTTCGACACACTGTGGCACGGGGCCTGCTAAGTAGGATCGACAAGACCGAGGAGAGCAAGCTGAGCCGATCGTCGGCAAGGCGGCATCCGGGAACGGAACCCGGTCGGGACAGAAACGCGCGCAACACAGAGGAGAAGCAAAATGAAGATGACTCGTGGTGAGATGCAGGATCTGCTCGAGAAGTTCGCTGCCACCAACTCGGACTACCGTTCGGCGCTGCTCAAGAACCCGAAGTCGGTGATCGAGAAGCAGTTCAACATGACGGTGCCGGACAACGTCTCGATCAAGGCGGTCGAAGAGAACGCCAACACGATCTACGTCATCGTTCCGCACTCGGTCGCGGCCGGCGCCGAGCTCGCCGACGAGGATCTCGAGAAGGTCGCCGGCGGTTCGACCGTCAAGGGCGACGCCAACTGCGGCGACAGCGACGGCGCGATGAACACCGTCGTCGAGATCAACGCCAGCCTGTTCTAGTCGTTCCGGCGACCCGGCACCCCGTTCGAAACGGACGGGGTGCCCGGCGCCTCTTTCGACTTCGAGCACGACCTTCCCGACGACTCTCCGCTCCACTCTCCACCCGACATCCCCTTGCCGGCATCGACTTCCCTCCCGCCGGCCCGTTTCGACTCCATCGCCGCTCGCCTGGGGCAGATCGCCGAGCGCGCCCAGACGCTGACCGAGCGTCTCGAGCGAGCGCACACCGAGACGGCTCCCCCGCCCGGGCTCGAGGCCGAACTTCTCTCCGGTTGGGCGCGTGCCTTCTCGGGTGGCGATCTCGTGGCGCTCGAGCGGCGGCTCTCCTGGGACGGGCTCGACCTCGCTCTGGCGGCACGGGCGCTGGGCCCCGCCCGAAGCGTCACCCGCTTCACCGGGGAGACCCTGCCCGACTGGCTCGCCGTCGCAGCGCGACGTTTCTCGCTCGGCGAGGATTGCCGCCCCGAAGCGCGCCGAAGGCACAGCCCGGCTCCCGGGCTCGAGCTCGCCGCGGTTCCCTTCGCGGAGCTGTGGACCCCGCTCGTCGAGGCGGCGCTCGCCGAGGCGTCGGCGGGGATCGACGCCGCCACGGTTCCGCGGCGCGATCTCGCCACGCTCGCCGAAGGGCTCGCCACGGAGATCGCGGCCGCCGGTTCGCGCGCCGCGCACGAGCGTTACCTGCGATTCCGCGGTCTCGGGGAGGGCGACGACGCTCCCGGAGCGTACCGCCGCTATGTCGATTCGGAGCTCGCCTCGGGCCTGCTCGAGCTCGCGGTCGAGTTCCCGGTCGCGCTGCGCCAGATCGCCCGGCTCGTCGACACCTGGATCGCTGCGCTCGTCGAGCTCGCGCAGCGCATCGTGCGCGACCGCAACGCCCTCGCGGACCGCTTTGCCGCGGGGCGCGATCCGGGGCCGGTCGTCGCGGTGACGCAGCCGCGGTCGGATCGGCACCACGGCGGCCGCGGGATCTTCCGCGTCCGCTTC
>Ga0073904_10000402_pt1 | contig 30749 bp, 27 predicted proteins | sample KloWWTrecipitate_FD_66668 | JGI IMG/M metagenome (GOLD analysis project Ga0073904, IMG submission 66668) | Active sludge microbial communities from Klosterneuburg, Austria, studying microevolution and ecology of nitrifiers - Klosterneuburg... | ecosystem: Engineered > WWTP > Aerobic digester >... | reverse complement strand
TCGGACGAGACCTGCTTCCACTGCGGGGCGCGAAACCCGGGGCTCTTCGGTTTCGCCGCGGGTCTGCGGAACGTCGGCGCCGATCTCGGGTTCGGCCCGTTGATCCTGACCATCTGCGCTCTCGCCTACGGCATGTCGCTGGCCCTCGATCCCTCGGGCATCGGCTTCCAGGGCCTGAACGTCTTCTCGCCGAGCCTCGACGCCAGCCTGCGGATGGGCGCTTCGGGCATCTACCCGGTGTGGCAGGACGGGCGATGGTGGACCGTGCTCTCGGCGGGCTGGCTGCACGGCAGCCTGATCCACATCTTCTTCAACCTTTACTGGGTGCGAATCCTGGTGCCCCAGGTGGCGGAGCTGTACGGGCCCGGCCGCACCGTGATCATCTACACCCTGGGCTCGATCGCGGGCTTCCTCGCGAGTTCTTCGGCGCCCGTGGCCATCCTCTGGGCGGCGCCCTTCCTGCAGGGTCCCCTGAGCGTGTTCCCGGGCTTCGGCCTCTACACCCTCGGGGCCTCGGCGGCGCTGATGGGCCTGTGGGGGGCTCTCCTCTACTACGGCCAGCGCACCGGATCGTCGAACCTCCGGCAGTGGGCCTTTCGCAACATCGTCTACTTCATGCTGTTCGGGCTGATGGTGAGAGGCATCGACAACTGGGCCCACCTCGGCGGCCTCGCCGGTGGATGGCTGGCCGCGCGCCTGCTCGATCCCCTCAAGTCCGAGCGCACCAACCACGTGGTCATCGCCATCCTGTGCCTGGTGGCCTCGGCCGCCTCCATCGCGGCCTCGCTGCTGATACCCGTGCCCCCGCTGGATTAGGAGCGGTCCTCTCAGCGCAGCGGTGTTCCGGAGTCACGGAGCGATTCGAGAACCTGCTGAAGCTCCGTCTCACTCAGCGGAACGGGGGGCATCACGGTTTCCCGCCGCAGGGCGCGCGGGTTGGCTATCCAGTCGGTCAGGAGCTTCTCTGACCATGCGCGCTCGCCGGGGGCCGTCTTCGGATAGAAGGGCGTGAAGAGTCCGGAGAGGTTTGGACCGCGCCTTCCGAACCCCCGGGGACCGAGCGAAGTGAGCAGTCGATGGCAGCCGCCGCATTTGCCCTCGAAGGTCGAGGGCGCGCGAGAGGCGTCGCGCGCGAACTGCACGCGATAGGCCTCCTCTGACGCGTCCGGCCGCGCGGTGCTCAGCAGGAACGCGATCAGCGCCTCGGTCTGTCCCCGGTCGAGATCGAACACCGGCATGTTCTCGACCGGCTCTGTGATCGAAGCCATGAGTTCCGGCTGCCCCCGCGTCCAGACCACGGTGTCGAGGTTGGTGGCCAGGCGGTTCCCCTCGCCGCCGATGGTGTGGCAGCGGCGGCAGGCCGCCGCCTCGACCAGCTTTCGCCCTTCGCTGACCGCGGCGCCGCTTCTCAAGCGGTGTTCGGCGGCCCTGCCCCTCAGGAGCCGCGCGTGGGCCAGTTCCTTCCGCGCCGAAGACGGCTGCCCGCGATGGCAGTCGTCGCAGGATCCGGCCTCAGCGTAGTGCGGGGCATGACAGGAGCCGCAGCCCTCGCGCGCCCCCGCAGCAGGCTTCGCCTTGACGCAGCCGAGGACCAGCAGCGAAGCCGAGATCAGAAGGGCGAGACGAAGCCCCAATTGGGCCCCCGCATGAAAAGCCCGACCGCGGTCAGGGCGAGCACGAAGCCGCACGCCGTGAGCACGAGGACCGCGAGCCAGCGATGCTCACGGGGGAACCAGGAGGCGCGCTCCAGCTCGGGGACGGGGAGCCAGGGAAGAGCCACGAACATCGCGATCAGCACAAGCGCCGCGTAGATCGCGGAGGACGAGTAGCTGACGAGTTCCTGAATCCAGAGCAGGAACCACGCTGACTTCGCCGGATTCGGCGCGTGGGCGGGATCCGCCGGCAACTCGAGGGGTGCGGGAATGAATGCGGCCGCGAGCAGAAGCACGGCCGAACAGAGGACGAAGCCCCCGGTGACGAGCCGGAACAGGCGCGGCGTGCTGTTCACGTAGCCGCCTTCCTCGGCGTAGGGCAGGAGCCCCCGCTGCCTGCGGATGATGAAGAAGTGGAGCATGGAGAGCGCGAACATCGCTCCCGGGAGCATCACGACGTGAAGCGCGTAGAAGCGGAGCAAGGTGAGCGGACCGCCGACCGTGTCCGGCACCAGCAGGGACCGGAAGCCGCCGCCGAGAGGAAGCGTGCGCAGCAGTTCCATCCCGGTCTGGGTGGCCCAGTACGCGAGCTGGTCCGCGGGCAGCAGATACCCGGTGTACGCCGTGAACACGGCCAGGAGCAGGAGCAGGCAGCCGACGATCCAGTTCAGCCTCTGCTTCCTCTTGAAGGCCCCGGTCAGGATCACCCGCAGGGCGTGCAGCGTGATGAGCACGAGCAGGGCGTGAGACGACAATCGATGCAGGCTGCGAAGGTAGCCGCCGCCCCAGACATCGATTTCGAGGAACTGGATCGAGCCGTGCGCCCTCTCGGGCGAAGGCGCGTAGTAGAAGAGCAGCAGCAGGCCGCTGCCGAAGAGCAGCAGCAACGTGGTGAGGGCGAGCCCGCCGAGACCGAACGTGTACGTGATCCGCAGATTCGTCTCCAGCACCCGGCGCGGGAAGAGATGCTTCAGCAGGGCCGTGACCATCAGCCCTCCTCGCGCGAGATGGAGAGGATGCCAAGGCGCTCCTCGACGGCCAGGCGCGTCATGTCGCGGGTCGCGGGCCCGGCCACGACCTGGCCGTCGCTCTTGAAACGGCTCCCGTGGCACGGGCAGGCGAATCCCTCCGCGGTCGCGTTCACGGTGCAGCCGAGGTGGGGGCAGAGGAGGTCGAGGGCCAGGATGGAATCGCCGTTCCTCACCACCGCGCAGCGCTTCTGGGGCAGCACGAGCGCGCCCTCCGCGGGCACGTCAGCGGCCGGAATCGCGATCGCCTCGCGTGACGAGCGTCTCCCCCGCGGGGTGAGAAACCGCCACAGGCCGAACCCTCCCAGCAGGGAGAGGGTCAGCGCTTCGAGGGCGGATCGGCGCGATCGAGCAGGTTTTGCCATTGTCTCAAGTACTGACGCACGTACTCCGGCGTCTTGCGATTCATCAGGGTATGACGATCCAGGGGAAAGAAGGCTCCGTTGGTGACGGTCTGACCGGTCTGGCTCCAGAACGAGCGCAGGGCGAGGCCATCCTGGTCGAGCAGGTGGAGACGGTCCGCGTCCTTCTCCAGCAGGAAGCGGCGAGGCGAGTCGTGGCAGCCGCTGCACGTCACCGTGCCTCGCCTGACCGTGTGGGGCGAGAAGGCCTTCCACTCCGCGGCCAGAAGCTTGTTCTCAAAGCCGCGGCCCGGGTCGGTGGCGAAGAGGATGAACTGCGGGCGGATCGGCGACACCTTGCCGCGCGCGTTCAGCCCGAGCGGCGGCGCGTCCTGGCGTCTCAGGTAGGCGCTCTTCTTCCACGGCCCCGCCGAAGGAAGGGCGGCGAAGGCCTCTTCCTGTTCGGGTGTCTTCGGCCGGACCAGGAACGTGCCGTATTCCTGCGGCGCCCATGCGGCGTGACAGGCCACGCACTCCATCTTCTTCATGTGGGCCTCGAACGAATGCTCCGGCACCGTGCGTGAAGGGTTGGGATGACAATCGATGCACGTCCTGGTCGCACCTTTCCCTCCGTGCAGCGACTGCATGGGATGGCAGTCGGCGCAACTCATCCCGCGCTCGCGATGCACGTCGGGCAGCATCTTCAGGAGCGACTCTCCGTTCGCGATGGCGCCCCGCCGGTAGCGGGCGTGATCCTCACGCGGGGCCCGGCCGTAGTAGTCCCAGCCCACGAAGTAGCCGCGATGACAGGCGAGGCAGGCGTCGTCCTTGGGCTTTCCGTCCCGGTGGGGTTCGCTTCCATGACAGTCGTTGCAGGAAGAGACGTGACAGCCCGAGCAGGAGGCCTCGAAGAAACGGCCGCCCTCCGCCTTTCCGAAGGCGCGATGGGCGAAGGCGCGCTCCGCCGCACGCGTCGACATCGGCCCCGAGAGCGCGGCCCGGGCCCTGGGGTGACAGCCGAGGCAGTTCGCCTCGGCCGCCCCCGCCGGTGCCGGGTCAGCGAGCAGCCAGAAGGCGGCGATGAAGAGGGTCTTGCAGAGCGTCATAGTCGAGCTTCTTGAGATAAATCGGATCCTTGCCGGTCTCGTGACAGACCAGGCACAGGTTCACGGCGAACACGCGCCGCACTTCGTCGTGCTCGAGCGGGCGCGCCCCCGTGCGGGTGATCGCGGCGTGAGACACCACCCGTCCGCGGTCCATGGCGAGGAAACCGTCGAGCGCCTTCTTGTCGTTCTTCTCGCAGAGCAGCGTGCTCTTCACCCCGCCCTGCTCCAGCAGGCTCTGGCCGAAGCCCAGGAACGCGGGGTTCCCGTGACACTCCGTGCAGCCCACCGCCCGCGTGCCGGTGTTGTGACCATAGAACGGCGCGAAGCGAAGCTGCGGCTTTCCCTTGTAGTTCGCCACCGCGTCGTCCTTCGAGAGGCTGCCGTCGGGCTCGATCACGGTCACGAAGGTCTGGCAACCCGGAGTCACGGGCGAGATTCGACCGTCCTGGTTCAGAGCCAGCGGGAACGGGTAGAGCGTCCGGTAGTCCTCGGTTTCGCTGAACTCGCCGGGAGTCTCGCGGTCCTCCACGAAGTCCCAGCCCGTGCTGCGTTTGTCGTAGGCGGTGTGGCAGCCGTAACACTGCACCACGCTGCGCGAGTGGCAGGTGGCGCATTCCATCCGCTCATGGCCGGCCACGCGATGCTCGGCCGTGCCCGTGATCACCGGGCTCTTCAGGAGCTTGCCTTCGCGCTTGGTCGCGAGCACGACCTGGCCGTCCTTCTCGAACACGTTGGAGTACGGCCGGTCTCTGGAGGTGAGCGCCATCCTGAAACCGGGACGGATGCGGAAACCGTACTGACGCGACTCGATCAGCGGCAGGTCGCTTTCGCGGGAGACGGTGACGAAACGAGGCGGCTCGAGGACGTCGCCGTGACAGTCCTCGCACCGGATCTCGAGCTGGCCCCGCATGTCCTTCGAGGCGTAGCCCTCGCCCATGACCTCGCGCGAGGTGTGGCAGTCGATGCACTCCATCCCCGCGAGGAAGTGGACATCGGGTGCGGTGTGCGAGAAGGAGCGCTCGTCGCTGCCCGGGACGGGTCCGGGCATGCCATTCCTGGTGGGAACGAGGCCGTTGTTGCCGTCGTACAGGCCCTGGTACGAGAGCGCGTGACGGCCGCTGCGGTGGTGACACTGCGCGCACGCCTGCATGGGCGGCAGGCCTTGCATCGTATGCGTGGCGCTGTTCGGGCTCTTTCCCTTCATGGTGGGGTCGCCGCCGCGGTAGGTCGCCCCATCGCTGTAGGAGAAGTGGCACGCCGCGCAACCGGCGGGGTGTCCCGCCCCATCGAGCGCCTCGTTCTGCCGCGCCACGTGGCAGCGAGCGCAGAACTTCCGGTAAAGGTCGCCCGAGAGGTTGTTGAGCTGCCCGACGTCGGTGTGGTCGATCGCCTTCCCGTCGGGCCTGTACGCCGGGCCCTGGCGCGACGAGTACACGACTCCTGGCCGCTCGCCCTCCCAGGTCGCCTGGATCTGCCCGATCATCCCCGTGTTGGTGAACATCTGGCTGGTCTTCATCCGCTCGAGTTGATGCTGGTGGCAGGGCCCGCAGCCTTTCTCCCAACGGCCGGGGAAGGAGGGATTCGAGAGACCCAGCAGTCCCTGGTGACCTGCCTCCTTCGTCCTGCCCTCTGCGTCGCCCCCGTGGCAGGACACGCACCCGTCGTGAGTCGCCGAAGCGCGCTCGAGTCCCTGGTGGCAGCTCTGGCACTGCCCGGCGGCGGCCTCCGGCGGCGCCGTCGACCGACCGCAGCCAAAGGCGAGCAGCAGCGGCACGAAGAATGTGCGCCAGGCCGCGGAATGGCTCTTCACACACGAATGGAATAGCAGGACCAGTGCCACGGCTAAGTCCATCAGATGCAGTCTTATGCGCGCTTTCCGCGGCAAGATTTGCGGAGGCCTACCCTCGCCGCGCAGGTCCTGCGTACTCGTGGTCGTGCTCGGCCACGGGGGTGCGTCAGCGGTTGGTCTCTACCACCTCGCTTGAGGCCGCAGTGTCTCGATGATCCTGGCGTCGACCCAGAAGCTGTCCCCGTACCCGTTCAAGGGCTCGTTGAAAGCACGGACCAGGCCGGCATAGGTGGAGGGGGGCCGCTCCAGCGAGTACCTGCGGCTGGTGAAAAACAGATACCTGCCGTCCGGGGAGAGGATCTGGGCATTCTCTGCCCCCGGCGAGTTGACGGCGGCGCCCATGTTGACGAGTTCCGACCACTTCCCCTCAGGGGAGCGGAAAGTGACGTAAAGGTCGGCGAGTCCAGGCGGCGGGACGTTCCTGCTGGTGGAGACGACGAGGTAGCTCTCGTCGGGGGCGATCAGGGTGTCTCCTTCGGAACCGGCGCTGTTCACCGGTTCGGGAAGGCAATCGGCCTGCACATAGTGCCCGCCCGCCAGCTCGGACCTGTAGATGTCGGCCTGACCGATGCAGCCAGGCCGCCGCGACTGGAAGTACAGCGTCCCGCTCTTCGTCAACGTCGGGTAGAACTCGTGCGCATCGGTGTTGATCGGCGTACCCATGCGGACCGGCTCGCCCCATCCCTTCCCGGCGCGGTCGACGTACCAGATGTCGTAATCCCGCTTCGCCGGATCGCCGGTCTTCAGGGGCCGGTTGGAGCAGAAGTAGACCCGCTTGCCGTCGTAGGAGACGAACGGATCCACGCCGCCGAACTCGCCTGAAAACGGGGCGACCTCGGGCTTGCCCCAGCGGCCGTCTTCCTCCCTGGCCATGACCAGGGCCCATCTGAAGTCCCCCGACTGAACGGAGAAGATGACCTCCTTCCCGCCGGGGAAGAACACCGTGTTCAATTCCGGCAGGCCGGTCGAAATCATGCCCGCGCCGAAGAGCTGGGCGGTCTCGCCCGGTGGAGTCTGACCGAAGTACTCTCCGCGGAGGATCTTTCCGTCCTGCGCCGGCCCATACGAGCCGAGCAGAGCGACCGTCGCCGCCGCCAGTAGCCCGGTTGCCCAGGTGGTGCTCTTCACAAAGTTCTCAGTACCCCGGTGTGATCTTCACCGTCCGCTTTTCTTCGAACCAGAGGAAGGGGTCATCCTCCATGGTGCCGTAGGGCAGGTACCAGAGTTTCACCTCTATTTCGAGACGATCGCTGGGGAAGGTCCGGACCGTTTCCCCGTCCTCGCGCTCCTCGTCCTTTACCGGGAAGAAGATGTCGTAGACCGACGCCACCGTGCGCAGCGGAGGGAGCGCGCTGTCCTGGAGCATCCCGCTCTTCTCGTACGGGCCTCGTCCCATCCGGTCGCCCCGGCCGAGCTGCTGCGGGGTCGGCATGAAGATCCGCTCGCTGTTGAAGACCTCCTGGCCGTCCTTGTCCCTGGCGATGACCGACTGAACCAGCCGGTTGGGAGTGGGTCAGCCATCGGGCAGGCCGTGGCCGGCCCGGTTCGTCAGCTCGACCTTCACCGTGGCCTTGGGCCGCACCGTCGTGTTGTCGCGCCATACGATCCCGGTCGCCTCGACCCGCATCTCCACCGCCTGCTTCGCCATGACCGGGGAGCGGTAGCTCTGCATGTTGTGCCCCAGCTTGGAGGTGCGCATGTGGCACTCCTGACAGGTCTTGTTGCCTCCTTCGGGGATGTACGCGAAGAGGTAGCTGCCATAGGCGGTGGCGCACTGCGTGGGGTTGTGCAACTCGAGGTTGGGGCCGAGTCCGTGGCACTGGCCGCAGAAGATCGACTCGGAAAGGATCGCGCCCTTCGCCATCTTCGGAAACTTCGGATCCGGGTGCTCTCCAGCCTGGCTGCCGTAGACGGTATCCGCCGCCGCGTAGCCGTCCGTCCACTTGTGGATGACGGCGTTGCGGTTGTGACAGACCAGGCAGTTGATGTTGAGCGACGTGAGCGCCCCCTTCGCCTTTTCGATTCCGGCCTCATCCTCTTCCTCGACCGCGCTCTGCCAGGCGTCAATGGTGGTGAGGATCTCCTGGGCGACCCTGTCGGTCGCGTCCGCGAGCTGCGGCAGGTGGCACTTGGTGCAGCCCATCAGATGCTCGACCCGCACGTCCTTCTGGGTCTTCACCCCGGATGCCGGCCATTTCATGAGGCCGTTCACCACGGCCGTCTTGAAGGTGGAGGCGGTGCGACCGTTGCCGAAGATCGAGCGGGAGTGCGCGGAGAGGGCCCACTCGTCATGCGTGTCCTTGTGGCACTCCATGCAGGAGCCGGAGTCGTAGCGGGCGGCGAGCTCGGCGATCGAGTTGGCCTTGGGCGGAACCGACGCCTTGGCCTCCTTGCCGGCTGACTTTGACGCGGCCCCGGCGGCGCCGATACTGATCAGCGCCGCCAGGCATGTCACCATCGACGCCCGGGGTGTGCTCATGGCGCTAGCACCCCGCCGGAGCAGCGGGTCCCTTTTCCAGAGTCACCTTGTCGCCGACCTTGAGTTCAGAGGCCTTCTTGGAGTTGAAAACGACGGTGGTGGCGGAAACGTCCACGATCTTGCCCACGCCGCCCTTGACTTCGGCCAGCTTGATGCCGCCCCCCTTCTTCACCCAGGCCGGCTTCTCGCCCGTGACCTCGACCTCGACCTTCACGCCGTTGATGGACATGACGGTGCCGGCCATCGGCGGCGCCTTGGCCGACGCAGCCTTCGTATCGGTAGCCCCGGTTTGGGACTGGGACGGGGTGGCGAGGGCAAAAGCAGCCCACAGACCGATGCCCAGCGCGAGCGTCAAACGGTTGGTCATGGTGTCTCTCCTGTCGTTCAAAAGACGAGCTGCAGTTGGGTCACGAAGGTGTTGAAGTCCTTAACCGACCCCTTGTCGAACTTGGTGTGAGAGAACTCGGCGCTGAGCTTCAGGCTCTGTCCCCATACGTAGTAGTTGAGGCCGCCGCCGTACCAGTCGACGATCTCGTCGATGGTGTCGTTCAGCGAGGCGAAGCGCCACTTCTCGTAGCGGCCGAAGAACTGCAGGTTGCTGTCCTTCACCAGGTAGCCGGCCTTGCCGTACCACCCGTTCTTCTCACCGGTGAGGCCCAGCGAGCCGTTGTCCGGAGTGGCGCCCTTGTAGGCGCCGTCGAGATCCACGTCCTCGTAGGCGCCCGCCAGGGTCACGGTTCCGATGCTCTTCATCGGGTACTCGAAGAAGCCGTCAACCGTCCAGGCCTTGTAATCCCTGGGCTGAATCCGGTTGATGGTGTCGGTGTAGGTCACCTTCTTCTCCATCTGGTAGGCCCCGCCGATCGTGAGGACCTTCTTCTCCCCGAGGTAGGTACCCTTGTAGCCGTAGCCGCTCTCGGGATCGAGCAGAGTGACGTGTCCCCGGAACGAGTAGCGGAAGTTCGACGCCGGGGTCGTCGCTCCCGAGGCAGCCGGACGTCCCTCCATCGCGTCGGCGCGGTACTGGACCCGATCCTTGAGAAGGTTGCCCCAGATCGCGACGCCGTTGTCGCGCGTGCCCACGTAGGGGGCGCGGATGAAGAGCGAGCGATCGAGGGTCAGGGGGTCTTCGCAGGCCTCAAGGTTTTCCCGGGACAGGTTGTACTTGAACTTGCCAACGTTGATCTTGAAGGCGGGGTGCAGGTCGAAGCGCATCACCGCGTCCAGCAACTGGAAGTCCGTGCCGCTGTTTGAGCCAGTGACTCCGGCCGCGCCGACGTTCGAATCCCCCGCGAACTCGGTCTGCACGTACACGCTGAACTTGTCCCCCCAGGCCCCCCGCAGTGCGATGCGGTTGCGGCGGAAGCCGAAGCTGGTCGTGGTGTCGTCGTTGTCGACGCCCGACCCGGCATCGCGGGCGGTCATTCGGAACTGCGCCTTGTAGTCGATCTGCAGGACGCCTTGGTCTTCCTCCCCGAAGACGATCTTGGGGCCGCCGTCTGCCCCCCACGGTGGACTGCTCATCTTGCTCTGGGCGGACGACGAAGCGGCGAGCAGCAGCAGCCCGGCGCCGAGGGTGAGCACGACACCGACCGTGCGTGGCTTGTTCATCGAAGTTCTCCTTGCCGAAGGTCCTTGGGCCTGGTTGGATGGCATGACTAACACCCGCTTCCCGGGGGCTTGGGCCCGCTCGGCGTGGTGGGCGTGGTGCCGCCGCCCGTGGCGGAGATGAACTTGCTGTCGTCCACCTCGATCTGGTTCACCTCCGTCTGGGACGGGGGGTAGATGAAGTTGCCGGGCAGGAACGGGTTCTCCCCCGCGACCGGAGCGGGGAGGGTCCCGACGCTCCGGAAGAGGGCGGTCCCGGGGGTCAGGACATCGAAAGCCCAGGCGTTGGCCTGCGCCTCGGTGGCGCCCGCGGCGCGGATCTTCGCGAAGCTGTAGTTGTTCCACTGGCTCGAAGAGCCGTCGTACATCGCGATGTCGCCCTCCGGCACTTCCAGCACGGCGTCGAAGAGAACGAAGGTCGGAGACGCGCTCACGGAGCTTCCGCACATCACCACCGTCTTTCGGGTCGGCGAGAGGAAGGTATTGGTGGCGCCGTCCAGGACCGGGAGCGAGGCCATGCGCGCCAGCAGCGTCTCTCGGCTGGGATAGAGCCGGTTGCGGCCGGCCTCGCCGTTGACGCGATCCAGCACGAACTGATAACCGCTGGTGCCCCGGAAGGTGTTCGCGATGTAAGGGCTGGTGGCGAAGCCGCGCACGTCGAGCATCTGAACCCCCGCCCGCTGCGCCGGGTTCTGGTTGAGCGAATCGACCAGCGAGAGCATCTCGCCGACCGAATAGCGAACCGCGGACTTCACCGTCTTGTTACCGGTCAGGTTGTAGGAGGAGGGCGGCACGGAGACGATCGCATCGGTGAGCGCCTGGCCGGCGACCTCCCAGGCATCGTCGCCGCCATTGAGGATCTTCACGCGAGACCGCGCGAAGCCCCAGTACCGGAAGGTCCAGTAGGCCACGGACATCTGATACATCTCGCTGTCCGACGTGGCCTTGGGCACGGTGAGCACGATCGTGGTGTGCTCGTCGATGCCCAGACGCTTGGCCAGCGCGTCCATCTGCGGCCCCGCGAGCATCATGGTGCCCGAGGGACCGAGACCTTCCTCCCGAGTCATGCTCAACTCGGCGCTGAAATCCAGGAGGACCGAGTCGGGAATGTGCTTCTTGGTGGGAGAGGTGAAGTTGGCGCGGTTCGTCACGGACACGACGACGACGCGGTCGGCCACGCCGAAGGGCGCGTTGATCTTGCCTTCGTCCGCCCAGGCGATGAGGGTCTGGGCGTTGATGATCGGGGGCGCCAGGGTGGTGGACACGGGATTGTCGTATCCGGTCGTGCCGCCGTCGCCGGAACATCCGGATCCGCCGAGTACGAGCGCGATGACGGCCGCGGACAGAAAGTGTGCCTGGGTCAGGCGTGGGTTCAAGGGACCGAGTGACATGCGCGCCTCCTTCTAGAGTCTTTCGAATCAGTCGCCAGTGGCTGGTTGCCTCGGATGGCGAACTGGTCCGCGTCGGCCCCGCCAGGGGTGCGCGGCGCCGTGCCGGATTGTGCAAGATGCGTGCCCCTCAGCCACCCGCTCAGGGCGTTGAACTTGCGCGGGAATAGCCCGCTCACTGCGCAGCGAGTGCGTCAGGCGAGCGCGGCGCCAGCAAAGGCTGCGTAAGGGCGGGCAGGACTGTCTCTCTGCTGATCTTCCTTGCGGCGGCGCCACGCGGGCAAGGCCCTGCTGCGCCGCGTCGCGTCGATGCGGGTGAATTGTCATGTCGTGTGCTGTTAGTCGGATGCGGACGCCTTAACAGCCTTCCTTCTTCTTCCTTGACTTCGCCGGAGCGGTGCCCGTGGGCGCGGCCGGCGCCTCGACCTTCGGAAGTTCGGGCGCCTTCATCGCGGCCGTCCCCCCGGGGCCGCCGGTGCGGGGCGCGCCGCCGAAGAAGCGGGACAACGAGGCGGCGCGTTCGAATCGCGCCCGCTCCAGCGGTGTGGCGTGTTCGGCCAGAGTCGGGAACAGGACCTCGTCCTTCCACTGGTCGAGACCGCCCTTCAGCGTGTAGAGATTCCGGTAGCCCTTGGCCCTCATGAGCATCCAGCCCTGGTAGGCGTGAATGCCGCCATCGGAGTAGAGAACGATCTTTTCGGTGGGCGAAAGTCCTGCGTCCGGCAGCGAGGAGAGAACGAGATTCTCCGCGGTGGGAATGTGGTATTCCGCGAACTCGCGTTCGCCTCGGAGGTCGATGAGGCGGTAGTCCGTCCGTCCCTGGACGATCCAGGAGGTCAGGTCGCCGACCAGGACGTGGTCTTTCTCCTGTTCGATCAGGCCGGCGAGGTCTTTCACATCCACCGCGACCACCGTGCTCTGGTAGGGGCTCGCGAAGAGAGAGAGGAAGCCGAGGCACAGGGCTCCGGCCGCGAGCTTCTGATTCAGGGGGAGAGCGGACCAGCGAGCCTGCATCGTCATTCCGGCCTCCCTTCGACTCTTGCTCCGAACCGGGCTTCGAGCAGGGAGGCGCCGAAAAAGCCCGCGATCGCCATCACCACCACCCCGAACACCACGAGCCCATAGGGAAGGTGAAGCAACTGCGGGAGAGTCAGGGTTCCGGCGCTGCCCGAAAGGTAGAGGCCCTTGAGCCATGGGAAGAAGAAGGCGAACCCGAGAGTGCCTGCCCCGATTCCGAGGGCATAGAGCATGGCGTCGATCCGCCCGGTGGCCACGGCCGCGAGCGACGTGCCCGGGCAATACCCGCCGATCACGAAGCCCGCGCCGAGGAGCAGGCCGCCTACGATCTGGGGCGTCCAGTAGGTCGGCACCAGGTAGACCTGCGAGAGGTCCAGCGCGCCCATCCAGCCGAGGAGCGTCACGCCGAGCATGGCGGTCACGATGGCGGTAAACATCACTTTGAAGACCGCGAGGTCGGTCAGGTAGAACTGGGCCACCAGCTTCCGCACGCTGCCGAAGCCGGCCCGCTCGAGGAAGAAGCCAAAGCCCATGCCGATGATGAGAGCAACGATGAGGCTGGCTTCGTCACCGAAGAGACCGTACTTGAAGAAAGGGGCGGTCATATCCATTCCTTTCGAAGGAACCAGGCGACGGCATAAGCACCGCCGAAGACGCAGATCATGAAGGCCCAGCTCCCGGCATTGAGCAGGGCGCCGCCGGTGAGGGCCTGGCCGCTGGTGCAGCCTCGCCCCAGGTGGGCGCCCACGGCCATCAGCGCTCCGCCGCCGAAGGCGAGCCAGAGCCGCGTCGCGCGGGTGGCCCGCGGGCCTTTCTCGACCATCACCTTCATCCGCGAGGCGAGAAGGCCCGAGATGAGCGCGCCCAGGAAGACGCCGATCACCTCGAAGACGAGCCACGCCTTGAGCGGGTGGGTGGATCCGTCGCCGATGTAAGGCTCGAGGAATTCATTGCCCGCCACGTAGCCGGGGGCTACCGCGTGCAGGGCCCAGGCGGTGGTGGCGGAGAACGCCCCGGAGGCGCCCAGCCCGCGACCCATCACCACGAAGGAAGCGAGCAGCACCAGGCCGAGGCCGATGCCCGCGACGTAGGGGTTCATGTATGGCTGCGCTACGCGCGCGTGAACCTCCTCGTGCCCTTTCGACTGAACCGCTCCCATCGGTCCGACCAGGTCGGGAGTCGTCGTTGCCATGTCGCTATCTCCTCTTCAACCGCGAGGCCAGTGAGAGGCCTGACCCGCGTAAACCACCACGAACCTCAGGGCCAGCCCGCCCAGGAGGACGAGAACCGGAGCCACCGGGGTGTGGGCGATGCGGTGGGTTACGGCCAGGGTCTGAATCAGCAGGGGGACCAGAATGCCCGCGCCGATCACCAGCGCCCAGAAGACCGCGGTATAGGGCCCTCCGATGAGAAGTCCGGCGGCCTGAGCCTGGGCCTCTCCAGCGCTCATGAGACCAATCAGGAACAGGGCGATCAGCGCGAGTTCGACGGCCAGGAAGGCGTTGTCCGCCTTCGCCAGGCCCTCGCTCTCCTCACGGTCCCGCGCCATCATGTGGCCGAAGGCGGCGCTCGCGGAGAGTCCCGAGACGAGGAAGATGGGGCCGAGAAGGGCGCTCGACCACAAGGGGCGCGCCCCGAGCGACGAGAGCAGGATTCCCGTGTAGATGCCGAGACCGATTCCCGAAGCGATGCTCGCGATTCCGATCCATCGCACCCTGGACCGGTCGGCCTTCCACCGGCCCGAGAGCTCTTCCAGGCCCGGCACGAACCAGAGGGCGGCGGATGGCGGCCTCAGCACGACGCCCGCGAGGAGGACCGGATACACGAGGAGGAGGATCCAGGCTCCCCACGACATTGGAGAGGCGAGCTGGAAGGTTACATACAGGCGCCAGACATACAGCTTGTGTTCGAGGTCGAGGAACAGGGCCAGCATGCCCAGGCTCAACAGGACCAGGCCGATGAGAGGCAGGTCCGAGTAGACGCTCGACCGCCGCTCGTGCCCCCCTCGAATGAAGGCCACGCCCGAGAGGACCATGAGCCCGGCCACGAAGCCGCCGAGGAACAGGTAGAGCGGTATCTCGTATCCCCAGACGTGGAGGGCCGGGTCGATCATCGGGTTGTGACGGGTCGAAACGAGTTCGAACATCGCGGGGCCTTTAGGTCAGGTAGAAGATTCGCGGGCGGGTTCCCGCCTCGGGCAGGAGCGAGTGATTGCGTCTCGAGGCGAGCAAACGGCTGACCTCGGACTGCGGGTCATCGAGGTCTCCGAAGTACATGCAGCGGGTCGGGCACACCGCGACGCACGCCGGCGGCACGCCCTTCTCGACCCGGTGGATGCAGAACGTGCACTTGTCGGCGTAACCCTCGGGGTGGATGAAGCGGGCGTCGTACGGACACGAGGCGAGACACGCCTTGCAGCCGATGCATTCTTTCTCGTCGACTAACACCACACCCCCGTACTCGTGGACGTGGCTGGCCCCGGTGGGACAGCAGGACACACAGGGCGGATTGTCACAGTGGTTGCACCGCTCGCTCCGGATCTCCAGCGCCAGGGTCGGGAAGGCGCCGGTGAGCTTCTGGGTGATCCAGTCCCGATTGAATCCCTCGGGCACGCTGTTCTCCGTCTTGCAGGCCACCACGCAGTCCATGCAGCCCACGCATTTGCGGGTATCGATCACCATTCCCAGACGCGCCATGGCGATCAGGCCTCCGCCTCGAGGGTCACGAAGTTCACGTTCATGGCAGTGCCGCCCATCAGGGCGTCCGTCTCGTAACGGGTCACGAGCTGCGCGTCGCTCGCTCCAAGGTGGAGCGCCCGCCGCAGCATCTGCGAGGTGTGCCCGAAGCCGTGGACCATGTACACGCAGTCGCCGCGGATGGCCTCGGTCGCCCGGACCTTGACCGGGAGACTCACGACGCCGTCCTGGTTCTTCAGGCGAACGCGGTCTCCGCTCTTCAAGCCGTAACGGCCAGCCACACTCAGGTTCACCCACACCTCGTTCTCCGGCATCATGTCGTGGAGAATGGGATTGGTCTGGGTCCGTCCGAAGGAGTGCACGGGCGCCCGCCCGAAGAGCAGGCGGAACGAACCCGCGGACCCGGCCTTGGGCCGGCGGTACTTCGGCACGGGATCGAAACCCGCGGCCTGGAGTTGCGGCGAGTAGAACTCGATCTTGCGCGAAGGCGTCGGAAAGACGGCCTCGGCGCCATCTTCGAAGTAGAGAGGCGCCGGTCTCCCGAGGGCGATGCCCGTCTTCTTCAGGGTCTGCAAGGACAGTCCGGCCGCGGTGAGTCTCCGGTCCAGGTACTCCTCGATGTCCTTCCAGGGGTAGTAGGCCTCGAGGCCGAGCTTCATGGCCAGTTCGCGCGCGATCCACCAGTTGGGTTTCTGGTCGTTCGGGGCTTCGACCACGGGCTGACGCAGGGCGACGAAGGACTGGCGGAACAGTTCCACGTTGAGTTCGTCATAACGCTCGAGATACGTCGCCTCTGGCAGGATCACATCGGCCCAGCCCGCGAGTTCACTGCCGATCACGTCCACCACCACGAGCAGGTCGAGGTTCTGGATGGCCTTGATCGTCTCTCCTTCGTTGGGGAGGGCCTGCATCAGGTTGGTGGCGTAGGCGAACCAGCCCTTGACCGGGTAGGGCTTGCCGGTGATCGTGGCTTCGCGGATGCCGGTGGTGATGGTCTCGATCGCGAAGGGATAGCGACGTCCGGGGTTATCGACCTTGCCGAGCGCCGAGACCGGGTAGGGCGGGCAGGGATACGCCGGCACTTCCATGCTGGAAGGCGCGTAGAACCCGCCCTTCCGTCCCCAGCTTCCGAGCAGGGCGTTCAAGAGTGCTATGGCGCGGCTGCGCTGGGTGTCGTCCCCGTACCAGGTTGCGTGACGGCCCGGGTGAACCAGGGTGGCGGGACGATGCCGCGCCATCTCCCGCGCGGTCTCGCGGATCACCGAAGGCTCGATGCCAGTCTCGGGGTACGCCCACTCAGGGGTGGAGGCCGCGATCTCCGCGGCGAACGCCTCGAAGCCGAAGCCGAAACGCTGGACGTAGTCCTTGTCGTAGAGACCCTCGGTGACGAGCACGTTCATCCAGGCGAGGATCAGCGCCAGGTCGGCCCCCGGCTTGATGGGGAGGTAGAACTTCGCCTTGCTGGCCGCCACCGAGAACCTCGGATCGACCACGATGATGGACGCTCCCGCGCCCACCGCCTCCGCGAACTCCTGGACCTGGGTGTTGTGCATGTTCTCGCCCAGGTGGGAGCCGATGAGGACGAGGCATTGCGCGTTTCGGATGTCCGTGCGTTCCGGCGACCCGACTTCTTCGCCGAAGGTGAGGTTGAAGCCCACGTCCCGCGGGCCGCGGCACTGGGCGAAGGAGGGTGCGGTGATGTTGGGCGTGCCGAACGCCTTGAGGGTGTGCTTCAGGAACGTGCCGCCGAGGCCGTGGCTGAACAGCGCGATCGATTCGGGACCGTGCTCGGCCTTGATCTTCTGCATCTTCGAGGCGATGAAAGTCAGGGCTTCGTCCCAGGTGACCGCGACCCACTTCTCCTCGCCCCGCGGGCCCTGGCGCATGAGAGGAGTGCGGAGGCGGTCGGAGTCGAAGTGCGCGCCCACCCCGCCGGTGCCGCGCGGGCACAACCGGCCCTCGCTCAGGGGATCGAGGGGATTGCCCTCGATCTTCCAGAGCTTGCCGTCCCTGACCGTGGCGATGGCTCCGCACTTCCAGAAGCAGATGTCGCAGAAGGTGGGCACCTGGCGCAGGCCCTTCTCCCCCTCTGAAGCCGCGGCGCGCAGCAGCCCCGGAGCGGACGCGGCCACGGTGGCCGCACCCGCGGCGACTCCTGAAACCTTCAGGAACCGCCGTCGTGAGAGGGAGGGTGCGAAGGTCATTGGGGACCGAGCCCCGCCTTGATCTGGAGGGCGAGCTCGTCGTGAATCGAGCCCGGCATGCCCATGTTCTTCATGAATGCCCACTTGCCCGCGTCCTCGAAGTACATCTTCATCCGGTACATGGTGTCGACCAGGCGCACCTTGACGGCGTCGCCGTCACGGGCGACCACCACCTCGATCGGATAGGCAGCGGCGTGGGCCAGCCCCGGGCACTTGAACGAGTCCCGGGTTTCATCGGCGCCCGCGCCCACGATGCTGAACGACTTCGTATCCATGGGTGTCCCGGAGGAGCCGAAGATCACGGTTTCCTGCTCGGGCAGGACGAACTCATAGACACGGTGCAGGCCCCAGACCGCACCTTTGCGCTCAAGGCCGGCCCGGACTTTGGATGCCACCGACTGCCAGTCGGAGGAGGCGATCACGAATTCGTCCTTGACCTTCTCACCGAAGGGGCCGCCGGCCATGACCCCCATGGTCTTTCCAATGTGGCCCTTGGTGCGCCTCTCCCCGTACTCGCGGTGAACGGAAGTCCCGGCAACCGCGCCCGCGATCGCGGCTCGAAGCGCCTCGGTGTGAGTCCGGCTCAGCTCCGCATGCGCCCGATCGTCCATGAGGACGGTGCGGTTCACGGATTCGGGATTGAGAAGGGCCACGTGAATGCCCTTCTCGTCCTCGAACACGTTGATCCGGTCCACCACCCCGAAGGGCGCGGTCTTGCGATTGACGGCCATCAGCTTCTGCGCGTACTCGGGATGGACCACCGCGAGTACCCGGGCCTTGAAACCGCAACCCTGGGGCGCGCCCGCATCGAGGGTCGCGAGCACCCGGAAGCCCGAGGCGGTGAGCGTGGTTTCAAGCGCCCCTGAAGCAGCGTCGATGGTGCCGCTCGCGCGATCGAGCACGTACTCGAACACGCCGAACGCTGTTTCCTCGGCGCCGGCCCGGACCGGCTCCCCCGAGAACGCGAGGGGGAGAGCCAGGAGGGCGGGAACGAGATACCGGGTGGCGGTCTTCATGGCTACTTGCGGATTCCGAAGGTGTAACTGAAGTCGATCTCCCACTGGTCCATCTTCAGTTCGATGGTCTGAAGGCCCGGGACTTCGAGGTTGTTCGGCCCGGTGATCGATTTCGGAATCGCCCGCACGATGGCCAGGTTGATGGCCCGGCCGTTGCTGAAGGTCCGGGTCAGACCCGCGGAGATGTGGTGTTCCATCACGCCGGGGGCGAGGATGTTGATGAGGACCTCGTTCTCGCGGATGGGCTGTTCGGCATACGAGTAACCGCCGCGAAGGGTCCAGTCCTTGTTGGCCGCGAACTGCAGTCCGCCCTTGTAGACGGTCATGTCGTGCCACCCAAAGCCCGCCCCCTCGACCATCCCGAGGCGGGTCATGCCGAGGTTGGGCAGAAAGTCGTTGCCCACCGAGTTGATGCTCTCGTAGTTGATCCACTGCACGTCGAGCGCGACCGTCACTTTGTCCGCGGGCTTCACCGCGATGCCGCCGGTGAAGGTCTGGGGAATGTCGAAGGCGCCTTCTTCCGCGAACAGCCCGGCGTACTCATCGAATGCGCTCATGCTGATCCGGCTCTGGTAGGAGAGGCCGACCGAGAACTTGTCGCTGAGTTCGCCGAGGTATCCAAGCTTCACCCCCGCGCCGTAGGAGTTCGAATGGTCCTTGTTGGTGAGGTTCGCGGGGTCGCTGGACATCGGGCCGAAGCCCGCCAGGCCCTTCGCCTCGAAACGCTGGTAGGCGAGGATCACGCTCAGTCCGAGCGCGTGGCGGGAGTCGAACTTGTGGGCGTAGGTGGGGGCGAGGAACATCTGCGACAGGTCGACGCCGGTGTCTCCCGCGCCGAAGACCGGGGCGGCGTAATCGGTGTTCATGCCGCCGTTGCCGAACGCGGTGATCCCGAACGCCCCGTTCTCCCCGACCTTCCAGTTCGCTCCGATGGCCGGAACCGGGAAGTACTTCGACCCGCTCTCGACGGTTCCCGGGGCCAGGCCGAATGTGCCGGGGTAGCCCGAAGGGGATCCGCTGACCGTGAACTGTCGATTCGGATTGAACGCCTCGACGCCAATGTCAAAACGCCGCCCCAGGAAGGCCATCGAGGCCGGGTTGGTGGCCGGAGCCTGGGTGCCCAGGTAGAGTGCCACGCCCGCGCCCGCCATCGCCTTGTAGTTGGTGCCGTAGCCGTTCGCGAAGTAGCCGTCGGTCGCGCCGACCGGGCTGGATGCGGCCAGCAGGAAGGCCAGGGTGCCGAGGGCGGGAATACTGATGCGCTTCATGGGTGTGTTTACCTCAATGTTGGGGAGGACGCGTTGCAACATTGAGCAACACACATGCCACGGCCGTGCGATTATTTATTTCAACGACTTAGCCAAGATGGAGACCAAGCGCGCGGGGCTCGGCGAGAGCGCAAATGTTGCGACGTTGCGTCGCATGAAACGAAATGTTTACCGGTTCGAGAGGCCTGCTTCGCGCATCCGGCGCCACAGTGTGGCGCGGCTGATCCCGAGCGCGCGAGCCACCTCGACCCGACGCCAGCGGTGGGCTTCGAGCGCTCTCCTCAAGTGCGCGAGGTCGGGAACGGGTCCCGCTGAGGCGGAGGCAGAGCGCGGGAAGGGAGCCGGCTCACTCGCGATTTCGACGTTCGAGGACAGCAGCTCAACCGGGAGATCTTCGAGCAGCAGCGTCTGCCCCTTGCAGACCGCGACCGCGTACTCGAGGGCGTTCTCGAGTTCGCGGACATTCCCCGGCCACGGGTTGTCGAGGACGGCGCGGAGGGCGTCGGGTGAAAACCGGAGGGCGCGTCCCTGGCGGGCGGCCACCCGGGCGAGGAGGTGGGTGGCCAGAGGTTCGATGTCGGCCCGGCGCTCGCGCAGAGGCGGAATCTCGATGGGGACGACCCGGAGGCGGTAGAAGAGGTCTTCGCGGAATCGCCCCTCCTGGACCGCGCGACGCAGGTCGAGATTGGTGGCGGCGATGATCCGCGCGTCGGTGCTCTTTGACTTGCTCTGGCCCACCGGCTCGAACGTCTTTTCCTGCAGGACGCGCAGCAGCTTGACCTGAAGGTGAAGCGGCACGTCGCCCACTTCGTCGAGGAACAACGTCCCTCCCGCGGCCAGCTCGAATCGTCCGGCACGCTCGCGGACCGCGCCCGTGAAGGCCCCGCGCACATGGCCGAAGAGTTCGCTCTCCAGCAGGTCGCCGGGAAGGGCGCCACAGTTCACGGCCACGAACGGGCCGTTCCGCCGAGGCGAGTGGGAGTGGATCGTCCGGGCCAGGATCTCCTTTCCGGTGCCGCTCTCGCCGGTCAGCAGGACGGTGGCCTCGCTGTTTTCGAGATTCTCGACCAGCCGCAGGATCCGCTCCATGGCCGACGAGCGGCCGATGAGGCCGGGGAAGAGCGACGTGGCGCCGGGCGCCGTCTGATCTTCTTCCGCGGGGCGGAGGACCACGATGTAGGCCACCCGGGGATCGCACACCGTCCCCGGATCCGAGTGGAAGGGAGCGGCGGTAAGAGACACGAGGCGCGGCCGCTCGAGCCCCACGGTGAGCATGGAACGCCAGCCCTCCCGCCGCTCGCCCGCGAGCAGCAGCTGGCGGAGAGTCCCCGCGGGACCGAACAGGTCGGCGCCGAGCAGCTCCGCGAGCGGCTTGCCCACCGCCTCATCCGAGGCCCCGCGGCCGATCAGGCGATCGAGCAGGGAGGAGGCGTGAACGACCCGGAATCCGGGGTCCACGCAAAGGAAGACGCGGCCGAGCGAAGCGAAGGCGGCGCTGACCCCCTCGATCGCGGATCGCAGCAGAAGGTCATTGCCTGGATCGGTCATACGGCAGAATCATAAGCATCGAGCGTGCCACCGCCTGGGACCCGCGCTCGGACGCCCGGGTGGTTTCCCTCTAACGGGTCATCTCCATCACCCAGTTGGTCTCCCAGGTCTCTCCGTCGTCCGCCGAGAACGCCTGCTCCCACCGGGGGTTCCCGGTATCCACCCGCGACCAGATGAAACGGACCCGGATGGGTCGCCCTTCGAAGACGTCGTCGCCGAAGAACGTGCCCGTGCTTCCGGAGAACGAACCGACCACGGGCGGTTCGAGGGTGCCCCGGCGGCTGTCGGCCCAGTAGATCGACCACCGCCCGGTTGCGGGATTGAAGAACCGGAACGACATGCCGACGAAGTCCGATCCATCGCCGATCCGGAACTCGTCCTCGTTCCCGAGGCCATTGAGCAGGACCCTGGCGACACTGGTGGCCTCGAACTCCTCCCAATCGGCGGATCCCTTGAGACGCTCGCGCAGCTTGCGGTTCGCGACCTTCCAGCGGCCCATCCAGAAGTCGAAGTCCCGCCGCCCGTCTGATTCCTTGTTCATCCTTGTTTCCTTTCAGGTTTCGAATTGATGCGATGAAACGAGGATAGGCGGCTAATAGGGCGAAACCCGCCCTGAATGCCGAATAGAGTCCGGGGATGTCGCGCCCGACCACGCGTGTGCTCACCGTCCTCGAACTCCTTCAGACCCACGGCCGCCTGACCGGCTCGGAACTCGCGCGCCGCCTCGAGGTGGATGCGCGCACCGTCCGCCGCTACATGGTGGCCCTCGAGGAGATCGGCATCCCCATCACCGCCGACCGCGGCCGCGAAGGCGCCTACATGCTGGCGCCCGGCTTCAAGCTTCCGCCCATGATGTTCACCGATGACGAAGCGGTGGCGGTCTGCGTCGGGTTGCTCGCGGCGCGCGGCCTGGGCCTCGCCGCGGCCTCCACCGCGGTGGCCAGCGCCCTGGCCAAGCTCGAACGGGTGACGCCCGGCCCGCTCAAGCAGCGGGTGAGAGCGATCGGCGACACCGTGGCTCTCGAACTGACCCGGCCCCACGCGCCCTTCGATGAGGCGCTGCTGGGCTCCTTGAGCGTGGCGGCTCAGGCTCGGACGCGCGTGCGACTCGGATATCGATCTCCCTCGGGCGAGGTCACGCAGCGGGACTTCGATCCCTATGGCCTCGCCTACCGGTCCGGGCGCTGGTATGCCGTGGGCCGTTGCCACCTGCGATCCGGATTGCGGTCGTTCCGTCTCGATCGCGTGCAGTCGGTGGATCCCCTGGGCGTGGCTTTCCGCCGGCCCCTTGGCTTCGATGTCCTCGAGCACCTTCGAGAGTCAACCGCGATGTTGCCGCGGGCGTTCGAGATCGAGGTGCGGCTCGATACGGACCTGGAGACCGCGCGACGCGAGATCTTTCCCGCGGCCGGGGTTCTCGAATGGACGGGTGACGGCGTCTCGCTTCGCGGTCAGGTGGACAGTCTTCCCTGGTTCGCGCAGGAGCTGGCGCGCCTGCCTTTCGCTTTCGAGATCAGGAAGCCGGCGGCTCTGCGCGCCGCGCTGGAGGCGGTGGCCCGGCGGCTGCTTCGAGCCAGCCGCCGATAGTGAGGGCTCAGGGTTCGGGCGGTCTCAGGCCGCGGCTTCTCCGGGTCCGGGCCGGTCCTTGACCGCTCGCACGATCGCGTAGACGGTCAGACCCACGCACAGCACGAACACCACGAGGAACAACGCCAGCGGACCCCACTGAGTCGCGACGGTCACCTGCTCCGAGGTCCGCCAGGGCGCCAGGTAGATGTCCCGGAGTTCATGGCGCGTCAGCACCATGAGCACCACGGTGGCGACGAGCGCCTCCGCGACGCGCCGCACCTCCTTCGTCTGGGTCAGAGGGTCGGTGATCCGGGACAGGACGACGAGGAGGAGCACGCCGAGGAGGATGCCCGCGGTCAGGGGGATCAGGGTGGCGGCACCGCCGCGCATGAACTCTCGGAGCACCTCTCGAGGCAGGGCCAGCAGAAGCCAGAATCCATCCGCGAGGTTGAGCGCGGTGCTCACGAAAGCCGCGCGAAGTCCAAATCGGGCCATGCCCAGGCAGGCCTCGCGATCGTCGGTCGTCGCCGCTCGACGCGTGGCCACGAAAGCGAGTGCCACCCCGGCCATGGCGACGGCGGCGAGCACGAAGTGGAGAAAGCGCGGCGCGAAAGTGGGGTCGAGGAGCGCCGCCCAGGTCTGTTGCGCGACCGACTCCCATCGTCCCGGTTGCAGGTGAAGGACGTTGATGGCGACCTGAATCGCCGCGATCTTCAGGAAGCACACCGCCTCGACGATCAGGATCGCGCGCACGCTCTTGCCCGCCTTCAGGCGGGCCTTGGCGATGTAGTTCAGGTAATACCCGAGGGTCAGGATCCCGAGCATCCCGAGCCACCACCAGGCGAGCAGGATGGTGGCGGTGTAGAAGAAGCGGCCGAACAGCACCTGCATGAAGAGCAGGGGCGCGATTCCGAACGTGATCGCGAGGGAGATGGCCCAACTGTTGGCCTCGACGAAGAAGGTCTGGATCTCCCTCGCCCCGGGACGATTTCGCCCCACCAGGGCCGCGAGCAGCGAGCCGCCCATCACCATGTTGACGAAGACGAGGTGAATCAGGAACGTGAGCACCCACAGCACATGGAACAGCCAGGGCGGTCCGGGCAGGGCCGCGGGATCGAGAGCGGGGATGAGGCTAGCGGGCATGGGAGACCTCCACGGTCTGCGGGCTCTGGAGACTCAGCAGCCAGGCCTTGAGCGCCGCGATCTCCTCGGCCGTCCCCACGAGCGGGGGCATAGCCGGGTAGTCGAGCTTCTGGGTCGCGATGTGGCCCTTTTCGGTGTGTGCGCCGGAGGTATACCCCTCGCCCTGACCTTGCAGGACTTCGAGGATGAGGCCGAGCGTGTCCGCATCGGGAGCCGCGACGAGCTGTCGCATCGATAGATAGCCATCCACGGTGTGGCAGGCCTGGCACTGCGCGCGGTACACGGCACGCCCCATCGACACCGGCGTCCCGTCGCTTTCTCTCGCGGCCCACGTAGCCTTGGATAAGATGCCGCGCTGGTTGAGGTCTTTGATCTCGCTGACCAGGATGCCGTTCGAGAACATGAAGTCCCGGATCACGAAGGGCTTTCTGACCCCCTCCCGGACCCGTTCCTCCGCGCCGAAGAAGCTGAAGGCGGCGAGGAGTCCGACCGCCGCCACCGGCCACCGTTGCGCGCGGGGCAGGACCCACGCGAACACCGCGAGCAGCATGAAAGCGGCCAGGGACCAAAGCACCAGACCTCGCGTGGCGCCGAGGGCGGGGACGAGCGGCGAGCCTCCGAGGAAGATCAAGCGGACCGACTCGGGCAATGCGTTCTCCCACCACCGATAGCCGCCCCAGGCCACAACGCCGCCCGCGACCTGAAACCCGGCCATCAGGCGCACCAGGCTCGCGCGCGCCGCGCCATCCGGCTCCCGCAGCGCGGCGAACATCATGTAGGCGCCCGCGAGGAGCACGCAGATTCCCGTGCGCATCACCAGGCCGGGGAAGTACGTGGGGTTGAAGATCGCGTCCCAGAACGAGCCGGTCTCCAGCCACTTTCCGGGAGTGAGCATGAACGAGATGATTCCCTGGATGATGACCAGGGACATGTAGGCCGCGAAGAAGTAGAGCCAGATGATGAGCAGATGCGTCCGCGGGCGGACCTTGTCCCAGGTGGCGTAGTACAGGAGTGCGGTTGCCACCTCGAGGATGAAGAAGCCCCACTCGGCCGCCCAGCCCCAGACGAAATTGTGGATCAGTGATGACGTCGCGGCGGGTTGTACCAGACCGATGGTGACCCAGATGCCGACCCCCGAGATCGCGCCGAAGACGGTGGAGACCAGGATCAGCATCTGGGAGCTTCGCCGGGCCAGGCTGCGCAACGAGGGGTCGTTGCGCCTCACGCCCAGGGTCTCCACGATCGCGATGGCGAGTCCGCCGCCCACCGCGAAATGCGAAACCCACACGTGGGTGACGGCCACGAGGGCGATCAACACTCCGCCGCCCATAGACAGGTCCCAGATCGGGTAGTCCATCGACTCTCCTTCCGTCGTTGCTGCGCGCGACGGCGTGATCATACGACCATGGTTGTTGAGGAAGGACCCTCGTGAACCCTGCGACGAAATGCCACAGCACGGGTTCGCAAGGCGGCCGCTAATCTCGCCGCCGACCGTTGGGTGCTGCCGTGGGCGCGCCCGCCACCCTCGAAAGGATCATCAACAATGCGGCTCGCCTTCGTCCTGCTTCAGACTCTCCTGGTCGGGCTTCCAGCGCTCGGCGCCTACGCGCAGAGCACCCTGGACGCCGGGAGCGTGGTCGGCGTCCTGAGGGACCGAACCGGCGCGGTGGTGCAGGCCGGGATCATTGAAATCAAGGGGCTCGACGCCGGGTTCGCCCGCTCCACCGTCAGCGACGCGGCGGGGCGCTATGCGTTCGACGCGGTCCCTCCGGGCCGCTATTCGATCTCGGCGGTGGCGCCCGGTCTGGAGAGAGCGGTGATCAAGGGCTTCGTGGTCTCGGCGAACACCGCCTCGCCCGCGGACTTCGCGCTCGACGTGGCGCGCCGACAGGCCTTTGTCGAGGTCACCGCGGCGGGGGGTGCGAGGCCCCTCGAGGTCGTGACCGACCCCCGCACCCCAAGGCAGCCCATTCCCGCTCATGACGGCGCCGACTACCTGAAGACCATCCCCGGCTTCTCGGTGATCCGGAAGGGCGGCACGGACGGGGACCCGGTCCTGCGCGGCATGGCGGGATCGCGGATCGGCATGCTCCTCGATGGCGAAGGAATCCTCGGCGGTTGCGGCAACCGCATGGACCCGCCGACCGCGTACGCTTTCCCCGAAGCCTACGACCGGATCACCGTGCTCAAAGGCCCGCAGTCGGTTCTCCACGGTCCCGGCAACTCGGCGGGTGTCGTGCTGTTCGAGCGCGAGCGTGAGCGGTACACCGAAAAGACCATTCACGCCTACGCGTCGCCGACGTTCGGCAGTTTCGGGCGCAACGATCAGGTCGCGGAGGTCAAGGGCGGAAACCGAGCGGCGTATGCGCGAGCGTCCGCGACCCGCTCCGCGCTCGATGGGTACGAGGATGGAAACTCGGTGGCGGTGCACTCCGGTTACGAACGATGGAGCGCGGACGCGGCCCTCGGCTGGACCCCCGGCGAGGCGACGCGCATAGAACTCTCGGGTGCTCGGAGCGATGGCGAGGCCGCCTACGCCGACCGCGCGATGGATGGCGTCGGCTTCGCCCGGGACAACCTCGGCCTGCGGATCGAACGCCGGAACCTCTCGACCACCTTCAAGAACCTCGAGGCGCAGGCCTTCTACAACTACGTGGACCACGTGATGGACAACTACAGCCTGCGGACGTTCACGCCGTCGATGATGATGCCGAACAAGTCGGTTTCAAATCCGGATCGGCGGACCGTGGGCGCGCGGGTGGAGGCGGCCCTCGCGTTCGGTGACCGCACCACCGCGAGCGTGGGCGGGGACTTTCAAACCAACCGGCATTCGGTTCGCAGTTCGTCCAACCAGACGGTCGTCCCCTTCGAGACTCTCGGCCGCACGCAGGACGCGGAGTTCGACACCGGCGGTGTCTTCGCGGAGCTGACGCGAGCGGTTGGCGCCAAGGGTCGGTTGCTCGGCGGGATCCGCGCCGATCGCTGGACGGGAACGGACCAGCGAAAGATCATCGCGATCGGCATGGCCCCGGCGACCCCGATGGCAAATCCGACCGCCGGCCTGACCCGCCGGGAGACCCTTATCAGCGGCTTCGCCCGCTACGAGCGGGAGATCGGATCGGCCACCCTCTACGCGGGACTCGGTCACGCCGAGCGCGCGCCCGACTACTGGGAGCTCATCAGCAAGGAGAGCGTCGCCTCCATCAGCGCCTTCAACGCGCGCCCCGAGATCACCACCCAGCTGGACGCGGGCCTCCTGTACCGGGGAGGCGCGCTGTCGGGCTCCGTCGCGATGTTCGTGAACGACATGTCGGACTTCCTCCTCGTGCAGAGCCAATACGCGAAGACGTCTACGACCATGGGCGGAATGGGCGGAGCCATGCCGGGTGGAACGAGCCAGCGTCTGACCACGATCACGCGAAACGTCGAGACATCGTCATGGGGCGGGGAAGCCAGCCTCAACTGGGCCGCGACGACGCGCCTGAAGTTCGATGCCAGCCTCGCCTATGTGCGCGGGGAGAACAAGACCGACCTTCGGCCCCTCGCTCAGCTCCCGCCCCTCGAGTCGCGGTTCGGGGTTCAGTACTCGAACGATCGCTGGTCGCTGGGCGCCCTCGCCCGAGTGGTCGCGGCGCAGGGGCGGTATGCGCTGAATCAGGGCAACATCGTGGGCCAGGACCTCGGTCCGACCGACGGCTTCAGCGTGTTCTCGCTCAACGGAAGCTGGCGCATCACCCCCCGCGTCCAGCTGAGCGCGGGCGCGGACAATCTTCTCGACAAGGCCTACTCGGAATTCATCAGTCGAGGCGGAGCCAATGTGCCCGGCTATACCGCCACCACCCGGGTGAACGAGCCGGGCCGCATGCTGTGGGTCAAGCTCGACCTGCGATACTGAGCAGGGATTCGTCGCCCCGCGCGGCCGCGACCGGGCCGCATTTCGCCATGCCACCCCTCGACCGAGAAGCCGGGCACACACCGCACGCCCTCGCTCTGCGATGGCTGGTGCAGGTCCGATGGGTGGCGGTGGCCGGCCAGCTCGCGGCGATCCTGGCGGCCCGGGCCTTCGGCGAGCCGCCGACCCTGGCCCTGCTGGTGGTGGCCGCGATCACCGCGGCCACGAATGTCGCTGCCCCACGGATGGAGACGTTCGCCCGAAGGCCCAGTCTCCCGGGGACGCTCCTTCTGCTCGACCTCTTCCTCCTCACCCTCCTGCTCTTCCTCACCGGGGGCGCCGCGAACCCATTCAGCATCTTCTATCTCGCCTACATCGCTCTCGCCGCGGTGGTCCTGAGCGCGCGCTGGACCGCCGCGCTCGCCACCAGCGCCGTCCTTCTCTACGGGATCCTCTTCACCCTCGGAACGGAGGCCGGCCAGAGCGCCGGCCACGATCACAACTTCGACGCGCACCTTCGGGGTATGTGGGTCGCCTTCGTGCTCTCGGCCGGGCTCGTCTCGTTCTTCGTCATCCGCCTGCGCTCCACCCTCGAGCAGCGCGAGCGCGATCTTCTGGCCGAGCGGACCCGCGCCGGGCGCAACGAGAAACTCGCGGCCATGGTGACCCTCGCGGCCGGGGCCGCCCATGAACTCGCGACGCCCCTGGGTACGATCGCCCTCGTGGCGGGAGAGCTGGGGAACGAGATCTCCCGCGCCGACCAGACCCAGATCGCGGCCGACCTGCGGTTGATCCGCGCCGAGGTCGAGCGCTGCCGGACCATCCTCGACGATCTTTCCGCGGGCGTGGGCGAGGCCCCGGGAGAGCGGCCGGCCCGGGAGCGCGTGGGCGCGATCGTCGACGCCTGCGTACAAACCCTGTCTCCCGAGGAGGCGGCGCGCGTCGCGGTGTCGATCGAGCCACCGGAGGCCACGGTGTTCGTCCCGCCCCGGGCGCTTCGCCGCTGCCTGGCCAGCCTCATCCGGAACGCCTTCGATGCGAGCGTCCCCGGCGCGGGCATCGAGATCCAGGCGCGGCCGTCCGGCGCCTTCGTGAACATCGCGGTGCGCGATAACGGAGTGGGGATGTCCGCGGTTGAACTGGCCCGGGCAGGCGAACCCTTCTGGACCACCAAGCCCCCCGGCCGGGGCATGGGGCTGGGGCTGTTCCTGGTCAGGGCCACCCTCGACCAGATCGGCGGGCGTCTCGATCTCCAGGCCGCCCCCGCGCGAGGCGCCACGGCGACCATGAGCCTGCCCGTGGCCGCGAATCCGTCATGAACGCGGAATCCGATTCGCGCCTCTCCCTTCTCCTCGTCGATGACGACGAGGCGTTCCGCTCGCGCCTGGCCCTCGCGCTGCGCGCGCGCAACTATGAGGTCCGCGAGGCCCCGGATGCGGGGACGGCCATCGATCTGGCGCGCGCTGAAACGCCCGAGCGCGCCCTCGTGGATCTGCGCATGCCGGGCCCGTCCGGCCTCGATCTTGTCCGGAGCCTGAAGGCCCTTGACCCTTCCACCGAGATCGTCGTCCTGACCGGATATGGGAGCATCGCCACCGCCATCGAGGCGGTCCGCCTGGGCGCGCGCGATTACCTCACCAAGCCGGTCGACGTCGACCGGATCGTGGCCGCGCTCGAAGGCGTCACCGACGGAGGCAGTCCCGCGACGCCCCTCGACGAGACGCCTTCGCTGGCGCGCGTCGAGTGGGAGCACATTCAGCGGGTGCTGTCCGATTGCGAGGGCAATGTCTCCGAGGCGGCCAGGCGTCTCGGCGTTCACCGTCGGTCGCTTCAGCGGAAGCTTTCGAGGTTCCCCGCGCTACGCTAAACCTCGCCCTCTCCGTGGCGGGCTCACGGTGATTCGGCCGGGAGACGGGAGCCGGGTTAGCGGCCCAGACTGTCGAGGGCCTTGGAGAGAGCCTCCGTGGGTCTCGTTCCGGCCAGTGCCGCGCCCGGAGTGATTTATACGAGGGGGCCCGGGGTGCGTGCCTGACGAGCGGGAAGCGACAGTGCCCGGGCGAGGAGGATGTCACCGAGATCGCCGGACGTCTTGAGGTCTTCCGGAATGATCCCTGCGCCGCCTTCTTGTCCAAGCGACCGGCGCGCAGCGGGGGCGAGAAGATCGAGGCGGCTGCCGGTGCCCGCCCCGGTGGCCGCGATCACCGCCTCGAAATGGACCCGCGCCTCCGCGAGCTGGCCGCGTCGCTGGGCCACGCGGCCCAGCAGGAATCGGGTCAGCCGCTCTTCCGGGTCATAGGGCTTGCCTTGACCAAGATGCTCGGGCCACTCGAGGGCCGAAGTCAGATGCCGGGCAGCCTCATCCCACCTTCCGGAGTTGCAGGCGGCCAGGGCCTCCAGGGTGTGGGCCTGCTCGTACATCCGATGACTTTCGCGCGCATGCTCGGAGGGCAAGACGTGGGTGCGGGCCAACACCGCGAGGGCTTCGGCGCCACGTTCAAGCTGAATCAGCGCCCGAACGTGAAGCAGAGCCAGATTGAAGTCAGCGGGGAAGATCCGCCGGGCGCGGTCCGAGGCGGCCAGGGCGTCGGCCCACCGTGCCTGCTTCTGATAGTGCTGGATTAGAGGGATCCGAACGAGGCGATCAGGTCCCGCCCGCTCCTCGGCGCGCTTCAGGTCCGGTTCCGGATCGCCGCCAGCCCTCCCGGTGAGATAGGCCCGCGCGACGTAGAACGCCCCGGCGTCCGGCGTGTTGCCGAGGGGGGTCAGGAGACGCTCCGCTTCGGGGAGCCGGTCGAACGACCACAGATTCAGCGCGAGCAGGTAGGTCCAGGTCCAGTGCCGGCTCTGCTGCGCCGCCCAGGTGAGCACGCGCAGTGTCTCCGGCCGGTAGGGAAACACGAGAGCGACGTCGGCGCTTTCCCCAAGAGTGGCGGGGGCGTTTCTGA
>Ga0073904_10000400_pt1 | contig 30815 bp, 27 predicted proteins | sample KloWWTrecipitate_FD_66668 | JGI IMG/M metagenome (GOLD analysis project Ga0073904, IMG submission 66668) | Active sludge microbial communities from Klosterneuburg, Austria, studying microevolution and ecology of nitrifiers - Klosterneuburg... | ecosystem: Engineered > WWTP > Aerobic digester >... | reverse complement strand
GGCTTCGACATGGACATCCTGTGCCACGCGCGCACCCCGGACGAGAGGTTCCAGGCCGATGTCCAGCGCGTCATGGACCTGCGCGCCGAGCTGGGCTTCGGAAAGCGGCGCACCATCGAGTACGTGACCCTCGACCGGGCGCTCTCGACCGCGGACTTCGTGTCCCTCCACGTGCCCCTCATCAGGAGCGGGCCCGACGCCACCGTCCATTTCATGAACGAGGCGAGGCTGCGTCGGATGAAGCGGACCGCGTACCTCATCAACACCACGCGAGGTCCGGTGGTGGACGAAGACGCTCTCGCGCGTGTCCTGCTGGACGGCGCGATCGCGGGCGCAGCCCTCGATGTCTTCGCGAAAGAGCCGCTGCCCATGGACTCGCCTCTGCGCGACGAGCGCCTGTTCCTGAAACTCCGGCTCTTCAACCATCTCGGTTCGGGCACCTGGGAGACGCGCCTGTCGCCCGATCCCAACGTGGGCATGGCCGGCCGCGCGGTGCAGTCGGTCATCGACCGCCTGGGCGGCGCCGACCCGCGGCGGATGGCGTGGGTCGTGAACCGATCGGACCTCTAGGGAGCGTTTGAAAGAATGATCGAGTTGAGAGCCCGGCCGCTTCTCTTCGTGTCCGTGGCGAGCGTTCTTTTCGCCGCGAGCGTCTTCGCGCAGGAGAAGGCGGCGGCTCCCGAGCCCTCTCCAACTCCGGCCCCGCGGTTCCAGCCCGAGGTGGTGAAGGCCCTGCCCACCGCGGGCTCGCTCACCGCGCGCGTGGTTCAGCTCAACTCCGGTCTGGTGCTCGAGCGCGAGGAGAGTTCCGGTCTCTTTCCCGCCGAGCCGTCGCGCTTCGCCTTCCGCGGCGGTTCGTGGACGCAGTCCCGCATCGAGATCGACGGCTTCGACGTGACCGACCCCATCTTCGGCGGCCGGGCCCTGGTCTGGGGTGCGGTCGAGCTGGGCGAGGTCGACGTTCGCACCGACTCGAAGGGGACCGTGCTCGTTCACAATCATCCCGGCTCGCATGCTCCCGGCCGCACGCGCGTTCTGCTCCAGGGGAACCTGGGCCTGTTCGACTCGAAGGGGACCACCGCCGACCCGATCCCTTCGCTCGCGCGCGGGCACTCTCAGTTCGACGGCGTGCTGGCCGCTTCCGGCGCGTCCTCGGCGGGGGCCACGAACTGGAGCGGCGCCCTGTCAGGCGCGGACGTTTCCCGCTCGGAGCGCGATTCCGACCTCGAGCGCGCGACCCAGCGCCTGGGCTTCGAGGGCCGTTTGAACCACCTGAAGGGCGACGACCTCTTTCAGGGGCTCGCGATGTATCAGGGCCGCCGCATGCCGCTTGGGTTCACCACCGCGGAGACGCGGAGCACCGGCCTGATGCTGGGCGCTTCGTGGGCGAGGCAGCACTCGCACGCCGGACGGTTCCCGAGCCTGGGCGAGAGGAACGAGACCGCGCTCCGTCTGGGCTACCTGCGGGGAACCACGGACGACCCGGCGTTCGGATCGCCGTTGCCTTTCGAGCGCCTGGTGGATGGACCGCCTGACTTCCAGGTTCCTTATCGGTCGGTCGCGCAGAGATTCGCGATCGAGGCCGCCCGGCGGGGATGGAATCTCGGCGATGTGGTTTCCTCTTCGGTGGTCGCGCGCTTCAGCCGGAGCCTGGGCGAGCGCGATCTCTCTGGAGGGACCTTCCAGGGCCTCGAGAGTCTGCACGGCACGTCCGCCCGCCAATGGACCTACTCCGCCGAAGCGCCCTCGCGCCTGGGCGAGACCCGCGCGAGTCTCAGCCTGGGCCTGGGCTACGGCCTTTCCGAGCGCACGCGACTGAGCGGCGCGGTCGAACTGCAGCACGTGGCGGTCAGCGACCGTGACGGCGAAAGGATCCTCGGTTCCACGAAGGTCCTTCCCGAACTCCGCTTCGAATGGACGAAGAGCGAGACCACGAGCTTCTACGCCGAAGCGTCGATCGGCACGGCTCCAACGCCCCTTTCGAGTTATGAAGCGGCGTCGAGCCACGCGCCCGCGGTCGTCGCCCGGCTCTGGCGGGACGCCAATCAAGACGGCCTCGCAACACCCTCGGAGCTGGGCATCCAGGTCGCGCGCCGCGGTCCGGATGCCCTCACCGTCGATCCCGATCTGTCCCTGCCCACCATGCGTCGCGTGATCGTCGGCTTCCGGACGAAGGTGCGGGGCGTGGGCATTCACGCCACCGCCTTCGCCCGCCGCGACCGTGATCTGATCGAAACCGCGCTCGACCCGCAAGGGTCGGAGATCGCGCGCGTCCGCAACATCCCCGATCCTTCGGGCGACATCGTGGGACCCACAGACGATCAGCTGCTGCCCATCGTCGAAGAAAGCCTTCGCTCCTTCACTCAATCGCAGTACCTGCTCACCAATCCGGCCGACCACGACGCGCTGGGGGAAGGCGCCGAGCTTGGCTTCGAGACCAACTCGAAGCACGTCCACTGGGGTCTCATCGGCGCGGCGTTCCGGGATTCTGGCCGCGGCGGCAACCGCAGCCTGCGCGTGGGGGAGAACGATTTCGGAGTAGTGGGCGAGAGCTTCGACCGGACGAACGCCGACACCTACGGCTACGGCCGCCTCTTCTTCGACCGCGCCTACAGCCTGCGCATGTACCTGACCGCGAACGATGTCCACGGTTTCACCTTCGGCGCGGTGGGCCGGTACGACGACGGCCAGCCCTTCGCGCGCCTGGTGATCCAGAACGATCTTCCCCAGGGGCCCGACTTCGTGCAGGCGATACCGCGCGGCCGCGCGCGGCTTCACTACACCCTCTCGGTGGACGCGCGTCTCGCGAAGCGCTTCGACGCGGGCGGGGCCAGGGTCGAGGTCTCGGCTTCGGTGTTCAACGCCCTCGGCTCGCAGTTCGAGGCGGAGGAGCAGATCGTGTGGCAGGCCGACTACCGGAGGATCACCATGGTCCAGCCGCCGCGCGCCTTCGTCATCGGCGTGCGCATCGAGCGGTAGGAGCCAGAGGCAGCGTAAGAGGCGGAAGCGAAGACGCCCCTCGGAGCCAAGTCCCGGACGCGCCTACGAGCGGCCGAAGTGCCCCCCCCGTTGCGCCACGACCGCCCGCGGTCGTGGGAGTTGACTGGCACCCCGCGCTTGCTTCACTTACGCTCCCGGGTCGAGCTGAAACAATGACCCCGAGAAAGGCGTTCTTCCGCACCTTCTTGAAAGGGCGACTGTAACTGATTTGACACGGAGGGGGGCCTTTGTGTGCGTGACAGGCTGGCTTTCGGCGCTTGCCCCCATCGCGGGGGGCTCAGTTGAAGTCGTTGAACTTGTCGCAAAGTCGCCACTCTCTCGCCGGATAGATTTGCCACTGGCAAAAGTTCGTTCGGTGACTCAAACCGAAGATGTCCTTGTACGTGATGAAGCCAAGGACGTAGAGACGCTCGACCCCCGACTCGAGCTTGCCGTAGTCGATGGACAACAGGCCGTCGGTCGGTATTTGCGCCGCGTAGTCGTAACTGAGATTGACGCCAACATCGCTAGACACCTTCCTGTCGGTGCCAAACATGTTCGAGTCGAAAACGCCTACGTCGAAGGTGCCCCCACCGAACGCTCCCGGTTCAAAGGGGTCCTTGGGCAGTTTGTCGGACCAGATAACAGAGACGCCGTGGACCCTAAGGTCCTTGGGCGGTGTTCTCCCGATGTTGTGAATGGAGATCGTAGCCGGGTCGCCGTTGCCCATGAAGACTTCGCTAATTCTGACAACAAGCATCCACGCCCGCTGTTCAAGGCGAAGCGCATTGCGGGAGGATTCAACGCCAGCCTTGGAAGTGTCGAGACTGTCCTTGAACCTTTGGGTGGATACAGCGTCGGCGGCATCGGAGTCTTTCTTTGTGTCGATAGCCTGTTGCTTCGTCCATTCGAAGCTATCTCTGCTCAGTTTGTTGGACGCTCGCGTTTCGATCAGGGCCTCCCTCGTAAAGTTGTTGCTCTCTCTCGTCAGGCACGACTGATACATGACGAGGGGGATTCCGACCATGCCGATGATCACCGTCGCCCAATCGGCACTGATTGGAGATTGCCAGCGCTGTTTGGGTTTCTCTTGCCCTGGAGTCTCTTTGTCTGCTTCGGTATTCATCGTGCCTCTCGGCGTGACGTCATGCCATTCGTCCTATTCATCGGGGGCATGCTTGTCGGGTGCCTCTTTGTTGCTGGCCTGTTTTGGCCCTGGCCGGATCATAGGCCGCTGGATACCGGCTGTCTGGTCCCGGCGACCGATTGCAGGGCCCCGAACCAAGGACTAGGGTTACGAGCATGTTCGAAACGGCGGTTGGTGCTTCTCTCGTCTCGGCGCTCATCGCATCCATGGCAATCTGGAAGCGCCTATTCGATGCCGACTACTTTGTTCTCCTGTGGAAGCGGACGCTTCGCAACGTTGGGGAGCGGATCTGGCATTACGTCGCTGCCGAGGGCCTGATCATGATCGCTACGGCTGTCCTGACCTTCATAGCGACTGACGGTTCCATAAGTGCGCGTCTATGGCAAGCGACACAGGCCACTCTAGGGCTGATTGGAATATGGACAATCATCCTTGTTCTCTACTATCGCGGCAGTGTCCCGAGAGTCTTGCTTTCAGAGGCAGAACGCTACTTACCGCACGCGCGAAGGCAGCTCGTCGGGGGAGCACCTAGCGACACTCCGTCGCTTTACGCCTGGACCACAGACGCTGGAGATGCGCTGTTCTTGAACGTCTACAACGCGGGACCATGCGATGCCTACGTAATGGCAACGGTCAATATCGATGGGCTGGCCCACTTCGGTGATCAAGCGAGGGAGAACGAGTACCGCGCTGGCGAAAAGAGCGTTCGGTGGGACAAGACCAAGGCAAACAGGATATTCATCCCATCAAACGGCGAAGAGAGAGCGGTTTTGTGTTGGTTGCGACAGAACGATATCGGCAATCTGCGGTGGCACTTTCAATGGACCATCGATGGCGAGCACGTATCCGACATTCAAGATACTGCCTACACGCGCGCCCACGAAAACACGGAGTTCGCCAAGCTAAAGCCTTGGACAGTATTTGGCCGGATCACATCCGATCCTGGTTCTTTCGAGGGGCCACAACAATACCGAATTGATATTGGATATTTCGGGCCGAAAGGACCACCCCCGCAACACACACCGTGGGGAAAGATGACCTACATTCTGCACATCGGCCCGGGCGGTGCCGGGCTATCAACGGAGCAGATAGCCAAGTCGAACGCTAGGACTAGGGCCTGGATGAAAAACCTCGATGCGGAAGAGAAGCTGAAGATGGCTACTGAGGCTCTATCCAAGAAACCGGACGCGACTTCATGATGCTCGCGTCTTTGCCGACACCTTCTCCGTCGCGGGCACGGAGAGTAGCCCGCCAAGGGCTTGATCGAACGTTAGCGGCCAGAGCGTCATGCGCTCCAATCGCCCTTCGGTCCTCTTACGCGCCTTTGGGGTCGTCTTGGGTGGCTTCTTTTTGCGCGCAGGTGAACGCCCGCCCTGATCTAACACTGAGCCAAAACGAGATCGAACATGTTCGCGTTCCTCCGGTCGTTGTGGCGGAAGGTGAACTCCGCGAGGTAGAAGGGGAGGTAGGTCTTCGACACCTGATGGAAGATGCCCATGATGCCGCGATTCAGGAGGCTCCAGAACGAGTCGATGTTGGAAGTGTGGACCTGACCGCGCACGTACTCATTCGCGGTGTGCTGAACCGTCTCGTGCGTGTAGCCCATGTCCGAGAGTTGGCGGTAACCGGTCCACTCGTCAGTCGCAACGAGCTTGACCTTGTCGGAGACCGTCTCAGCGACGAAGCCGGACAGGGTCTTGGCGTCAACGCTCTCGACCACTCGGGCGACAACGTTCCCCTTGCGCGAGATCGCGCCGACCACGGGCGTCTTGCCGGAGCCCATTCCACCGCGCCCCGGCCCGCCACGCTTCGACACGTGCCGGTTCTTCGCCTTGCCGCCCACGAAGGTTTCATCGACCTCCACGGTTCCGGTGAGCTTGCGGAACGAACCCGAGTCCATCGCCGAACGGATGCGGTGGCACATGTACCACGCCGTGCGGTACGCGCCGGAGCCGATCATCCGCTGAACCTGGAGGGCAGAGATACCCTTCTTGGACGAGCACATGAGAAAGATCACCTGAAACCACGTCATCAAGGGATAGTTCGTGTTCTCGAAGATCGTGCCAACGAGCGGCGAGAAGCGGTAGCCGTTCGGGCTGCACTTGCGGCACTGCCACGCCCAGCGACCTTTCACCCGCGCCACCACGGGCGAAGCGCAACGCGGGCACACGGGACCGTTCGGCCATCGCTTCGCTTCGAGATGTTCCCGGCACTGCTCTTCCGTCGCGAACGACTTGTTGAACTCTTTCAGATTCAGCATGACGTAAGGCTAGCGGAAGAAAGAACCGTGTCAAGTACGTTATAGTCGCCCTGGAGATCCTCATGGCCATCCGAACATCCGTTCTTCTGCTTCTCGCGGCGGCATTCAGCGCCCGTTCAGCCTGGGCGGCCACCGATGTCGAAGCGCTTCGGGCGCTCCATGAGAAGGTGTTGGTGGCGCATCGGCAGAGCAATGTCGAGCTTCTGCTCGACGACGAGACGGCCGCCTACATCGTGGCGAGTCGGGGAGAGATATCAAGGCCCACAATCGTGGAGCGGAGAGAGCGGCTGGGGCCCTACCTCAGGCAATCCGCCTTCGCGGAGTACAAGGACGCGGCTGAGCCGGTGGTCACCTTGTCGAAGGACGGAACACTCGGTTGGGTGGTCGTGCAGGTTGAGGCGCGGGGTGTCCAGGCCCGCGCCGATGGGAAGAAGGAGACCATCGCGTTCGTGAGCGCCTGGATCGAACTGTACGAAAAGCGGAATGGCCGCTGGTATCGCACCGGAAACGTATCGAACTTCAAGGACTAGCCGCGCCGCACTCGGGAGATCGACGATGACGATCGTGCGTGTGGAGCCCTGCGTGTCCTCCTTCTGCTTACGCTGCTGGCAACGGGACCACGCCTCCGTCTGGCTAAGTGACGTGCAAGAGTTCAGCCGGCTCTACGCGGCTCGCAAAGCGCAGGGATGGCCACACGGCCAGAACTGCAATCCCCAGCCCGCCCAAGAGGCTCATTGCATAGATGGTGGGGTCGAGCGGCCTGGCCCACGGCATTAGAGCAGCGACCGCCCTCGAGATCTGCAAACCAACAAGCGCACCTGCCCCGATGCCGATTAGGGCAGGGGACATCAGAGGCTGAAGAAGGTCCCGGTCAATCTGCTTCCGGGTCGCCCCGAGCGCGAGCCGCAAGCCAACCTCAGCTCGGCGAAGGGCGACGTGGCGCCGCAGCAACGCGTGGAGACCCAGCCCTGCCATGAGGGCGGCCAGCAAGGCGTAGCCAGCAAGAACGCGCGCGCCTAGTTGTTGGCGCCGCACGACCGCGGCAAACTCCGTCAACACCGGCTGCGGTGCGGAGATCGAGGCCCAAGGTAGGGCTGTCTCGGTGCGGGCCTTTGCAAGCCTCGCATCGGCGACAGAACCGGGTAGCAAGACCGTCATGCTTGCAGGGGGATTGCCGAATCCAAGCGAAAGAAAGACGCGAGGTGTCCGCACCCCCGGGGCCTGTCGGATGTCATCAACCGGCTTGACGATTCCCGCGACCCTAAGTGTCGCCTCATCAAGTTCAACTACTGACCCAACGCGCAGGGACATCTGCCTTGCCAAGTCCTGACAAACAACGACATCCGTGGTCGTCCCACGGTCCGAGAATGGATCGCTGCCGTCGGCAAACGGAACACCCAGCAGTTCGAAGAACCTCGGCGCAACACGCGTGACTCCAACGAAGGCGCCCTGCCGGTTCAGTGGGTTCGATACCCAAGATCTTGCCGCCGTCGGTGACCAGGGTAGGCCGCTGGCGAATGAGCCGCCATACGCGCGCGCCTCTTGTGCGAGCCGGGCCCAGGCGACACTGAGCTCTTCCCGTGGTCGGCCTTCTCCCAGATCCACATGAAAGACCTGGAGGCCCTTCGTCGAGAAACCAATGTCGCGGCCGAACTGATCGTCAAAGGCCCTCACGGCGACGGCCGCACCGCAGAACAGCCCAACGCTCAAACTCAACTGAGCGGCTACCAGAATCGAAGCCAAGCGAAGGCGTGTGAGTCGGAAGTCGCGTAACCGAATGCCTAGGTCGCGACCCCCCGAGAGGATAGGCAACTGAGTACCGAGAGAGGCTACAAGGGACAAGGCGAAGGCGACTGCGAGTAGGCCGATCAGAACTGCTCCACTGGCCAGTGTGGGCTCACCGAGGGAAGGGAGGGCCGTACGCGTGAACCTGGTCAATGGAAGCGCGAGAATCAGCGCGAGCGACGCCGCAGGAATCATTGATGTCAGCCAAGGTTGCGCGGCCTGCAAGCGAATCTGCCTCTCCGTCGCGCCGAGTGCGCCACGGATGGCGAACTCATGAGATCTCTCGGCTGCGTGCATCGCAGCCAGCATGCCGATTGTGACCGCTGCCAGCATGAGCAAGACTCCAGAAGCCAACACGAGCGTGGTGAGTACCGGACCCGCAGGAGCGGTCAAGGCCTCCTTGAGGCCCATGACCGAGACAGTCGAGTGGCTGTCTGTCTTTTCCCTCAGCCTCTGAAGACGCTCGATGTCTCTCTGGACGTCAGCGACAGACAACCCGGCGGAGCGACGACCCAGGGTGACTTGGGTCAGAAAGGTCTCGCCGCCTCCAAGGGGTACGCCGCTGAATCGTCCCTCACTGCGTGGCAGCACCACGTCAAAACGCCCCAGTCGGAGCAGCTCCTCCGGAGCCACGCCAATTACTTCGTGCGCCCGCCCATTCACAAGAAGGCGGCGCCCCAGGGGGCTCCCTGCTGAGAATTCGGATCGCCACAGGGCGGGGCTGATCAGTGCAGTGTCCCCGGTGCGCAGATCGGGCCTTTGAAATGAACGACCAAGTGGCGTGCTCAACCCCAAGAGGGATAGGGTCATGTGGTCGGCGGTCAAGACATCTATCCGCCGCGTTGCCCCGGTGGCACTCCATGTTGCACGGCCATAGGTGAGGATCGTCAACCCTGAGATCGCGGGGCTAGCGCCGAACCAATCGGAAAAGTCCAAGGTCCCTGGCTGCGCGGCTCCCTTGATGAGGACAAGCTCATCAGGGTGAGAAAACGGCAACTGCTCAAGAAAAGTAGCGCGCATCGACTCAATCATCACCACCGGGCCCAGAAGCCCAGCGGTGAGAACAATGAACCGAGTCAATTTGCTCATGCAATCAGGCGCCTTGGGCAAAGGCGCGCCGCGCCTGCCCCCTGGGTCTCCCGTCGAATACGTCGGCTACGTCCTCCGACTACGTCCTTGCGCGGCTTGGACCTTCCCACTTTGATCCCCAGAATAGTTCTTCCGGAGTACAGGCGGCAGGCGAGGAAGTAAGCCGCCTGCCGCCTTGTCCAGAGGTGGCTAAGAGTAGCTGCCTGTGGACGACTTGGTTGATCTCGCTAGCAGGATGTCCACTGGCACATACCAGGTCCAGCGTTGCAGCGGTTGCCATTCAGACAGTACCCATGGTCGTAGCACCCGTCAGCGGCGGTGCATTGCATGCTGTCGCAACAGCGCCCTGCATTGGCGCTCGCATCCGGTATCGCGAGGAACACAGCGACCGCAAAGGCCACCATGGAGCCCGCGAGGATTCGCGTCTTTACTCTTTCATTCATCGTCTTTCCCTCCCTTACATTCGTCTCCAAATGAGACGAAGCTATCCGCTCGACCCTCACGCGGGCTTCCGAGCCCAGCCAGTGGGAGAGCAGGTCTGCATAAGCCCTTCAACCGGCCAACTGAAGCCCTGGTCGAATCTCGCGCCCCAAGAATCGATGCATTGACCATCGACCAGTCCGGGCTTGTTCGGCTTCATCAGAGGTCCCTCCAGGCCCGGCAGTGCAATACCGAAGAACCTCTCGGCTTCTTCCCTTTTCTGATTAGACCATGCGCCCGAAAACACTCGTTTGAGGCGGCCATCAGCCGAGATGACTATCAGCTGGGGCGTGCCTGCCATGTTGTATGCGGATTGCAGCGCATCGCTCACCGATGTCATCACCTCGAAGTTGATTCCGCGCTGTTGGCAATACTCAGGCAGCCCATCGGTTGGGCCTGTAGAAACTCCCAAGAAACGGTATTGCGCGAATTTCCGCTGCACCAACGTTCGGATGTTGTTCATGTTCTTTTCACACCAAGAACAACTCTTGGAAAACACGTAGATGGCAACATCACGCGGGTCTGAATCACGCTTCCCGGTTAAGGGCGTCCCGTCAAGTGCCCTCCCGACGAGCATGGGTAGCGTGGTCCCTACGGCGAGTGGCCTGACCTCCGGTCCTCTTTCGGGGCGACCGCGAAGCGCGACTCCCAAGTAGACGTTCAACGAGAGAGACCCGGCCAACATGAGAAGAACAAAGGCATCCTGTTTCACGCTCACCCTCCTGGGTTCGGATACTAACTGGCTGATATCTGTCCGTCAACCTCAAATCATGTCTGAATCGTGCACATACCTCGGCGTGCCGCCGAGGGCGCGCCGTGCTAGCTTGTTGCTGAAAAGGGGCTCAAAGTCGGTGGACGCGCGTCTCGCGAAGCGCTTCGACGCGGGCGGGGCCAGCGTCGAGGTCTCGGCGTCGGTGTTCAACCTGCTCGGCTCGCAGTTCGAGGCGGAGGAGCAGATCGTCTGGCAGGCCGACTACCGGCGGATCACTATGGTCCGGCCGCCGCGCGCCTCCGTGATCGGCGTGCGCATCGAGCGATAGGAGCCGAGGGCCCTGGACTACCGGCCGGAACGAAGGCGGGCGACGAAGCCCATCACCTGCGGATCGCCGGGACGAAGGGCGAGCAGGGTTTCGGCCCATTGCACGGCGCGCTCCCGCTGCCCCTGCTGCGCATAGAAAACTGCCAGGGCATAGGGCACGGTTGGATCGGCCGGGTCGAGGCGTTGCGCTTCGAGGAGAGCCTTCTCCGCCGGTCCGCTCTGGCCCGTCTGCTGAAGGGCGAGGCCGTAGTTGTAGTGGACGCTGGCGCGATCGGGCAGGAGCTTCGCGGCTTTTCCCAGAGCCGCCGTGGCCTCCGCCATGCGCTTCTCCTCGGCCAGCAGCAAGCCCAGCGAATACTGGAGTTCACCGAGCTGGGGCAGGCGTTCAAGCCCCTCGGTCAGCACGCGCACCGCATCCGGGTTGCGGGACGCGGCGTTGTACAGGCGGGCGAGATTGGCGCGGGAGGGTGTGAAGTCCGGGTCGATCTTCAGGGCCTCGAGGTAGTGCTGTTCCGCGAGCGCGGTCCGGCTGGTGTTCTCATAGACCACGGCCAGGTTGAGGTGCGCGCCCGGCATGTCCAGGGCGAAAGACTGGGTCCCGATGTATTCCTGGAGCGCGGCTTCGAAGGCCGGACGGGCGGCCGCCCCCAGTTGATCGATGGGCACGAATGACAGGGTCCGGGCCGCGGTGACCCGCACCGCCCGGACCGGGTCCGTGAGCAGCGGGGTCAGGGCTTCGATCCGCTGGGACGCGCTCAGGCCCTCCAGGGCGCTGGCCGCGGCCGCGCGCACCTCGGCATCGGGGTCGCGCGTCGCCTTGATCCGCTCGGCGGCACCGGTATCGGGCACGCCTCGCAGTTGCTCCAGGGCACTCGCGCGCACGATGCCCGGCATGCTCCGGTTGGCGATGAGCTGCGCGAGGGCCTGATGACCGGAGGGGTCGCCGGCGCGCGCGGCCGCGAACGCCTCGCCGTAGTGAGTCCCCTGCTTGCGCACGGGCCCGTACCACTTGATGACGGCATCCGCTGACCACTGCGGCTTCTTGCCGACATGGCAGGTCGTGCACGCGTCGGGCACGCCGATCTTCACGGCCAGGTCGGGCCGCGGAATCCGGATGCTGTGGTCGGGGCGGAGCTGGATCCCCATGTAGGCCCTCGCCGGCATGTGGCACGTGACGCACAACGCGCCCTTCGAACCCTCCTTGTGGAAGTGATGCTTCGGCGAATCGAAATTCCCGGCCGCGGTGGGGAAGCTCGGATTGGGATCGGGCTTGTGGCACTGGTTGCAGACCGCGTTCCCCGGCAGCTTGAGTTTGCCGGTGTGGGCGTTGTGGCAGTTCGTGCAGGTGACCCCGCGCTGGAACATGAGGCTCTGGCGGAACGAGCCGTCCACGCAGCGCCGAAACCTCTTCATTGGATCGCTGTCAGGACGTCTGTCCCGCCTTCTTCTGGGGGGACGATAGCTGATTCGCGAGAGTCGCCCAGTCGGCTTCGCGCGGTCCGTGGATACCGCGCGTCACCTGAGTGGATGAGTCACCGGCGGATGTGGTCAGGACGGCCATCAGCCGAGCAAGACAGCATAAGCTTCGCGGCTGTTGGGCGGGACGGATTCGAGGTCGAGGAGGTCGAGAACGTCGAGACATTCGAATGCGCTGCCACGCGCGATGAGGGAGGAGCAGCGCAACCCCGGTGACGACAGCGCGGGGCGACCCGCGGAGGGGCGCAGCCTGCGCGACAGCCTGGATCAGCGCGACGCAGCACTTCTGGACCGTGAACGGAGAGCATGACAGGGGCGCGGTTGGGGCTGCGAGCGCCCTGCCCGCGGCGCCGCGGCGAACCTGGCCGGGCTAGACTTGAAGAGGGAACCCCGCTTGTTTTACCTACGCTCCGCTCTCCCGCGCCCGCCGCTTTGGCCCCAGCAGCAATGCGAGTTCTTGTACTACCCGGGCCTCGCCTTGCGGCCGTTCCATGATCCAGCGGAGTTTCCCTGGATCGCGCTCGAAGGCCGCCGACTCGCGGATCTGGGCAGAGCTCGACGCGCTCGTCTATGAGCGGACCAAGTAAAACCAGGACCTGGCAGGAGGGCAAATCCCTCGTGCTCGACGAATCGTTCCAGCATGAGGTGTGGAACGCGAGGGCGACGTCGCGCTACATCCTCCTCGTCGACTTCTTCCATCCTGATCTCGCGCTCGAGGAGAAGGAAGCGATCCGCCAGTACGGAAACTCGCTGGGCGAAGGGGCTTGGCGCATCGACGCACCCGATGAGAACTCGGCAGTGTGGGACACGCGGCGCTGATGCGAACCTACTTCTTCCGCTACGTCCAGATCGGCGTTCAGCAGTTCGGCACCCTACGCGCGATCCTGGCACTGCCCTCGTTCGTCGCAAGCATCCCGGCGTGGCGCAGATACAACCAGGCGCAGCTCGCGACGCTGAAGCCCGAGGGTTTCGACGCGAGATTCGGCACCGACACCGAGGAGATGATGAACCTGGGCGCGCTCGGCCATATCGTCAGCGCTCCGGGACGCGCGCGCGATCGAGTCGTGCACGACTATCAGACGTTGAGCGCGGATGTCGTCGAGGTTCCGCTTCGGATGAGCCTGCCGCCCGATCGCAAGGACTTCGTCTTCGTGGATCTCGGCTGCGGCAAAGGCAAGCCACTGCTCGTCGCGTCGCGCTTTCCCTTCAAGCGGATCGTCGGGGTAGACATCTCGGAGAGCGTGATCGCCATCGCGCGAAGCAACATCGAGAACTTCGGGAAGCACGAGGCCGCCGCGTCCAAGGAGCGATTCGAGCTCGTCGTCACGCCTGTCGAGAGCTTCGTATTTCCGAAGGAGCCGCTCGTCGTGTACATGTACAACCCGTTTCCTCCCGCGACCATGGAGCTTGTCCTCGACAAGCTCGTCGCATCGCTGCGCGAGACCCGGCGCGACGTCCTCCTCATGTACGTGGCGCCGTTTCGCGGGCTGATCGAGGCGACCAGCCTGTTCTCGGAGGTACCCTGCGTCTCCCCGAGTGGCGCGCGGCTCATGGTCTACGCGACCACGCCCACCGACTGGGCGTGGCCTCGGCCGAAGACACTGTAGCTGAAGCAAGCGGAGTTTGCCCGTCAAGCCCAACGCGGCGCGGTTCGCCCGGGCACCCCCGCCGGGCACCGGGAGATTCAAGTCGCGCCCCTGCATGCGTGCGATTCGCACCCCGGAGGGTGCTCCGTCACGCCAACCGCCCTCGCCGCGCAGGCTGCGCCGTCGCGCGGGTTGCCGCGCGGTCCCTGTCCAGCGGCTACGCCGCTTCGTCTCCACCGAAGCCTCGGCTCTCTGAGCTCTCCTCCTCACTACCGCCGCCTAAAGGCGGAGCACCAGGCTCTTCCCGTGCGGCGGCTCCCGGTCTTGCGAGCGTCGCGGGGCCTCGGTCGCCTCGCCGAACTCGGCGAGATAGCGGGCGATATTCGCGGGCTCCTTAACCACTGCAAGCAGCCTCATGCGCCCCTGGGGCGAGGGGCAGGTGAGCAGGTCCACGGCGAACGTGCGGGCAAGAAGTTCCGCCCACGCTCGGGCGGTATCGGTCAAGGGGTCCCGTGCGTCTGACTCAGCGGTGGTCGGGGCCGGCTCTTCGGAGGCCAAGAGCGGCGTGATGTACCAGTCTCCAACCGGCGGATGGTGTCGAAGCGGGAAGGAGCGACGCTTGTGGCCAGCCGGCATAGTAGCGAGAGTGGGTCCAGGTCAACCGCTCCGGTTCCGTCGCGATACGCGTTCTTCAGGGTGCGTGCTGGGTCTGGCCAGGGACAGATCTGATGAGGACTCCACCGGACGGTCACAACACACGGACGGATCAACTAGAATGCCGTCCTTGGGCCTCCCAGCCGTTGTAGACCTGAGCGAGAATGCCGTACAGCAGAGCCTCCTCGATCTGGGCGGCCGAGCGAAAGAGTCGATTGAGATGCATATGGCTATGGAGCCTGGCCAGATCGATCAGGCGACAACCGAGGCGATCTCGCCTGGACATCTCCCTCAGCTTGCCAATTGCATCGGCAACGCTCACCGACCGTCGTTCAAAGACTTGGCTCGCCCACCTCAGAGGATCAGAGTGGGACAGTGAGTCAGAGAGGAGCCCTTCGATTCTCTTCCTTTCCGTCCGATGGATGAGATGCAGTTTGTGCTTCAGCGCGCTATCGCGTTGGAATTGAGCGTCAAATGAAGTGCGCGTCGTTTCTGCTACCTGTCGCTTCTCTCGGAGGCCCAGGCCGAAATCCGACAGCAACCGGTCCACGCCGTAGAGCGCGACCAGCCAGCGTATGTCGCCAACCCCTTGGAGATGCCCCATTGCCTCCAAGGTTGAGTCGCTGTCGGCACAGAAGATCTCCTCCGACAAGAGCCACGCCGCCTCACCGCCATACCTCTGAATCTCAGGTTCGAAGGTGTCCCACTGAATACGCCAAACTCGTGACTCTGCGAGCCATGCATTGGTGATGTCGGCAACTCGCTCCAAGACTCTCGGCACGGAGGTGGGCATAGCGTGAATCCGCAGGCGTAGGTGCCATGCGGGGTCGTCGTAGCGGATGAAGAACCAGCGGTCTGCGAGCTGATCCGCCAGCAGCGATCTGACAAGCGGCCTCACAGCCTCAGTGAGGAAATCCTCCACCGTGGCGGGGTCCGAGAACACCTTGAGATATACCCACTCACTGCCCGGGCCGAAGCTCTCTTTCGGAGTAAGACCTGCTCGAGGGCCGCTGACATCGGGCCTCCGATCTCCAGAACCCGCCACTCGCTCAAACGGAACGACAATTTCGTGAGAAAACGAGCCCTCGGGGCCTCGCAGCCACAGGTGGTCAGGGTCGGGCAGGCACTCAAGCAGCACGGATCGATCCTGGCCCCTTTCAGACGCAAGAAAGCTATCGACGGAAAACGAATTCTCGAAATCGACAAGAAGCTCATGGTCGTCAACCACAAGGGATGCGAATCTGGGAACAGAACGCATCGACCGCCACTCCCGAACCGCCGAGTGCCCTTTGTGAGCGTAGTCTTCCGCAAGCTTTCGAAGTTCCGCGCCCTCCGTGTTCCATCTTGCCCTGGACAGGAACACGCGGCCAACAGAGACCCTAGGTAAGAACGACAGACTTGCCAGATTTCCCCAGTTCCAATCAAGATTCGAAGCGCAGCCTTGCGTCTGCAAAGCACACAGGAACCGGTACGCCGGAAATGGGCTGCGATCGAAGTTGTGAACGTGCGAGGCCCGCGGGATCACTCGCCGACCCGTCGTTGCATGAGTCAGGACGATCTCATCGTTGCGAACGGACACGACAAGCATGCTAGGAAGGAGACGACGATCGCCGCTCGCGCTGCCTCGACCCATGTAGTGAATCTCGTGCTCCCTAAGTCTGGGGCGAAATACCAGGTTCCCAAGACCGCGCGGGAGGTGAGCTAGCTCCGCAAACATCGAGCCGTGGTCTCGCTGCTCCTCTCTACTCAGGTGAGCACGGACTAGTTTAGTCAAGCGCCTATCCATGTCGCAGAACCGACCCAGGATGCGAATTCCAGAGGGCCCCCAGGAGCTCAGTAGCAGGACACTGTAGTCGCCTCGCCGCAGGTCTTCCGTCGAAGCCGCTGAGATCGAAAACCTCGCGTCAAAGGTGTCGGGTAAAGGTGAGACCGGCATTCGCAGGCGAGACAGGGTTTCGGCAGGATTGAGTTGAATGCCTCGTTGGCCTGTTGATAGGGCGCCTACGACCTTCTCCAGTAAGAAGGCCGTAGTCGCATTCCACGGGCCCCGAGTATCGAGCAGCCTGGGCCTCAAGTGAACTGCCCGCATGAGCGAGTCGCTCCCGGGGTTCGGTCGAGAATCCGACTGAAAGCCAATACCTACTTCTTCGTCGAGCGCTTCCAGGAGAGGGACTGTCCGCTCCCCGTAACGGCCTTCGAAGCGCTGCCGGAACTGTTGAAGCGGTTCCTCCCATTGTCGGCCCGCGAAGAGCGGCATGAGCTTGATCGTCTCGGCTACCTCCTCTACGATGCCCGTGGGGAGGATCGCCGCGCGGGCGGTCTTTCGCACATCTACTTGGAAGAAAGAAGGGGGCGACTCCCCTACCGCGATGGGGAGACGGGCAGCGATTGTGCGGTAGGTCTTGGGCGCAACGCCCAAGCCGCGTCGATCGACTGACGCGAGCGCCTTTCTGACTTCTCGAAGCGAGCGGAGGTGTGGTTGGAGTTCGGGGATGTCTCGCAGGTGGCGAAGAAGGCAGCCCAGCCCATCGATTCCGGTAATCGGCGGTTCAAGCGTGGGTACAAGAATGTCTTGATCGATCAGTTCGTGCACGAAGCTCGTCGCCTCTTCATGGTCGACTCCTGGCGCCGCCTTCCTTACCTCCCTGATGAGCGCTCGAAAAGGCGTCGCTTTCCCCGCGAGGGCGAGCACCTGATCGAGATAGTCGCTGCGAACGACACGAGAAACACCCGGAGAAGAAGACGGCAGAGTCGACTCTTCGATGTAACGCCAAGTCCTACCCGCCACAAACAGCGTAGTATTCGCGAGATATCGTAGACGTGGTCGAACAGTGCGGTCCTTGGACCATTCGGCACATAGATTCGAAAGGTACGACCAATCAAGTCGGGTCCGGCGTCGAGCCGTGGCGAGCGGTGCGAGAGTGATCCGGGTGCCGGCGCCGATCCTCCCAACCGAGTACCCCGCGAAAGTGCCGAAGGGTGTTGGACGTGTGGTCATTCGTACAAAGTAGTTGAACGCGGTGCGGAGAGTGCGCGCACGCCGTGGCTCGGATGAGTCAGCGCGAAGTTGCGAATCGATCCGGGCCTCAAATGATGGGGAGGCCAGGTACAGGGCTTCTCGAATGAGCGGCTCGCGAAGGGCTCTTGTGAGGCGTCGCGCGATCAAGAGTCTGTCGTGCGCGACAGCGGCGTCCAGCTCACTAGATGCAGTTCGGGTCGTCGGCACCTTCAGACGTGCCGTCAGGCCCCGGAGCTCGTCGAAGGAGGCGGTCGGTGACCGGAGTATGAAGAAGCCCGACGGGCGATAGGTTGGAGCAGACACTCTTAGGTCACCGTCTCTTGCGACCAATCCTAGAGGGTGATTGAGTACTCAGACAAGGACTCAACCTCTCCCTTTCTCACACCAGGCAATCTTCACGCCAGCGAACTGCACCGTATGAACCCGGGCGACCGTCCCGCTCCTTATTCCTACTCGGCCGAAGTTCCTACACCCATCCGTAGCCTCCTGGGGCGTCATGAAGTAGCCGAGGACGAATCTCTTTCCCAGTGCGGCCGCAACCTTCATTTCACCTAGGAACACCAACCTGCGGAACCCCCGGCCCCGGTGGGCCCGGGGCGTGTAGGCCTCATCGGAGAAGCACTCGTGTGGGCCGAGGGGAAAGCGCTTGTTCGGAATCTGGTCAAGCGAAAAGGCCGGTGCATGTAGCTGCCAACCGTAGGACACGATGTTGTTGGATTGCTCGCCAATGATCACTATCCAGCCAGCCCGAAGCCACTCTCTGTAGACGTCGCAACTACGCCAAGTCTCACCCGTCTCGATTCGGGCGATATCGGCCTCGGCTCCCACGCGCACCTCGAGTCCACTCGTCTCCAAGGCTGCGAAGGCGCCCGCGGGCAGCGTGGTCGAAAAGCGGCAGATGGGGTACACGTCGTGGCGGAACGGCATTCTCGACATTGCGGTGTCGATCGACTGGCTCGCTCGCGTGACGCGAACCCTTTGCCACGCCGCATCGCCGCCCACCCTCGTGACTAACCTCTGCCAGGGACTCGGGTTTCTGATCAGGATTTGCATAGCCTATTCGTGTCGCAGGGTATCGGCCGGGTTTCGCCGAATAGCGGGCCTAAGTCCCATGTAACTACCCCATGCCGCTGCCGCGCCCACGAAGACGCCGACACCGATGGGAAGCGACAACTGCCACTGGCCAGACGGGTGCTGTGCGCCCTGGCCATACGAGGAGACGAGATACGAACAGAGCGCACCAGCGGAAATGCCTAGGATCACCCAAAGCGCGTCCCTCCGGATCTCTTCCCAACCTACTCTCCTCGGCGTTGCTCCCAGCGCGATCCGGACAGCAAACTCGTGAGTTCGATGAGCGCCCGTCTGGGCGGCAAGCGCGTATACACCAATCAGACCGAGCGCCAACGCGCATACTGCCGCCGACACGGCGGCAGCTGCGGCCAGGTATCCTTGCGAAAGCCTTCCCTTTCGTCGAGCTTCAAGTGTCTGTAGATCGAAAACTGGTAGATCCGGGTCAAGGCGTTCTACTATCGACCGAATCTGTTCGGCGAGATCCCCGCGTGATGCCCTGACGAACAAGGTCATCTCGGCGAAGTACCGCTGTCCGAGAGGCAGGTAGACGAACGGCCTTCCACGATCCGTGAGGGCGTGGTACCTGCTGTCCCGAACCACACCGACGAGGTCTGCCAAAGTGCGCTCGCGCCCGCGAATCGCCAGTCTCTTTGAGTCTCCGGCGATGGTCCCGGCGATCTGCCGGGACATTGTTTCGTTGACTATCGCCACTGCTGGCTGCCCGCTGACATCCCTATCGCTGAACTCCCGACCCTCGACAAGAGGGATTCCAAGGGTGTTGAAGTAGCCCGGCCCGACAATGTCGCCGTCCAGTGTCCACCATGCACTCGACGGCACGGAAACGTCGTTGCTTGTGTTTACGGCCACCTTGAGGATCCGCGAGCCGAGCGGGGGAGCCGCGCCCCATGCCGCATTGGTGACGCCAGGCGTTTGCTTCACCTTCTCCAAGATGCTGGCATAAAGTTCTCGTGAGTGCGCTTCATCGTATCTTCCCGGAAGCGCGTTAAGGTCCAGCGATGCCGTGAACACGTCTGACGCGAATCCAAGATCGCGAGAGAGATCCGAAAGCAAGTTGGCAGTATTTTGAACCGCTGAAACGAGAAGAGCGGTCACTAGCCCGAGCTGCAGAGCTACGCCTACTTGAGCGGAGGGTTGCCGCCCTCGCCTGGCAAGATGAGGTGACACGCCGAAGGGGGCCAGGCCCCTCGCGAAGACTGCCCGCACCGCCGCGAGGAAGGGCGGTAGGATTGCCAGCAGTGCGACGAATGAGACAGCCAGTACTCGTGGGCGAATGAGGGATGAGTCCCCCAAGGGATTCCCAATCAATTGCGGGAACAACTGCAGAAGCCACCGCAGTAGCCCAATGCCCCCAAGGCCCACTGCGTATGCCACACCAAAGAGGAAGGCGACTTCTTTCGCGAGTGTGAGAGAGAGGTGAGCTGGTGTCGCTCCGAGGCACAGCATGACGGAAAAATCACGACTGCGCCGATGCAGAGAGAGAATGTATAAGCTCAGTGCGTTGAAGCATCCGATGGCTAACGCGAGGAATGCGATTGTGCCAAGCGCGCGCGCGGACTGCTCCGCAGACTCCCGCACTGCTCGGGGCAACTTTGCGAAATAGCCCGGCCTTACGAGCGTTGACAACCCTTCATTTGTCGTTGGGAACGCTTGACCTAGATGCCGTGATGTGGAAGCGAGGCGTTCGCTAGCCGCTGAAGGGGGCGTGTCACCGAGAAGTCGGCCGAACATTCGGAGCCATCGAGCAGAGCGGTCCGTGAAAGCCGGCGTCCAGCCCGGCATCGCTTGAGCCATGCCCCGAAGGTCAATCCACACATCAGTTGGGTGACCTACGTCAACGCCGACGCCATGAAACCCGGGTGGCGCGACGCCGATTACCGTGAACGGCGAACCGTTGATCGTGATTGCGTCGCCGAGATTGCCGCCGTTTGGAGCAATCTGTCTCTCCCATAGCGCCGAACTGACGACGACGGCCATGCCCGCTTGGCGAACGCGGGAACTGAACGCGCGCCCCGCGAGCATCGGAACGGACAGAACCTCGAAGTAGTTGTCGGAAACAACCTGCCCTTCCAGCCGGATCGCCGTCTTTCCGACACGAGCGTTAAACGGTACAGAGAAGTACGCCGCCAGGTCGAGGATGCCCTCGCGCCCAGCCTCCCGCAGGTCTTCGTAGTCTTGGAGCGACGAATCCGTTGCCTCACTGTCCTTCGGGGAGTATGTCGACACCTCAACTAGTTCAGCCGGGCGAACCCCGGGCAGGGGACCCAACAGTACGTCATCCACGTATGACCACGTGGCGGTTGCTAGGCCAATTCCGATCCCCAGATTCGCCACCACCAGGGCGACAACGGCTGGTTGGCGCCAATATCCGCGACGTCCGATCGTCTCGGCCGGCGCCTGGCCCGTACCCTGCCTTGGTTGAGAGGCCGGGGCGCGCCCTAATCGCTGTGACGCCACGGTCTATGAGGACGACAGCATCATCAGCTGGTCCCATCCCGGAGGCCGAGGGTCCACCGTCGCCAGGAGAGCCAGCCCAACTCCAGCGAGTCCATTCATCAGGCTGTAGTCGACCATCCAACCGCCCTCATCAGAGTCGGGCGTAGTCATTCTTGATCGCAGCCCCGAGACCCCGCCTGCCTCGAAGAAGCCCAGAGACCTGTCGATCCAATGACGAGTAGCTTCGAGGAACCGGTCATCTCCCGTCGTCTGATACAGTCGATTGAACATGTGAGCTTGACCGCTCGCACCGTGACAAAGGGCGGCGTCATTGACCGGGACTCGGCGCTCACTGGCCGCCACCGCTGCTATGTCAATAGCAGCCTGCTCCCACTCGCGCTGGCCGAATGAGCGCGCTGCGAAGAGAACGCCGGACGCGATCCCGGTATCGCCCCAACACCAACCGCGAAATCCCACTGCGCCATGGTCGGCGCGCCGAGCGAACTGCGGCCCGCCGTGGGCAGATCGAGGCTGGGAGAGGATCCAGCGGATTGCGCCCGAAGCGGTCTCGGCGGTGACTTCTTTCGAGAAACCGCTCCTGCATAGGAGCCCGAGGAATGCAACGACACCTGCGGCTCCGTGTGCCATTCCGATGCCCCGATAACCGTTTGGACAAAGCTCTAGTTCGATCGGCCCGAGGTGTTCCGGCGGGCAGAGCCAGCTTAGGCCAGTCTCGGTCGCGTCCGCGGAACTGACCAGCCGCTCAAGAACCTTCTCTAGCCCTATCCGCGCGCGAGCGCTCGGGAGCCGCTGGACAAGATAGATCCCGAGTCCAACCACGCCAAAGAACAGGTCGAACTGAAGGCGCCGGTTTGCGGAAAGAAACTCCAACACCGCGTCGTCGATCTCTTCGAAGGCTTCACCATCGAAATGCCCGTTGACGCCGCCGCCAATGTGGGACGCCACCCACGCGATTCTTGGGAACCCGTAACAGAGCCGCGACGGGAGGTCTTGTTGCGCGAGTCGGGTGATCGCGACGTCCAGCAACTCAAGTTGGCGCCCATTGACCTCGCGCTTATAGGAGACACTATGTGCAAGGTAGTCATAGAGCAGCGCTAGGTCGGCCACGTCGCACGCATGCATCGTCCAAACGCACTGAGGGACCATTTCGTCCAGATAGCCCCTGATCCCGTCGATGCACGCATACACACGCGCTCTTGTCGCGTCGTCGCGCACGACCGGCACCCAGTCTGTCATCGTAGTACCGCTGTCCGACTACGCATTTGTAATCGACGAGAACGGCCTCGCCGATGTCTGGTCGCTTCCCGTCGTCTGTGCGGACTCTGCCGACCAGACGGGAAACGCTCCTAGCCCGCGCAGCAGGTGGTGCAGCCCGAGGAGCCCGAACAGCGACTGGCACAGCCGTCGGACTTGCCCTGAGCGGTCGGAGGTTCAACGCCGAGCGTCCGTAGGGTGACCTTTGAGAGTTTCAGTCTTACGCTTGTTGTTCGCTTCGGTTCGCCCAAGACCACTTCTTTGGCTCCAGTAACAGCATTCATCGAGTAACCCTCCTGAGAACGTTTGGTAGCTAGTAGAGATCCAGTCTACGTCAACTCGGACAGAGTAGTGGGCGACCACGCTCCTTGTCAAGGAGTTTCTGAAGGGTTGTCGTTGCATGAACGCACACGCCACTTCCCGAGACCTCAAACGCACCGCGAGGCTTGAGGAGGACGCGGCACTCCTTCGGGCGGTTGTCGGCGCTCAGCTCGAAACCGGGCTTCTCGCCGAGATCCTCGAGTTCCTCGCCGCGGAGCATGGCGTAGAGGCGCTGGATGGTGCAGACGGTGACGCGGCAGACATCGTCGAGCTGGTTCGACTTGAGGTGCTGGACGTTGTAGACCTCAGTGAACTTCCGGCCGGTGTCGGGCGCTACGAACTGGTGGAACTCACCCGTGGCCTGCTTGCCTAGATTGGCGCGGTCCACGAGGAAGAGGACTCGCCTGGCTCCGGCGTGCTTGATGAGGCGATAGGTGAAGCTGCACGCGGTGTAGGTCTTGCCTGGAGCGTAAGCGAAACGAGCCCGTTTTGCAGTCCATTCACGGGACCGCGGAGCGGCCGGTGGGCGCCCGTCCGGCGCGCTCCAAGAGCAGGCGGGCGCGCGTGACGCCGCCTCCGAGAGGCTGCGGACGGGCCAAACCCTGCTGTGCGCGAGGCTCCGGCCCACGGTGGAATTCGGGGCTTCCCGTCGGCTCCCTACGCTGCCTCGTCGCCTCTGCCGTGGCCCTCGTCACCGAGCGCTTGTCGCCGGAGCACTTGGCTCTTCCAGTAGGGTGGAGCGCGGGGCAGCGAGCGTCCGGGCACTTCGGTCAGTTCACTCGTGGCAGCCAGATAGCGGGCGATGCTCACGGGGTTCTTCACCACGGCGAGCAGCCTCATCCGCCCCTGGCAACTGGGGCAGACGAGGACATCCACGGCGAAGGTACGCCTCCAGAAGTTCGGCCCAGGGGCGATGTCCGCTCTTACGCAGCCTCTTCTCAGGCCCCTGTATTCTCCGCGGTCGGGGCGAGGCGCGAGCGCCATGGGCTCGCTGCGGCGAGTATCCCCGCATAGTGGATCGTATGGAAGCGTGGCAGGGGCACGCTGGTGGCCAGCCGGCACAGGAGCTAAAGAGGATCTATATCGACCGCGACCGTGCCATGGCCCAAGGCCAGGCTTTCGCCTCCCCCAAGATGGGAGGCTTCGCGCTCAGCGTAGGCCTTCTTGAGGGTGATGCGGACGAAGCCGTCGGGGCGTTGCTCGACGCGCTCTTGCGCAATCGGAGGGCGCAGGACGTAGCGCAGGGGCCTCCATGCAGGTGTAGATCAGGTCGAGCCCTCACTGGTGAAGGTGGCCCTAGCCTCTGGCTATGCGATAGGCTTGTGACTGTGACCCGGAGGGGTATGCGCTGCAATGGCAGAGCCGGAAGTGATGTTGCGGCCGCGTCTGTACTTGCACTAGGCCTCGGCTTGGTGGGGGCCATGTTCGCCTTGGCTGATCCGTTTGTTCTGAGGTCCCTCCCATATCGCCAAACGGATCAGCTCGCTCTTATCCAAATATCAGCCTTGTCGAACGGAGTCGGACGCGCCGGACGGGCGATGACAACCCTGGCCACCCTGCGATCGCGGCGAGACCTGTTCTCTGACCTTGCCGCCTATCGGATCACCGCAGCCGTTCGTGCAAGGACCGCCGCGGGAACATCGCTGCTTCGGACGGCCGAGGTGTCTGGGAACCTCCTTGACGTACTCGGCGTCCCTCCCCCTGGCGTCCTTCGGCCGGCCAAGGCTGGAATTGTCCCTTTGGTACTGACCTCGCGCTCGGCCCGGCGCGCATTTGGAGCGGCCACTTCGGCCGTGGGAGGCGTGGGAAGTCTGGGCGATGGGCGGCAATTCGAGATTGTCGCGGTCTTGCCGGAGGGCTTTCTGTTCCCGACGAATCAGAATGCCGCTCCCACCGACGCGCTCGTCTTCATCGACCAAACGCTGTTTCTGGATCGACAAACTACCCCAGACAATCGAACGGTACCCTTGGGTGATCTCACGATCATCGCCCGCTTAAGGTCTAAGGTGACCCCAGAGTTGGTTCGTTCCCGACTGGCACAGGATCTACCAGCCGGTGCGTGGCTGAAAGTTCAGGCGCTAACGACATTCATGCGGCGAGGCTTGACCCCGGTAGCATCAGCCGGCGTTGCAGCTGCAGCTTTGATTCTGGCCCTTTGTGCCGGGAATCTCGCCAACCTGCTGCTACTCCGCGGAATCTACCGCGGGCCAGAACTGGCCGTCCGTGTTGTCCTGGGCGCGACTCGCTGGCACCTTGCGCGATTGCTTCTCTGGGAGGTTTCCGCCTTCACTCTTCCGGCGCTTGCTTTGGGCGTGGTCTTCGCCAAGCTTGTGATTGTCGTCGCGGGCTGGGTCATGCCGACGGAGTACGCGCTACTCGGCGCCCCCGAAATCAACGTCCGCGTGCTTGTTTTCTTGGCACTGATGACCCTTCTGGTTGTCTCAGTGACGGCGCTCCCCGTAGCGGCGGTGTCGGCTGTAGCACCGACCCTGCTCATCAGAAAGGACACCGTGAGGGAGCCAAGAAATGTGAGAACTCTTCGCCTGGGCGCTGTGTTACTACAGAGTGCCCTTGCGACGCTTGCCTTGGTGTGTGCGGTCGTGCTGGTGCGCTCTTCCATCGGACTGGCTGCCCAGGATCGAGGGGCAGATGGCACAGTTGCAGTCCTCACGACGCTGTACCCCGAGGAGACGAAAGGGGGCGTTCTCGAGGCAACCATCGATCGCACCCTGGAGCGGATCAAGGGGCTTGCGGGGGTCGAGCTGGCGGCCGCCTCAACCGGCCCCCTCGTGAATCGGATGCGCGTTATCCAACAGGTGGATGTCCGCGGCCAGGAGTTCGTTGTCACACCGAAGTACGTCTCACCCGACTACTTCCGCGTGATGCAGAACACCCTACTGAGTGGCCGACTCCTCTCGGCGGAGGATTCGGGAAGGTCGAAGGTTGTCGTCAGCGAGTCGCTGGCAAAGCAAGGCTGGCCTGGGACTACGGCCATCGGCCAGCTCATCACGGCTTCTGGGATTGCAAAGGAAATAGTCGGGGTCGTACGCGATACCTTCGAGGTCTCGCTCGATAGCCCACATGAGCTGACGCTGTTTTCCCTGCTGGAGAATCCCGAGGGTTGTCACGGTGATTGCAACTTCGTCCACTACTCCGTGCGGTTATCTCGTTCTGGAGAATCCGCAATGGCGCTGGCCACCATGGCCATCAGCGCCGAAGATCCCAACGCTGTGCTTGTCAAAGGCGGATCCCTCGACAGTCGTCTCTACGATTCCATTCGGGACCGCTCGTTCTCGACCGCGATGCTGGCCCTCTTCTCCGTAGCGGGCTTGGCCGTATGTGCCGCCGGAATTGCCGGCGTTGTGAGCTTTGGTGTCGCGCGCCGACGTCGCGAGCTCGCTATCCGGAGCGCCCTCGGAGCCCGGGGCGGAACTCTCGTCGCCCTGGCAATGAGTGAGGCCGCATCAGGGGCGCTCGCTGGAATCGCCTTGGGCCTGTGCGTTGGCTATGCGGCTGTGGCGCAAATGAGACACTTGGTTTTCGGAATCGCATTTGGCGAGCTCACAACGCTGGGCCTTCCCTGCGCAGCAATGGTGACCCTCACGATGATTGCTGCTGCCCTCCCAGCCGCCACAGCACTTCGCCTGTCGACGTGGGAAGCGCTCCGAGTGGAATAAGAGATTCCTATCGGGCGAAGTCTTTGATGCTGAGGGGAGGGTTCACCTCTACTGAGGCAAAGCGTGTATCTCGAAACGTCGTCCCACGCGCGACCTCGCGAATGCGCATTGGAAAGAGGATTCCACCAACATCGGTCCGCTCCTCAAACAGGAGGGCGGCCTCCGTGGGTTGAAGCGGCTCTGGCTTTGGAACCCCAGCCTTGCGCTCCTCGGCGGTGAGGGGTCGAGACCGCGGAAATCTCAACTCGGTCTGATACCGGACACGAATAGGCAGCCCCGAGCGTTCGTCAAAGTCGACATCGACGATTCCATCCGCCTTACCCGAGACCCGCACCGTGGTGGGCGACGTGACGGTGAACAGGTTCTGCCCGTCAGGGGCCTGGGTGGTATCAACACGCGCCAGCATCCCCAGCATCAGGCGAGCGAAGTGAGTCTTTGAATCCCCAACTGCTGTGGTTTGGGCGCTCATCTGCCCAAATGAGTTCGACGTGCCTCGCATAGAGTCCAGCGACGTGGACCCGCTAAATCCATACCGCCGCACAAACATTGATGTCTCCTCCGTCCACAAGTAGTTGTTCGGAAGAAGGACCAAAACGGTGATGGGGCGTTGCTCGGTGAGCGGTTCGCCGGTCACTCCGTTAAAGCCCGTGACCGTCGTCCCTACGAGCCTGAGGGACCGAAGGCCTGGCAGCCTGGCCCCCAAGGCACGCTGAGCAGCCAGCACTTGCGCGGGCGGAGGCGGCGGTGCCACCCCGGACCCCGCCTCGCGGCGAGGCGGGGACGCGGCAATTTCCATTGCTACGAGCGTGGCAAGGGCAGTCGCGAGCATCGCTCTCCTACTGCGTGGACCGCATATGGTCACGCAACTCGAAGAGCAGCGCCGCTTCAAAGTTGTCATTCATCCCAAACGGTACGGTCTTGCCATTGATCACGATCGTTGGCGTGCCCTTCACGCCAAGGCGATGCCCCAGCTCGACGGATTGCCTAAGCTTCGCGACCTCTGAGGCGTATCGAGCCGAGAAGTCTGAGATTCCCCCGACGTCTCGAGCCGCGCGAGTGACCGAGTCACTTGAAAGGGTTTCTTGATTCGCCCACAGCCACGTTTCCATCGCAGCAGCTGATCCGCGCTCATCGGCCAGCCTCATGGCCACCGCCGCCTCACAAGCCGCGCTGTGAATTGCCTGCGTTACGTACGGATTGCATTCGGGCTCGAGCGGATAGTCCAAGGTGATCAACCTCAGCTTCCCTGGGTGGTCCTGGGACAGTTTGTCGAAGATGGGACGGTGGTCCTTCTCGAATGCCCGACATGGCGGGCACTGATAGTCATTGAACTTCAGGACCAACACAGGCGCTGTCGGAATCTCCTCTGGAATGGCCTGCGGCTTCTGGGATGCGTACCAAACTGAGAAACGGGCAGTTGCGAGGGCTGGATTGGCGGCCTTAGCCTTGCCCGCCCCCACCAGTTGGATGAAGCCCAGGAACGCGGCCACACACATCCATGTGGTCGCGCTTCTGGCGAACAGGGCAATGTCGCCGAAAGGCTGGCGCCACCCCAAGCGGGGCCAAGCTTCCGAGGATAGGGCCACCACAGAGAAGATCCCAATCACCCCGCAGAGTGCGACAAGGTCCTCGAACGCCACGAGGCTTATCGCGTGGCCCAGGCGGCCAATGGCCGACAGGGCCGCGCCGAGGCCGAGGACTGCCAAGCAGAATTGATAGATGCGAAAGCGACCGATGCCTCCGGGAACAGCACTCAACCCGGGGATGACCTCGAGCGCGACGACCAGCAAGAACCACACGATCGCGTAGTGGTCGAGTTCCACGGAACCAACCTTTAGCTTCTGTTTTCTGGCGGGTGCGGTTCGGGCCAGTGAGCCTGGTTCCTGAGTGGCTACCCTGGAATCTCTCGACAATGACCGGTCAGCATTGGGAGCTCCGGTCTCGACCGGCCGGCCTGCCGTCGCATCCAGTCTAAGTGGCGGCGGCGTGCTTGCTGTGAGTATCGTGTTCAACGCGGCATGCCCAAGGGCTGCAAGGCAGAACAACGAGATAGACACGATCAATACGGAACTCGATCGAACAGTGATGTTGAACATTTCCCCTCTTCCCCTTCAGATCAATGAAAGGTGCCGCGTGCGCGGCCCGGAGCGTCTGTGTTGAGTCCAGCCGGCACGCGGCACCAGCCGCATCACGCCTGGCTACCCGATGCAGTAGTCGTTACAGAAGTACCAGGTTTCGCCGCCGCCGCACCAAAAGGTGGCGCACCCGACGGGGCCTGATGCGCACCCACAACTCTCGCAACACAGCTGGACGCAAGAACACTGCATACAGCACATGGCTGCGCTCGACACGCTCGACAAGCCAAGGTTGATGCCGAGGGCCAAGACAAGACCCAAGACCAAGCGTGCGGAGCGCGGATACTTCGTTACGTACTTCATGTTGCCCTTCCTTACCTGAATTCCCGCGCAAGTTAAGGCACAACAAACACGACCGGATGGTCGGCGCGGGCATGAACCACCCGATTCATGTTGGCCAAGCGTGATACGTACACTGTCTGGCACCGATGTCATTTAGCACGGGAGCGGATAGCAGTCAATGACTAAACACAGATTTTCCTAATTCCCCTTCGCGGACATGTCATCTAGTCAGATGCGCTTTCTGAATTTAACACCATGGAGTCGCGGTATTTAGATCAGTTCCCTGGGAACTCTGCGGCCCTGTCTCGGGCACCAGTTCGGTTCAACGCTTTGCAGGTTGATGCTCGCCTTCGACGCTCAAGAGCACACCGGGCTTCTACACATGGTCTCCAGAAGAGGCCGCCTTCCTCAAGCACACCTCAGCGAGCCGGTGCCTCCAGGCCCCTGGGCTGCTCGCGTAGGTCAGTCCCTTTCACGCGCGGCCGCCGAGATCCGCCGGAGCATCGCGTCCTCTGAGTGGCGCGCGGTCATTGACGGCTTGCGGCCCGGTGACGACCGAGATCTAGGGAGGGTGGACGACGTCGGAGCGAGCGCGCTTCCGCGGCACCTCAAGGTCTATTGGGATGGGCATCGGCTGGGACGACGACTCGAAGAGTGGAGGTCTGATCAACCACGCCGGCAGGGTTCGAAGGATTCTCCCGGCTCCCGGTGGCCTGCGTGTCGAGGTGGCGCATAGACACGGGGCGGTGGCTCACCTGACCGTCGACCGCGTCGTCAACTGCACGGGGAGGTGCCGTCCAGAGCGATCATGTGCAGATGCGGGTTGAGGCGCAGATCGGAGGATGTCCTTTGCACCACGGTGGGTTCGGAAAGATTCTTGACCGCCTGCCCAATTATCTCCAGCTTCCGCAGCGTGGCGTCTTGCCGCATACGGTCGGAAAGAAAAACGTCGTGGTCGGTGCCACAGTAGGCGTCTATGTCCTGCAGCGCGTCCCGAATGTGTTGGAGATAGACCCGGTCGTCCTTCATAGTGGCGCGGCTTCGGCCAGAATCCGCTGTTGCAGATATGGACTCAGCCCACCGTCGGTCAACACTTCAACGGAGCGTCCAAGCAACGCCTTCAGATCCTGCTCGAGCGCGATCACGTCAAGCAAGGTCCGTCCCGGTGCGATGTCGACCAGTAGATCGACGTCGCTGTCCGGCCCGGCCTCGCCACGCGCCATCGAACCGAACACCCTGACGTTGCGCGCGCCATGGCGTATCGCCAAGTCAAGGATGGCGCGCCGGTGAGTTCGAAGCACGTCGGTCGACATTCCAGCATCATATCGGGTCGGCCTCGATCGGCACTGGGGCTGCGGGGGGCGAGCAAGAGCGCTGGCCGGGGGACCATGGACTACCGGCCGGAACGAAGTCGGGCGACGAAGCCCATCACCTGCGGGTCGCCGGGACGGAGGGCGAGCAGGGTCTCCCCCCACTGGAGGGCGCGCTCACGCTGCCCCTGCTGCGCATAGAACACAGCCAGGGCATAGGGCACGGTTGGGTCGGCGGGATCGAGGCGTTGCGCTTCGAGGAGAGCCTTCTCGGCCGGCCCGCTCTGGCCCGTCTGCTGAAGGGCGAGGCCGTGGTTGTAGTGGACGCTGGCGCGATCGGGCAGGAGCTTCGCCGCTCTCCCGAGGGCCTCCGTGGCCTCTTTCATGCGCTTCTCCTCGGCCAGCAGCAACCCCAGCGAGTACTGGAGTTCACCGAGCTGGGGCAGGCGCTCGAGCCCCTCGGTCAACACACGGATCGCGTCGGCGTTGCGGGAGGCGGCGTTGTACAGGCGGGCGAGATTGGCGCGGGAGGGTGTGAAGTCCGGGTCGATCTTCAGGGCTTCGAGATAGTGCTGTTCCGCGAGCGCGGTCCGCCCGGTGTTCTCGTAGACCACGGCCAGGTTGAGGTGAGCGCCCGGCATGTCCAGCGCGAAGGCCTGGGTCCCGATGTATTCCTGGAGCGCGGCCTCGAAGGCCGGACGGGCGGCCGCCCCCAGTTGATCGAGGGGCACGAATGACAGAGTCCGGGCCGCGGTGACCCGCACCGCCCGGACCGG
>Ga0073904_10000396_pt1 | contig 30880 bp, 26 predicted proteins | sample KloWWTrecipitate_FD_66668 | JGI IMG/M metagenome (GOLD analysis project Ga0073904, IMG submission 66668) | Active sludge microbial communities from Klosterneuburg, Austria, studying microevolution and ecology of nitrifiers - Klosterneuburg... | ecosystem: Engineered > WWTP > Aerobic digester >... | reverse complement strand
CCACCACCCGACGATTGCCAACCACATCCAGCGCGGCGCATCGGATATCCACAGTCCCATGGCGATCGTGCCCATCGCCAACACAAGAACGCAGTAACCCATGGCCTTGTGCAGGCGTTCGAAAGCGATGCGCCGGCGCGTCATGGCGTAATGGTCTCCGTGCAGGTCGAGAACCGTTCCGTCCGGGTTCAGCCGAGGGGCCGAAGGTCCGCCTTTGCTTCCTCTGGCCAAGCCGCCAAGCACTTGCAACAAGGCCAGCACCATGATGGTCCAGCCACACAAAACGTGCAGGTCACGCACGCCGCCATCTGAAACCCGACCGCCATCGCCGCGCCAGACCAGCCATACGGCGATTGAACTGGCCAGAACCGCACCGTAGTTGAACAATCGGTGGATGTGCCACCAAAGCGGGTTGTCGCAAACGGCGGGCCAGTCCTGCCTCGGCGTCACCTTGAAGAATCGCGCCATCAGCACTGCCAGCGGGACCAGCAGTCCCCAGGCAATCACCATGAGGCGCCCGTGCCAGGACACGGCGACACTGACAAGGTGCTCTGTCGCGCCGCTGATCGGCGTCGACAGCCATGCGAATGACTCCAGCAACACCGCACTGGCTCAGTTGGCGTTGCCGATCAGGCTGACGGCCTCGCCCGGAATGGGCGTATAGCTGCTGCCGCCGCGCGCCAGAATCTTCTGCACGCCGCCGTGCGCAGCAATCAACGCCGACTGATCGCGCTTGGCTTCGCGATCGACCGCAACCGGGTCGCATATCGCATTGAGTTCCCGTTCGAAGTCGACCAGCACCCCGCGCATGGCCTGGTCGCCCGCGCGATCGTTCACTTCGTCCGGATCGGCCCGCAGGTCGAACAGTTCGGGGACAAATCCCGTGTAGTGGATGTACTTGTAGTCACCCTTGCGCAGCATGTATGCGGCGCTCACACCGCCGGCAGCGTGGTATTCGCTGAAGACGACACGGTCGGGATCATAGGGAGCATCTGCCAAGTCGAAGAATGAAGTACCTGGGAGATCGGGCGGCGTCAACGACTGCGCCCCGACCGCCTGCAGTATCGACGGGAAGAAGTCGACGTGCGACACCGGCGTCTGGACCTTCGCACCCGCGCGGACTCCCGGACCAAAGCTCACCATCGGCACTGCCGCAGATTCTTCGTACATCGTCGACTTGCCCCACAACGCGCGAGATCCCAGGTTGTCGCCGTGGTCGGAGAGGAATACGACACGCGTGTTGTGGATGAGTCCGGTCTCTTCCAGCGCAGACATGATCTGGCCCACGTTCGCGTCAAGGAATGAACACAGTGCGAAGTACGACGCAATGGCGATGCTCCGCTGTTCATCACTCTCGAAATAGGAATCAAAGCGATAGCAATCGTTCCATGCCTTGATCCACGGGTGATACACCACACGCTTGGTCGGCAGCTCGATGTCCTTTGGCGGATACAAGGCGTAGTACTCCGGCGGCGCGATCAGCGGCGAGTGCGGCGACATGAAAGACGCATACAGCACCCAGGGCTTGTCATGTGCCTGGCGCCCGGTGGTTTGCAACCAACGTACGGTCCTGGCCGCTATGTCACGGTCGTAACGCGTGTAACTGCTTTCGCCCGGCCCTATGCTGCGGGCCAGGTCGGCCGACTGGTGACGGACCGGAAGCGGGTCACGTATCAAACCATACAGGTCGCCCACGCCGGCTTCGATATGCATCGGAATGATCTGCTCCGAGAAGCCACCGTCGACGTCGTCGTTGGTGTAGTGCAACTTGCCGATGGACGTGGCGGTGTGGCCAGCGCCGCGCAGCATATGCGCCCAACTGGGTATGTGGCCGTCGTACGCAATCGCGTTGTCCCAGCAACGATTGTCATGCACATACTTTCCAGTGGCGAACGCCGCGCGCGCCGGTACGCAGATGGGCGAACTGGAATAGGCGTTGGCGTAGACCGTACCGCCGGCTGCCAGTCGGTCCAGATGGGGCGTCTTGACTACTGGATGTCCGTTGTAACCGAGCACATTCTTGTTGTGCTCGTCGTCCATGATGATCAGCAGGTTCTGCGCCTGCATCATTCCACTTTCAACTTGTTATCGGAGACAACCTGTGCCCATCGCCTGGCCTCCGATGCCACGAAAGTCTCGAGTTGCGTGCCCGTGCCTGGCGTGGCCTCCGCGCCCAACTTCTGGAACTGGTCCTTGACCGTTTGCAATGCCAGCACTTTCTGCAACGCAGCCTCCAGCGTCGCGCGCGTCGCTGGCGGAAGGTTGGCAGGGGCGAACAAGGCATGCCAGTTGTCGATCTCGAAGTCCGGCAGGCCGGCTTCCACCGCCGTTGCGACGTCGGGCATCGTCGAAGAGCGCTTGCGCGATGTCACCAGGACAGGCACGACCTTTTTCGCCTGCGCCAGACCCGCTGCGGCAGGAATACCGGCGAACGCCATTTGCACTTCGCCAGCAGCCACTGCTGTCGTTGCCGCTCCGCCGCTCTTGTATGGCACATGCAGCAGCGCAACACCGAGCTGGCGCTGCAACAAGACACCTGCCAGGTGCTGCGGACCGCCGACGCCGGGCGAAGAATAGCTCAGCTGGGCCGGCGAGGCCATCAGCTTCGCCGTCGCTTGCAGTTGCGCGTAACTCGTGGCCTGCAGGGATGGTGTCGTGACCAATACCAGGGGCACGGATGCCACCATCCCGATGGGTGTGAAGCTGGAAACCGGGTCGTACTTGACCGGGTAGAACGACGGCGCGAGCGCCACGTTGGAAACAGTGCCCATCAGCAGCGTATAGCCATCGGCCGGTGACGAGGCGACAGCCATCGCGCCGATGGTACCGGTCGCGCCAGCCTTGTTGTCGACAATCACCGACTGTCCGAGCAGGGGACCCATTTCGTTGGCAAGCACGCGCGCCAGCACGTCGGGTGCACTGCCGGCCTGGGATCCGACGACGATCTTGATGGTGTGCGAGGGGAATGCGCCCTGGGCCCAAGCGGTTCCGGCGGAAGCCGTGAGCGCCAAGGCAAGTATCGGGATGCGGCAGACGATGCGATGGGTCGGCTTTTTCATGGGTGTCTCCTTGTCTATGCAGTGTGGAAGGTCCGGTCCGGATCGACGGTTGGATGATGGGCCCGCAATCCATGTCCGTAAAATGAAACTAATTGATGAATGCATATCCTGTAGCTATATAGATTCCGATGACCTCACATGCCGTCAATCAGCTGCTGAACCGATTGCGCATGCGCCAGGTAGCGCTGTTGCTGGCGATCGAGGCCAGCGGCACGCTCGGCGCGGCGGCACGCGCAATCGGAATGACCCAGCCAGCGGCGACCAAGATGCTGCACGAACTCGAGGCAACCCTCGGGCAAAACCTGTTCGATCGCGTCGGGCGGGTGTTGAAGCTTAATGCGGCCGGGCAACTGGCGACGCAGAGCTTCCGCGGCATGACCGGAACGCTCGAGCAGCTGCAGCGCGATCTCCACGAACTGAGTCTGGGCAGCGCCGGTCGCTTGTCCGTGGGCAGCATCATGGCTGCGTCGCCCACCTACCTGACGCGTGCTCTTGCCAAGCTCAAGGACCAATACCCTCTTCTCTCGGTCAATATCGAGGTGGGAACCAGCCAAGGCCTGATGGAGCAACTCGACGAGGGTAAGCTGGACACCGTGATCGGCCGGGTGCCTGGCGCGTCCGGCGAATACCTGTTCGAGCCACTATCCGAAGAGGCTATCGCCGTGGTCTGTGCGCCGGATCACCCGCTTGGCAAGCTGCGGGCTCCGGCGTTCAATCGATTGACCGAATATCCCTGGGTGTTGCAGCCCGCGGGCAATCCCATGCACGACGTGATCGTGCAAGAGTTCATGGAGCACCATACGCCACTTCCATCCGGGCTGCTCGAAACGTCGTCGACCATGATTACCGTACACCTGGTGGCCCGCTCCCGCATGATCGCGGCCCTGCCCCAATCGGTTGCAAGAGGATTTCACAAGCACCGGATGCTGGGCCTGGTACGTTATCTCGTGCGAAATCGGCTGGCCTCTTACGGAAGCATCGTCAGAGCCGATCGCCCGAAATCTCCTCAGGCCGAGCATTTCTTGCGACTGCTCCATGAGGGAGGACCCGGCACCTGGTGATGTACCTGCCAGCGTCCGGGTTACTTAGTGCGCCGCCTGCGGTTTCGGACCCCAGGTCATGATGGCGAGCACACTGGCACTGACGATCAGCAAACCCCCGGTCAAGGTGGCGGCACTTAGCTGCGCGCTGCCCGCCCACCATGCCGACACGCTGGCCACCAGGATCTCGGCCAGCATCAGCACCGACAAGACATTGGCGCGCAACCGCGTGGCGCCGTATTGCAAGGCCAGGTTGCCGAACAACACGGCCAGCGCGAACAGCAGCAGCACCAGCCAGGCCGAGCCTTGCAGGGCCAGCGGCGTCGTATGCCCGATCAGCGCCAGGATCAGCATCGCGACCGGCGCACAGAACACGGCACCGGAGAACATCGCCAGGCTGCGCACGTCGTCGCCCAAGTGCGCATACCGGCGCAGCAACACGTTGTTCAGGCCGAAGCAGAAGCCGGCGACCAGCGCCAGCCAGTCGGCCACGGATGACGGCACCGGCAGAACCAGGCGGCCGTCACCCAGCACCAGCACCGCCCCGGTCAGGGCCAGCGCGACACGACCGAGCGCCCACGCCGTGACGGCCTCGTGCAGCAACCAGCGCGCCAGCATCACCACCCACATCGGCATCAGGTAAAACAGCAGTACCGAGCGCACCACGTCGCCGGTGGCCAGTGCCACGTTGAAACCCACGTTGGTCAGCCCCGAGGCCAGCATGATCCACAGCAGTTGCGGCGACACCAGGCTGCGCTTGATGGCGCCCGGGCGCACCGCGAGCACGGCCAGCGTGCAAGCCGTGAAGATGAACAAGGTGGTCCACAAGGTGCCCACGCCATGCGCCTGGAGCCACTTGAGCGGAATCCAGGCCAGGCCCCAGACCGTGGCATTGACGAGCGCGGCAAACGCGGCAGGTACAAAAGAGGAGCGGAACATGGGCACGCGCCATTATCCGGGCATGTCAGCGGCGTCATCGACTCGGAGAGTCCGGAGCAGGAGCTTGACGCAGCCGCTGCGGGAGGCGCACGTGCTGGCGCGATCGGGCAAGCGCAGGGACCGCGGGCGGCGCTTGGACTGCGGCAACGGTTCGCGGTGCAACGGCTGGCGACGCGCTTGTGCCTATGAGCGTCATTGGCAAAACCAAGTAGCCATCAACACACCCGGTCATTAGACTGGGTGTTCACTCACCCGACGCCTACTGTCAACACAAGGAAACCGCCCATGTCCAACCAAGCCCAATGCCCATTCTCCGGCGGCGCCGCAAAACCTTCCGTCGCCGGTGCACGCGGCAACGCCCAATGGTGGCCGAACCAGCTCAGTGTCAAGATGCTGCACCAGCACTCGGCGCTGTCCAACCCGATGAAGCCGGACTTCGACTATGCCAAGGCGTTCAACAGCCTGGACCTGAAGGCCGTGATCGCCGATCTGCATGTCTTGATGACAGATTCGCAGGATTGGTGGCCGGCCGACTATGGCCACTACGGGCCGTTCTTCATCCGCATGGCCTGGCACAGCGCCGGCACCTACCGTGTGTCCGACGGCCGCGGCGGCGCTTCGACCGGCACGCAGCGTTTCGCGCCGCTCAACAGCTGGCCCGACAACGTCAGCCTGGACAAGGCCCGCCGTCTGCTGTGGCCGGTCAAGCAGAAATATGGTCGCAATATCTCCTGGGCCGACCTGATCGTGCTGACCGGCAACGTTGCCCTGGAGTCGATGGGCTTCAAGACCTTCGGCTTTGCCGGCGGGCGCGTGGACGTGTGGGAACCCGAAGAAGACATCTACTGGGGCCCCGAGGCCGAGTGGCTGGGCGACAAGCGCTACAGCGGCGACCGCGAGCTGGAGAACCCGCTGGGTGCCGTGCAGATGGGCCTGATCTACGTCAACCCGGAAGGCCCCAACGGCAAGCCGGATCCGGTGGCATCGGCGCGTGACATCCGCGAGACCTTCGCTCGCATGGCGATGGACGACGCGGAAACCGTGGCACTGCTCGCCGGCGGCCACACCTTCGGCAAGTGCCATGGCGCGGCCGATCCGTCGCAATATGTCGGGCCGGAACCCGAAGCCGCCGACATCACCGACCAGGGCCTGGGCTGGAAGAGCAGTTTCGGCAGTGGCAGCGGCGTGCACACCATCAGCAGCGGGTTGGAGGGCGCCTGGACGACCCATCCGACCCGCTGGGACAACGACTACTTCGACATCCTGTTCAAGTATGAATGGGAGCTCACCAAAAGCCCGGCCGGTGCGCAGCAATGGACACCGAAGGACGCAGCCGCCCAGGGCACGGTACCCGATGCGCACGATCCCTCGAAGCGGCATGCACCGATGATGAGCACGGCCGACCTCGCCCTGCGCATGGACCCGGCCTACGAGAAGATCGCACGGCACTTCCACCAGAATCCGGATCAGTTTGCCGATGCGTTCGCACGCGCCTGGTACAAGCTGACACACCGCGACATGGGGCCGGTTTCGCGCTACCTTGGCCCCCTGGTGCCACAGGAAGAACTGCTGTGGCAAGACCCTGTGCCAGCGCTGGACCACCCGATCATCGATGCGCAGGACATCGCCGCGCTCAAGGCGCAGATCCTCGCATCCGGCCTGACCGTTGCACAGCTGGTGACGACGGCCTGGGCATCGGCATCCACGTACCGCGGCAGCGACATGCGTGGTGGCGCCAACGGTGCGCGCATCCGCCTGGCACCTCAGAAAGACTGGGAGGTGAACCAGCCCGCGGCACTGGCCAAGGTGCTGGAGAAATACGCGGCGATCCAGTGGACGTTCAACAACGCACAGGGAGACGGCAAGAAAAAGGTCTCGCTGGCCGATCTGATCGTGCTGGGTAGTTGTGCGGCGGTGGAGCAAGCGGCACGCAAGGCGGGACAAGCGGTGACAGTGCCGTTCTCGCCCGGTCGCACCGACGCATCGCAGGCACAGACCGACGTGGAGGCGTTTGCACCGCTGGAGCCGGCCGCAGACGGTTTTCGCAATTACGTGCGCAAGGGCCAGGAGGGCTCGGCCGCCGAACTGCTGGTAGACAAGTCCAATCTGTTGACCCTCACGGCGCCAGAGATGACGGTGCTGATCGGTGGCATGCGTGCGCTCGGTGTGAATGTCGGCGACAGCTGCCACGGCGTATTCACCCAGCGCCCGGGGGTGCTGAGCAACGATTTCTTCGTCAACCTGCTGGACATGCGCACCAAATGGCAACGCTCGGCAAGTTCGGCTGGCGTGTTCGAAGGTGTTGACCGAAGCACCGGCGAGTTGAAGTGGAGCGGCACCGTGGTCGACCTGGTATTCGGGTCGAACGCACAGTTGCGCGCGCTGGCCGAGGTTTATGCCAGCAGCGACGCGCAGCAGAGCTTCGTGCAGGACTTCGTGTCTGCATGGGGCAAGGTCATGAACCTGGACCGCTTCGACCTGAAGTGATGCCCCCGGAGATGCCGCCACAGGGCGGCATCTCCCGCAACGCCTCCCCCAAAAGAGCGAGTGCGCACAGGGCAAAGGGCGTAGCGAGCTCTGCACGAATCGCAGTGGCGGATCCGGCACGCGGTTGGCACTCAGCTGCTTCATGCGTCACCAGAACCGCCCCTCGCCCGTCGCAAAAGCCGCGTCGGCCAGCCAACGCAGCGGCGCATTAAGCCCCCTCTAAGACAACCGTCGCATGCTCAAGCCCTCGTCCGACACCCAGGGCGACGCATTCATTTCACTTTCCGAGCCTTCCATGACGAGCACCCTGCTCCTGAGACCTCCCTCGTCACCCCGCACCAAGGCGGCCCGTCGGCGCCCCGCCCGGTCGACCCGCGAGGACAACATCCTGGTGTTGCAAGGCGGCGGCGCCCTTGGCGCCTACCAGGGCGGCGTGTTCGAGGCCCTGGTACAACACCATCCCGACCCCGACTGGGTGGCCGGCATCTCGATCGGCGCCATCAATGCCGCGCTGATTGCCGGCAGCCCGCCCGCACAACGCGTGGCCCGGCTGCAAGAATTCTGGCAACTGGTGAGTTCGACCTTGCGCATGCCGGGCGCCGCCCATGTGACCTCGGCGCGCGAGGCACTGAACGAAGCCAGCGCCAGCCACGGCATGTTGTTCGGCGTGCCGGGTTTCTTCGCGCCGCGTTTCCCGCCGGCACCGTTCCAGCCCCGCGGCACGCTGGAGGCGATCAGTTATTACGACACGGCGCCGCTGCGCGAGACGCTGGAGCGGCTGGTCGACTTCGACCGCATCAACGAAGGCGGCATGCGCCTGTCGGTCGGTGCGGTGAACGTACGCAGCGGCAACTTCGCGTATTTCGATTCCTGCCATCAACGCATCGACGCCCGCCACATCATGGCCAGTGGCGCGCTGCCGCCGGGTTTTGCGCCGGTCGAGATCGACGGCGAACACTACTGGGACGGTGGCCTGGTCTCCAATACGCCGCTGCAGTACGTGCTGGACCAGCCTGGCGAGCGGCACCGGGTAGTGTTTCAGGTCGACCTGTTCGCCGCCACCGGCGACTTGCCGACCACGCTGGCCGAGGTGACCGAACGCGAGAAGGACATCCGCTTTTCCAGCCGCACCAGGCTCAACACCACCCAGGGCCTGGACCGGCTGGCGATGGCAGAGGCCGCGCGGCGCCTGCTCGAGAAGCTGCCAGCGGCCCTGCGCACGGACCCGGACTCGCTGGCACTGGCGCGCTTGCGTTGTGCCCATGCGGTCGACGTGGTGCATCTGATCTACCGCAGCAAGCACTACGAGACCCAGTCCAAGGACTACGAGTTCTCGCGAGTCTCGGTGCAGGAGCACTGGGCCGCAGGCCAGGCCGACATGGCCCGAACCTTGCAAGACCCGCGCTGGACCCAGCGCCCCAGGCGCGACCATGGCGTGCACGTATTCGACCTGGCGTCAGACAACCCGACCGTCAAGGAGCGCGCCGCCTGAGCCGGCGCACGCAGGTCTGACCTTCAAGAATTTTTGTCTCATTCGCAACCAAGGGAGCACTTCATGAAACTCAAGAACAAAGTCTGTATCGTTACCGGCGCCGCCAGCGGCATCGGCAAGGAAATCGCCCTCAGCTATGCCCGCGAAGGCGGCAAGGTCGTCATCGCCGACCTGAAACTCGAGGCCGCGCAGGCCACCGCCGACGAGATCGTCAAGGCGGGCGGCACCGCGATGGCGGTGGTGATGGACGTGACCAGCGAAGAGCAGGTCGAGGCCGGCGTCGCCAAGGTGGTTGCGGCTTATGGCGGTGTCGACGTGCTGGTCAGCAACGCCGGCATCCAGATCGTGCATCCGATCGAGTCGTTCCCGTTTGCTGACTGGAAGAAGATGCTGGCGATCCACCTGGACGGCGCGTTTCTGACCACCCGTGCGGTGATGCCGCACATGCAGACATCGGGCAAGGGCGGCAGCATCATCTACATGGGATCGGTGCACTCCAAGGAAGCGTCGGTGCTCAAGTCGGCCTATGTGACCGCCAAGCACGGCCTGATCGGTTTGTGCAAGACGGTGGCCAAGGAAGGCGGGCCACACGGCATCCGCGCCAACGTGATCTGCCCCGGCTTCGTGCGCACGCCGCTGGTGGAGAAGCAGATCCCCGAGCAGGCCAGGGAGCTGGGCATCAGCGAGGACGACGTGGTCAAAAAGGTCATGCTCAAGGAAACGGTGGACGGCGAGTTCACCACCGTGCAGGACGTGGCCGAAGTGGCCCTGTTGTTCGCCGGCTTCGGGTCGAACGCACTCACCGGCCAGTCGCTGGTGGTCAGCCACGGCTGGTTCATGCAGTAGAAGTGGGCGCTACCGGCGTTTGGCCGGAGCAGGACCGGTCTGGCGCTTTGCGCTCTTTTCTGCGACCATGGTCCATGGCCTGATGCGCGTGCCTGTCGCAGGGCCGTGCTACCGGAAAGGAGATGACATGACAGCATCGGACACCTCGCGTGATCCTCTTTTCGAGCCGCCCGGGCCCGGCCCGTGGACCCGGGACGCGGTGCATTTTCCGCGCCCCATGACGCGTTATTTTCAGCAGACGCATGGGCCCTCGTATCTGCAGGGCACGCGCGACTTTTCGCAGTATTACGGTCTGCTGGTCGACGGCCTGCAGATGGCCTATGTCAACGGTTTCGGTTATTACCAGGTCGTGCCGGCCCCCGAAGCCCAATTGCCCGCGCGATTTGCGCGTGCCGAGCAGGCGATTGCGCAAAAACTCTGGCGTGAACAACTGCACGAGTGGGACACGGTCAGCAAACCCGCGGCCGTGGCGCTGCACCGCAAACTGCAGGCTGTCGATCCCGATGCATTGTCGGATTCCGAGCTGGTGGCCTATCTGCAGCAATGCCGCGACCACCATGCGCGCATGATGGCCCAGCACATGCGTTTTACCGCCGGCGCCCTGTTGCCGACCGGCGACTTCCTGGCGCAGGCGGGCAACTGGACCGGGCTGCCGCCGGCCAGCCTGGTCAGTTTGCTGCGCGGCTCGGCCGACGTATCCTCGGGCGGCTCCGAAGAAATGCATGCGCTGAAGAAGGCGTTCGCGCCGGGCTCGGCTGCCCGCGAAGTGCTGGCATCGCAGGGAGACCCGATGGCCTTGCTGGCCTCCGGTGGCGACCCGGCCGCTGTGCTGGCCAAACTGCGTGCGCTGCCAGGGCTGGCCGGCGCTGCGGTCGACGGATACCTGGGCCTGGTCGGCAACCGGCTGATCGACGGCTTCGACATCACCGAACCCACGGCGCTCGAGGTACCGGATGCCTTGCTGCGCGCGATCAACATCGCTGTCGCGCCGCACGACCCGCAGGCCAGTGGCACCGCGGCCGAGACCACAGCGGTACGGGCCAGGGTTCCCAAGGCGCATCAGGATGAATTCGACGCATTGCTGGCAGAGGCCCGGCTGACCTACCGGCTGCGCGACGAACGCGGCATCTACAGCGACGTATGGGCGGCCGGAATCATGCGCCGCGCCGCGCTTGCCGCAGGTCGGCGTGCCCAGGGGCTTGGCCGGATCATCAGTGCCGCGCACATGCTCGACGCAGATCTCGACGAAATGTGTGCGCTGGTGGCCGGCTCCGGGAAGGCGCCGCCTGGCGACGAACTTGCCAGTCGCGCCGCCTACCGCACCCGTTACAAAGCCAGGGACGTGCCGACGACGCTGGGGCCACCCGCTCCACCACCGGCGGATCTCGCCCGCCTTCCGCCGGCGGTTGGACGCTTGATGCAGGCCTTGTCCGTTGCGCTCGAACATTTGTTTGCCAGTTCGCGCGCACCCCATGAGCCGGCCGTGTTGCATGGTCTGGGCGCGAGCAAGGGCGTTTACCAAGGCCCTGCACGTCGGGTATCCGGTCCGGCCGAGTTCGATCGCATCCGTCAGGGTGATGTGCTGGTGACCGAGTCCACCTCCGAGGCGTTCAACATCCTGCTGCCGCTGCTTGGCGCCATCGTCACCGACAACGGAGGCCTGTTGTCGCATGCGGCCATCGTGGCGCGCGAATACGGCATCCCCGGCGTGGTGGGTACACGCGAGGCCACGGAACGTATCGCCGACGGTGCGCTGATCCGGGTCGACGGCGACAACGGCGAAGTCGCGGTGATCGGGTGAAGAAGATCGCCTTGTTCAGCAAGGCGATTGACGCCGCCTTGTTCGGCGCCAAGGCGGTGGGGCTTGGCGATGCGGTACGCCATGGACTGGCGGTGCCGCCAGGTGTTGCCCTGTCCGGCGATCTGGTGGAAGCCATAGCCGCGGGCGACAAGGCTTCAATGGCGCGGCTGGCCAGGGCGATCGCATCTTTGCGCACGCCATTTGCCGTGCGCTCGTCCGCCGTCGACGAAGATGGTGCTGCCGCCAGTTTTGCCGGCCAGCACCTGACCGTACTCAATGTGCATGCCGCCAGCGACGTACCCGAGGCGGTGCGCCAGGTCTGGTGGTCGGCCAATTCCGATGCCGCCATCACCTACCGCCAGCGCGTGGGCCTGTTCAACCGGCCCAGCGTAGGGGTCGTGGTACAGAGCCTGCTCGCCCCGGAGCTGGCCGGTGTCATGTTCACCGAAAACCCTGTCACCGGCGCTGACGAGCGTGTGATTGAAGCGAGCTGGGGTCTGGGCGAGGCGGTGGTATCAGGGCTGGTGATCCCCGACCATGTGCGGCTCGACCGCGCCGGCGGGGTGTTGCAACAGATAGCCGGACGCAAACGCGTGGCGGTGCGCGCCTTGCCCAACGGGGGCACCTTCGAAGACCCGGTGGCGCCCGAGTTGCAGACCCGCTTTTGCCTGGACGCGACGCAGCTCGCAGCGCTCAGTGCACTCGCATTGCAATGCGAGAAGGTCTACGGCCCACGCCGCGACATCGAGTGGGCATTCCAGGGTGACCAACTCTATCTGCTGCAATGCCGTGCCGTCACCACCGGCAAGGCGCGCAGCACGGCAGCACCCGTCGGAGCGCCGCCGCGCGACCCGACCACCGCCTTGCAACGTGTCGGGCTGTTCGCCGACATGGACCGCCGCCAGGCCGAACAGATCGGACGCCTGCTCAAGGAGCGGCGTTTTGCCAAAGGCGAAACCGTCATCCTTGAAGGTTCGGGCGGTGCCGCCGTCTACCTGATCGCCAGTGGCCAGGCGACGGTCTCGCACAATGCCACGGCGGTCACCACGCTCGGCCCGGGCGACCACTTCGGCGAGATCGCATTGATTGACGGTGGCCCGCGCTCAGCCACTGTCACCGCAGCCAGCGACCTGGTGTGTTACGGGCTCACGTTCTGGGAGTTCCGCCCGCTGGTCGAGCGCAACGGCACGATTGCCTGGAAATTGCTGCAGGCGCTGGCCAAGCGGCTGCGGGCAGCGGAACAACCGTCCTGACACAACGCGCGTACCGGGCGGTGCCAACGCAATCGCGACGTCCTGGGCTCCGCGCGCAGCCGTTATGCGGGCCGTACCGTGCTGGTTGTCGGCGCCGGCCATTCGGCCGCGGGGCACTTGCGTTGCGCCGACAATTGGGCATGCAATACCAATCGATCCTCGAGACGATCGCGGCCGAAGTGGCACCCATGGTCGGCCAGGGCAAGGTGGCCAACTACATCCCGGCTTTGGCGCGCGTGCCGATCGCGCAATTCGGCATCGCGCTGCATACGGTCGACGGCCAGCATGCGGCAGCCGGCGACGCGACAACGCCGTTCTCGATCCAGAGTGTGTCCAAGGTGCTGGGCCTCACGCTCGGCCTGCAGGCGCTGGGCTCCTCTTTGTGGGATCGCATCGGCCGCGAACCGTCGGGCAATGCGTTCAACTCGCTGGTGCAGCTCGAGAGTGAACGCGGCAAGCCGCGCAATCCGTTCATCAATGCCGGTGCCTTGTGCGTGGCCGACCGCCTGCTGAGCGCGCATGCCGAACCGTCGCGGGTATTTGCCGAGTTGGGCCGCAGCCTGCATGGCGAGGTTTTCAGGTTCGACGACGAAGTGGCGCGCTCCGAACGCGAGACCGGTTTTCGCAACGCGGCACTGACCAATTTCATCAAGAGCTTTGGCCAGATCGACAACGATGTCGAGGACGTGCTGGCGCTGTATTGCCGGCAGTGTTCGATCGTGGCCAACTGCGTCCAATTGGCCCGGGCGTTCGGTTTCCTCGCCAACGGCGGCGAGCAGCCCGGCACCGGGCAGCGTATCGTCGACGCCGAGCAGGCACGGCGCATCAATGCGTTGATGCTGACCTGCGGCACCTACGATGCGGCCGGCGAGTTCGCCTTCAAGGTGGGTGTGCCGTGCAAGAGTGGCGTTGGCGGCGCCATCGTGGCCGTGATTCCGGACATCATGGTGTTGTGCGCGTGGTCCCCGGGGCTGGACGAAACCGGCAACTCCGTGGTGGCACGGCGCGCGCTGGAGCTGTTCGTCACGCGCACCGGCCTGTCGGTGTTTTGAAACCTCAGCGGCACGCCGCGTCCGGGCCGTCCCGGCCCAGGCACCTGCCGCAGTGCAATCAGGGCTTGATCGCGACCTTCAGCACGCCGTCGCGCTGGTTCGAGAACAGGTCGTAGGCTTGCACGATGTTCTCCAGCTTGTAGTGGTGGGTCACCATCGCGCCCAGATCGACCCGGCCCGATGCGATCACCGCCATCAGGCGGCGCATGCGCTCCTTGCCGCCGGGGCACAAGGCGGTGTTGATGCGGTGGTCGCCCAGGCCGGCCGCAAATGCCGACAGTGGAATCGTCAGGTCCGACGAGTACACACCCAGGCTGGACAAGGTGCCACCGGGCTTAAGCACGCGCAATGCCGACTCGAAGGTCGATTGCAGGCCCAGCGCCTCGATGGAAGAGTCGGCGCCACGGCCGCCGGTGAGTTTCATGATCTCGTCGACCACGTCGCAGTTGTTGAAGTTGAGCGTCACGTCGGCGCCCATCTTCTTCGAAATGCCCAGCCGGTGGTCGTTGCCGTCGACCGTGATGATGGTGGCGGCGCCCATCAGCCGCGCGCCGGCGGTGGCGCACAGGCCGATCGGGCCCTGGGCAAACACCACCACGGTGTCGCCGATACGGATGTTGGCATTCTCCGCGCCCTTGAATCCGGTGGACATGATGTCGGGGCACATCAGCACCTGTTCGTCGCTCAGACCGTCGGGGATGGGCGCAAGGTTGGCCTGGGCGTCGGGCACCAGCACGTATTCGGCCTGCGTGCCGTCGATCAGATTGCCGAAGCGCCAGCCGGCAGTGGCCTTGTAGCCATGGCAACCACAGCGGCCCGATGGGATCAGGTAGCTGCCGTCCTGCGACGCGACGCCATCCTGGGCGGCGTAGGAATTGAAGTTGGGGCAGATCGCGCCGGCGATGACACGCTGGCCTTCGCTATAACCCTGGACGGCACTGCCGAGTTTCTCGATCACACCCACCGGTTCGTGCCCGACCGTCAGACCCTTGGCCACCGGGTACTCGCCCTTGAGGATGTGCACATCGGTGCCGCAGATGGTGGTGGTGGTGATACGCATCAGCGCATCGTTGGGGCCGACGTCGGGGATCGGCTTGTCGACGAGTTCGATGCGGCCGGGCTCGACAAAGCTGGCAGCTTTCATCATGGTGGGCATGGATGGGTCCTTCGGGTTCTGTTGAACGTTATTGCGACGACCACCACACGCAAGCTCCCTCCTGCCGCAAAGCACGTGCCGTCATCGCTCTCGGACTGATCCTATTGGCGAATCCCGGGTCACGGGGCGCGTAATCGCCCGCGCTTGACTTGCATCATGCAATTGGCATGTGCACGGGGCTGCATGGACTGTGAACGCTGCCGCTGTTCTTCGGAGTACCTTCGCCCTGCGGGCTGCGGTGCGAGCCTGCTTGGGGGCGGCCCGGCGCAGCGTTCATGCAGCGACCGCCTCGCGCTGCTGCGCAGGCTCCTGCTGCTCGAGCGCCGCCAGCGTCGACAACAGGCCATCCTTGTCGGGGTAACAGCCCTGCAGCCAGCGCTTGCCACTGCCGGAGTAGCCCTTGCGCGCATGCAACACGCGGGTGTTGTCGACGATGAAACACTCGCCGGGCGAGAGTTTGAATGTCACCTCCATCGCGGTGTCGTCGATCAGTTCGCCCAGGCGCCGGTAAGCGGCGTAGTAGTCGGCCATGGCCTCGAACGGCACGTCGGTGATGGCCGCGGTGGAACGGTTGTTGAAGCGGACCGCCACCAGTTCGCCATCGGGCGCCAGTTCGATCATCGGGCGGCGCGCGCGCAGGCAGACACCGGCCTCGCCGGCATATTCGTAACGCGCGCAGTGCTGCGTCAGCAGGTCGAACCCGGCCGGGTTTTCTTCTCGCAGGCGCTGCGCGGCCCGAAAGCCGTCGATCACCATGTTCTCGCCACCTTCGGCCGAGTTCTCCAGGCAATACAGGATCTGCATCGTCGGCACCGGATCACGGTAGGGGTTGTCGGTATGGGCCTGCAACCCCAGGCCGGTATAGGCCAGATTGGTCGGGTTGACCTCGGTACGCACCTCGAAGTACACGCCGTAATTGGTCTCGCGCACATAACCGAACAAACTGGCCACCTGCAGCAAGGCGCCGGGTTCGACCGGGCCACCGGTCAGCTTGCCAAAGCCGTACTGGCGCACCTGGCGCAGCCAGTCACGCAAGGCCGATGGATCGTGTTTGACCGTGCCGAAATCACCGATCGGCACGGCGCCCATCAGGCCGTTGTCCCAGGTGGTGATGGCGTCGCCGGTCCAGCCGGGCGTGCGGCGCTGCAGCTTGTCATACGCATGGGCCTGCAGCCAGGCGACGTCGTATTCGACGGCCTTGCCTTCGGGTTCGAAGTGCACCGTCAGGTGATCGCCGCTGCTGGCCGGCGCCGTCCAAGCAATGCGGGTGTCGGGCGGGATGTCGCGCAAGGCGATCAGGCGCTGGCCGTTGCCAGGGGCGCGGGTTTCGCTGTCCCAGGCGTTGTCACGCAACCAGATGGCATGGAAGCGCAACGCAGCGCCGCTGCCCAGGTCGAGCGTCAGCACATCACCGTCGTCTGAAACCTGCGCTATCACCATATTCATGCACCTTGTTGCCGGACCGGCTGAATCAAGGCGGCAGTGTCCGGCAGGCCGCCCATAATGACAACCAACAAATTCAACACCTGAGGGCCTGTCTACGTTATGGCAATGCAAGGCAAGCACATCGACAAGCTGCCACTGGAATGGGTACGTGTGTTCGAGGCGGCCGGGCGTACCGGCAGCTTCACTGCGGCGGCGCAGGAGATCGGCCTGACGCAGGCGGCGGTCAGCCAGCGCATCCAGAACCTCGAGCAACGCCTGGGCACGCGTCTGTTCACCCGGCAGGCGCGCGGCGTGACGCTCACGGTCGAAGGCGAAGCCTGGTTGCCGCACGTGAGCCAGGCACTGCGCGCGCTGAACCGCAGCGCCGACGCCTTGTTCGGCAAGCCGCTGCAGAAACTCGTGCTCTCGGCCAGCGCCTCGGTGATCGAGTTGTGGATCGTTCCACGGCTGGCTGCGCTGGACGCAGGGACGCAATTCCAGTTATCGCTGACGACGATGCACATCGAGCCTGATTTTGCAAAATCCAACGCCGCTGTCGAGATCCGTTACGGCAGCGGCAGCTGGCCCGGCATGAACAGCGTCAGGCTGTACCCCGAGGTGCTCACGCCGCTGGCAACACCCCAGTTGTTGCGTGGTGTGCCCCACTGGCGGACCTTGCCACGCATCGCCGTCTCCGGCCCGCGCCCGGGCTGGCAGGAATGGGCCGAACACACCGGCGAGGCGGCCCCGGCCGCGCCTCGTTACCGCTTCGACAGCTTTGTCGCCGCGCTGGCAGCCGCCCGCGCCGGACTCGGCATCATCCTGGGCTCGCTTTCCTTGTGCCAGCCAGAACTGGAAGCCGGCACGCTGGTGCGCCTGTCACAACACCAGTTGGCAATGGCGGACGGCTACTGGATGACGGCGCGCGAGGACCAGCTGCCGGCCCGGCAATGGAGGGCGCTGGTGGCCTGCCTGTGCCAGCCAGCGGGGGGTCGATGAGGCCATGGCGCGATCTGGCGCACGCCTGAGCCACACCGCGCGACCCCAACATTGCCCATCATGGCGATGCTCGCGCCGGTGCTGCGCGAGAGCTTCGGCGCGGCGAACATGCGGCCTATGGACTGATGGTTCAGTTTGCGCTTGAAGCTGTTCTCGGGCCCGACCAGTGTGGCCTGCGCCTGCAGGGCGCCGATCTTGCTGCAACAAGGGCGCGCGTCGCGCCCTACTTGCCGGCGAATGTCTGCGGCTTGAGCGATCGCAGATACGTGACCAGAGCCGCCATGTCGGTATCGCTGATGCTCTTGTAGAAGGCAAAACCCATCGGCGGCTTGTAGGGCTTGCCGTCGCGGTCGATCCCCTCACGCACCGACTTGATGATCTGCGCGTCGGTCCAGCCCTTGAGCCCGGTCGGATGCGGCGTGAGGTTGCGCGAGACGCTCTCGCCCCATGGCCCCGGAATTTTCTGGCCACCGGCACCGAGCTTGTCGTGCTGCAACATGCCCTTGGCGTCGCGTGGCGTGTGGCATTCCATGCAGTGGCCGATATTGGCCAGGTATTCGCCGTAGGCGCGCTTGTCGCTGGCCGGCGGCGCCTTGACGCTGGTGATCGGTGGGCCATAAGCCGGCGGCAGCGCGATGTTGTACTTCGACCGCGCAACCACGTTCTTCACGGGTGACTGCGCACGCAGATAGGCAATGATGGCGGCCAGGTCGTCGTCGGAGAAGTGGCGGTAGAACTCGATCGGCATCGGCGGGCCGATCACGCTCTTGTCGGGCCGTATGCCTTCGCGGATCGCCTTGGCCAGTTGGGCGTCGGTCCATTTGCCGATGCCGGTCTCCATATCGGGCGTGATGTTCGGTGCGACGGCGTTGAACGCCGGGTCGTCGAACGCCATGCCACCGGACAGGCCCTTGTCGAACAGCGGCTCACCCTGGGCTCCGCGCGCGATGTGGCAATTGCCGCAGGCGACCACGCCCTCGACCAGGTATTTGCCGCGTGCGAGGGTTGCGGCACTGGGCGCCGCCAAAGCAGATGCGCAGGAAAACGCGACCAGAACGGTCGCGACGAATGCGGTTCGCAAGCCCATGGAGCCTCCAGCAGATCGGGTTGCCGCAACCGCCACGGTTTCGGCGCGAGCGGAAGTTACCACAACGCCATGGCCTTGCGCAAGCCATGCCGCGCCGGCCCGCCGATCGGCCGCAGCACGCCTTGATCGGGTGTTCCCGCGTCAGGCCGCGATCTCGCGCGCCGTGATCTGGTAACGGAAGCTGTCGGGGGCGTACGGGTCAAGCCGGCCCGATGCGTTCTCGCCCATTGGGTACATCAGGAAGCCGATCTTCGACCCCTTGGACTGCGGCAACACGACGTCATGGGCGACGTTGTAGGCCATCCAGTTGCCTTCCCAGCCGCCAAACAGCGCCTTGTTGACCGGAGCCACCAGAGGATTGGTCGGCGACTTGATCCACTCGGCGGTTTCCTGGCGCATCACCTTGGTCACGTCGGCCGGGTCCATTGCCACCCAGCCATGGCCACTGAGCCAGACCTCGGCGCGGCAATGTTGTGCGCCCTTGAGGCTGGACGGATTGCCGCCGAGTTCCTTGTAACCAAAAGCCGACGGCACCAGGCGCAGGCCATAGACATCGCGCGCGGGCACACCCACCGAGCGGCACATGCCGACAAACAGGGAATTGAGGTCGGCGCATTTGCCGCCCAGGTTGCCGGTTTCCAGCATGGTCTTGATGTCGCCTTCGCCGCAGCCCCTGACCTTGGGTTCGCGGAAGGTGTTGGCGATGATCCAGTCGTAGATGCGCTGCGTCTTCTCGACATCGCTGCGCGCGCCGCGCACCGCGTCCTGCGCGGTCTTGCGCACGATGCCGTCGGTCGGCAGCATTTCTGTGGCCGCGGTCCAGTAGGCCCGGGTGGCGGCATCCTCGGTCGTGGTCTTGCGGGCGGCCCAGTCGTTGGCGCGGTCCTGCGTCAGGATCCGGCTGCTCAGTTCGACATGCGGCTGGGTGATGGATGGGGCAAACTCGACCATCAGCATGCGTGCACCATACCGCTCGTCGTCGGCCATGCGTGCCGTGCCATTGCTGGAATACGAACTCTCCAGCGACTTCTGCCAGTCGGTGTTGACCGATGGAATCGGCAGCCACACCCTTGTCACGCCATCGGCGCGGGCGATGTCCACGCGGGTGGTCACCTCGAAACTGCGCCAGCGGCCGGGCTGGGGGGCAAAGCGGCGCCCGGCCGATGGGGTTGTGGCTTGCGCCCTGCCCAGGGATGGCAGGGCCACGGCAGCCGTGGCGGCAGCCAGTTGTCGAACGAAAACGCGGCGCGCAGGCGCCGTCTGAACGGTGGTCATGATGAGAACTCCGGAATGGTGAAAAGACAGGCCGGAGACGTACATAAAGGTACCCCGCCATGGCCGGTGCCGATTATCGCTGGCGCAGCTACCGTAGCTTTTTGCGTTGAGTCCGGTACAAGGGTTCGACCAGCGCCGCCGCGTGCGGGCCGGTCCAGTCCAGCTCGCCCCGCACCACCGCCTGCACACGCCCGTCGGCGCCCACCAGCACCGTGCTCGGAAACACCTTGACCTGCCACTGCCGCGCGATCGCGCCATCCGGATCGAGCAGCACCGGCAGATCCAGGCCGGTGCGTTGCACGAAACGCTGCGCCACCGGGGCGGACTCCTTGAAGTTCACCGCCAGCACCACCAGCGTGTCCGGCCCCTGCGCGCGGGCGAGCGACTGCAAGGACGGCATCTCGGCCAGGCACGGTGTGCACCAGCTGGCCCAGAAGTTGACCAGCACGGCCTTGCCGCGCAGATCGGCCAGACGCCACGTCTTGCCCTGCAGGTCGCGCGCATGCAACTGCGGCACCTGCTTGCGAACCGGCCAGGGGGTGACATCGAAACCCTGCGCGTGCAGGCCCGTGGCGCACAGCGTCAGCGCGGCCGCAAGCATGGCCGCACAGCAGGTCCGGATCAGATGCAACGGCAAAAACACGCCTGTCAGTGTCAAGTCTGTGCGCCTTTCGTCAGGCCCTCACACCATCGGCCGGCAGGCGCAATGCCACGATGCATGCGCCGTTACTTGTAGAAGGCCTCGACCTTGCCCTTGAGTGTGATCAGCAGCGGCCGACCCTTGCGGTCCAGCGTCTTGCCGGCAGGGACCTTGATCCAGCCTTCACTGACGCAGTACTCCTCGACATCGCGGCGTTCCTTGTCGTTGAGCCGGATGCCGATCTCGTATTCGAACACGGCCGCAACATGGTGGCGGCTGGCCGGGTCTACCGACAGGTGGTCGGGCAGTTCGGGGCGGGGGTTGGTGGCTTCTTCGGTCATAAGCGGCGATTTTCCACCAAGTGACGACCGCACGGATTCAGAACCCCAGTGAAGCGCCGGCGCCGAGCAAAGTGGCAACACCGAGCGCGGCAAACACGGCCGCGGCAATGCCGTGCACCAGCTTCATCGGGATCCTGCCGGCAAGCCGGTCACCGACGAAGACCGCCGGCACATCGGCGATCAACATGCCCAGCGTGGTGCCTACCACCACCAGAACCGGATTGGCGTAATGCGCAGCCATCGCGATGGTGGCAACCTGCGTCTTGTCGCCCATTTCGGCCAGGAAGAAAGTGATGAAGGTGGCGCCGAACACGCCCAGGCGGCTGGCGATGCGGGTTTCCTCTTCCTCGATCTTGTCGGGAATCAGCGTCCAGGCGGCCATGGCGATGAAGGATGCGCCGAGCACCCAGCGCAGGATCTGCGGGCTCAGGGCATGGGTGATCCAGGCGCCCAGTGCACCGGCCAGGCCATGGTTGATGACCGTGGCGCACAGGATGCCCAGAATGATGGGCAAGGGTTTCTTGAAACGCGCGGCCAGGATGAAGGCCAGCAGTTGTGTCTTGTCGCCGATTTCGGCCAACGCGACGACTCCGGTGGAGACCAGTAGGGATTCCATGATTGATGATGCGATTTTCCAGGGCCAGGAAAAGACAGATGACCACGACGCAACCCCGGCCCAATCCGGCAAGCGATGTGGTCAAAGGTCTTGCCAAGCTGCAGAACCGCTGGCGCCATGGCATCCGGCATGGATGCCAAGTATGTTGACGCAAGCCTCTTCGGTGGACGAAGAGCGGCTACTCCCCAATGACAGGACCGATTCTACCTGCGGCAGCAACGGAACCTCTGCGCGATGGGGCTATCCGACCATGACAAGCCATGGAACAAGATCGCATGCCCAACTGGAAAACCAGGACACTGATGGTGGTTCTCGCACTGATGCTGGCCGGCGGTGTCTGCCAGGCGCAGGACGCGGCCATGGCCGGCAATCCATCTGCGCCGGCGTCGTCGGCCCAACGCAGTGGCACGCCCAGCCCCTACAGCCCGCCCGTGGTGGTTCCTTCTGTCGCCGGTCAGATCCAGCCACTGCGCCTGCCCTCGCCCACGATCACGATCACACCTGCGCCAACGCCCAGCTTCTCGTCGAACTGCGATGGCAGTGGTTGCTGGGGCTCGGACGGCACCCGCTACAACGCGATCGGCGGTGCGCTGGTACGCCCCGATGGGCGGGTCTGCCAGAACGTGGGCGGGGTGATGTCCTGCCCGTGATGGCATCGCCGCGTCACATGGCCATCAGGTCCTGGATCGCGTCGACCACCAGCTGGGTGCCGACCGCAATCAGCAGCAGGTCGTTGGCAACCCGCACATAGCGGTAACCGGCTGGCGGCGGTCCCATCTGGATCACCACTGCCTGCGGCACCGGGTAATAAACCACGCCGCTCGGCAAGGGCTGCCCCATTTGCCATTTACGGGCCTGTCCCGGCGGCAAGCAACCGTTGTTTTTCTTGGCTAGCCCGGGCGGGCAATGCCCGGCCTTGCGCTGCTGGCCGTAATAAGTGGTCACCACGACGCGCTGGTGCTCGACGAAGTAGCCGCCGACCGGTACCCTGGCATGGTCCGTCTGGCTGTGTTTGGCCTTCTTGCTTTTATCATGATGCTTGTCGTCGGGCTTGGACGCCAGAGTTGCGCCGCAGGACACGGCCAATGCGACAAAGGCAGCGAGCAAGCGCACACGGGTAAAAGTTGCTGGGTTCATGAATATTTCCGATTGTCAGAAGAAGCTTGACCGGACATGACGCGTCTCGCGACCATGGAAAACCAGATTGCGCACGCATGGAGCCCGGCATCATGCCGACCCATTTTCCGGCGATGCGTCCGAAGCCCAATCGGACAACGGCATCTCCTCCTGTCGGACAAAGGCCCTGCTCTCCCAATGTCGATCTCCGGGCAGCGGCCGCACCGCCCATGCCGCGTCACCAGCGCCAGCAGCACACTCAACTCGCCGCCGGCAATCGAATGCGGGCCCGCAAGCCGCCGCCGGTAGGGCTGTCGAGCGTCAGCGAACCGGCATACAGGCGGACCAGGTCACCCACAATGGCCAGTCCCAGACCCGAGCCTGGTACGGACTCGTCGATGCGCACTCCGCGCGCCAGTACAGCGTCACGCTGCTCCTGCGCAATACCGGGCCCGTCGTCCTGCACCGTTATTTGCAGCATGGCGGCAGCGTCGATGGTTACCAACACAACTTCCACCTGGACCACCTGGCGCGCCCATTTGCAGGCGTTGTCCAGCAGGTTGCCAAGCATTTCCTGCAAATCCTGCTCCTCGCCGGCAAAGGCGATGTCCGCGCGCACGGGACCGCAACGCAGTTGCAGGGCACGTCCGGCATGGACCTTGTCCATCACCCGCATCAAACCGCGCACAACCGGCTCGACAACAACCCGGTGCCCGGGCACGGCGAAGGCACCGGCAGCGCGGGCGCGCGCCAGATGCCAGTCGACCTGCCGGCGCGCCAGCGCCACCTGTTCGATCACGAGGCGCGACAAGGCCGTCTCGGACGTGCGCTCAGGGGTCGTCGCCGGATGACGCTGCGGCACCGCTTCGGCGGCCTGTGCCAGTACCGCCAGAGGTGTCTTGATCGCATGTGCCAGGTTGCCGGTCTGTTGCCGGGCCCGCTCGATCACCTGTGCGTTGCGCGCCAGCACGGCATTGAAACCGTCGACCAGGGGCTGCACCTCGAGCGGCACCGGTCCGCGAATTTTCTTCTCGCGACCATCCTGCAAATCTGCCATGGCACGCTGCAGCGTGCGCAGCGGCGCCAACCCGAGCGCCACCTGCGCCCAGCCCGCCAGCAGCAGCAACACCAGCAACACGCCCAGTGCCAGCGCCAGCATACCTTTGAGCCGGGTTACCGCTGCATCGACCGCCTGCGTATCTCCGGCCACCAGCAAGCGCCAGCGCTGCTCCGGCATTGCCTCGGGGCGGACCAGGCGCTCGAGCACCAGCAGTGGCACACCCTGCGGTCCCAGGCCGGAATGGACATGCAGCGCGCCGTCGGCCAACACGTCGGGCGGGTTGGCCAGGCTGGTGTCCCACAAGGATCGCGAGCGCAGCAGCACCGCCTGCTCAGCACCATTGATCTGCCAGTACAGCCCTGAATACGGTCTTTGCCAGCGCGGGTCGGACAGCGACGTGTCGTCCAGTTGTGGTTGGCCCTGCGCGTCGAAGCTGACCCGTGCCGTCAGCTGGTCGAGTTGCTGTTCCAGTCCCTGCTGGAACTGGCGCAGCAACGCATCGTGGAACAGGCTGCTGAGCACCACACCGGCCAACAGCAGCGCCAATGCCACGCCCAGCAGTGTCATCGCCAGCAAGCGCAGGTGCAGCGAAGTGGTCCAACGCTCGGCCCTCATGCTGGCGCGACCAGCCGGTAGCCGAGTCCGCGCACGGTCTCGATCAGGCCGCCCGGCAATTTCTTGCGCAGGCGCGCCACGAACACCTCGATCGTGTTCGAGTCCCGATCGAAATCCTGCGCATAGATGTGTTCGTTCAGTTCGCCGCGCGACACGACGCTGTTGGGCCGGTGCATCAGATACGCCAGCACCTTGTACTCATGGCTGGTCAGCATCAGCGCATGCCCATCGAGCGTGACGCGGCCGCTGCGTGTGTCCAGCGCCACCGGGCCACACTGCAGGACCGCCGAGGCCAGGCCCTGCGCGCGGCGGATCAGCGCGCGTACGCGGGCCAGCAACTCCTCGGTGTGAAACGGCTTGGTCAGGTAGTCGTCTGCACCGGCGTCGATGCCAGCCACCTTCTCGTGCCACTGATCACGCGCAGTCAGGATCAGCACCGGCGCGCTGACGCCTTCCGCGCGCCAGCGGCGCAGCACGCTCAGGCCATCGAGCTCGGGCAGTCCGAGGTCCAGCACCACGGCGTCATAAGACTGCACACCGCCCATTTGCCAGGCATCGCGGCCGTTGGCAGCGCGGTCGACCGCATATCCGGCGTCGGTCAGGGTCTGGTACAACTGCGCAGCCAGATGGGGTTCGTCCTCGACAACCAGGACACGCATCAGGACTTGCCTCGCTTCTGCCGCACGACCGACCCATCGCGCGCGTCCACCTTGAGCTTGACCAGCAGACCATCGCTCTGCAGCAACTTGAGTTCGTATATCCACATACCGTTGTCGCGTTCGAGTTCGACCTCCAGCACCTGACCGGGATGGGTGCGGGCAACCCGCGTCAGGATATCCGCGAGCGGCAACACCTCGCCGGCCTTCAGCGCCGCACGGGCGCGGTCGTGGTCGTGCTCGCGCGGGCCGTCGGCCCAACCGCCGAGCGGAAGGGCCAGCAAAACCAGCGCGGCCAGAAGTAAAGCGATTGTCTTGTGCATCGTGGGCGCCCGCGCGCAGGCAGGGGCGTAACCGCATTGTGGCGGCTCCCGGATGAACGCCAGATGAACGCGGCCTTCAGACGCGATACAGGTGCCCACGCGCAGCATCAGTGGCAACACAAGCCCGAGAAGCCCATCATGTTCAAACGAGATCCGCTCCGACCACCACCATCCCTGAGCCGCCTGCTGGCGCTTGCAGGCCTGACAGCTGGCTTGCTTCTGGCCGGCCAGGCCCGCGCCGGCGCCACCACGCCGGCGCAGCAGCTGGCCCCGGTTCGGCGTACCGGCGGGCGCGCCAGGCAACGCCGACCGGGGCAAGGCCTTTTTGACCACAACACATGGCGGGGAGTGGTCATGTTCGCCCTGGTTCGAACGCAAGCACCGCCGCTTTCCCCCGGCCTGGACAAGCGTTGTCAGCGCGCCGTCAGGGATGACTGAGACCACCGCACCATTACCCGGAACACACCATCATGAACACCACGAACCCAGCTCACGGCTTTGCCGCCCCGGCAAGCACGACACCAGGCCCGACGCGTCGTGTCGTCGACGCACCCACACGCATGTTCCATTGGCTTTTTGCGTTATGTTTTACGCTCGCCTACGTGACCGCCGACGGCGAGCGCTGGCGCCTTGTGCACGTGACGCTCGGATATACGCTGGCCGGCCTGCTCGCTTTCCGGCTCTGCTACGGCCTGATCGGTCCGCGCCAGGCACGGTTGTCGCTGTTGTGGCGCAAGCTCGCCGGATTGCCTGCATGGCTGCGCTCGCTACAGCCGGGCATGGCCGGCGACGTGAACTGGCGCCAGGGGCAGAACCTGCTGATGGCGCTGGCCGTCGCGGCGCTGATGGCGGTGGTACTGCCCGTTGCCATCAGCGGATACGCCACCTACAACGACTGGGGCGGCGAATGGCTGGCGGAGTTGCATGAATTCACCGGGGAGTTGTTTCTGTGGCTGGTGCTCGGCCACCTGGCGCTGATCCTCGGCCTGAGCCTGCTGCGCCGCAAGAACCAGGCGCAGCCGATGCTGGCCGGACGCGTACCGGGTGCCGGGCCGGACCTCGCGCAGAAGAACCATGGCGCACTGGCCGTACTGCTGCTGGCCGCCGTGCTGGCCTTCTGGGCCTGGCAATGGCAACAATCGCCTGTCGGACCACTGGCCGACAACACGCCTGGCGCCACCCGCGCCGGGTCACACCATGCAGACGATGACTGATTGGCAAACTGCGCGATAGCGCACAGACTTGCCCGCACATGGTGCGATGATGGCATGACATTCCCACGGGCGCGCTTGATTCATGGACCGTTCACCGACTCCCGCCGAACCGCCTCAAGGCCTCTCGCAAGCCCAGGCCGTGGCGCGTTTGCAAGCCGATGGCGCCAACGAGCTCGGCTTGAGCCAGCGCCGCTCGCTGGCCGGCATCGTGTGGGAGGTGGTGCGTGAGCCGATGTTTCTGCTGTTGCTGGGTGCGGGCGCCATCTACCTGGCCACGGGCGACCCGCATGAGGCACTCGTGTTGCTGGGTTTCGTGTGCATCATCATCGGCGTCACCATCGTGCAGGAGCGGCGCACCGACAACGCGCTCGAAGCCTTGCACGATCTGTCCAGCCCGCGGGCCCAGGTGATTCGCGACGGCGCTGCGCGGCGGATTCCCGGACGCGAGGTGGTCCGTGCCGACCTGCTGGTGTTGACCGAAGGTGATCGGGTGGCAGCCGACGCCCTGGTGCTGGAGGCACACGAACTCGCCTGCGACGAATCCATGCTGACCGGCGAGTCCGCTTCGGTCGCCAAACAGGCGGGGGATACCGTCTTTGCCGGCACCATGGTGGTCAGTGGCCAGGCCCTGGTGCAGGTCAGCGCAACCGGGCGCCACAGCGAATTCGGTCGCATCGGCCAGTCGCTGGGAGAAATCGAGCCCGAGAACTCACCGCTGCGCGACGAAGTGGCACGGCTGACACGGCGGCTGGTCCTCATCGGCGTATCGCTGAGCCTGTTGCTGGCACTGCTGTTCTGGTGGCTGCGCGGCGGATGGCTCGACGCGTTGCTGGCCGGCATCACGCTGGCCATGGGCATCCTGCCGCAGGAGTTTGCCGTCATCATGATCGTATTCATGGCGCTGGGCGCCCGGCGCATGGCGGCACACCAGGTCCTGACGCGTCGGCTGGGGGCGATCGAAACGCTGGGCCAGACCACGGTGTTGTGTGTCGACAAGACCGGAACACTGACACATAACCGCATGGAAGTAGCTGCCTTGCAGGTCGGCGACCAGGCACTGGATCTGCACGCGTCAGGCGATATGCCGCTGCCCGAAGCCTTCCACGAGTTGCTCGAGTATGCGGTGCTGGCCAGCGAGATCGAACCGCATGATCCGATGGAACAGGCTTTCCACCGCCTGGCCGGCGCGCAGCTCAGGGACACCGAGCACCTGCATCCAGGCTGGGCACTGGCGCAGGAATACGAACTCTCGCCCCAGTTGCTGGCGATGTCGCACCTGTGGCACGGCGCGGCCGGCAGCGCCGATATCGTCGCCACCAAGGGGGCGCCGGAGGCGATTGCCGACCTCTGCCATCTGGAGCCGGACGTCCGGGCGCGGCTCGCCGCGCAAGCGGATGCCATGGCGGACCGTGGCCTGCGTGTACTGGGGGTGGCCAAGGCACGGCACCACGAGGACCTGGCGCATCCGCAGAACCAGCATGATTTCGAGTTCGGGTTTCTCGGCCTGGTCGGACTGGCCGATCCGCTGCGTGCGCAGGTGCCGCTGGCGGTGGCCGAATGCCGACGCGCCGGCATCCGCATCGTGATGATCACTGGCGACCATCCGCGCACGGCGCGCGCGATCGCCGCGCAGGCCGGCATCGACAGCCCGCAGGTGATCACCGGCGCCGAACTGGCGGGCATGGATGCTGCGCAACTGGCGTTGCGGGTGGCCGATGTCCATGTGTTTGCCCGCGTCAAGCCCCACCAGAAGCTGGCGCTGATCGAAGCGCTCAAGGCGCGTGGCGACGTGGTGGCGATGACCGGCGACGGTGTCAACGATGCGCCGGCACTCAAGGCGGCGCATATCGGCATTGCGATGGGCCAACGCGGCACCGACGTGGCACGCGAGGCGGCTGCCCTGGTGCTGCTGGACGACGACTTCTCCGCGATCGTGCAGGCGATCCGGCTGGGCCGGCGCATCTTCGTCAATCTGCGCCAGGCGATGGTCTACACACTCGCCGTGCATGTGCCCATCATCGGACTGTCGCTGCTGCCGGTACTGTTCGGCATGCCACTGCTGCTGGTGCCGCTGCACATTGCGTTCCTGGAGCTGGTCATCGACCCCGCCTGCTCGATCGTGTTCGAGGCGCAGGAGCAGGACAAGACACTCATGGAGCAGCCGCCACGGCCGCGTCAACAGGCCTTGCTCTCAAGCCAGCGGATGGCGCAGGGTCTGCTGCAGGGCGGCGTTCTGACACTGGTGCTGGTCGGCCTGTACGCCGGCCTGCTGGGGCAGGGCATGCCTGCTGATCTGGCACGCAGTGCGGTTTTCGTGACGCTGGTGACGGCCAACGCTGCACTGATACTGCCCAGCCGGCGCGGCCTGCATGCGGGCTGGCGCTCCATGTTCAGCGCACTGCCACCGGTGACGCGCTGGGTCATGGGTGGCACCTTGCTGGCCTTGTTGCTGGTGACGGCCGTGCCCGCACTGGCGGACACGTTTCGCTTCGCTGCGCTGTCCATCACCCAGTGGCTGGCCGCATTCGCGCTGGGACTGCTGATGCTGGCGCCATTCCATTGGGTCAGGCGCGGACTCACTCCAGCTTGATGCCAGCCTGTTTGATCAGCGTACCGAAGCGGTCGAATTCCTGGTGGTTCATCTGCGCGAACTGGTCGGCGCTGATGGCGCCGGGTTCCCCACCCAGGCCTTTGAGCTTGGCCTGCACATCCGGCAACTTCAGCACCCGTGCCAGTTCGGTCTGCAGCTTGAGCTGCACATCGGCCGGAGTGCCGGCGGTGACGAACAACGCATACCAGGTGCTCATCTCGAAACCGGTCACGCCGGCCTCGGCCAGTGTCGGCACCTGTGGCAACTCGGCACTGCGCGTGGCCGTGGTCAGCGCCAGCGGACGGAACTTGCCGGCCTTGATCTGGCCCATCGCCGACGAGGTGGTGTCGAACATGATCTGGATGTTGCCGGCGATCAGGTCCAGGTGGGCCTGGCTGGAGCCCTTGTACGGAATGTGCACACTCTTGACACCTGCGGCCAGGTTGAAGCCTTCGCCAGCGATGTGTTGCGTGCTGCCCATGCCGGAAGAGCCGTATTTGAAGTCGTTCGGCTTGGCCTTCATTTGCGCGACCAGTTCCTTGACGCTGGTCGCGGTGACCGTGGGGCCGACTACCAGCACGTTGGGCACGGTCACGACCAGGCCGACCGGCGCCAGATCCTTGATCGGATCGAAATTGAGCTTCATCAGGTGTGGCGCAATGGCCTGCCCGGTGTTGGTAGCCACCAGCAGCGTGTAGCCATCGGCCGGCGCCTTGGCGGTCAGGTCGGCCGCGATCGTGTTCGATGCGCCGGGCTTGTTCTCGACGACGAAAGTGCCCTTGAGGCCCTCGCCCATCTTCTCGGCCAGCATGCGCGCAATGATGTCGGTGCCGCCGCCTGCATTGGCGCCGACCATGATGCGTACCGGCTTGCTGGGATAGGACTGGGCCAGCACGACCAGCGGTGCCAGCAGGATGCCGGCGCAAAGGATTTTCTTGAATTTCATGTCTGTGTCTCCATCGGTTGTTGGGAAGTCTTGGATTGCCGGTGCGCCTGTCCCATTCGCACGGCCAGGTCAAACGCATTGCGCATGGCCTGCGGGTTGGCGATGCCCTGGCCGACGATGTCGTACGCCGTGCCATGGGCCGGCGTGGTGATCGGAATCGGAAGGCCGCCATGCACCGTGACGCCCTGCTCGAAGCCCAGCAGCTTCATCGCGATCTGGCCCTGGTCGTGGTACATCGTGACCACGCCGTCATAACCGCCCTGGGCACGCAAGGCGCGCACAAAGGCCGTATCGGCTGGAAACGGTCCATCGGCCGCATAACCCTGTTGCGCCGCCAACGCGACACCGGGCGCAATGATGCGCCCCTCTTCGTCGCCGTAGTTGCCACCGTCGCCGTTGTGCGGGTTCAGGCCGCACACCGCGATACGCGGGCGGGACACGCCAGCCGCACGCAAGGCTTCGGTGATCATGCGAATCGCATTGGCGACATTTTCTGCCGTGAGCAAGCCGCTGACGTCGCGCAACGCCACATGCGATGTGACACGGGCGGTCCAGAGATTGCGCAGCACATTGAGTTCACCGCATTCGCCGGCAAAACCCATGTACTCGGAAAACCAGCGCAATTCGTCTTCCTGGTGCATGCCGCCCATGCGCAGTGCGCCCTTGTTCAACGGCGCAAAGCAAAAGGCATCGGCCTTGCCTGAACGCACCAGATCGACCCCGGCGGCCAGTGCCTCAAGCATGTATTGCCCGTTGTCGGCCTTGGCAACACCGGCGTCAAACACCGGGGCATTGCGCCCTTGCCATTCGTGCAAGACCACGGTTGCAGGAGCATGGGCCGTGTTTAGTTGC
>Ga0073904_10000395_pt1 | contig 30904 bp, 25 predicted proteins | sample KloWWTrecipitate_FD_66668 | JGI IMG/M metagenome (GOLD analysis project Ga0073904, IMG submission 66668) | Active sludge microbial communities from Klosterneuburg, Austria, studying microevolution and ecology of nitrifiers - Klosterneuburg... | ecosystem: Engineered > WWTP > Aerobic digester >... | reverse complement strand
CGGGGAAATAGTAGTGAAAACACGATCGAAGCGGCGATCACGCTGATGATAAATGCAAGTGAATACGAGATCGGGAATTTGCCGTCGAAAGCATCGTTAAGCCAGACCATTTTCAATCCGACAAAGACCAGTACAACGGCCAGGCCGAATTTCAACAAATAAAATTTATCGATGACCCCGGCCAACATAAAGTACATCGAACGCAGTCCCATTATCGCGAAGATATTTGACGAAAATACGATGAAGGGCTCATTGGTAACAGCAAAAATGGCGGGGACGCTATCAACCGCAAAAATTACGTCGGTCGCTTCTAAAAATAGCAGTGCGATAAATAGTGGAGTGGCGTGCCACCTACCGTTCAGTTTCAGGAAAAAGCTTTTGCCGTCGATGGAGTGAGTCACGGGCATAAACCGCTTAAATGTGCGGATTAGAAGATTCTTTTCAGGGTCGATCTCTTCGTTGCTCGTAAAGAACATCTTGATGCCCGTCAGGATCAGAAATCCGCCAAAGAGATAGATCACCCAGTGAAACTGCATCAACGCCGAACCGGCGGCAATAAAGATCGCCCGGAATATCAATGCTCCGAGGATGCCGTAAAATAAAACCCGGTGCTTGTATTTAGCCGGTATCCCAAAATAGGCAAAGACCAACACGAAGATAAAGATATTGTCGATCGATAGCGAATATTCGAGTACGTATCCGGTTAAAAATTCGAGCGTCGAAGCCTTGGCCGCAACGGCGCCGAATTTACCCAGAGTGTACCAATAGAATCCCCCCGCGAAGGTCATCGCCAGTATCACCCAAACGACACTCCAGGCGGCGGCCTCCTTAAATGATACGACGTGTTCTTTACGATTAAATATGCCAAGGTCGATGGCGAGCATCGCCAAAACAAATACCAGAAATGCGGCGTAGAGCCACCAATATTCAGCAAATGGGAATAGATTCATAGATCGTGATTATTCTAGTGCGGCTAAATGGAAAAAACCCATTGCGGCAAACATAAACCGCAACAGGTCTCGAAATTCTTCTTCCACACCGGAATGCTCGCTTGATCGGGCATTCGTATTGACGGCAATGAAAGTCCTTCGGATATTTCTCGAAGGCATCTACTCCCCTATTGAACTAAAAAGAGAGTACTAGAGTGTTAAGTTTCCTGTCAAATGCGATCATATCGACCGATATTGATGTCGCTGACAGTCGCCGTTGGTATGAGTCAAAATTTATAGTGATACAATTATCGCGTTAATAAGATAATTAAAGGATCGGCCAAATATTTTGCACAAAGTTGAAATTATTCCGCTCGGCGGCATCGGCGAATTCGGAATGAACTGTATGGGCATCAGGTACGGCGATGAGATGATCATCGTCGATGCCGGAATGGGCTTTCCCGAAGAAACTCCGTTCGGAGTGGATATTTGTATCCCGAACTTCGATTTTCTCGAAGAATACCGCGACGATATGACCGCGATCATACTGACGCACGGACACGAAGACCACATCGGGGCGCTCGCGTACATTCTCCGCAAGTTTAATCTGCCGGTCTATTCATCGCGGTTCACGCTGGCACTTACGGAAAAGCGTCTTGGCGAGTTTGATATGCTCAACGATGTTCTGCTCCATCGCGTTGAGGCCAACGACATCATTACGATCGGTAATTTTAAGGTCGAGTTCATTCACGCGTCCCACTCATTAGTCGAGTGTTTTTCGCTGGCGATCCACACGCCGGTCGGCACGATCATTCACACCGGCGATTACAAGATCGACGACACCCCCGTTATCGGTAAACCGTACGACCTCAAAACGCTCGGCCGTATCGGCGACGAAGGCGTGCTTGCCTTGCTGTGCGATTCCACAAACGCTACTGTGCCTGGCCGAACGCCGTCTGAAATGGCCGTAATACCTGCATTCGAAGAAATATTTGAGGAGACCGAAGGGCGTTTGATCATCTCGACCTTTTCGTCGTCTCTCCATCGTTTGCAGATCGTTTTTGATGTCGCTCATCAATTTGGCAGAAAGGTCTGCGTCATCGGTCGGTCGATGCAAACGAATGTCGAGATCGCGGGCGATATGGGACTCTTACAGATCCCGCACGGTACGATGATCGAACTCGGAATGTCGCGGGCTATGGATGATGACGAGATCTGCTATTTGGTGACGGGTTCACAGGGCGAGATGCGGGCCGCTTTGTGGAATATGGCCACATCGACGTTTAAGGGACTTGAGGTCGAAAAGGGCGATACCGTCGTGCTGTCCGCACGTATTATCCCCGGCAACGAAAAGAATATCAGTCGCCTGATCGGCCACCTCTATAAACGCGGTGCCAATATTATCGAAGAAAAGCGTCGCCTCGTTCACGTCTCAGGCCACGCCTCACAGGGCGACATCAAGATAATGGTCGAGACCGCCCGTCCGAAGTTCGTTGTCCCGATCCACGGCGAGTACCGAATGCTGTTTCGCCAAAAGGAATTCATCAAAAATCACGTTGGCAATTATGATGACGAAAATATCATCCTGATCGAAAACGGTAACGTCCTTGAGATCGACGAATACGCAGCCAAGATCATCGATAAGCACGAGTTACATAAAACCTTTATTGACGAGGAATCAATGGAAGAGATCGAGTATGACATCGTCCGCGAACGCAAAAAGCTTGCCTACGGCGGAGCCATCTCGCTGGTCGTGTCGGTCGACAAACGGCTGCATAAACTTGCCGGTGAGCCGCAGATAACCTTTCAGGGCGTTGCCGGACTCGACGCGCTCAATGGCTTTGCCAAACAAGCCCGTGACGCCGTTACCAAGGCCATCGGCGATATGAAACCGGAGCAGATCGCGGATCGCAAGGTCTTTAAGGAAAACCTGCGGATACACCTAAAGCGTTTTGTTCAAAAGGAACTGAGTTCGAAACCGGTGATCGTCACGACGGTAGTTGAGGTCTAAGCGATCAATATCGGAAATGCCGTTGGTCAATGACGGCGTTCGTAGGTGTCGGTGCCCGTTTGCAGATCGTAGGAACTGAACCAGTCAAATTTCATCTTATCGCCGGAAACCTTGATATTGACGTAGACGACATACGCTCCGGTCATCGCGGTGTAATAGCTCAGGTGGATAAGTCGGCCCTTTACGACAACGATGTCCTTGATGGTTCGCGTCACGTTGCCCTCCTCATCCACGACCGACACACAGAGTTTCCCGGCTTTCGTTCGAAACTTCAGAAAATAGCTATCATCGCCCTCCCAGACGCCATTTAACCTGTCTGTGACTTTTTGCGATGTGCAGGTCTCGCCGGCAAATATAATACTGCTCAATGCCAGGATAATAAGTAATCCGAAATGATATTTATACATTTGCCGTCTCGCTTATAGGTTGTCCGTCCAATATTTCTCCATCGTACGCCTCAGGTGTAGCGACGTATTTTCGCCCTCGCTGATGCTGTGAGTCCGCATCGGATACGACATCATTGTAAAGAGCTTATTGTTTTTAATTAGTTCGTTCACCAGCAACTCAAAGCCCTGATAGTGGACGTTGTCATCGCCGGTGCCGTGGATGATCATCAGGTTGCCCTTTAGATCCTTGGCATAGTTGATCGGCGAACCGTCGCGGTAGCCAAGTGCGTTCGTCTCCGGCAGGCCCATATATCGCTCTTGATACGTAGCGTCATATAGCTTTTGGTCCGGGACCGAGGCGACAGAGATGCCGGTTTTATAGATCTCAGGATAGCGGAACATACAATTGAGCGTCATACTGCCGCCGCCACTCCATCCCCAAACGCCGACCCGAGACGCGTCGAGAAAATTATAGGTCGAAAGCAGTTTCTTGGCCGCATTACTCTGGTCTTCGGATGCGAGGATCCCGATCCGGCCGTAGATCGACTGGCGCCACTTCAGCCCGCGGGGCGTATTGGTGCCGCGATTGTCCACGCTGACAATGACATAGCCCTTTTGAGCCAAATATTGATGCCAGAGACCTTCGCCGCCGTCCCAACTATTTTGCACCGTAGTGCCGGCCGGTTCGCCGTATACATAGAACACAAGCGGGTATTTCTTCGCCGGATCAAAGTCCTTTGGCTTGATCATATACGCATCAAGCGTAACGTCGCCGATATCTACCTTGATAAACTCCTTAGGCCGCAGCCCCAGCCTGTCATACTTTGCTTTAAGTTCGTGATTATCCTCGAGCAATCTCGTTTCGCTGTTTTCCGGCAGGTAAACGAGCGAAATTCGGTTCGGCGTCGTCGCGTTGCTAAAGCTGTGGATCGCCCATTTTGCGTCCGCCGACATTTGGTATGAGTGATGGCCCGGTTCACCGTCAGGCGTTACGCGTTCGGCCTTGCCGGTGCCGTCGAGCCTGCTTCGGTACAGATAACGTGCGGTAAAGTCATTTGGCGAGGCGATGTAGTAAACGTAACCTCCGTCGGGGTCGATGCAGTTAATGTTGACCACATCGAAGTCGCCATTTGTTATCGCTTTGATGCTTTTACCGTCCCGCGACACGCGATAAAGGTGCATCCATCCGTCACGTTCGCTCGTCCAGGTAAAGTATTTTTCGCCGTCAAGCCAACGGATATTGTCGTGAAGGTCCAGAAAACCCTCGACCGTCTCGGTCAGGATATTGCTCAGCTTCATCGAACCGGCGTCGCCGATCCAGACCTTGTTGGTATTCTGCAGACGATTAAGCTGCTGGATCATCAACTCATTCGAATTAGGAATAAAGTCCATTCGGGCTAAGTAGTTGTTGGTCGGATCGCCGGGGATGTCAAACCAATTGGTCTTACCGCCCGTCGCCGGGATCACGCCGATCTTGACCGCCGAGAGCTTGGTACCGACCTTTGGATAGGGCAGCGGGATCGGCTTTGAATAAATATCCGACACGTTATCGATGAGGTAAAACGTGCCGATATTCTTCGAGTCTGTTTGCCAGTACGCGATCGTCTTGCCGTCCGGGCTCCAGCGAAAACCATCGCGGCAATTAAGCTCTTCCTCATACACCCAATCGAATGTGCCGTTGATGATATTGGCGCCGCCGTCTGTCGTGATCTGTGTGACCTTAGACGAGGCAATATCTTCGACGTAGATATTTTGTTTGCTAACGTATGCGACGCGTGACCCGTCGGGCGAGAATTTGGCAAACATCAGTGTGCCGGCTTCGATATCCTTGCCTAGCTGTTGTAGCTTTCCCGTGCTTACATTCAGCACCCAATAGTCGCCTCGGGTATTGTATCGCCATACTTTTTTTGTGTTTGTGAAAATGAGCAAGCGGGAGTTGTCGTCCGACCAGATATAGTCGGCGATCCCGAGCGGACCCTTTGCACCCTGCGGTATAAGTTGGGCTGTCGGGACAAGAACGCTGCGCTCGCCCGTGCGTGCGTCGTATCTAATGATCTCGCGGCCGCCGGATTCTTTGTTTCCCTCGACGGTCGAGTATCCTTTGCTGTCCTTCATCCACCGCACGGGACCAAATCCTTTTTGGCTAAAGCTTCGCTTTGTATATATATTCTCGAGCGTCAGATCCGGTTCCTGGGCCGAAACTGCCGTGACGGAGGTAACCACCATTGCCGCCAGGATGCCGATCAGGCATATAGCTAAGCGGGGCCGCGGGCTGTGCATTTTATCGAAAATAAGGAATGGAGTGTCCATAATGTATCATTGACCAAGATCGCAGGTTTTGTGTTAGAAGCTTTTATAATTGTATATGCCATAGATGCCCGAAACGCAAAAGATCATCAGGTTATGAAGGAAAAAATACTCGAATTGGAAAGGGCCTCCCTTGCACTCGAACCGTCGGCCGCCGAAAGAGCGAGGGTTCGCGGTCCGGTCATCGAATATACCGAACATTTTCTGGATAACGTCGCGTCGATCAAGGCGTATGAGTTCTCCGCGGATCAAGGCAGCGGTCTGCTCGATTCGCCGATATCGGAGGATGGTGTCGGCATTGACGAGGCGATCGCACTCATCCGCGACAATGTGGACACACCCGGACTCAAATCGGCCTCCGGCGGCCACCTCGGTTACATTCCGGGCGGCGGTATCTACACTTCGGCGCTCGGCGACTATTTGGCAGATGTGTTCAATCGTTACGCCGGTGTTTTCTATGCCAGTCCGGGCGCGGTGCGGATGGAGAATATGCTCATCGCGTGGATGAATTCGGTCGTCGGCTACCCCGCAACCGCCACCGGAAATTTGGCATCGGGCGGCAGTCTGGCAAATCTTATTGCTATCGTGACCGCCCGCGACGCCCGCAAGATCAAAGCTTCGAACACTGAGCGTTCGGTCATATATCTTAGCGAGCAAACGCATCATTCTATCGAAAAGGCAGTCCGCATCGCCGGCCTGGCCGAATGTGTGGTTCGCTATCTGCCGATCGACGAAGCCTTTCGCATAGACGCCGACGCCTTCGCCCGCCAAATTGTTGCAGACAAAGCGGACGGCCTTGAGCCATTCCTCGTTATTGGTTCGGCAGGATCAACAGACGTCGGTGCGGTCGATCCGCTTGCGGCGATCGGTGCGATCGCTCAACGCGAGGGCCTTTGGTTTCACGTCGATGCGGCTTACGGCGGTTTTTTTATGCTTACAGATGAAGGGCGTAAAACCTTACGCGGCATCGAGATGAGTGACTCACTCTCGATCGATCCGCACAAGGGGCTTTTTCTCCCGTACGGGCTCGGCGTGGTTCTGGTGAAGAACGCCGCGGCACTCGCCTCATCGCACGGTTACGACGCCAATTATATGCAGGACGCGGTCGCCGCGGTCGATGAGCCTTCGCCGGCGGATCTATCGCCTGAGTTGACAAAGCATTTTCGCGGAATGCGGCTCTGGTTGCCGCTCAAACTTCACGGCGTCGCCCCATTCCGGGCGTGTCTCGAGGAAAAGCTTTTGCTAGCCAAATATTTCTACGCCGAGGTACAAAAGCTTGGCTTTGAAAGTAATATCGAACCCGAACTTTCGGTCGTCACCTATCGATATTTGCCCCAAACGGGCGATGCCGATATCTTTAACAAGAAAATAATGGAGGCGATCGTCGCCGATGGACGCGTTTTTATTTCGTCCACGATGCTCAATGGCGATTTCATTTTGCGCTTTGCGTGCCTTTCCTTCAGGACGCATTTGAGCACGGTCGATCTGCTTTTGGAAGTGCTCGCTGATGCGGTCAGCGAGCTTACCAATGAGAATTCAGCCTGATAACCCAAGCTTTCGCGTGAAATGACCTTATGGTCTGAGGGTACGTGTCTATATGAATTGGAATGGCCAAACTGTTTTCCTGACCGGTGCGTCGAGCGGCATCGGCGAGGGCATCGCTCTCGCTCTTGCCGAAAAGGGTGCAGTGCTCGGACTCCTCGCACGCCGTAAGGAATTGCTCGAAAAGATCCGGACCCAGTGCGAAGAGGTCGGCGGCACCGCCAGTATTTATGTATGCGATGTGACCGACGCAGATGCGGTCGCGGCATCGGTCGACGATTTTCTGCACGAATTCGAGCACATCGACTTTCTCATCGCGAACGCCGGTATCGGCGGAAACAACGCCGAAACGCGGGCTATGCAACCTCTCGCTGTCAAAAAGGTGATCGACATAAACTTGATGGGAGCGGTCAATTCCGTTCACGCCGTGCTGCCTTCAATGCTCAGCCGCGGTTCCGGACATATCGTCGCCGTTTCGAGCCTCGCCGGTTTTCGCGGGTTGCCGCGTTCGGCGGCGTATTCTGCGAGCAAGGCGGGAATGACCGCATTTTTCGAAAGCGTCCGTCTCGACGTTAAACATCAGGGTGTCGATGTCACCATCATTCAACCGGGATTCATCAAAACGCCGCTGACCTCCGGACGCGAAGCCAAAATGCCGTTCATTATGGAACTCGTCGATGCCATCCCGCTATTTATCCGCGCGATCGAACGGAAAAAGCGCTTCGCTGCTTTCCCCTGGCAACTCGCGACATTGGTGCGTGCCGCCAAAGTTATGCCCGGCTGGCTTTATGACCGCATCGCCGGCAAAGCACGTTATCGGGAATAGCGGATCGCAGGTACTCTCCGCCGGTTCGCAACATTTGCGTCCGGTATGGTAAATTGGCTAATCGGCAGATTAGACACACTGATTTGTACTCGCATTTCAGACCTTTGTCAGGCACATTGCAATTCTAATGGACTTAATTCAAGCGATCATCCTTGGTATTGTTCAGGGTTTAACCGAATTTATACCCATCAGTTCGACTGCCCATCTCGTATTTGCGAGCCGTTGGACCGGCATTTACGGGGGCGACCCCGAAATGGTCACCGCTACGATGGCGGTAATTCAATTAGGTACATTGGCTGCCGTATTGGTCTATTTTGCCGGTGATATTTTGAGCATATCGATGGCATTCATTCGTGACCATTGGGCCGTTGTCAGCGGAAAACGTGGGATGCGTTTCTCGGGGACCGACGGCGTGCGCCCGATCTGGCTCTCAGAAGAGGCGTGGCTCGGGTGGCTGATCATCCTCGGTTCGATCCCGATCGGTACTATCGGCCTTCTCTTTAAGGACTTTATCGAGGGGCCGGGAACCAAGAATCTGTGGGTGATCGCAATTATGCTGATCGCCATCGCGCTCCTCCTGACTTTGGCTGAGATCGTCGGAAAGCAGCGTAAAGACCTGCGCCATCTCGGTCTAGGAGACGCGATACTGCAGGGGTTTTGTCAGGTACTGGCATTGATGCCCGGAGCAAGCCGTTCCGGCTCGACAATTATGGGCGGCCTGTTCATTGGCGAAAAGCGTGAAACCGCCGCCAGATTCTCGTTTCTGCTCTCGATCCCCGCCATCACTGCCAGCGGCCTGCTCGAGCTCCGCAAAGCCCTGAAAATACTTCCGCCGGACAGCCTTGTGCCTTTGCTCGTTGGTACCATCGTTTCCGCAGTCGTCGGCTATGTCGCGATCTGGGGCCTGCTCGCATTTCTGCGAAAGAACACGACCGCGGTCTTTGTCGTCTATCGGCTGATCCTCGGCACAGTCCTGCTCGTGCTGCTCTGGCAAGGCGTACTGAGTCCCGTGATCCAATAGAAGCTAAAGCAAAACCGTCTCACGCAAAGCCGCCAAGAACGCAAAGGAAGATGAGGCGTGGGTTCGCTCGAAATTGTGTCCCGGATGGCTTTAACGTCTTAACTTTTCTTATCTTTGCGATCTTAGCGACTCTGCGTGATATTCTTTTGCTATTAGACGCGCCTTCAACGGCTTTGAACCTTTATGCACAAGAGATGGACAATTCGTAAGCACGACGCGGATGCTGTCAACAGACTTTCGAATGAACTCAGTGTTCGCCCGCTTATTGCCGCACTTTTGATCGCACGTGGGCACGACACGGCCGAAAAGGCTCTGCAGTTCCTCAACCCGTCGCCTGAGGATCTGCACGAACCGTTTCTGCTCAAAGGGATGCGGGAGGCGGTCGAACGTATCCGAAGGGCGGTCGAGGCGAAGGAAAAGATCTTTATTTGGGGCGATCTAGACGTCGATGGCACTACCGGAACGGTTTTGTTGCGGCGAACTTTCGCACTGCTTGGGCTTGAGACAGATTTTCACATCACAAACCGATTCACCGAATCGCGTGGACTAAATATCGAACCGCTCCAGGCCGCTCGTGATGCGGGTTATACCGTGGTGGTCAGCGTTGATACCGGCACCTCCAGTTGTGATGAGGTCGCGTTTGCCAACTCGATCGGGCTAGACGCGATCATTTGTGACCATCACGAGGTCGGAAGCGACGCGGTTTTGCCGGCAGCGGCGGCATTGATCAACCCATTTCAAGCAGGTTGCGAATATCCCGACAACAATCTTGCCGGCGTCGGCGTGGCCTTCAAACTCGCACACGCGTTGCTCCGCGAATACGGCCTCGAACACGAAATACCGCCGTTGCTAAAGATCGCGGCCCTTGGCACCGTGGCCGATGTGGTCGATCTGACCGGCGAGAATCGTGCTATCGTGGCCCTCGGCCTAAAAGACCTTCGCCGAACGGATAATTGGGGTCTCAAGGCTCTAATGGAGGTCGCCGACTGCAACGCGGAGATGACGAGCTATGATATCGGCTTTCGCATCGGGCCGCGGATCAATGCCGCCGGGCGGATCGATGTCGGTACGCACGTTGTCGAACTGCTCGAGTCCGATGATTTTACAAAAGCCCGCGGCCTCGCCGGTTTGCTCGATACGCGTAATCGCGAACGGCAAAAATTGCAGCGTGAGGTCACCGAAAGTGCGATCCTCGAGGCATCTTCATTTCCGGATCCCAATTTTGTCGTCGTGGCTGCCAACGGTTGGCACAAGGGCGTTGTCGGGCTTGCGGCGTCGCGTGTAGCCGAAAAATTTCACCGGCCTGCGATAGTATTTTCGATCGAAGACGGCATCGCTACCGGCAGTGCCCGAAGCATTGCTGGATTTGACCTGTTTGAGGCTCTCGGCTCCGCCGCCGATCTGCTTGAGACATTCGGCGGCCACGTCGCAGCGGCCGGGATGAAGGCCAAGGAGGCTAATATTGACGCCATTCGCGATCGCCTTGACGCCTACGCCGCCGGCCTCATCTCCGGCGATGCACGCACTCCCGAGCTAAAGATCGACGCTGTCGTCACACCGCAAACTCTCAACCTCAAGCTCGTCGAGGAACTCGCGATGTTTGAGCCATTCGGTGCGGGCAATCCAAAACCTGTATTTGTCACCCGCGGACTATATCTGAGCGGCGAGCCATTTGTGATGAAGGACAAACATCTCAAGCTAAAGCTGACCTCTGATGCAGGCTACAAGTTTGAGGCCGTCTGGTGGGACGGTGTTGAGCGTTCAAAGGGGCAAACTCTTACGGCCGGAACCGGCATCGAACTAGCTTACGTTGCCGATGCCAATTCGTGGCAGGGAAACACGCGGCTGCAACTTGTCGTACAGGACCTGAGAGCGGATAATTGACGGAAGTGCCGGAGAAAAAGATCCACGATCTACGAGAGTTTCAACTGCGTGCAAAGCTGCCGCTGTTGATCCGCTATGCGGCATTGGCAGTGATCGTGATCACGGTCGTCGCGGTGCTCGTCGGATTTTACAGAGAACGCAATAAGACCGGTTTTCGACTTAAAAGCGAGCACGCTCAGCTCTCACCCGATGTGATCGCCGAGGTCAATGGCTACGAAAGGCTCGAGACCGACGGTAATCTTTCTAAATATTACATCAAGGCCGCATTTGCCCGCACTTTTGCAGATAATCACCAGGAACTCCGCGACGTTTACCTCGAAACCTTTGATGAAAAGGGCGAAAAGGCCGACACGATGACCGCCCAAGAGGTACTCTACGTACCGGAAGCGGACAAGAATTTTACGGCGTATATGAAGGGCGACGTCAAGATCGAGAGCCGCGACCGCCTCAAGGTCAACACGCCGAATATCGTATATACCAAGTCGAACGAGACTGCAGAAGCGGACCAGTTGATCGAGTTTGAACGCGACAACGTCCGCGGAAAGTCGTTTGGCGCGACTGTAAAGTTGGGCGAAAAGCGTATAGATCTGTTGCGAGACGTCGAGATCGAGACATTTGAATCCGCCGAGTTGGCGGCGTCCGGCGTTCGCTATGCCAAGATCAATTCGGTTTCGGCTAGCTTTGATCAGCTTAACGGTCAGATCACACTAAACGACAACGTCAAGATCCATATCGATTCCAGATCGAAAACGACCGGAAAGGATGTCCGAACGGACGTTGCCGCACAAAAGGCGGTGGTGTATTTTGCCGCCGATGACAAGGCCGCCGCGGTGACGCCCGAGCGACCCGCCGGATTTGCCCCGGAATCAGCTCAGCTAAAGAAATTCGAACTATTTGAAAGTGTACATATTACTTCGATCGACGGCGGTGCATCGCCGACCAATATTGACGCGGGCTACGCACTTTTTGACAAAGCCGCGGACCGATACGAGCTTAAGAACGCAGTTCACATAGTTACGTCGGCCGCCGACAAGCCTACCGATATTCGCGGAGATTCGGCCGTCTATGAGCAGTCAGCTCTCAAGGTCTCGATCGACGGTTCCGGCGAGATCACACAGGGAAGCGACTACCTTAAGGGCAATAGCATTAACGCGGACCTGTTTCCCGACAAAAAGCTCAAATACGCGGTTTTGCGCGGCGATGCGCTTATCAGGCAATCAGCGGATGCACGCACAACGAGCGTCAGCGGGCCAGAACTTAACGCTTTATTCGGTGATACGCGGCAATTGCAGGCCGCAAACGCCGTCGGCGCAAGCACGGCCGAGATGATACCTAATAGCGATCCGCAATACTCACGCGTCACAATGACCGCACCTCGGGCAATGCACCTGACATTTGCGGGCCCAGGGCTTCTTCGCCAATTGACGACCGAAGGGCGGACGACTATCCAACTCAATGCCGTCAATAGCTCGACCGACTCTGCAAACAAGCGTGTGACCGCCGATGCTGTCAAAACCGTTTTTGACGACAACGGCAAGGATATCAAACGGGCCGAGGCTGTCGGAAACGCCGAACTGTTCGTCGATCCGCTTCGTGCCGCCGCCGAAAATTACCGTACGACCGTGACGGCACCTCGTTTCGATTGTGAGTTTTACGCAGGCAATAATGCAAAGTTGTGCGTTGGCGGCAAAAAGGCCAAGGCCGTTCGCGTGCCGACGGTCGCTACCGACGGCCGTGGGGAACAGACACTGACGGCGGATTCACTTAACGCAGCATTTAGCGAAACGAGTAAGGATATCGAACGCTTTGACGCAGTCGGCAGTACCAAGTTTGTCGAACTTGACCGCACTGCGATCGCTTCACAGATGTCATATACGACCGCCGATACCACCGTCCGACTTCGCGGCGGTGATCCGACGGCTTGGGACTCACGTTCGCGGGTCAAGGCACGCGAGATCGATTGGAATACGTCGGCAAAACGAACGAATATGCGCGGTGCCGTCAGCACGACCTATTACACACGCCGCACGATGGGTGACGCACTACCTTTCGGGTCGTCGGACAAACCGGTTTTTGTGACGTCCGACAGTGCCGAATTTGACCACGCCGCCGAGACCGCTGCTTTCGCAGGCAATGCCCGAGGTTGGCAGGACGACAATTACGTTCGGGCTGATCGCCTGTTCATCCGACAGTCTCAGGGCAATTTCCAGGCGGACGGCAACGTACAGAGCGTGATGTTTGACGTCAAACAAAAGCAGAAGGGACGCGAATCAAGCCAACCGGTTTACGCTGCGTCAAATAAGCTAAATTACGACAAACAAACGCGGCTTGTGCAGTACCGCGAAAACGTCGATATCCGGCAGGGTACCGACCGCATTACCGCAGCATCGGCCGATATATTTCTTAACGAACAGAACGAATTATCTCGAACCGTTGCCGAGACAGGTGTCGTTATTACTCAACCCGGACGCAAGGCGACCGGTAATTGGGTACAATATTCAACGGCGGACGAGATCGCGGTCTTGCGCGGTGCTCCGGCGACGATCAATGACTCGGCAAATGGTTCATCGCAGGCGGCCGAATTGACCTTTATGATGCGCGAAAATCGTGTCATCAGCGAGGGCAAGTCGAAACCGTCGGGAACGGGCCGTATTCGCTCGGTCTACAACGTAAAGCCCAATTAATATAGATGTCAGAAGCATCAGATTCAAACGGTTCCGGTCACCTCGAGGCCGGTATGCTTGCGGGATTTAATCTGCAAAAGTCTTATGGCGGCCGCCGCGTCGTCGATGACGTGTCGATCAACGTCCACAAGGGCGAGGTCGTCGGCCTGCTCGGCGCCAACGGTGCCGGCAAGACTACGACGTTTTATATGATCGTCGGACTCGAACGCCCCGAAAAGGGCGACGTCTCGCTAAATGGCCGTGATGTGACGGGCTTGCCGATGTACCTGAGGGCACGACTCGGCCTCGGTTATCTGCCGCAGGAAGCGTCGATCTTTCGCAAATTGACTGCCGAGCAAAACATCCTGGCCGTGCTTGAGACGATGAAACTGTCACGCGAAGCGAGATTTGCCAGACTCGAGGAACTGCTCGAGGAGTTCGGCGTCACGCACGTTCGCCGGGTACGCGGCGACGCACTTTCGGGTGGTGAACGCCGCCGCGTCGAGATCGCCCGTTGTCTTGCGACCGAACCGGAGTTCATCCTGCTCGACGAACCCTTCGCCGGTATCGACCCGCTTGCTATCGACGATATTCGCGAGATCATTCTCTATCTTAAAAGGCAGGGGATCGGCATTTTGATCACCGACCATAACGTCCGCGAAACGCTCGGTATCACCGATCGTGCATACATTCTGGCCGACGGTAAGATACTTCGCTCTGGTGCTCCGGACGAACTTGTCAATGATCCAGACGTCCGGCGCCTTTATTTAGGCGAAAGATTCACTTTGTAACCTTAACCGTTTCTTTTCTTAGCAAAAATCGCTATAATTCGAGTTAGGAACAGTAATTGCTTATTAACTTGCGATATCGTTGTACCGTCCGATCTAATCGACTATGTCGTCGCTAAGACTCACACATCAACTCCAGCAAAAAATGATCTTGACGCCGCAATTGCGGCAGCGGATCGAAATGCTCCAGATGACGTCGCTTGAATTAGCGGACCTCATCGAGCAGGAGATGGTGACCAATCCGATCCTGGAGGAAGTCCAACCCGGCGACGAGGTTCAGGAGATCTCAGACAGCATTCTTGATCAAAATTCGGACGGTCACGACGCTGAGTTTCAGACCGGTAACGATCCGGGCTCTGACGCGGTCCAGGACGCCCTTGTGGATTACGCCGACGCCGAACCGTATATGCCCGACACGCCGTCGCTCAATGGTGACGAGCCGGTAAATCTGGATGCCGCAGCGGATGATGACTTTCACACGGAATCCGAGGATTCCTTTGACGAGATCGATTACGGCCGCGAATTTCAAGACTACCTTGACCCGGGATACCGCACGCAGGAAATCGAGTACAAGGATGACGCACCGAGCTTTGAGCAGTTTCTGACGCACTCGCCCAATCTGAGCGAGCATCTCGAATGGCAGCTTAATATGCTTTCGCTCGACGAAGACCGCGATTATGCTGCATCGCTGATCATCGGCAACCTTGACGAAGACGGCCGACTGACGGCGACCAATGAGGAGATCGCGGATATGGCTCGTTTGACCGAGGCCGTGATCGAGAGTGCTCGTCAATCCGTGATGCAACTTGACCCGGTCGGGTGCGGTGCACGCGACGTCAACGAATGTCTGATCGCACAGCTTATCGCCCGCGGCGATGGCGATAGCCTTTCTGTAAGGCTCGTCCGCGATCATCTCGAAGATCTACAGCCACACCGTTTGCAGCATTTGGCTAAGAAAACGGGTGTCGAGATCCATCGACTGGACGAAGAGATCCAGCGGATACGCACGCTCGATCCATATCCGGGACGGCGATACTCATCCGAGGAAGCGATCTATGTCGCTCCTGAGGTCTATATCGAAAAGGTGGACGACGAATTTGTGGTCTATTTTGCGGATGACGGCAGTCCGCGTTTGCGGATCAGCCCGACTTATCACAAACTGGCCGACCAGAGCGACACTACCAAGGAAACTCGCGACTTTATTAAGGAAAAAGTGCGTTCGGCCGTAGATCTGCTCCGAAATATCGAGCATCGCCGCCAGACCATCTATCGCGTTGTCGAGTGTATCGTCGACCGCCAACGCGACTTTCTTGAGTATGGCGTCGAGCACATTAAACCGATGATGCTCAAGGACATCGCCGAGGACATTGGGATGCACCTTTCGACGATCTCTCGTGTGGTCAACCGCAAATACGCCCATACGCCGCAGGGCGTGATCGAATTGCGTAGGTTTTTCAGCGAGGGAATGATGAATGAGGAGGGCGAAGAGGTCTCGACTCGCATCCTCAAACTACGGATCAAGAAGTTGATCGAAGAAGAAGACTCTAAAAAACCGCTCACGGACGAAGATATAGCAAAGATCCTGAGCAAAGAGGGCGTTAAGCTTTCGCGCCGAACGGTGGCCAAATATCGTGATCAGATGCAGATTGCCGGCTCACGCGAACGCAAGACAATTATCTAATACACCACCTTAGGGTAAAGGACTTAAACCATTATGAAATTTGATATTACCGGCAGGCACATTGACGTTACACCCGCGATCAAGGCGCACGTTGAGTCACATTTGGCAAAGATCGACAGCCTTTTCGAAGGGAAACCGGCCCACGCACACGTCATCATTGATGTCGAACGCGGCCGCCATAATTCTGAGATCGTCGTCAACTATCGTAACGACGTCCTCACCGCGGCCACAACTGATGCAGATATGTACAATTCGATCTCGTTGACCGTTGATAAGATCGAAAAGCAAGCAAGAAAACTCAAGGATAAGATCGTAGAAAAGTCGCGCAAGGCCGAAAAGATCGGCAAAGTGCCGACTATCGACCAAGAATAGACCGCATATGGGCAACACCCCGAAGGCAGACCTTGGTCTGCCTTCGCTCATCATCATCACAGGACTTAGCGGCTCCGGAATGTCGTCGGCGACGAATGCATTCGAAGATCTTGGGTATTTCTGTGTCGATAATCTGCCGTTGACGATGCTCTCGACATTTGGGCGGCTGCTGGTGCCCACGGACGGACGCCCGGCGGCGATCGAAAAGGCGGTGCTGGTGATCAATATCCGCGAACGCCATTTCCTTTCGGAGTTTTCGGTTGAATTGAAAAAGCTTGCTCGTAAAAAGCTTGTGCCTTTCGTGGTGTTTTTTGAGGCGTCGGACGAGGTTTTGCAGCGGCGATTCTCTGAAACGCGGCGGCCACATCCGGCAGATAACGGCAAAGGCCTGATCGCTGCCATCCGTACCGAAAGGCGTGCGATGACCGACGTTCGGCGACTGGCTGATCTGATCATCGACACAACTGACCACACTGTCCACACGCTCAGGCATCTCCTGGTGCAAAAGTTTAGCCCGCACACGGACGGCAAGACACTTAATGTCGAGATCCTGAGTTTTGGGCACAAATACGGCAACCCGCGAACGCTCGACCTGCTTTTTGACGTGCGGCATTTGCCAAATCCTTATTTTCAAAAGGATCTCAAGGAATTGCCCGGCGACACGCCGCAAGTGCTTGCATTTTTTGCAAAGCACCCTGAGGCGGACGAGACCGTGCAGCGTCTGACCGACCTTTTGACATACCTTTTGCCCAAGTATAAGCGTGAGGGCAAATCGTATTTGACGATCGGCGTGGGTTGTACCGGCGGACGGCATCGCTCGGTGATGGTTGCCAATGCCATCGGCAAGGCACTGAAGAAGATCGGGGATTTCGAAGTTGCGGTTTCGCACCGTGATATACAAAAATAGCGTTTTCTCCCTAAAAGGCCGGAATGTGATATATGGAAAATGATGCAAAGATCGGCGGCGTTATCGTCTCGCACGGCCAGATGGCCAATGAATTGCTTGCCGCGGCGGAGGAGGTCGTCGGTGACCTGACCAACATCGCTGCCGTGTCTATAGGCTGGCACGATGATGTCGAAACGGCCCGCGATGAGATCGAACGTGCGATCTCAAATATGTCATTCGGATCCGGTGTATTGATCCTGACCGATATGTTTGGCGGCACTCCGACCAATATTTCTGCGATGTTCCTTAAGGAAGATGAGGTCGAGATCGTCACCGGCGTTAATCTGCCGATGGTCATCAAACTCGCGACCGACACACGCCCGATCGGCCTCAAACAGATGGCCGCCGACGTCGAAGAAGAAGGGAAATCCGCGATCTGCCGGGCCGGGGAACTGCTCTCGCCGGCTAAGCCGAAATAGGATGCTTGAGCGGGAATTACGCATCACCAATCCGCTCGGGCTTCACGCAAGGGCCGCCGCCAAAGTCGTCCGATGCTCCGTGCGGTTTGAGAGCAGCATTTTGCTCCATCGCGGCGAGGCATCCGCCGACGCCAAATCGATGCTCAGCATACTCGGCCTGTCGGCGGGCTTCGGCTCGGTTTTAAGAATTATCGCGGACGGATGGGATGAGGACGCGGCGATCAGCGAGCTATCAGAGTTGTTTCTATCTGGCTTTGGTGAGCTCTAAAAAATATATGGCGATCGATAAAGTAGGTATTCTCGGTGTCCCACTCGGTTTTGGAGCCGGAAAAACCGGCAGCGAACTTGGCGTAAACGCGATGCGCTTGTCCAAGACCCGCGGCAGCAGCCTTGCGGAACATATTCGGCACCTCGGTATTGCGGTACGCGACCACGGCGATGCTGTAATTGCTCGGCCCCCGGACGATGCTGCACCTGCAAATCCCAAGCATTTGGCCGAGATGGTCGAGTCCAGCCTAAACATTATTGCGGATATCGACGCTATCCTCGCAGCCGACGAACTGCCGGTCATTCTCGGCGGCGATCACGCCATCGCGATCCCGACATTTTCGGCGATCGCATCGCATTATCATCGCCTCGGCACCGATATCGGGCTACTCTGGTTCGACGCGCACGCTGACATCAACACACCTGAAACGTCGCCATCGGGCAATATTCACGGTATGCCGCTCGCGGCCCTCTTGGGCCACGGCGACCCGCAGTTGACCGGCCTTTGCGGCTATTCGCCCAAGCTCGACCCGACATACTTTGCTCATATCGGCGCCCGCGACATCGATCCCGGTGAGCGTTCGCAGATCGAAAAGCTCGGGCTTCGCGACCATTTTTTTACAATGAGCGATATCGATAAGCGCGGAATGGCAGCGTGCGTCGAGGACGCCCTCGCTATCGTTTCACGGGCACCCGGCGGTTATGGCGTGACGTTTGACGTCGATATGATCGATCCGCGGTTCGCTCCCGGCAGCGGCACGCTGGTCCGCGGCGGTGCGACCTACCGCGAATCACACCTGGCACTCGAGATGATCGCTGCCGCCGGGGGAATGCGTTCATTTGAGATCGTCGAGGTCAATCCGCTGCTCGATCAATCAAATATTACGGTCGAACTCGCGTGTGAACTGATACTTTCGGCTCTCGGCAAGACAATACTCTAGCCTTTGCGTCGGTTGTTTTCGGGTAATACAATTTCTTTTTGTTCTCGTTTATATGAAAAAGACAATTGGTGTAATTTTCGGCGGCCGTTCCGGTGAGCACGATGTTTCGATCAGATCGGCCAAGACGGTGATTGAGCAGATCGACAGTTCACGTTATCACGTCGTCCCCGTAGCGATCACTAACGACGGTCGATGGCTCAGCGGCACCGAGTCGCTCGCACTCTTTCCTGCGATCACGCAGGCCAAGTATCGTGAAAGGTTTGGCGAACCGTCAAAGCTGCCGATATCGCTCACGGGCGACACCAAACAACACGGCCTGACGACGATGGAGATCCCCGGCGGCACTATACCGCTGGATGTCATCTTTCCGGTGCTGCACGGTACGTATGGCGAGGACGGCACCATCCAGGGACTTTTCGAAATGGCGGATATTCCGTATGTAGGATGCGGCGTATTGGCTAGTTCCACCGGTATGGACAAGGTGTTTATGAAAACGCTCTTTCGCGATGCCGGACTACCGATGTGCAATTACGTCTGGTTTCTGCGTCGCGAATGGGAAACGGCGGCGGAAGCGGTCGTCACCCAGGTCGAATCCAAGATCGGTTATCCGTGTTTTGTAAAACCTGCCAATCTCGGTTCGTCCGTCGGGGTTTCGATGGCTGTCGACTCCGAAAGTCTGCGCACCGCGATCTCGCTCGCCGCCGAATACGACCGCAAGATAATTGTCGAAGAAGGCCTAGATATGCGTGAGATCGAATGCGCCGTGCTCGGCAATGACAAGCCCGAGGCCAGCCTGCCCGGTGAATACATCATTCGCGACGCGTCCAAAAAATTTCTGGATTACACCGAGAAGTACGCCGGGACCGGAAACAACGAGTTTATCGTTCCATCGCCGGTTTCGGACGAGTTGGTCGCCAAGATCCGGCATTATGCGGTCGCGGCTTTCAAGTCGATCGACGGTTCGGGCCTCGCCCGTGTTGATTTTTTCCTACGCAATGACACCGGTGCTCTGCTCGTCAACGAGATCAATACTTTGCCCGGGCTGACCGACGCCTCGGGCTACCCCAAGATGTGGGCCGGCACGGGAATCGACTTTGCGGCAGTGATCGACCGCCTCATTGTCCTCGCGATCGAGCGGCACGCCGACCGAAGCCGTAGCAAGACCACGGTCAATTAGTTCAGACTACAAAAGATAGATAATTTTCGCAGTTGACGTGCTTTCCGGATGAGGTGTATTCGGTTTCCGATCGATGCTATTTGCCCTTCGGAGCGTTATAGCCCTTGCGGGTGCGGATGGTCACGCCGGACTTTTTGATGCGGACCTCGATCGAGCGAAACTTGCCGTCTTTTTTAAGGTTGGTCGGTTCGTAGGTTACGGTGTATTGGCTGCTGAGTTCTTCGACGATCGACTTAAAGGAGTTACGCATTGCGGGCCCGCCCGGCGTTGCGACAAAAGTCCCGCCTGATTTGCCGGCAAGACTCTTGAGCACGCCCTGATTCTGCACCCTTTCGATGCCGTGTTCATCCGGCGACGACATATCGATCGTGTAGATCGTTGCGTTTGCGGAAATTGCCGCCTTCAGGGCAGCATCCGACGACTTGCCGCTGCTGTTATCGGCACCGTCTGAGAGTACGATGATCGCCCGACGCTTTTCCGTTCGAGAACTCAGGACGGCCGCAGCCTTGTAGATCGCGTCATTAAGCGACGTCATACCGTCGGCCTTAAGGTCAAAGATCGATTCAACGATGTCGCGGCTATTTGAGAAATTCTGGACCAGACTCACCTTCGAATCAAATCGGTAGATCGCCGCATTATCGTCACGGCGGAGCCCGTATAAAAACTCGATTGCCGCTGAGCGTGCGATACTCAAGCGTTGTTCCATACTGCCGGATGTGTCCAGCAGTATGACTGCGGCGAAAGGGGTCGATTCGTTTTCGAATGAGAGAATATTTTGCTCGACACCGTCCTCAAACACCGTAAACTGAGACCGCGAAAGCCCTGTGACCGACGTGCCGGCACTATTGGTAACGGTCGCGTTTAAGAGCACGATGGTCGAATTGACCGTGATCACGTCATCATCTCTGTCCTGAGCCCACAGGCCAGATCCCGCGCCGAGAGCGGCGAGGATGACCAGCGTTAAAACTGACCTTCGGTAGAGATGTGAGCGTTTTATTTCCAGAACTTTAAGAATCGAGTCATTTTGAGCAGAGCATTACTGGTTTGGATCGCCGAGGCCGAGATGCTGAATCGTGTCGTCTTTTTAAGCTCTTCGACGAGTTTAGCCGCCGTTCCCTTGAGTGCCTTAAATCCATCCATCAATGAGGACGGCTTTTCGATCGCTTCGGTCTCGTCAGACTTTTCGTCAGCACCGCCAAGATCGCTTCGTATCTTTTTAACGATTTTTTCGAGCGATGCGAGTTTCGTGCGGTCGGCGTCCGTAAGATTCCGGCTTATTTCCAGCGACGATTCCAGTTCGTCCGACAGCTTTAAGGCAGTCTCGCCCCGATCGAGCATTTCCTGATACTCTTTTTTTTCCTGATCGATCCGGAGTTTAGCCATCACCTCGCGAACCCCCTTGGGCGGTTCTTCCTTTGGCGGGTCGAATGGGGATGCCGATGGATCGGTAGTCTGGGCAATGGCCATCAGAGATCCAAAAGCCACGACCGTTGTGATGATTATTAACCTGAACGCTTTTAGGTACATAGCGTTAACTCCGCTTAAGCAAAACTAATTCTGCGGCTGATCTTGGGTCGGGTCTGGCGACGTTCCCGTCACCGCCTCGACCAATTTAGCCAAAAATTCGTCCTCGGCCAATCCGGAACTCGGCACGGTCCGCCATTCGCTGGTCAGTCCGTTGCCGGCACGGCCCTCGACCTTGGCCACCACCGAAACCTTGTTTTGAATACCGTCGATCGACTGGACCTCGATCGTCAGGCTATATTGGGCACGCGACCACGCAGCATCGTCGTAGCCCAAGACACCGTAGCGTCCGAGTTCGCTCGCGGTCGTCACCGGGCCCTTTACGAATACAAACGGCTGGGTGACGATAATGCCGTCCTTGATCCTCGATGCGGCTTCGTCGATGACGATTCGCTTTTCGCGTAGCACGTCCGAGATCGTTTCGATCAGCACATCGCGCCTCGAATTAAGTTTGTAGGGATTGTCGAGGCGTTCGCGGACGCGGGTCTTGCCTTTGCCCCAATCGAACGATCGTGAGGCATCAGATGACCGCGTGGTCACCTTATTGCCTTCGTCTTTAATCTTTTGAGTTTGGCTATCGATGCCTTTTTGTCCGTAGGCAACGGTCATTGCAAGCAAGATCAGCAGAATTTGTCCGATTGTAGATCGCATACGTGTGGCGCCGAGAGAAAAACGTGTCCTAACTAATAAATATAGTCCAATTGACCGCTATTTGAAACATATGATGTGAGGATCACGCTTTTGGTTGTCAGTCCGCGGCGGATTCGTCCGCGTGCTGCATTTCGTAGAGCATCATATGCTTGAGAACCGCGTGATAAGCCGAAAACAACGCGATGAAAAGCCCCGGAACGCCGTCCATAAATCCCGCTTTCAGAATGTAGTCCTGAACGAATGCTGACGGCCCCGCAACTGCGATCTTCAGCGGCGAAGTGCGGCGGCCTAGATTGTAAGACGCTTTGGCTCCGAGCGGGGCGTATCTCCGGACGATCATTTCGGCGTGGTGGCCGACGCTGTCGACGCTTCGGTGAATAATGTCGTGCTTTAGAGCGCCCGTCGATGCGCCGGGCTGCATCTCGACCGATTCGTGGATCACAACTTGCTTCCAACCGGCCTTTCGACGGTCGAATAGGCGTAACTGGCGGTCAGGATACCAACTGCCGTGGCGGATCTCACGGCTCATATAGATCGACGCACGCGGAACGGTAAATCCGTCAAAGGGAAGTTTGTCGCCGGCCTTTAATGCGATTATCTCGGCCTTCAGCTCTGCAGATACGGTCTCATCAGCGTCCAAGCTAAATATAATTTCGCTCGCCGCCCGATCAACGGCCAACTGCTTTTGCACGGCAAATCCGGGCCATTCATTGACGATCACCTTGGCTCCGAGTTCGCCGGCGATATCGAGCGTCCGATCCGTGCTACCCGAATCCACCATCAGCACCTCATCGGCCCAATCAAGCGAACGGATCGCGTCCGCGATCTTCGCCTCCTCATTGAATGCAATTATAACTGCCGAGATCTTCACGCTTTGGATTTTCGCAGGTTTGTCCGCAAACTAAAAGTGCCGCATCGCTGCGGCACTTGTTTAGACGGTATTTTCAATCAAATTATTTGATCTCGACAGGTGAGGTGAGCGTGATGTTATTGGCTCTGAATGACGTCGCTGTCACTCTCTGAAGGTCGCTGAGTGCCTTGTTATAGTCAGTTTCAGAACGGATTTCCGCGTTGCGGGCGTTGGCCAGAGAGTTTTCACGCTGAAACAGTAGAAACGTGGTCGAGCGTCCCGCGTCATACAGTTTGCGTTCGCCGTCAAGCAGAGTTTCGGCACTCTCACGTGCCCTTCGTGCGGTCAATACGCGTTGCCGCGCGGTTTCGACCGCCTGGACCGCATTTCGCACTTCGACGATCACCGCCTGCTCCTGTGCGCGCGTCTGGGCGGCGATCTGCTCGCCTTCTATCTTGGCGCCCTCGAGATTGGCCTTGGCGGTACGATTGCGGAACGGGAACGAGATCGTCACGCCGACCGAGAAATTCGGTGCGTCGGTGCGAAAGATGTTTGATAACGAGCGGTTAAATCCGCCAAAGAGATACGACGGCGATGCCGGAATCGCGATAGTGTCGTTCAATATCAAAGGCAGATTCACTAGCGGCAGTCCGCGGATCTGATTGATCGCGTTAAATAGCCGGAGATCGCCGAACGATGTGTAGAGATTGGTGGACGATGCGGCATTATTAGCACCGCGTGCCAGTCCGTCCAGCGAAAATGTCGTATTCAGATCGACCTGCGGACGTGTCTGGTTGCGAAAATATTTGATATCGACTTCGTTTATCTCATTCTGTAGCTTGAGACGCTTGAGCTCAAAGCGATTCTCCATCGCGTCCTTCATCGCCGCATCGAGATTTGCGGGATCAACGCTGAAAACGGGTTTGTCGGTCGGGACAATAGTCTGCGACCACTCCGGAGCGGTGGTATCACGCAGCATTAGCTGTTTAAGCGCGTTTTCGGCTACCGAGACCTGTTGAGTCGCAGAGAGCAGGTCGCCTTCGCGATTGGCAAGCTCGGTTTCGACTGACGCCTTTTCGAGCGGCGCGGCCGCACCGGCGTCGATCTTGGCCTCGATCTGCCGCAGATTTTCCTTTGCAAGATTTAGATTAGCGACTACATTCTGCTGATTGCGGAGTGCGAAGACCAGGTCCCAATATGTCTGCTGGACTGATGAAATAGTCCTGATCGCCTGCAGGCGAAAGTCGGAATCGTTCTGTTCAAGCCGCTTTTTTGCGATCTTGATCTGTTGACGCTTGCTGTCGATATTAAAATTTCGCAGTAACGGCTGTGTGTACGTCATCCCGAGATTTGACGAATATATCGCACTGCTGCTCGACCCCGAGACGCTGCCCGAACTGACCTGCGCCTGAGCGAAAGCATTCTCCGTGCGTTGGTTATTGAAAAAAACCTGGTAACTACCGCCGCCCGGACGAATGAATTTGTTCATATTCGCATTTACGCGAAAATCATTGGTCGCTGCTGATCCGGTCGTCGAATTACGCGAATAATTAGGGTTGACCGTAAAAACGGGGTCATATATACCAAGCTGCGCCCTGATCCCGGTTTCCTGTATGCGGACCGTCGTTCGCGATACCTCGATGTCGTTATTGCTCTCGAGAGCCCGTTTGATCGCTTCGTCGAGCGACAAGGTCAACGGCTGCGACGTCTGCACACCGATCCTCGACATCGAGGTCAGAAACGGGTTAGTCGCCGGCGGCGGCGTTGACGTGGTTCGCTTGGCTGTCGTCGCGGCGGCAGTATTCTGGGCTATCTGCTGCTGATCCTGCGGCACTGTTTGGGCAACCGCGGTCATCGCCGACGACAACATCAGCGTAAGGAATATCGATTTTGATCGCGTAAAGGTCATTATGAGAACGCTCCGGTCTTTCACGGTTTAGTTTGTATTATTGCTTATAAACTCAATCGCTTACTACGTCACCGCAAACGCCATTGTTTCAACTATCTTAATTATCGACGATCGGTGAATCTTTGAATTTTTACTGATTTTGAGTTATCGTCAAACTTTATAATATACGCATTTTTCACGGAGGAATCTAAACATAATGGCTATTAAAATTGGTATCAACGGTTTCGGACGCATCGGGCGTGCGGTTATGCGCACGTGTCTAGGCAATCCGGAATTTGATTTCGTTGCGGTCAATGATCTGACCGATACTAAAACACTCGCTCATCTGCTCAAGTATGATTCGATAATGGGCAATCTCGATCACGCGATCTCTGCCGGCGACGGCGTGATAAATGTCGAGGGCGACAAGTTTCGCGTATTTTCAGAACGCGATCCGGCGGCGATCGACTGGAATTCGGTCGGTGCTGAGATCGTTATCGAATCGACCGGACACTTTACCAAGGCCGAGGACGCGTCCAAGCATCTCGGCGGCAGTGTCAAGAAAGTCGTTATTTCGGCTCCGGCAAAGGGCGAAGATGTCACGATCGTGCTCGGCGTAAATGAGGGAATGTATGATGCGGCCAACCACCACATCATTTCCAACGCATCTTGCACGACCAACTGCCTCGCACCGGTCGCCAAGGTGATCCACGAGACATTCGGCATCAAGAATGCTTTGATGAATACCATCCACAGCTATACCAACGATCAGCAGTTGCTCGATCTGCCGCACAAGGACCTTCGCCGTGCCCGTGCTGCCGCTTTGTCGATGATCCCGACCTCGACCGGTGCCGCCAAGGCCGTCGCTCTGGTCATCCCGGAACTCAAGGGCAAATTTGACGGCATTTCCGTCCGCGTCCCGACGCCCAACGTCTCGCTCGTAGATGTCGTTATGAACGTCGAAAAGTCGACCTCGACCGAAGAAGTCAATGCCGTTCTCAAGGCGGCCGCAAATGGGCCGCTGAAGGGAATTCTGGCATTTTCTGAGGAGCCGCTCGTCTCGATCGACTTTAAGGGCAACTCGAACTCATCTATCGTAGATGCTGAGAACACAAAGGTTATCGACGGCACGTGCATCAAGGTACTGTCGTGGTATGACAACGAATGGGGTTACTCTTGCCGCGTTCGTGACCTGGTTAAATTCATTGCCGAAAAGGGCATATAACCCCTTTATCTTGCGGCGGGTACACGGCCATTGACGGTTTCGTGTGCCCGCCGATTTTTATATATGAACAAGCAACGGTTTTTTGGGTTTTTCCTCGCCCTGTTGGTATTTGGCACGTACCCTGTCGCCATCCACTCCCAACGAAAGCCGCCGCGAAAAACGCAACCCGAACTCATTCAGACAATTCGGGTAACGAAGATCGGGAGCGTCGATGTCTTCGGCGGTGATACGCCGCCAAATATGTCGCCCGCCCAGAAGTTACGCTGGGATTCGTTCATCAAGGTCTGGCAAACACTTCGCGACAATTACTTTGATCAGACCTTTAACGGCCTCGACTGGGACGCGGTCAAGGCCGAATTCAGGCCCCGCGTCATTGCCGCCAAAACGGACCTCGAGTTTCACTCTCAAATGCAGGAGATGATCGGCCGACTGCAAAAGTCACACTTTGCGATCGTTCCGCCCGAGGTTTACCGCGAGATCGAGACCGCTAAGGCTGAGGCAAAAAAGCGTGAAAAGGAACGCTCCGCGGCCCGCAGTGACGCCTCCGATGATCCCGGAAAGGAAGACGAACCACTGATCGACGAATCTGAGACGCAGTTCGGCATCGGTATCGAACTTCGCTTGATAGACGGCAAATTCGTCATTGTCCGCACCGATCGTGATTCGGCGGCGGAATATGCAGGCGTGAAACCCGGCTTTATTCTCGACAAGATAAACGGCGTCTCGCTATCCGAAATGGTCTCCCGGATCAAGCTATATTACTCATCGAACGGGACCGAGAAATTTCTCAAATACCTACCGCTCCAGATCGGGCCCTGGTTTCTGAATGGCGAAAAGGATTCGTACGTGACGATCACCTGTATCGACGGTAGCGACAAGCCCGTCGATTTCCGAATTCGCCGCGAACCTCTGCTTGGGCAAACTGTCACGCTCGGCCAGAATCTGCCGGAGCAATACCTAAAGTTCGTCAAACGAGATATCGACGGTGATGTCGGCTACATTCGGTTCAACGTCTTTGCGATGCCGATCGTCGATCGATTTTGCGACGCCGTCCGCGAGTTCAATGGCAAAAAGGCCATCATCGTGGACCTTCGGGGCAATACCGGCGGCCTTCTCGGCCCGCTTTACGCCCTTTCCGGGATGCTGACCGACGACCGTATCGATATCGGCACGATGATCTACAAGGTTGGCCGCGAACCGATGATAGCTCTGTCCAAAAGGAATAATTTTACTGGAAAGCTGGTATTTTTGGTTGATCGCTACACCATCTCTGCGGGTGAGATATTTGCGGGTGCCGTACAGGACAATAAACGGGCCTTGATCGTCGGCGAAAAGACCGCAGGCGAGGCTTTGCCGGCTATTTCGGTCGTATTGCCGACCGGAGGCGTGTTTCTCTATCCGATCGCCAATTTTAAGACCAAGACAGGACGTCTGCTTGAGGGCGTCGGCGTAGTTCCGGACGTAACGGTCGAGGTTGACCGCAAAACGCTGCTCGAAGGTAGCGACCCGCAACTATCCCGTGCAATGGCCGAGATCGCCAGTGCAAAGCTCTTTCCGCAAGCTGCGACAACCGTAAACACCGACAGTGAATTGCCGCCGCCGCCTGCACCGAAACCCGCCCCGAGGGTTGTTGTCGCAACCGGTAGCGGGTCAGGTAATGGGACAGGTAATGGGACAGGCAGTGGACTAAGTAGTTCAGGCCCCCCGCCACCACCAAGGGCATTGACGGTGCTCGGTGCCGCAGACGCCCCAGCCGCCGACCTCAAGGACCCCAAAGCTCTCGGCGTCATCGGAGCGTTCGCAGATGCGGTCGGCGGACTCGGCAAATGGCGAGCTATCAAGTCGTACTCCATTACGGGAAGTCAATCCGTCGATTATCGCGGCTCGATCACCAATTTTGCCGTCCGCTCATACAAACGTTATCCGTCGGATTACTTGATCGTTCTGTCTTCACCTGCAGTCGGCGAGATCCGGTCGATCTTTGCCGGACGTGAGGCGATCACGCAGTCTGATTACGGTATCGACACCGCCGTGACATTGCCGACCGCAGCATCGAACGTTGACCTTTTTGACACGATATTCTTGGCACTTGACGTCGAGGCGATGCGCTCGCTCAGTTACCTGGGCATATTTGACCGTGACGGGCGAAAATGTCACATTATTGAGGCAACATTCAAGAATGGAAAGTCGGCGAGCCTGGCATTTGACGTCGAGACCAAAATGCTCGTCAGTATGGCAGACCGCTACTCGGTTTCGGGTTACGGAGACTATCGTAAGGTCAATGGACTGATGATGCCGTTCAGGGTTGACGTAGGTACGGGCAGATCCTTGTTGTTCGACAAGATAACACTAGACGAAAACCTGAGTGACGATCTATTTAAGCGTAAAGAAAACTGCTATGACCGCCCTGCACAATAGCAACCGGAGATACTATGAATAACAATTTTTTCAGCCGCAACACTACAAATTTGGGCTTTGCCGTTCTCTTACTCGTAGTTCTGGGCTGTTCGTGCCCTCAGAAGCTCAGCGAATTTACGAAAAAGAGTGAGCCTTCGACGCCTTCACCGTCAAACACGGCAACTGTACCTGACAAACCGACGACTCCAACGCCAACTACCCCGACCACGCCCAAGGGCGATTATGATCTGACAATGGCAAAATACAGTCAATTGTCGATCGGTATGCCGCGTTCAAAGGTGGAGTCGATCCTCGGCGGTCCGGGAACTGAGATCAGTTCGTCAAAGGGAGGCGGCGTAAGTTTTTCGGTCAATAAGTGGCAAGGTGCTAATTATAAGGCGGTGATCTTGTCGTTTAAGGCGGATAAAATAATGTCGAAGTCGCAGGTCGGCCTCGATAAATAGCCGTTCGACGGCGAATGCCGTCTTATTTGAAACGAAAGCCCTCTAACTCTTCGGGCCGCGACCGGTTTATCGGTACGGTCCACTTTCCCAACGCTCTATGCTCAAACGAACTATTAAAGACATCGATATTCACGGCAAACGTGTATTTATCCGCGTAGATTTCAATGTACCCATTAAAAACGGCGAGATAACCGATGACACACGAATTCTCGGAGCCCTACCGACGATCAAATATGCCGTCGAACAAGGTGCTCGCGTCATTCTCGCATCGCACCTCGGCCGTCCACTTAAAGACAAAAAGAAAGCCGAAGAAAAAGGCCTGCCGTATGATGCGGCAAAATACAGTCTCAAACCGGTGTTCGAGTATCTGTCTAAGATAGATGGGTTAAATGTTGCATTTGCAGATGATTGCATCGGCGACTCGGTCGCTGCTGACGTTGCGGGAATGAATGCGGGCGACGTACTTTTACTGGAAAATCTCCGCCTTCACGCCGAAGAGGAAAAGAATGACGCCGATTTTGCCGGACAGCTCGCTTCGCTCTGTGACGTTTACGTCAACGATGCTTTCGGCACCGCTCACCGTGCCCACGCCTCGACCGAGGGCATCACGCACTTTGTGGACGATTGTGTCGCGGGCCTCTTGATGGAAAAAGAACTCAACTATCTCGGCAAGGCTCTTCACTCGCCCGAGCGCCCGTTTGTCGCGATCCTCGGCGGAGCCAAGGTGTCGGACAAGATACCCGTGATCGAATCGCTCATCAAACGCAAGGTGGACAAACTCCTAATCGGCGGTGCGATGGCTTACACGTTCTTTAAGGCGGCCGGCTATACGGTCGGAAAATCGCTGGTCGAGGACGATATGATGCCCAAGGCCAAAGAAATCGAACAAATGGCTGCCGACGCCGGCGTCGAACTCCTTTTGCCGACAGATCATCAGGTCGTCGACAGCTACGACCCGCTACATTCGCGCCGGACGATCCCGATCGCCTTCACCAATACGGGCCTGGTCGGCCTCGATATCGGCGTTGACACCGCCGCCCTGTTCACCAAAGCCCTCGAGGGAGCCAAGACCATCGTCTGGAACGGCCCGATGGGCATGTTTGAGGAAAAGCCATTTGACGAAGGGACGCTTGCCGTCGCTAACGCGGTGGCTGACGCTACCGATCAGGGTGCGATCTCGATCGTGGGCGGCGGTGATTCGGTCGCGGCGATCAATCAGGCCGGGCTCGATTCACGCATCAGCCACATCTCGACCGGAGGCGGAGCGACGTTAGAATTCCTTGCCGGAGATATCCTGCCGGGCGTCGCTGCGTTGGATGATAAATAGGATCGACGCTGATTTCGTCGTCGATTCAGCATCTTTCCATAAATCTCATAAATTCCATAAATCTCATAAATCTTGTAAACATCGTAAATCTCATAAATCCCGTAAATATCGTAAAGCGCGTTTGTTGAGATCGGGGGTAGGCTATATATATGGCCGCAAAAGTCCCTCAGCAGAAGATCGCGGATTGTCGGGAGTTGTACTTAAGGTACGGCGGCGAGGCACACGAGCGGATCGCGTCGGAGATGCGTGGGCGTGGTTGGCGAGGGTTTACGAAACGCAATCTTTACGCCCGCACCCGCGGCGGCATTGTCACACAGGGCTGGCCGGAACGCTTCGGCTGGGACGGTGATCTGCCCTTGAAAGGTGCGAAAGGCACTAAAAAGGGAAGATGCGGCACGGCATACGCAAGCCGCCGCAC
>Ga0073904_10000394_pt1 | contig 30925 bp, 26 predicted proteins | sample KloWWTrecipitate_FD_66668 | JGI IMG/M metagenome (GOLD analysis project Ga0073904, IMG submission 66668) | Active sludge microbial communities from Klosterneuburg, Austria, studying microevolution and ecology of nitrifiers - Klosterneuburg... | ecosystem: Engineered > WWTP > Aerobic digester >... | reverse complement strand
CGGTGGCGCGTCATGGGCGGCGCATACGCCCTGGTTCACCGCTTGAGTGTCGATCACGCGCGAGGTCCACCACCGTGCACCGCCGCGTGCGAGATATGGCTTTCACCACGGGCTGCTAGGCCCGGCGGCGCGGGTCGACCAGAGCCTTCGGCATCCGCATCGCCTCGGCGTCGGCGAGCGCCTGGTTCAGCCGATCGAGCGGGTAGACGCGCGTCCCGATCGCCCGCCACGGCACGCGGCTGGCGTGACGCTCGAGGATCGACAGCGCGCGCAGGAAGTGGCCCGCCTCGCTGCCCCAGCAGCCGCGAATCTCGAGGTGCTTGCGGTTGACGTGTTCGTGCGCGTTCACGGTGCTGGGTCCGGCGTCGGTGTAGTGACCGGCGATGACGTACCGCCCGCCGTCGCGGATAAGCGTCACGCCTTCTTCAACCGCCCTCGGCGACCCCGACGCCTCGATCGCCACGTCCGGCCCGCGGCCGCCTGTAAGACCGAGTACCAGTTCCCGGCGCTCGGAGAGGGTGGTTTTCGTGAGATCGAGCGTCAGGTCCGCGCCCATCTGGCGCGCCAGGTCGAGCCGGTCGGCGGGCGCGCCGATGGCGATGACCGTGGACGCGCCCGACAGACGCGCCAGGGCCACGACACTGAGGCCGACGGCGCCAGTGCCCTGCACGAGAACGCGATCCGCCAGCCTGATCGCGGCCCGATCGATGGCATGGACGGCCGTGATCAGGCCGCAGCCGCCTCCGATGTAGTCCTCGGCGCGCACCGATTCTGGCAGCACGGCGGCAACCACGCCGGGCTCGAGGTAAATCGCCTCGCTCCACCCGCCGAACAGCCCGTCGGCGGCCGCGTCGGTGATGCCGTAGACCTTTCGATGCACGCACTTGGTCGGTGTCCGGCTCACGGCGCAGGCATAGCAGCGGCCGCACGTGCGGTGCACGTCGTAGAAGACGAGACGGTCGCCCTCCCTGGCCTGGTGCCCGTCGACGAGCGTGATCGGCCCCCGGGCCTTGACCAGCGTGCCGACCGACACGTGACCAGGAATGATGGGGTACGGCACGCCGCTCAGCCGGCCGTGCCAGAGATGCACGTCGGTGCCGCAGACCTCCGAGAACAGGGTCTGCAGCAGCATGCCACCCGGCTCGAGAGCGGGCTCGGCGAACTCCCGCAGCTCGATGGGCGCGTGCGGGGCGGGCATGACGGCGGCAACGATGGGCACGCGGCGATCATAGTGCAGGGGGCCGGCGGCCTAGGGCCGCGAGCCGAGGGCGGACGATGGGCGGAGCACGACGGTGTCGCGCGTACGAAGAGCCCGCCGATGCCTGCTATTCTGTAGCCATGCCGTTGTACGAATACGTGTGTCGATCGTGTCATCAGCAGTTCGAGTTGCTCGTGCGCGCGTCCACCGATCTGGCGTGTCCCAGGTGTCACGGCACCGAGCTCGACAAGCAGCTCTCGGTGTTTGCGGTGAGCACGACATCGGGCGAGCGGCAGGCCGCGGTGATGGCTCCGGGGCCCTGCGGCGGCTGCGGGCATCCGGGCGGTCCCGGTTCCTGCGGCGCCAATTGATGGTCGACCTCGACGCGCTCTTTCGCCCGCGTGCGGTGGCCGTCATCGGCGCCTCGCGCGACCGCCACAGCGTAGGCGGCGCCATCCTGCACAACCTGCTGGCCTTCGAATTCCAGGGGCAGGTGTTCCCCGTCAATCCCAAGGCTTCGGTGGTCCACAGCCTCAAGTGCTACCCCACCGTCGAGGCCATCCCCGACCCGGTGGATCTGGCCGTCATCGCCGTCCCCAAGCGGCACGTGCTCGAGGTCATGGAATCGTGCGGACGCAAGGGGGTCCGCGCCGTGGTCGTGATTACGGCCGGTTTCAAGGAAACCGGCGAGGCGGGGCGGGCGCTGGAACGCGAGGTGGTGCGGGTCGCCAAGCAGCACGGCATCCGGCTGGTCGGGCCCAACTGCATGGGCATCATCAACATGGACCCCGGCGTGCGCCTGCAGGCGTCGTTCTCGGCCAACGAGCCCCTCGCCGGCCCCGTGGCGTTCTCGTCGCAGTCGGGCGCGCTCGGCGAGGCCATTCTGGCGCTGCTTTGCGAGCGCGGCCTGGGCCTGTCGATGTTCGTCTCGCTGGGTAACAAAGCCGACGTGTCGGGCAACGACCTGCTGGAGTACTGGGAACAGGACCCGCAGACGCGCCTCATCCTGATGTACCTCGAGAGCTTCGGCAACCCTCAGCGCTTCCTCGAGATCTGCCAGCGGGTGTCGAAGAACAAACCCATCATCGCCGTAAAATCGGGGCGCACGGCCGCCGGCGCGCGCGCGGCGGCCTCGCACACCGGGTCGCTCGCCGGCGCCGACAACGCCGTGGAATCCCTGTTCGTGCAGAGCGGCGTCATTCGCGCCACCAGCATCGAGGAGTTATTCGTCTTCGCCACCGCCTTCGCGAGCCAGCCCATCCCCCGCGGCACCCGCGTGGCCATCGTCACCAACTCGGGAGGCCCCGGCATCCTGGCCACCGACGCGTGCATCGAGCTGGGTCTCCAGATTCCGACCTTGTCCGAGACCACGCAGCAGCGCATTCGGGCGGCCGTCGCGCCCGAGGCCAGTGTCACCAACCCCGTGGACATGATTGCCACCGCCACCGGGCCCCAGTACGAAGTGGCCGTCCGGGCCGCCGCCGAGGATCCGGCCGTGGACGCCATCATCACGATCTTCACCTCGCTCGAGATGATCGACGGGCCGTCGGTCGCGCAGGGCATCATTCGCGGCGCCGACGGGTGCGACAAGCCGGTGCTGGTCTGCTTCATGGGCAACGTGCGATCGCGCGAGGCCATCGACCTGATGCGCCAGGCCGGCCTGGCCGTGTACGTCTTCCCCGAAGATGCCGCGCGGGCGCTGGCCGCGCTCGTCCGGTACCGCCACTGGCTCGAGCGGCCCGCTGGCGTGCGACGCTGGTTCGACGACATCGACGAGGCCGCGGTGGCCGGCATCGTGCGCGCCGCGCGCGACCAGGGGCGCGGCCAGCTCACGCTGGTCGAAGCCCAGCAGGTGCTCGAGCACGCCGGCATCACCGTACTGCCCTGGCGGGAGGCGCAGACCCGGGACGAGGCCGTGGCCGCGGCGGGGGCGCTCGGCTACCCCGTGGTGGCGAAGATCAGTTCGGCCATCATCGTGCACAAGTCCGAGGTGGGCGGCGTGCGCGTGGGGTTGGAGTCGGAGGCCCAGGTGGCACTAGCCTTCGACGAGATGATGGCTGCCGCGCGGGCGCGCGACGAGCATGCCAGCCTCGTGGTCCAGCGCCAGGCGACCCACGGTACGGAGGTCATCCTCGGAGCCACCCGAGACGCGAAGTTCGGGCCGCTGCTGATGTTCGGGCTGGGCGGCATCTTCGTCGAAGTCATGAAGGACGTGGTCTTTCGCGTACACCCGCTCTCGGATGCCGATGCGCGCGAGATGATCAGGGCCGTGAAAAGCTTTCCCTTGCTCGACGGCGCCAGGGGACGGCCACGCGCCGACCTGGCGGCGATCGAAGCCGTGATCCTCCGGCTCGACCAGTTGATGGCCCGGTGCCCCGACCTCGGCGAGCTCGACATCAATCCCTTGTTCGCCTCTCCGGCGGGGCTGCCGACGGCCGCCGCGGACGCACGCGTCACGCTGAGCCCTCTGGCGGGCCGGTAGCGCCGTACGCCGGGGCTGAAGCCCCGGCGCTCCGTCTCCTGAAGCCCCGGCGCTCCGTCCCGCGCGGTTCCGGCGCTTTGAGGGCGCTCCGGCAGCGCCGCGGTAGACTGAAGGAGTCCATCCGTCGCTGGCGGGACTCACATCATGGCCACGGCTCCTCCCCACCCATCGCCGGTTGCTCCCGTTCAGGTGACACTGCCGGTCGAGGGCATGACGTGCGCGGCGTGCCAGGCGCACGTGCAGCGTGCGCTGCGCGCGACCCCGGGCGTCACCGAGGCCACTGTCAACCTGATGATGCACTCGGCGACCGTCGCGTACGACCCGGCCGTGTTGTCGCCGGATCGGCTGGTCGAGGCCATCAACAACACCGGTTACCAGTCGCACCTGCCGGTGCCCGAGGCCGATGACGCGGCGGAAGATGAGGCCCGGGAGGCGGCACAACGCGCCGAGTATCACGCCTTCCTCACCAAGGCGCTGGCCGGCCTGGCGCTCGGCGCCGTGGCCATGGTGCTCTCGATGCCCTTGATGGCCGGCGCGCACGGCGACCCGGCCGGGCTCGATCCGCTGCAGCGAGGCGTGATGGCGCTGCTCGAGCCGCCAATCCGCGCGGTCTGGCCCGCGCTCTACGGCGTCAGTCCGCGGGTGCTCGCCTTCGTCCTGCTGGCGCTCGCCGTGCTGATGATGGCCTGGGCCGGCCGTCACTTCTACCTCCGGGCCTGGAAGGCCGTCGCGCACGGCACCGCCGACATGAACGTGCTCGTCGCGGTCGGCACCGGATCGGCGTTCCTCTACTCCCTCGCGGCGACCGTGGTCCCGCAGGCGTTCGTAGCCCGGGGCGCCTCGGCCGACGTGTACTACGAGGCCATCATCTTCATCCTGTCGCTGTTGCTGCTGGGCAATGCGCTCGAATCCCGCGCCAAGACCCAGACCATGTCGGCGTTGCGACAGATGGCCCGGCTCCAGCCGTCGACGGCGCGCGTGAAGCGCGGGGCCGCCGAGTTGGACGTCCCGATAGCGGCCGTGCACACCGGTGATGTGGTCATCGTGCGTCCTGGCGAGCGCTTCCCGGTGGATGGCCGCGTGCTCGGCGGAACGGGAGCCGTCGACGAGTCGATGCTGACGGGCGAGTCGGTGCCCGTGGACAAGCAGCCCGGCGATCGCGTGGTCGGCGCCACCATCAACCGCTCGGGTGCCTTCGAGGTGGAGGCGACGGCAGTGGGCGCCGACAGCGTGCTCGCCCAGGTGGTGCGCCTGATGCGCGACGCCCAGGCGTCGCAGGCGCCCATCCAGCGCCTGGCCGACCGCATCTCGGCGGTCTTCGTGCCTGTCGTCATGGTCCTCGCGGTCGTAACCTTCGGCATCTGGTGGGTCGCGCTCGACACGCCGTCCGTCGTGCGCGCCCTGCTCCCGGCCGTATCGGTGCTCATCATCGCCTGCCCATGCGCGATGGGACTGGCCGTGCCGACGGCGGTGATGGTTGCGACCGGACGCGGCGCGGCGTCAGGGGTACTGATTAAGGGCGGGGAGCCACTGGAGCGGCTGGCCTCGGTCGACACGGTCGTCTTCGACAAGACCGGGACGCTCACGCTGGGTGAGCCCCGCGTGGTGGACCTGCGCCCCCTGCCGGGCATCGACGCGCGCGCGATGCTGGCCCAGGCGGCGGCGGTCGAGCGGCGCTCCGAACATCCGCTGGCCGAGGCTATTGCCCGCCATGCGGCGGCCGAAGGGGCGGAGCTGCCTCCGCTCTCGGAGTTCGTGACCCTTCCGGGACGTGGCGCACGTGGGCGCGTCGGACCGCATCAGGTAACGGTAGGCAACGCCGCCTTCCTCCGAGACGAGGGCATCGACGTCGCCGCGCTCGCGACGCTCGCCGACGAGGCAGCCTCCCAAGGGCAAACGCCCGTCCTGATCGGCCTCGACGGCCGTCCTGCCGGCCTCATCGCACTGGCCGATACCCTGCGCGCCAATGCCCGGGAGGTCGTCGGTCGGCTCGAAGGGCTCGGATTGCGCGTGGTCATGCTGAGCGGCGATCGACAGGCGGCTGCGGCGGCCATTGGCCGTCAGGCGGGCCTCAGCCGGGTGGTCGCCGAAGTGCTGCCCGCAGGGAAGGTAGAGGCCATCAAGGCCCTTCAGGCCGAAGGTCGCCGCGTGGCGATGGTCGGTGACGGCGTCAACGACGCCCCCGCCCTGGCCCAGGCCGACGTGGGCATCGCCCTGGCATCGGGCACCGACATCGCGGCTGAGGCCGCCGACGTGACGTTGATGAGCAGCGACCTCGGCGGGGTGCCCGAAGCCATCCGGCTCGCCCGGGCCGCGATGCGCACGATGAAACAGAACCTGTTCTGGGCGTTCATCTACAACGTGATCGGCATCCCCATTGCCGCCGGCGCGCTCTATCCCGCCTTCGGCATTCTGCTGAGCCCGGTCATCGCGAGCGCCGCCATGGCCTTCAGCTCCGTCAGCGTGGTCTCCAACAGCCTCCGGCTGCGCAGGGCCTGAACCGGTCCCGGGTGCCGCACGTCGATCGGCACGGCACCAGACGGCCTCCTAGGTTAGGATTGGCCGTCGTGTTCACCAACATCCTGTGCTCCGTGGACTTCTCCGAGGACTCCGAACGCGCGCTCGCCGCGGCGCTGGCGCTGGCGCGTGCGGCGCACGCGCACGTGACGATCGTCACGGTCGTGGACCCACTACTGAGCGCCGGCGCCTCGGCGGCCGGGGCGCACGACACCCTGAACCAACAGACCCAGCAGGAACTGCAGACGCTGCTGGATCGAGCGGCGCCGGGCCTGCCTCCGGACAGCCTGCCGGCCGTGTCGATTCGGGTGGGCGCGCCCGCCACCGAGATTCTGGCCCAGGCCGACGAGGCCAACGCGGACGTCATCGTGATGGGCATGCGCGGCATCGGCGGCGCGCAGAAGCTGCTGCTCGGCTCGACGAGCCAGCATGTCCTGGAAAAGGCGACGGTGCCGGTGCTCATCGTGCCTCCGGCGTGGCGGCGCTAGCGACGCTCCGACAGGTCAGCCCAGCCAGGCCCCCAGACCGAGGGCCACGGCCATGGCCGCGAGCACACCGATCACGAGCCGGCGAAAGCCGCCACGCCCAATGGTGGCGGCCAGCACGCCTTTGACGCAGGTATTCGACAACAGACCCACCGCCACGGCCCGGGCGCCCAGATCGGCCGCCAGGCCGTTGTTACCGGCTACGTTCTTGGCCATCGACAGCGTGAGCGCGTCGGAATCGGTGAGCCCCACCAAGGCAGCCGTGGCCAGGACTCCGCCCGAGCCCAGCTCGCGCTCCGCGAGGTGCACGGCAAAGAGCACGACCTGGAAAAGCACGGCCATCTCGAGCGCGCTTCGCAACTGCAGCGGGTTCTTGGGACCCTCGAGGTCCGATGCCCGAGCCTTGCCCTTTTTCAGCAGTCCCGCCGCCGACGCGATGCCGCCGATGAGGAACGGCACCGCCAGCAGGGGGGCAAGCGAGGCCGCGAGGCTCGGACTGAGCACGTTGGCCACCAACAGCACGCGAACATAGATCACCGTGTTGGCCGCGACCACGCCGTGGGCCAGCGGCACGGCCAGCGCATCTTCGTCCCGGCTGAGGCGGGCGAACGACAGCGTGACCGACCTGGACGACACCAGACCGCCCAGCAGGCCCGCCACGGGGAACCCCCGGGTCGCGCCCACCGCTCGCCGCGCCAGGTAGCCGGCAAAGCTGAGGCCCGAGAAGAACAGCACCAGGAGCCATAGCTCGCGCGGGCGCACACCGCCGAACGGCCCGTACGGTCCCTCCGGCAGCAGCGGCAGGACGACGACGGCCATGACCGCGAATTGGAAGGCGGCGTCGAGCTCCTCGCCCTGGAGCCGCATCACCAGATCGTGCAACCTCGACTTCTCGAACAGGAGAATCGCCGTGATGGCGATGATGCCGCTGGCAATCTGCACTTCGCCCAGGCCAGCCGTGACCCCGGCGCCGAGGACGACCAGCGCGGCCACCTCCGTCGTGGCATCCGCGTCGCGCCTGGCGGCAAACGCGTACGCCACGGCCACCAGGACGCCGGCAATGAGGAGGATCACGGCGGCCAGGGTGGACGCTCCCCACACCCACATGCGGCCGGAGAGCCCGGCGAGCGCGCCAAGCAAGGCGAAGGTGCGGACGCCGCCGAAGCGGGCCCCCGGTCCGGTGGCATGGCCAGACCACTGTCGTTCGACGCCGACGGCGGCGCCGCCGGCGATAGCAACGGCGAGGGCGAGGATGGACTCAGACACCGAGGCCGGTACAGCGCTTCCCGCGATCGACCATATCACGCGCCTTGCAGGGGGACAGCCAGCTTTCCGTTGGCCGCCGCGCGTGAAAGAAGGGAGGGAGGGAGGAGGCGGGAAAAGAGGGGCAGAGGCTTGTGACAGCCTCCGCCCCAAGGCGGTGCGTCAGAAGAGGTAGGTGAGGCGCACGAAGCCCGTGTGGGCTCTGTAGGGCCGATACAGGTAACCGAGCAGCAAGGCGTTGGTCGCCGTCACGGGCTGGCCGGCCTGCACGGGAGGAAAGGCGATTCCTGTCAGGGTGTCCGGACCGAGAGCGAAGTCCTCGACCTTGTAGTCGTCGAACCAGTAAGCCACGCCGAACCTCAGGTGGTCCGAGATGTCGTAGGAGACATCCGCTTCGCTGCGCAGCAACTCGTTCAGAACCGGTGCGAGCTGTGCGGGCGCGGCGAGCGGGGAGCCCGCCGCGATGCCGTAGACGTAGGTGTCCTTCGACTTGGTCCAGTCGAGCGCGAGACGGATGTTCGTCTTCTCGATGGCTTCCGCGATGTCGAACGTGAAATCGAAGAAGTTGACCTTCCCGTCCCAGTCCGTCGTCCAGTCGAGCAGCGGATTGGCCTGGTCGGCCGCATTGTTGGCACTGCGCGAGCGCTGGAGCGACGTGTACTTCTCGAAGCCATAGCTCGTCGTGAAGTTGTACATGTCGTTCGGCACGACGTCCAGTGCCACGGAGTACTGGTTCGTGTCGGCGCTCTGCAGGCCGTGGGGGCTGTCGGGATAGTCGTCCCGCCCGATGCCCGCCGATCCGGTGACGCCGAAGATACCGCCGGGCATGAAGCTGGCAATCAGGGTCAAGCGCTGCCGGTCGCGGTTGGCCACGTCGTAGTGCCGCAGCCCGGCGAGCTCACCGACTTGCTCCAGCACCTCGGCCTCGAAGGTGTCGCCCTTGCGGCTCCGGTCCTCGTACACCGCACGGAGCATCACGTAGGGGTTACTGGTCGTGTCCAGCGAGACGCGGAACACGTTCTCGTCCGTCTTCTCCCAGATGCGGTTCGTGTAGTCGGTGCCGTATTTCCCGAAACCCACCTTAACCGACGTGAAAGGCAGCACCTCGAAGGCGCCGTCCACGTCGACGCTGTCACGCGTCACGCTGTAGTACTCCGACGGCGCCGCGCTCGGGATCAGGTTGGAGTCGTAGGAGACCGCACCTGTCTCCCGCAGGAATATCGGCGTTCGGACGTCCACGTCCGCCCGTCGCCCCTTGGCGACGACTGACACGCGCCGTGCCGGCCGCATGGAAAAGTTGAACTGCGCGATGGTCATCCGGTGCTCGGCCTGCGCCGTTGGCCGCGACAACTCGGGGCTCGCGAGCGCCGTGTTGATGGTGTGCGGCAGCAGGTCGGCGTTGCTCTTGCCCTGCCCGATGGCCACATATCCACTCAGCCGTCCCGAGTACGGAAAGTTCACCGCGGCCTGGCCATGCACGTAGTTGAGCGTGTTGTCGGGCCACAGGGCCAGTCGCCCTTGCGTGGAATTGCCGGGGGCGTCGGGCGCGTACCGCAGTGGATTGTCCCAGATCAGCGTCTGCACGTCGTTGTTGTACCAGGAGCCATCCCATCCGACGCGCACGAGGCCGCGCTTGTTCGCCCACTCGATGGCCGACTGGAAGTCGGACGTCCGGGTATCGATCGGCGCCGCCACCTCGACGGCGTTGCTGAATCCGAATGTGGCGCCATAGGGCTGCACGCCCGACCGTTTGGCGCTTCGTACGTTGAAGTACAAGTCCGTCTGACGGTTCGCGTTGAAGACGAGATCCATCTGCGTGACGTAGCGCGTGACTCGGGCGTCGAAGCGGGTCGCCACGTCCTGGAAGTCGCGCAACGTCGCCGAGCCGGACTGCACCGACTGCTGGATGAAGTCGTCGATCCGGAGCACGCCTGGCGTCGTCTCCGAATAGAGGCTCCGGGTATCGCGGCTGAAGAAGAGCGGAATCTGGTCATAGACGAAGTTGGTCTCGAGCCGGCCGACGTAGTTGTAGTTCACCTCGACCTTCTGATCGCGATAGCCGATGTTCCAGGCCTGGGCCTCGAGCGTCCAATCGGCACCGCGACGGCCGAAGAGACCGTTGGTGGCGTAGATACCCGGGGTCAGGTCGCGATACCGCTGGTACCGCGCTTCGTCGCCGTCCACGCTGTTGAAGCGGCCGCCGAAGTCGATGCTCGCATACGGTTTGCCGCCGAGGGCGCTCCGTTTCACGTCTACGGGGTCGGTTGGTGCCGGCCGGGTGGAGGAGGTCTGCGCCCCCGCCACCGCCGCGGAGACGAGCATCCACGCGGCGGCCATCAAGAGTCTGGTGCGCATGATGGGCTCCTCTCCTAGCGCAGGAAGGTCGACCCGGACGGGTGGTTGGACCCGTGGATCGCCGAATGGCAGGTCACACAGCTACGGCTGTAGAGGCGGTTGCTGGTCTGCGTCACGCGATTGTCGTAGATGGTGGACGGATGCCGCGTGTGGTTGTGGCACCGCTGGCAGAGGAACGGCAGCTTCGCCACCAGCAGACGGTCGTTCGAGGAGCCGTGCGGATCGTGGCACGTGGCGCAACTGTCACCCGAGATGCCGCCGTGCTCGAAGAGGTAGGGCCCGCGCTTCTCGGCATGGCAGCTCGCGCAGGACTCGTTGATGCTGTTGCCCGCGCGCAGCAGGCGCACGTTCGTCGACCCGTGTGGGTTGTGGCACGACGTGCACTCCATCTTGCCCTCACGGACCGGCATGTGACCCGACCGGTCCAGCTTGTTGACCTTGTCGCGATGGCATGTGGCACACAGTTGCAACTGGTTGACCGCCTTCAACTGGGCCTTCGGCGACTTCGGGCTGTGCACGCTGTGGCAGGTCACGCACGACACGTTGCGCACCTCGTGCTGGCTGCCTTGCCAGTTGGCATGCTCACCTCGGTTGTGGCAGGTCGCGCACGTGTCGCTGACGGCCTTGGCCGACAGGTGGTCGAACTGGCGCAACTTCACGTTCTCGGGATCCTGCGAATGCGCTTCGCCGGGACCGTGACAGGTTTCGCAGCCCTGCGCGGCCGCCGGTGTCCGCTCGTTGCGGACGAGTCCGTGCTTGGTTGCGTTGATGGTGGTGTCGAAGCCCTCGTGACACACCACGCAGGCCTCGGTGCCGATGTACCCGGCTTGCGATGCCTGCGCCACCTCCAACGGAGGCGCGGCCGTCGCCAGCGCGGGAGCGGCGAGCGCCGGCGGCGCCGCACCAGGCCCGGCCAACGCCGAAATCCCGACGCCAGCCACCGCCGCCACGGTTGCCAGGAACACCGCCCAGTTACCGAAACGTTTCATGATGTCGCTCCTGCTGACGTCGCCGCCGGAAATCCGGCAACAGCGTCGCGTTCGCCTCTTCCATTGCAAAGCGATTGCCTGATTTCGGAACCGCGGCGCGCGACAGACTGACGTCAGAAGAAGCGCAGGTCGCCCCAACCTAGCGGGGCATGCGCTCGAGCAACCGGAATTCGTGTCCGCTCCGCACGCGCTCAAGCAACTCCACGAGGTCGGTGGATTCGGCCACCTGCCACTCCTCGTCGAGGCCGACGATGGCGTTGGCAGCGGCAGCCGTCTGGCTGTCGGATGCACCGGGAAACCGGCGCCGAAGCACGGCCAAGACCTTCTCTCGGTCTACCATGGCGGGTTCGGGGGGCAGCGTAAATGGACCACGTCGGCCGGCCTCGAAATCGACGGTCCCCACGGCCGACCCGGGACACGGACGACGTGTTCCACTTCGGCCACCTACGTGAGCAAGACCGGTGCCAGGACGGGTCTGGACGGAGATGGCGGTTTCGAGCCAATTCCCGACCGACTCGCCTTCGAATCACGGGATGACGCCGGATTGTTGTGCCGGAGGCCCGGCGAAGCGACGACGCTCCGTCAGTCGGCCGTGGCGCCGCGGGTGGCGGCCTCGTCGGCGGCCGGCGCGTCGGGCAGGCCGAGCTTCTTGATGCGGTCGCCCAGCGTGGAACGCTTGATCTGCAGCAGCTCCGCGGCCTTCGACTTGTTCCCGCCGGCCACCTTGAGGGCCCACGTGATCAGTCCCTGTTCGACGTCCTTCAGCCGATCCTCGAGCGAGACCGACGAGGGGTGCGTGTGCGTCTCGATCAGGGGTGCGACATCCTCGGCGGCATGATGGAACAGGACGCTGACCGGCACGCACCCGATTTTCACCGTATCGCACGTGCAGGTCTGGGCGATCCGCTCGCACGCGTTCTCGAGCTCGCGCACGTTGCCCGGCCACGGATAGCGCATGAACGCCTGCAGTACGCCGGGCGACAGGAGCCGAGCCTCCTGCTCGCGATGCGCGTAGAAGCGCTTCAGGAAATAATCGGCCAGCAGCGGAATGTCGTCGCGGCGCTCCCGAAGCGGAGGCAGCGTGATGGGGATGATGTTCAGGCGATAGAATAGGTCTTCGCGGAACTTGCCCTCGGCCACCAGGTGTTTCAGGTCCCGCTTGCTCCCCGTGATCGTGCGCACGTCCACCGGGATGGCCCGCGAGCCGCCTACCCGTTCGACGACGCGATTCTGCAGCACGCGCAGCAGCTTGACCTGGACCGACATCGGCACGTCGTCCACGTCGTCGAGGAAGATGGTGCCGCCTTCGGCGGCCTCGAAGCGGCCGGGGCGGTCCTTGATGGCGCCGGTGAACGCACCGCGCTCGTGGCCGAAGAGCTCCGACTCGATGAGGGTTTCCGCGAAGATGGCGCAACTCACGGGCACGAAGGAGCGCGACCGGCGATGGCTGGCCTGGTGTATCAGGTTGGCGATCAGTTCCTTGCCCGTGCCGGTCTCGCCCGTAATCAGGATGCTGCTGTCCGAGTCCGCGACCACGCGTACGTAGTCGAAGACGGCCCGCATCCGGGGACTGCGGCCCACCACCACCTGATCGATCGAGAACGGTCGTGACGGTTCCACCTCAGACCACCACGAGCTCCTCGAACCCCGGCACCTCGTCTCGCAGCGTCTGCTCGAGACCCATGAAGAGCGTCATCGATGCGCTCGGGCAGCCCACGCAGTTGCCGCTCATCCGCACCGTGGCCTTGTTGCCCGCGACATCCACGAGCTCGATGTCGCCGCCGTCGCTCTGGATGAACGGCCGAATGCGGGCGACGACCACCTCCACCTGATCCCTGCTAATCACCGGTCTCCCTCCGCCCTACCGATCCAGCAGGAGCGCCTGGGCCGTGACGAACCGCGGCTCGATGTCGACCGGGACACCGGACAGCCTGTCGATGACGGCCTTGACCTCGGGACGCACGACGCCCAGCGTCTCGATCATCGCCCTGGCCCGGTCGTAGCCCCCTTCAGCCTGCAGTGTCATGATCTCACGAGTGAGCGCGGTCACGGCGTCTCGCACGCGCGCGGCGTCGACCGAAAAGGTACCATCCGGGCCCACACGGAAGGCTCCCCGGTCGAGCAGGTAGTTGACTTGCATGGCCTGGCCGCGGCCGTGCGCCTCGTTGATCCCGAAGCGAATGGAGCGAAAGGCCGACGCCAGAAACGTCGTGTACATAGTCCGCTCGAAGCTTCTGTCGAGCTGCCCCTGGTCCACCAGGTACTGCAGCGCGAAGAGGCCCGAGATGTCCGCCTTGGCCTCTTCGATGGCGCTGTAGGTCTCCTTCAACTCCTGCCGCACGGTGGTCGCACGGCCGCCCACGCGGATGTCGTGCGGCCCGAGGCCGTGCATCAGTTCGTGCATCAGGATGTGCGTGAAGAACGCCTCGAAGTCCACTTGCGCCTGATCGGCGGCCGACAGGGCGATGCGCGAGATCGGCACCAGGACCGTGTCGAACTTCGCCCGCTGGTTGTTCTTCAGCATCACCCGCTTGCTGCCCTTTTCGCGGATGACCCGCTCGTCGTTGGGCAGGTTGAACGCCGCCGTCTGCACACCGCGGTTGCCGTCTCCGGCCGAGAACACGGTGTTGACCACCGCAATGGGCGCCATCGCGCCGAGCTTCGGATTGCGGAGTGCCGGGTCGATGGGCAGGTGATCCTCGATGGCCTGCAAGGCGCCGGCGAAGCGCTGGAGCTGCGCCGACTCGGCCTGGTCCTTCACCGTGATGAAGGCCTCGAAGGCCGCCTTGTAATTGAACCACTCGTCCTCGTAGACCTCGTAGGGGCCGATCGTCGGCTCGATGGTCGAGGTGAGCTCCATCCACTTCACGTCGCTGTCGTAGTAGTCGTTGGTGGTGAAGGCCGTGGCGCGTGCGTCGAGAAACGTCTTGAGCGTCGGGTCGCCGGTGGCCGCCGCCGCCTGGCGCAGGTGGGCTGCCGCCAGGGCCAGCGTGCCCTGGTATTCGACGCTGTAGGGCACGGAAGCGAGCGCGCCGTCCGGGCCGCGCCGGATGGTGGTGAAGAACCCGGTAGCGCGCGTCTGTTCGGCGGATGGCAGCCCCGCGATCCAGCGCTCGATCTCCTCGCGGGTGGCGTCGGCCGGATAGAAGTTCGCCGAGGGCGGCTTGGCCGGCACCCCGTCGAGGAAAGGCTCGTTGTGGTCGAGCCGCGACCATGGGCCCTTGTTGATGAGAAAGGCGTGCAACCGGGCGCGACCGAGTGTCGAGTCGTCCCGGACCAGGTCGTACAGGCGCGTCTCGTTGCCGGCCCAGACCTGCTCGAGAAACAGCGCGTCCATCACCTGTGCGGCCTGCACCAGGTGCCTGAGTGCCGTGCGGTCGCCAGCCGACAGGCCCGAGAGGTCCGCCGTCAGGTCGGTCGGGGCGAATCGCGCCACCGAGGCCTCGAGCCGCGTCAGTTCGCTTCGCGCCGCCTCCGGGAGCATCGCCTCCGGCGAAGGGGGAGGCGCCGTGGTGGCGGGGCCGCCGCTGCAACCGGCCAACACGGCCACGAGAGAAGGGGTCAACATGCGGCGCATCATCCGGGTCAAAGTCCTCATCACGTCCGTTTCCCGCTGTCATGCGGCACCGCGCGCTGCTGCCCACACCAGCGAGCGCCGTGCCGTCGCCACGAGGCCGCTCAGTGCACGCCCGAACTTCCCTGCAGCGCCGACGGCTCGGCACCCAACCGGCGAATGGCCGTTTCCCACATGGACGCCAGGGGCGTGTCGAAGATCAGGTCGGGCTGAACCGGCGCCATCAGCCAGGCCGAGTCCGCCAGTTCCACGTCGAGCTGGCCCGCCGCCCACCCGGCATATCCCACGACGATCCGCACGGACGCGTCGGGGGGCTCGGTGAGGGCGCGCCTGATGAGATCGGGCGAGGCCGACAGGTACACCCCGTCAGTCACCTCCAGCGCCTCGCCATCGAGGGTCGCGTCGGCCAGCAGCACCCACGCGCGCGTCGGCTCCACGGGGCCCCCGACGAAGAGATGCACGTCGGGACGAATGGGCAAGGGCGGTTCGGCGCGCACCACTTCGGTCGCCGGCTCGACCATCTGCCTGTTCAACACCAGGCCGAACGCCCCTTGCGGGCCGTATTCGGCCAGAAGCACCACCGACCGGCTAAAGTTCGGATCAGCCAGCTGGGGCATCGACACGAGCAGCACCGGCGCGAGAGAGGGAGCTTCAGCGCTCATGTGATCATCCTAACTCCGAACGCTGCCGGCAGGGGGCAGGCGACCGGGCGGCCGGCACTACCGCGGCGACGCGTCCGCCAGCCGCGACCGGGCCCAGGCCACCGCATCCTGCACCAGCGCCGTCTGTGCGCTGTGCGCGGCGTTCTTGACGCCGCCCCCGGGACGGTCGAGCACCTCGGCCAGTGCCGGATCGCCGGCGTTGCCGATAACGAGCGCCAGGTTCCGGCGCAGGCGCGCCAAGGAGGTATAGGTCATGGCGCTTCCGCGTACGAACGCGTGCAGGGACTGGTCGCTGCGCTGCCACAGTTCGGCGGCGGCGGCGCCGTCGCGAACCGGGCCGTGCCACGCGGCGTCGGACGTCAGGGGGGCGGCGAGGTTCCACGGGCACACCTCCTGGCAGATGTCGCACCCGAAGAGATGATTCTCCACATGAGGACGCTGCGACGGAGGTACCGGCCCCTCGAGCTCGATCGTGAGATACGAGATGCAGCGGGTGGCGTCGAGCAGGCGTGGCTCCACCAGCGCACCGGTCGGACACGAGTCGAGGCACAGCGTGCAGGCGCCGCACTGATCGGACAGGGGCGCGTCCAGCACGAGCGGCAGGCTCGTCGCCACGCCCGAGAGCAGCAGCCACGACCCGAGCTCCGGGTGGATGACGCAGGTGTTCTTGCCCACCCAGCCCAGACCCGCCTGCGCGGCAAAGACGCGCTCCTGCACGTGATGCTTGTCCACGAAGACCGCCGCGTCGAACCCCTCGCCGTGTCGCGACCGCATCCAGGCGACGAGGGCCTCGAGGCGCTCGCCGAGCCGGACGTGGTAGTCGTCGCCGCGCGCGTAGCGGGCCACCCGCACGGTGCCACTCGCGCTGGCGGCGCCGGGACCGCCCGGGCGCTCGACGTCCGGCTCTTCGACGTTGTAGAGGGTACCCGTCACGATCACCGAGCGGGCCGTGGGCAGGAACTGCCGGATGTCGGCGCGGGTGGCGGCCGACTTGTGCAGGTAGGTCATCTCGCCCGCGTAACCGCGGGCCAGCCACTCGCCCAGGCGCGTCAGTTCGGGCAGCGCCGCGGCCGGCGCCACCCCACAGAGGTCGAAGCCGAGCCGCCGCGCCTCGGCCTTGACCTCGGCGGAGCTCAGCACCGCACCGACCCTCGGCTCATCAACCCTTGCGTACGAGCTGGCGCAGGACGTACGGCAGGATGCCGCCGTTCGCGTAGGCGGTCAGCTCCTCGGGCGTGTCGATGCGCACGGCGGCAGCAAACGTCCTGGTCGAGCCATCGTCGGAGGTGGCCGTGACCGACACGGTGGCGCGCGGCTCGAGGCCCGGTCCCGCGCCGGCAAGCGCGAACACTTCGCGGCCCGTCAGGCCCAGGCTGGCGACGGTGGCGCCGTCCACGAACTGCAACGGCAGCACCCCCATGTTGACCAGGTTGCTGCGATGGATGCGCTCGAAACTCTCCACGATGACGGCTTTCACGCCGAGGAGCATCGTGCCCTTGGCGGCCCAGTCCCGCGAGGACCCCGAGCCGTATTCCTTGCCCGCCAGGATGATGAGCGGCACGCCCGCCTCCTGATACCGCATGGCGGCGTCGTAGATGGGCATCACCTCGTCGCCCGGCAGCAGGACGGTGACCCCGCCTTCGACGCCCGGCACCATCTGATTCCTGATGCGCGTGTTCGCGAACGTGCCGCGCATCATCACTTCGTGGTTGCCGCGGCGGGCGCCGTAGGAGTTGAAGTCCCGCGGCGCTACGCCGTGCGAGACCAGGTAGCGGCCCGCCGGGCTGTCGGCCTTGATGTTGCCCGCCGGCGAGATGTGGTCGGTCGTGATGCTGTCGCCCAGCACGGCCAGCGCGCGCGCTCCGACGATGTCGGCCAGCGGCGCCGGCGTCATTGACAGCTGCTCGAGAAACGGCGGCCGCCGGATGTAGGTGGACGCCTCGTCCCAGGCGAACCGATCGCCGGTGGGCACGGGCAGCTGCTGCCACCGCGCGTCGCCGTCGAACACGCTGGCATACTGCGTGCGGAAGGCGTCGGCTGTGACGCTGGCCAGCAGCGTCTGCTGAATCTCCTGCTGCGTCGGCCAGATGTCCTTGAGGAACACAGGCTGGCCGTCGCGGCCGTGGCCCAGGGCCTCGGTGGTCAGATCGACGTTCATCGAACCGGCCAGCGCGTAGGCGACCACGAGCGGAGGCGAGGCCAGGTAGTTCGCACGCACGTCCTGCTGGATACGGCCTTCGAAGTTGCGATTGCCGCTCAGCACCGAGGCCACCACGAGGCCTCGCTCCCGCACCTCGGCGGCCACCTCGTCGGGCAGAGGACCGCTGTTGCCGATGCAGGTCGTGCAACCGTAGCCCACGAGGTTGAATCCGAGCCGATCGAGATAGGGCTGCAGCCCCGCGCGCGTGAGGTAGTCGGTGACCACCTTCGAGCCGGGCGCGAGCGAGGTCTTCACCCACGGCCGGCTCTGAAGGCCCCGCTCCACCGCCTTCTTCGCCAGCAGCCCGGCACCGATCATCACGCTCGGGTTCGACGTGTTGGTGCAGCTCGTGATGGCCGCAATCACCACCGACCCGTGGTCGAGATGCGTCTCCACGGCCACGGCCGCCCCGCCGGCGGCCGCCGCCGACGGCTTGATGCCCTTCTTCAGGTCGTCGAGCGCTCCCGCGAAGGCACGCTTCGCCTTCGAGAGCGGCACGCGGTCCTGCGGACGCCGGGGCCCGGCCAGGCTCGGTTCGACGGTGCTCAGATCCAGCTCCAGGGTCTGGCTGTAGATCGCCTCGGGCATCTCGTCGGTGCGGAACATGCCCTGCGCTCGCGCATAGGCCTCGACAAGGGCGACCTGCCGATCGTCGCGGCCGGTGAGGCGCAGGTAGTCCAGGGTCATCTCGTCAATGGGAAAGATGGCGACCGTGGCGCCGTACTCGGGACACATGTTCCCGAGCGTCGCGCGATCGGCAATCGTCAGGTAGGCCAGGCCCGGACCGAAGAACTCCACGAACTGGCCGACGACGCCCTGCTTGCGGAGCGCCTCGGTGATGGTCAGCACCAGGTCGGTGGCGGTCGTCCCCTCGGGCAGACGGCCCTTCAGCCGGTAACCCAGCACGGACGGGATCAGCATCGAGCTCGGCTGTCCCAGCATCGCCGCCTCGGCTTCGATGCCGCCCACGCCCCATCCCACCACGCCCAGCCCGTTGACCATGGTGGTGTGCGAATCGGTACCGAACACCGTATCGGGGTACGCCACTGCCCCGCCGTTCTCCTCATCGCGGCACACGACGCGCGCGAGGTACTCGATATTCACCTGGTGGACGATACCCGTCTCGGGCGGCACCACCCGGAAGTTGCGGAACCCGGTTTGGCCCCAGCGCAGGAACGTGTAGCGCTCGCGGTTCCGCTGATATTCCAGGTCGGCGTTCAGTTCGAACGCATTGCCAGTGCCGAAATAATCCACCTGTACGGAGTGGTCGATGACCAGCTCGACAGGCTGCAGGGGATTGACCTTGTCGGGGTCCCCGCCGAGCGCAACGATGCCGTCGCGCATGGCCGCAAGGTCCACCACGCAGGGGACGCCGGTGAAATCCTGGAGCAGGACGCGCGCGGGCATGAAGGAGATCTCCTTCTTCCCTGTCGTCGCCGGGTCCCAACCCGCCAGCGCGCGAATGTCGTCGGCCTTGACGAAGGCTTCGTCCTCGCGCCGCAGCAGGTTCTCGAGCAGGATCTTGAGCGAGTACGGCAATCGCTCGACGCCGGGGAACCCGGCCTTGGCCAGAGCGGGCAGGCTGTAATAGTGCACGCGCTCGCCGGCGAAGGTGAGCGCGGCGCGTGTCTTGAACGAGTCGAGGCTGGGCATGATGATCGAGCGGATCATACCAAGGAACGCAATCAGGGCGCCGCACGCCTACCTGCGGCGGAGCGGGACGTCCAGCCGGGTAACCTTGGTGGTGTCCACCTCGGCCCGGTACAGGAGCGTGGGCCCCTGAGACACCTCGACGAGATACCGTCCGGGCGCCAGCCGGGTGAAGACGAACGATCCGTCCCGCTCCGAGCTGGCGATGCGAATGGGGGCCTTCACCTGGCGTGGCGGGGTGAGCTTCACCTGCAGGTTCTGAATGCCGTCCTTGGTTGCGGCATCGAACACGCGCCCCGGGAAGTCGGCGCTCTGCGCCGACAGTCCCGCGGCGGCCAGCAACAGCCCGACCGCCAGAACGGCGACCCGGCGGGTCATGGCCGCCCTCCGCCGTAGTCGGCCGGCACCGGAGCGAGATCGGGTTGATAGGGGCTGGCCTCGGCGACGATCTGCTTGAAGTGCACCTCGATCTCGCGCCCGTCGTCCGAGCGCCGGGCGCTTTCTTCCCCGAGCACCTGTCCGTTCACGACCAGCAACATCTTGTAGTCCTTCTGGTTCGCGCCGATGAACGGCACGCGGATCTCGAAATCCCCTTTGGCGTTCCGCGCGTCCTGGTCCACCGACGCGTAGATGAGCGCGGGATACGAGTGTGCGTCCACCAGCCCCTTGATCCGCACGGTTTCGACCGGCGCATAGGTGCTCAGGTTGTTGATGGTGTAAATCGGGTAGATCAGCGGAAAGAACCCGAGGGCGAACAGCGTCAGCGCCGGATAGTTGTTCTTGAAACCGCCGATCGGCGTCGAGATCTCGATGGGCTGCTTCGATTCGGAGTCGAGGTAGATCTTCTCCTTGTAGATCAGCCAGATGCCGCCGACGACCATGATCATGCCCGTCAGGGCGCTCAGGAAATACAACCAGATGCGGGGGTCTTGCATCACACGCTCTCCTTCCTACTGCGTCTTCAGGAACTCGAGGAGCCCCATCTTCGCTTCGGGCTCCAGGTCGCTCCCGTATTGGGTGCCCGACGTTTGCATTGCCGGGCAGGGTGGTGTCGAACTCCCGCCCTTCGCGCCCGGTGGCGATCGGTGCCGACCTCTTCGATCGGGATCACCGAGCCCATGCGTGAACCTCGCGCAACGACGGGTTGAGGCCGTCCCAGTGGAACGCCCGGCCGTCGCGGAGTTCCAGGGCCACAACGGCGTGAAGTCCGAGTTGCCGATCGAGTCGTACGGCAGGCCTTCCTCCTGCTCGATGCCGACCGAGGCGTACTTGAAGTGCTCCGCGCTCGGCGCCTGGGCGACCGCACGGACCGCGGCCAAGAGCCCGCCGACGACGATCAGGGACAGCAGCACGCGTCTCATAGCGTCTTCAAGTACTCGATGAGGGCCTCGCGATCGGAGGCGGGCAGTTCCCGCCCGTACAGGTGACCCGTGTTGGCGTTGCCGCGCAACCGCGTGTCGAAGGGCACGCCCTGACGCTCGGCCTCGGGGCCGTCGGCCATGAAGCCGACCCGATCCCAGTCGTAGACGTCGTAGCCGCGCACGAACACCACGGGACGTTCATCCGGAAACAGCAGCGCCCGCAGTGTCGGCACCGAACCGTTATGCAGGTACGGCGCGCGCAGCCAGACGCCGTCGAGCGGCATGTTGGCGTAGCCGTCGGTCTTCCGGAAATGCGAGAACTTCCAGGGCCGGCCCGTGCCCAGAGTGTTCATCTTCGCGGCGAGTGCGGCGGTGAACGACCGCACGCGCTCCGGATCGGTGCCGATCTCGACCAGCGGCGTCACCTGCCCGACCTTCGCCCCGTCGAACGCATGGCACGCGGCGCAGGCGGCCTGGTACACTACGCGTCCGGCGTCCGCCCTGGCGCGGTCGATGCGCGAGGCCGGATACGCGGGCGGCCGCAGGTCGAGCGTCCACGCGGCGACGCGCTCGAGCGACGCCAGGTCGATGGAGTCTTCGGTGGCGCCCGCGCCAATCGCGGCGCTCTTGTTCCGCTCTTCCACCAGGTTGTTGTTGCCATCCCAGTGCAGCCACAGCCCCCGGCGCGGCCGCTGGTTGAAGAGCGGCGGCAGGTCGGCCGTGCCGACCGTCGTGTCGGCCTTCAGGTCGAACCCAAACATCCGCTTGTACGGATTGAACGTGTCCACTCGACCGGGACCCTGCGGCGGCCGATCATGGAACCAGGCGTTCTGCCCGGCGCGCTCGAGGATGCCGTCGCGCGTGGCCTTGATCACGAAGAACCGGTAGAACAGCGCGCTGAACCAGCCGAAGTCGGGATCCTGCTTCCGGATGGCCTCGATGAGCGTGCTCGCCTCGAAGCGCGGATCCTGGGCGCACGCCGTGAGGAAGTTCGCGTAGCCCTGCAGGTCCATCTGGTGCGCCGGCATGCCGAGCACCACCTGCCGTGGCGCCGACGGCGACTCGCGCACGGTGCCGGCGTGGCACGTCGCGCAGTTGAGGCCCACGCGCGCGACGCGGTCCTCCACGTAGGTAGTCCCGATCGGCCGGCCCATGGGCGCGTTCGCCTCCTGGATGAAGCCGAGGCGCTCGTACCCCTGACCGGGCCGGTTCGGCAGCTTGTCGGCGAAGAGCACGGGCAGCACCCGCCAGATGGCGTAGGGCACGCCGACCGTACCCTCGGTGCCGATCGATCCGTACTTGAAATGTGTCGCGATATCGTCCTGCGCCACGCCTCGGGCACCGCCGATGGCGATCGCACAGCCCAGCACGAGCGCACCGGCCACCGGAATCCGCCGATTCCGCCGACAACGCCAGTCCCTCGCGCGAGGACGCCGCCTACGCGCCGAGCGCTGAAGGCTCCCGCCGTCCGGAGGACTCTGCGCAATCTGCGCAATCCGCGGATCGTGCATCGGCGTCATCGCATCACCCCGTGAACGGCGGCGGATCGAATACCGACATGATCTGCCGCACCATCTCGTCCCGGCTCTCGAAGCGCGTCGCGTCGTAGCAGCCGAGGGGGTTCTCGACGACGTTGACGAGGCACTTGTTGCAGTAGGTGCAGGGTTTCGGCGGCCGGTCCAGGCCGGCCTGGAACATCTGCACGAGGTCGGGGTTGGCCACCAGCGGCCGGGCGGCGCTCACCGCGTCGCAGTCGCCCCGGGCGATGGCTTCGCGGATCACCGACGCGGTCTGGAACCCTCCGGTGCAAATCACAGGGACGGGCACCGCCTGTTTGATCGCGCGCGCCAGTGGCAGGTTCGCCCCCTCGATGTGGTCCCGATCGCCTGCCGCGTCGTTCCAGGCGCGCCGCGCAATCTGGCCGCTGCTGCCCCGGAAGAGCAGGTAGTTGAGGAAGGTGCGCTCGCCGCTCGAAATCATCGTGTCGTACGCACCGGCCAGGTCGTCGATCGGCAGGTCCTTTCCTTTCGGGTTCATCGGGTGCGGGAAAAAGCTGCCGATCGACACGTGGATGGCATCCACGCCGGCCGCGACGAGCCACTGGCACACCTGCACCGACTCGGCCAGGCTGTTGCCCGTCGGCCCGCGCTTGAAGAGCGCCAGCACATCGTCGTGATCCTCGGCGCTGATCTTCATCTGCAGGTGGAAGTCGTGGCCGACCCTCGAGCGGATGGCCTTGACGATGTCGAGGACGAAGCGCGCGCGGTTCTCGAGGCTGCCGCCGTACTCGTCGGTCCGATCGTTGATGGCCGAGCTCAGGAACTGCGTGATGAGGTAGCCGTTCGCACCGTGCAGTTCCACGCCGTCGAGGCCGGCCTCGCGTGCCCTCCGTGCACCCTCCGCGAAGGCGGCCACGACCTCGCGGATCTGCGCGAGCGTCATCGGCTCGCAGCGGAAGCCGTTCACCGGGTCGGCCTCGCCCGTGGCGCTCAGGCCGATCGGATACTCGATGCCGTTCACGTCCCGCTGCCGACCGCTGTGGCTGAGCTGCAGGATGAACCGGCAGTCGTAGGCGTGCACGGCCTCGCCGACCTTGCGCCAGAACGGGATGCGCGAGTCGTGATCGATCATCGCGTAGTTCGGGACGATGCGGCCGCGCAGCTGCACCGGCACGAACGACGACACGATGGCGCCCACACCGCCCTTCGCAAAGCGCGTCTCCCAGTTGATGCGGGCCTGGTTGCCCGAGCCATCGTAGTTGTCGAACCGGCCCGAGATGTTCGACCGGAACACCCGGTTCCTGACGGTCAGGTTCCGGAACGCCAGGGGGGAGAACAGCACGTCCTGTGGCATGGGTCGCCTCCGACCTCTCAGAAGGTCTTGAGATACTCGATGAGGGCCCACTTGTCGGCGTCGGGCATGTCCGCACCGAAGAGGTGGCCCTCGTCCAGCACGAAGTCCGGAGCCTTGTTGTTGCGGAGCATCCGCTTGAACACGCCCTCGTCTGAAATCAGATTGAGCAGCCCGCTGCGGCGGACGATGTCGGGCAGCCGGGACGGATCGACGCGGGCAACGTAGTCCACTGGCGTACCGGCGGGAATGCGGACGCGGCGCGTCGTGCCGCTGATGGTGACCCAGCTCTCCACGGTGGTGACGGGGATGGACTGTGCGCCCAGTCGGCGCGCAGGCCACAGCATCTTCTGCATCCCGTCCACGAACGCGGTCATGCGGCCCGAGACCGACGGGTCCTTCACGAAAACGCCCACGGAGTTGTTGTGCAGGTAGGGCGCCGTAGCCCAGATGCTCGTCAGGGACGCGGTCCGATAGTAGCCGACGCCGCCCGCGGGCAGGTCGAAGGTGATGGGCTTGGTGGGGTTCTGCGGATTGTGCAGGTTGGTCAGCCGGCCCGCGCTCGGCAGGCTCTTGTAGGTCTCCGACGAGAACTGCTCCCAGACGTTGCCGCGCGTGGCATTGGTGCCCAGCGCGCGGGCCGCGTTGGTGCCGATCTCGGTCACGGCGCGTCGCTTGTCGTCGGAGAGGAAGTTGGCCGTCAGGAAGCCGGGCTGCTCGACCGCGGTCCGGAACCACGCCGCGGCATCGGCCGTTCCAGGGGGCGGCTGTTTGCTGGAGTGGCAGCCCGCGCAGCGGTCCGCGAAGGCGCGGCGCCCCTGCGCGAGGGTCTCGGCCGAGGCGGTCAGGTACTGCGATCCCCCGGGCGCATCCTTCAGCAGGAGCGGCGTCATCGTCTTCAGGAAGGCCTCGGCGTTCCCCATCCGCGCCTCGGTGTCCCGCCAGGCCTGGCACGTCGCGCGTGCCTGATCCAGATCGAAGGGCTGCTGGCCGCGCGCGACGCCGAGCACCGGATCGTGCAGCGTGAGCCAGTAGTCGCTGCACATGCCGATGTTGACGTAGACGCGCAGCGACGCGCCGGCGACACCAATCGAGTCGGCGCCGTCCTTCAGGATGTGAGGCACCGGCCGCATCGTGCCGTCGCGCATCCGCTCGAGCTCGGTAGGTCGCGCCTCGAGGTTGAAGATGGTGTTGATCGCGTTCGGGTTGTTGATGTGATCGGTGGCGAACCGCGAGGTGTCCGACGTGCCGGCTGGCTGCCGGGCCGCCACGTGCCAGCGGAAGTCGTCGGGCGTCATGTTCAGGCTGAAGAGCTTGCCCTCCTCCCAGTACTGGTTGCCGATGGTCCCGGCCAGGTTCTCCCACGTCGGGCGCTCGGGGTCGCGGGGCGGGTCCAGCGGGTTGAAGCCGATGTGACAGAACCCGCACGTCATGCCGATCAGATAGGGCGGTTCGGTGTCTCCCGGATGCCGCAGGTAGGCCGCCGCGTCCCATCGCGCCGGGTCGAACTCCGGGTTGGAGAACTTGCGCAGCCCGACGATGCCGCTGGGCTCGCCGGGCACCCCCGGCACCGCCGGCTGATCGCAGCGGTCCAGCCAGAGCCCGTACTCGTCGGGTGCCGTGGCAGCCTCACAGCCGGGTTGGGTAATGACGCCGAGGTCGCGGAATCGCCGGCCGTGGCGCCGGCTGTCCACGTAGTTCAAGAGGTTGACGTTCCCGTCGGTGAGACGAGCCATCTCGACCCAGAACCTCTGGTTGCCGCCGGTCCAGAAGTACCAGGTGTCGCGGCCCTCGCGCTGCTCGGGCGTCAGGTGACGGCTGAGGTAGCCGTAGTCGTCCGCATAGCTCGACGGTGGCTGCACCTGGGCCGCGCCGGGCGCCTCCCAGGCCGCCAGGCCAAGCGCGACGGTCAGGCCGGTGCCGGCAAGGCTACCAACGGCAGCCGTCGCAGCGCTCAGTGGGCGGAATCTCGTCACGGCTCGCTCCTCGTGTCTGACGGGGGGATGGAGCGCGCGCTGGGGAGGACCCATCAGAACACAAGAGCCCGACCCGCGCACGTCGTATTCTCGGAGGCTGGTGACGGGGACGGGCTGAATCGTTTCACGCCACGGACGATTCTCCGGTCCCTCACCCGCGCCGGCGCAGCGCCTTCGGCGTCACGACCAGCTGAACCAGTCCAAGAGTCCAGTCCACCAGGAGCGCGAGCAGCGCCGCCGGCACGGCACCCGAGAGAATCAGCCGGGTATCGGACAGGGCCAGACCAGCCACGATGGGGTCGCCCAGCCCGCCTGCCCCGATGAGAGCCGCCAGCGTGGCCGTGCCAACGTTCAGGACGGCCGCTGTCCGCACGCCGGCCATGATGACCGGCGCGGCCAGCGGCACGCGCACGTGCCAGAGCACCTGGCGGGTCGTCATCCCCAGCGCGTGGGCGGCTGCAGCGGCGCCTGCGTCCACCTCCTGCACTCCCGTGCAGGTATTCCGGACGATCGGGTAGAGCGAGTACAGAAAGAGCGCCACCACGGCCGGTACAACCCCGATGCCCAGAAGCGGCAGCAGAAACGCCAGCAGCGCGAGGCCCGGGATGGTCTGGAGCACGCCGACGCCGCGGATGATCGTCTCGGCCGAACGCGTGTGCGAGATCGCCAGGCCGAGCGGGATCGCCACAACGACCGCGAGCAGCAACGAGGCCCCCGCCAGCACGAGGTGCCGGGTCGTCATCCGAGCCAGATCGGCGCGGCGGGACCATAGATAGGCCGGCCACGTCGGGCCGGTGGCGCGTGTCGCCGGCGGCGACGCGAGGCTTCCGTCCGAAGAGGTGAGCCCCAGTTCCACCAGCGCATCGCGAGCCACCGCGGCGACGGCCGCGCCCTCGACTTCGACGCGCTGGTTGAGTCGGCGCATCCGCACGACGTCAAGACGACCGCCGAGTTCGGCCAGTGCGGCCACGGCTGCCGGCCGCTCGCGGGCGAGGGCGCCGCGGAGCAGGGGCGCTGCGTCGTAGGGTGGAAAGAACTGCTTGTCGTCCTCGAGCACGGTCACCGGATAGCGCCCGAGCAGGCCGTCGGTGGAATAGGCGTCGATGATGTCCACCGAGCCGGCCATCAGCGCCTGATACTTCACCGCGGGCGCCAGCGCATTGACCGACCGCGGCTCGATGCCGTACGCCATCCGCAAACCGGGCAGACCGTCGGGCAGGCCGATGAAATCGGCCGTGAACCCGGCGCGCATGTCCCGGCTGACGCGGGCGAAGTCGCTGAGCGTGCGCAGCCCGAGTCGCTCCGCCATCTCGGTGCGCACCGACATGGCGTAGGTGTTCTCGAAGCCGAGCGGCGGCAGCCATCGGACGTCGAAGCGCCTCGCGAACTCGCGCGACACGATGTCGAAGACCGCGGCGGGGTTGCCGCGCGGCGGCTCCTTCAAGATCACCAGGAGCCCCGAGCCGGTGTACTCCGGATACACGTCGATGTCACCCCGCCGCAGCGCCGGAAAGACAATCTCGGTCCCGCCGAGGCCGAAGCGACGCTCGACGGCCATCCCGCGCGCCTCGAGCAGCTGGGCGAAGAGCTCGGCCAGCAAGTACCCCTCTCCGAACGGCTTGGACCCCACCACGACGGGCCGTTGAAACGATGCATCCCCGGGCGGGCGCTCCTGCGCCGAGATGCCGGCGAACCCGCTGGCCACCAGAGCGGCCGCCAGCACCAGCCGAACGCCGCCGCCCCCGCTCATCTCGCCCACTCCGTCCGGGCGTGGGCCCGCTCGAGCAGGGCGGCCACATAGGGCGTGGCCGGCTCGCGCAGGAGCGATGCGGGCGGCCCGACCTGTTCAATCGCACCCGCGCGCATCACGGCCACCCGGTCGGCCAGCAGGAAGGCCTCGCGCAGATCGTGCGTCACCAGCAGGGCGGCAATGCCGGTGGCGACGCGCAGGTCGCCGAACATCTGCTGCAGGTCGCCGCGCGTGATGGCATCGAGCGCGCCGAACGGCTCATCGAGCAGCACGATGTGCGGTTCGGCGGCCAGCGCGCGAGCGAACGCCACGCGCTGGCGCTGGCCTCCCGATAGCTCGTGAGGCCACCGGTTGCCGTACGCGCCGACCGACAACCCGACCGCGTCGAGCGCCCGGGCTGCCGCGGCCGGCGCATCGGCCCGGCCGACGAGCCACGGTACGAGGGCGGCATTGCGCGCCACCGACCAGTGCGGCAGCAGCCCCCCGTCTTGTGGCACGTAGCCGAGGCGACGCCGCAGTTCCACCGGGTCGAGGTCGCGCACGTCGACCCCGTCCACGGCCACGATACCCTCGTCTGGCTCCGTGAGCCGGTTGAACGATCTGAGGAGGGTGCTCTTGCCCGACCCGCTCTCGCCAACCAGCGCCACGCACTCACCGGCCGCGACGTCCACCGACACTCCGGAGAGGGCGACGAGCGTTCCAAACCGCCTGACCACGCCGGAGGCCGCCAGTGCCGGCGCCATGTCGCTACAACTCGGCGAAGAGGTGAACGGCCACGACCGGCGCCACACGCCGGCGATTCTCGAACTCGACCCCGCCGGTGCGCCACTGCGCGCGCACGTCCCCCCGCAACCCGATTGAGCGTCGCGCGCCATCGCCGCCCCGCAGCCAGTACCGCACGCCGCCTCCCGCGAAGTAGATGCGTCCTGTTTCCACCAGCGTGCGCTCCCGATAGAGCTGCCGCAAATAGCCTCCCCCTCCGGTGACAAACGGGCGCAGACGACCCGCGATGACGGGTCGTGGCGGCTGCCACTGCAGACTCACGTCGACGACATACTGCGCCAGACGCTCGGCGTCGAGTGTGACGGCCGCGCTTTCCTCGTCCGCGGCAATCCGCGTCGTCAGGCTCGGGCGCGAGTAGCCGAACCCCGCTTCCACCGAGACGCTGCGCGTCAGGGCATATCCGACGCGCGTCTCGCCACCCGTTACGGCCTCGACCGACGTGCTGGCCCTGAACAGCGTGAAGGGCGGAGCGCTCGGGCCCACGGCATTGCCGCGAAGCACCGCCGTGGCGTCGCCGATGTCGTAGCCGCCCACCAGCAGCACGCCGCCGCTCACCGAGACGTGATGCGCGCGCAGGCCGGGCGCCTCGTCTACCTCCTGCGCCGCCGACGGGACGACGGCAACCAGCAGAGCCAGCACCGCGCTCACGGCACGCCAGGCTGGCGTGTGCGCGGCCCTCACTTCGGGTCCACCGGGATTTCGATGGCGCCGGAGGATCCGCCTCGCGGCGCCACGACCAGTCGAGGCGCATACGCGACGCCGAAGTCCACGTCCACCTCGCCCGACAGGAAGCTCTCGACGTCGGCATCGTCGAGCGGCTCCACGCGCACGACATGCGGCCCCGCCTGGAGCCCGGCCAGCACGAACTCTCCATCGGCGCTCAGTGTGAAGCCGCCGATGATGGTTCCAGTGACGGGGTTGAACGCCACCACGTGGGCGCCAAAGACGCCGCGTCCGTTCTTGACAACCCGGCCGCGAATGCTGCCGGTGCTGGCGCGGGCCGGATCCACGCCGTAGAGGTCCGTCACGGCCGCGATGTCGTCGGCCTGGAGCACCCGATCGGAGGTGGCGCCTGGCGTGAGGGCGATGGGAAACATCACGGCGCCCGAGCCCAGCACGCGCCGGCCGCCGCTGGCCGTCCGCTCGGTTTCGCCAATAGCCGAGTGCCCCAGTCCAATCAGATGTCCGAGTTCGTGGAGCACAATCGATTCCACATCCACGAGACCGGCCGCGCCCTGCGGGGAAACCGACCACTGGAAACGGGTGTTGAGGAAGACGTCGGCCTCGACAAGCGCGCCGGTGGCGGAGTCGAGTAGCAGGCTGGTGGCGCCGAGCACGCGATCGAGATCCGGTCGGTCCAGGAAGCCCAGCGTGTTGCGTCCGTCCAGTCCCCCGGGCGGGGCCGCCGTCATGCCCTGGTCCTCGAAGGCGAGCGAGATGCCGGGCACCGCCTGCCAGGTGGCGGCCGCCCGGGCGATGGCGCTGCGGAAGTCTCCGGCGGACACGCCGGGAATGTCGCGATCGTTGACGAAGTAGCGGATGGGCCCGGCCGGCCACCGCACGTCGATGGTGCGATCGGCCATGCGAAAGCCGAACTTGAGGTAGGCGAAGGCCGGCCCGGGATGGCCCAGGCCCACCAGCGCCACCAGCAGCAGGATGACGCTGCGCTTCATCGATTCCCCCGAGCGACGGCTACGGCCGCACCGAAGGCCTCCACGGACAACGGCCGGCGCTCGAGGTCTCCGCGCACCAGTCGCGTCGGACCGGCATCGATGAGCGGGGGCACCACCACGAGGCGGAGAGTCCGGAGGTCACGGGCCACGCGATAGACACCCTGTGTCGTGCCGGTCACCACGGGCATCGACGGTCCGCTCGCCGTGAGGAACAGGACGACCACGTCCCCCTCGGCAAAAGACGGCGCGCCCGGAATGATGTTGACGAAGCCGCCGGCCTGACCGCCCGGCACACGCACGGTGACGCGCGCGCCCAGATCTCCCTTGAAGTACTCGACGGCATCGACGGTGACCAGGCTCTCGATGCCCCTCCGGTCGGCAGTCCACTGGCCACGGACCTCCGACACGCGGCCCCGCACGACGGCGGTGGAGGCGGCGACGAGCTCGGAGAACGACAGGGGCGTGACGGTGATCGCCGAGAGCGGCACGCTCAGGGCCGTGAGGCAGGCGACGACGAAGATGCGCATGCCTGAGTGTAACGGCAGTCGAGCCGCCCCCTGCCTCAGCCCCGGCCCGAGACGAGATCGACAATGGCGTCGGCCGCCCGCGCGCTGCCCCCGGAGCCCCCAAGCGCTCGGGTCACCCCTTCGAGCGCCTCGATCATCTCGCGCCGGCGCGTCTCGTTGCCGAGCAGGTCGATCGCTTCGTCAGCCACGGCCTCCGGCGTGCAGGCCTCTTGAATCAGCTCCCGCACGATGCGGCGTCCTGCGATGAGGTTCACCATGGCGTACATGTCCACGCGCGCCAGCGGCTTGCCGAGCGTGTAGGTGAGCGGTGAGAGCTTGTAGAGCACGACCATCGGCTTGCCGTGAATGGCCGCTTGTACTGTTGCCGTACCCGACGCAGTGAGCACCAGGTCACTCACGCTCAGCACGTCATCGGTGCGCCCCTCAACGATGCGGATCGGGCCGCCGGGGCTGAAGCCCCGGCGCTCCGACTGGCCGGATGTCCGGAGCGCCGGAACTTCAGTTCCGGCGGCCAGCTCGTTCCGGAACGGCGCGAAGAGCTCGTCGCCCAGGTGCGGGGCCCGCGCCACGAGGAACTGGACGCCCGGCACGGCCGCGGCGATGCGTGCGGCGGCGGCGCGCAGCACCGGC
>Ga0073904_10000393_pt1 | contig 30970 bp, 27 predicted proteins | sample KloWWTrecipitate_FD_66668 | JGI IMG/M metagenome (GOLD analysis project Ga0073904, IMG submission 66668) | Active sludge microbial communities from Klosterneuburg, Austria, studying microevolution and ecology of nitrifiers - Klosterneuburg... | ecosystem: Engineered > WWTP > Aerobic digester >... | reverse complement strand
ATGCGCCAGAGCCGGATGTCACCCCAGCAAGCTCAGTGCAGCGCTGCGGTTTCCGCACGCATGGCGGCGGCGATCTCGCGCTCGCGCCGACGCGTCTGGCGCGCCACCCACACGCTGTAGCCAACGATGACCGTGGTCACCGTGACGATCAGCAGGGTAGCCGCCGCGTAGATGGTGGGGTTGATGCCGCGGCGGGCATAACCGAAGATGACCTGCGGCAAGGTATTGACGCCAGGGCCGGACAGGAATTCGGAGATCACCACATCGTCGAACGACAACGTGAACGACAACAGGAACGCCGCCAGGATCGCCTGGGCAATGCTGGGCAAGGTAATCAGCACGAACACCTGCCAGGGCCGCGCCCCCAGGTCCATGGCGGCCTCTTCGATCGAGCGGTCCATTTCCATCAGGCGCGACTGGACCACCACCATCGCATATGCCATCCCGAGCAAGGTGTGGCCCATGATGATGGTCAGCATGCCGCGCGGTGGCCAGCCCAGGAAGTTTTGCGCGCCCACCATCAGCAGCAGCAGCGACAGGCCGATCACCACCTCGGGCATGACCAGCGGTGCATTCACCATGCCTGAGAAGATGGTGCGACCCGGGAAGCGACGGTAGCGCACCAGCACGAACGCGGCGAAAGTGCCCAGCACTGCCGACAACACGCCCGTGACGATTGCGATCTTCACCGATAGCCAGAAGCCATCGACGATGCGCGAATCGTTCGTCAGCGCCTGGTACCAACGCAGCGAAAAACCGGTGAAGCGGGCGTCCTGTCGCGTGTCGTTGAACGAGAACAGGATCATGAAAAGCAGCGGCGTGTACAGGAACAGGAAGACCACTCCCATCCAGAGCTTGCCGACATGCCGGTTCAGTGCAGCGATCATGGGCGGGCCTACTTTCGGTCGTCGGCAGACTCGCCGGTGTAGTGGTAGTAGATCGCCAGTGGGACCACGATGAAGGCGATCATCACCACCGCAAGGGCCGTCGCGCGCGGCCAGTTGTTGCTGGTGAACATCTCGTCCCAGACCACACGGCCGATCATCAGGTTTTCCGGGCCGCCAAGCAGCGACGGAATCACGAACTCACCCACTGACGGAATGAACACCAGCATGAAGCCGGCCACGATGCCCGACTTGGACAAGGGCACGGTCACCAGCCAGAACGCCTTGAATGGCGACGCTCCCAGGTCGTAAGCTGCCTCGAGCAGCCGGAAATCCATCTTCACCAGATTGGCGTAGAGCGGCAGGATCATGAACGGCAAATAGACATAGGTCATGCCCACCAGCATCGAGACGTTGGTGTACAGCATGAAGATGGGTTCGCTGGTGATGCCCAGCCACATCAGCGTCTGGTTCACGATGCCCTGGTCGGCCAGTATGCCTTTCCATGCATACACACGCAGCAGGAACGAGGTCCAGAATGGCAGCATCACCATCATCAGCAGCGCTGGCCGCACGGTCGGCCTGGCACGTGCGATGAAGTACGAAAACGGGTAACCGATGAACAGGCACAACAGGGCCGTACACAGTGCATACCAGATCGAGCGCAGATAGGCCTCGATGTAGATGGTTTCGAACAAGGCGCCACCGTCGTCACGCCGGAAGATCGACCAGTAGTTCTCGTACTTGAGCTTGAGCACACCGGTTTCGGTATCCCAGATCGGCTTGAAAGGGTGGATGTCGTTGCCCATGTCCACGAAGCTGATGTACAGCAGGATCAGGAACGGCAGGAAGAAAAACAGCACCAGCCATACATATGGCACGCTGATGACGAAGCGCCGACCGGGCACGGGGATTTTCAGGGAAGCCATGGCGCGCTCGCCTCAGTCGCGCAACACCACGGCGGCGTCATCGTTCCACCAGAAGTACACGTCGTCCTCCCAGGTGATGTCGCCCACGCCATGACGCGAGGTATTGGCCTCGGTGATACGCACGCGCGATCCGTCGCTCGCCAGCACGATATAGGTGTTGTAGGAACCGAAATAGGCAATCTCCTTGACCTTGCCGGTGAACAGGTTCTTGTCCAGCGCGGGCTTTTGCTTGCTGATGTCGATCTTCTCCGGACGCACCGCAATTGCCACCGGCATGTTGATCTTGCCGCTGACGCCGTGTCCCACATGGATCTCGCCGATGGCCGTCATCACCGCACAGCGATCGGCTTCGTCGATGCTGATCCGGCCCTCGAACAGGTTGACATTGCCGATGAAGTCGGCCACAAAACGGTTGGACGGATGTTCGTAGACCTCCTGCGGCGAACCGACCTGCAACACCCTGCCCTTGCTCATGACCGCGATGCGGCTGGCCATGGTCATGGCTTCTTCCTGGTCATGCGTCACCATGACACAGGTCACCTCGACCTGCTCGATGATGTTGACCAGCTCGAATTGCGTCTGTTCTCGCAGCTTCTTGTCGAGCGCTCCCAGCGGCTCATCGAGCAGCAGCAGCTTGGGCCGCTTGGCCAGACTGCGCGCCAGCGCGACGCGTTGCTGCTGGCCACCCGAGAGCTGGTGGGGCTTGCGCTTGGCAAATGGCCCGAGCTGCACCAGATCGAGCATCTCGCCGACGCGCTGCCTGATTTCGGCCCGCGGCAGGCCTTCACGCTTGAGGCCAAAGGCGATGTTCTCCCAGATATCCAGGTGCGGGAACAAGGCATACGACTGGAACATCATGTTCATCGGCCGGTCATAGGGTGGAAATTGCCCCACGTCCTGCCCGCCCAGCAGCACCCGCCCCGAGGTCGGCTTCTCGAACCCGGCCAGCATGCGCAACAAGGTCGACTTGCCACAGCCTGAGCTGCCGAGCAGGGCGAAGATCTCGCCACGCCCGATGGACAGCGACACATCGTCCACGGCGATCGCTTCGTCAAAGCGCTTCACCAGGTTTTCGGTGACGAGGAATCCACCCGCCTTGTTCGGTTCTGCCATCTGATCATGCCTCCGCTGATGCGCCGCACAAAAAATTCGGGCTGTTCATACCAGGTACAAACAGCCCGTTACCCGAAGCAGCAGAGTGCTACTTGCCCTTCTTGAAGCCGTTGTAGGCGTTAGCCATGGCTTCACGCGCCTCGTTGGTGAAGCTGCTTGGCGGAATCATCTTCTCGAAGTATGCGGACTCCACGAATATCGTCTTGTTGCTCGCGATCTCCGGCTTGATCTTGTCCATCGCCGCGGCGTTTCCGGTCGGGTAGGTCATCTCGTTGGCCATCCTGGCGGCATTCTCGGGCCGCAGATAGAAATCGATGAACGCAGCCGCATTCTTCGGGTGCTTGGCGTCCTTGGTGATGGCCATGGTGTCGAAGAAGATTAACGCACCGGTACTGGGCAACATGGCCTCGATCACATCCTTGGACTTGTTTTCCTTCGCCCGCCCGGCCGCAATATTGATGTCGCCCGACCAGCCGATGGCCACGCACGCCTTGCCGCTGGAGACGTCATCGATCATCGTGGAGCTGAACAGTCGCACGTCCTTGCGCACCTTGGCCAGCATCTCGGCGGCCAGCTTGTAGTCGGCCGGGTCGTTCGAATACGCATCCTTTCCGATGTAGTGCAGCGCCACCGGGATGATCTCGGTCGGAGAATCGAGGTAGGCAATGCCGCAGGACTTGAGCTTGCTGGTGTACTTGGGATCGAATACCAGGTCCCAGGCGTTCTCGGGCATCGGCATCTTGCCCAGTGCCTTTTCCACCTTGGTCTTGTTGATGCCGACGGTCGTGAAGCCCCAGCCCCACGGAACCAGGTACTTGTTGTCCGGGTCGGCTTTGGTCAGCGTCTTCATGATGGCCGGGTCAAGATTTGCCAGATTCGGAATCTTGGATTTGTCCAGCGGCTGCAGCAGGCCGCCTTCGATCTGCGGCTTGGCGAACACGGTGCCGGGAACCACGATGTCGTAACCCGAGTTGCCCGCCACCAGCTTGGCATGCAGCGCCTCGTTGGTTTCGAATGTGTCGTAGTTGACCTTGATTCCGCTTTCCTTCTCGAACGCGGCAACCATGCCCTCCGGAATGTAGTCAGGCCAGTTGTAGATGTTGAGAACCTTCTCCTCCGCTGGCTCGGGCGGCGGCGCAGGCGCAGCGGCCGGTGCGGAGGCAACCGGTGCCGGAGCGGGCGGCGGTGGTTCTTCCTTCTTGCCGCAGGCAGCCAGCATGATGGCTGAAAGCGCGAAGGCGCCGATGATCTTGTTGGTGAGTTTCATGACCCTTGTTTCTCCGTTCAGTTTGGTGCAGATACGAATTGCGCAGCGATATCGATGCAAAAACCACGCCAAAAAATATTATAGAGATGCGTCTGGCTCAGCCCAGCCCCCGAACCTTCAGATCGCGCAGTGTCAGATCCAGCGCCGTGCGGATCAAACCCACCATGTCGTCGATATCGGAAAACGCCATGACCAGCGGCGGCGCAATGATCATTCTGTCTCCGACAGCGCGCATGATGACACCGTTGTCGAAGCAATGGGTGCGGCAGATCATGCCGACACCCGCGCTCTCGTCAAACAAGGCATGGGTCTTCTTGTCCTTGACCAGCACCAGGCCGGCCACAAAACCGCAGGATTCTGCAGCTGCCACCAGCGGGTGGTCGTTGAGGCCGGCAAAGCTGCGCGCGAAATAGGCACCCAGGTCGCCACGCACCTTTTGCGGCAGTTGCTCGCGTTCCATCAGTGCGATGTTGGCCAACGCCACGGCGCAGGCCACCGGATGACCGCTGTAGGTATAACCATGGGTGAATTCGCCGCCCTTGTCGATAAGCACCTGGGCCACCCGATTGCCGACCATGACGCCACCCAGCGGGATATAACCACTCGTCACTGCCTTGGCAAAGGTCACCAGGTCTGGCCTGTAGCCGAATTTTTCATAGGCGAACCAGTGACCGAGACGACCGAAGGCGCAGATCACCTCGTCGCTGATCAGCAGGATGCCGTATTTGTCGACGATGCGCTGGATCTCGGGCCAGTAGGTATCGGGCGGGATGATCACCCCACCAGCACCTTGCACCGGTTCGGCTATGAAAGCGGCCACCTTGTCAGGACCGACCGCCAGAATCTTCTCCTCCAGCCAGCCGGCGGCGCGCAGTCCGAATTCGTCACGCGACTCGCCTTGCTTGCCCAGCTCGAAATAATAAGGCTGCTCGATATGGTCGATGTTCGGAATCGGCAGGTCACCCTGGGCATGCATGCCACGCATGCCGCCCAGCGATGCCCCCGCCATGGTGCTGCCGTGGTAGCCATTCTTGCGGCCAAGAATCAGCTTGCGTTGTGGCTGGCCCAGCAAGTCCCAGTAGCGGCGCACCATGCGCACGTTGGAGTCGTTGCTTTCGCTGCCGCTGGAAGAATAAAACACATGCGCAAAGCTGCGATCACCGACCGGGGGCGCCAGCGTTGCCAGCTTGGCTGCCAGTTCAACCGCCGGCACATTGGTGGTCTGGAAAAAGCTGTTGTAGAACGGCAGCGTCATCATCTGCAGGTGCGCAGCGTCGGCCAGTTCGCGGCGCCCGTAACCGGCATTGACGCACCACAAACCGCTCATGGCGTCGAGCAGGCGCTTGCCTTCGGAATCCCAGACATGGATGCCCTGCCCCCGCACAATGACGCGCGAACCGCGGCTGGCCAGATCCTTGAAGTCGGTGAACGGGTGCAGAAAGTGCGCCCGGTCCAGCTGTTGTATGTGCCTGGTATCGATGACGGAACTCATGTCAGGACTCCCGGTGCTTGTGTTGGTGTGGCAACCCGCTCAGACATGCAACAGCAGGTGGTCGCGCTCCCATGGCGATATCACCGTCATGAACTCGTCGAACTCGAGTTCCTTGATCTCGGTGTACACGGTGATGAACTCCTTGCCCAGCACATCGTGCAGGTCGGTCTCGCGACGCAGCCAGTCCAGCGCCTCGCCCAGGCTGCGCGGAAGCGAGTACGGCGCCAGATACGCATCGCCCTTCATCTCGGCCTTGGGCTTGATCTTGTTCTTCATGCCCAGATACCCACAGGCCAGCGTCATTGCCATGGCCACGTACGGATTGGCATCGGCCCCGATCACCCGATTCTCGACCCGACGCGACTGCGGCGAGGCGATCGGCGAGCGGATGCCCACGGTGCGGTTGTCGGTGCCCCACTCGATGTTGATGGGGGCCGCGGTATTGCGCGACAGCCGCCGATAGCTGTTGACGTAAGGGGCCACCAGTACCATGGCTGCCGGCACGTAGCGCTGCAAGCCCCCGATGTAGTGCATGAAGGCCTCCGACGGCGATCCATCCTCGTTGCTGAAGATGTTCAGCCCGGTGGCCTTGTCCAGGATGCTCTGGTGCACATGCATCGAGCTGCCGGGTTCGCCGGCGATCGGCTTGGCCATGAAGGTGGCATACATGTCGTGGCGCAGCGCTGCCTCGCGCACCGTGCGCTTGAAGAAGAACACCTCGTCGGCCAGCCCCAGCGGTGCGGCGTGGAAAAAATTGATCTCCATCTGACCGGCGCCCACTTCATGGATCAAGGTATCGACATTGAGCTCCATCTTGTCGCAATAGTCGTAGATCTCTTCGAACAGCGGATCGAATTCATTGACCGCGTCGATGCTGTAGGCCTGGCGCGAGGTCTCGGCCCGGCCGCTGCGCCCGATCGGCGGCTTGAGCGGTGTGTTCGGATCGGTGTTGCGCGCCGTCAGGTAGAACTCCAGCTCTGGCGCCACGATCGGTTGCAGGCCTTCTGCGGCAAACAGATCGCAGACCCGGCGCAACACGCTGCGCGGCGCAAACGGCACCAGTACGCCGTCGTGGTCGAAACAGTCGTGAATGACCTGCGCCGTCGGATCGGTGGCCCATGGCACCAGGCGGCGCGTCGATGGATCCGGCCGCAGCTGCATGTCCTTGTCGGTCGGGTCGATCACGTCGTAATACGGCCCGCTTTCCGGAAACTCGCCGGTCACCCCCATGGCCACCACGGCTTGGGGCAGGCGCATGCCGCGGTCTTCGGTGAACTTGGCGCGAGGCAGGATCTTGCCGCGCGCCACACCGGTCAGGTCAGGCACCAGGCATTCCACCTCGGTGACGCGCCGCTCGTTGAGCCATTGCTCGAGATCATTGAAAGTCATCGGCTTTTCGTCTTGCATCAGGTTCTCCATGGATCAATTGCGCTGCTGGCGCCAGCCGGACCTTGCCGGTTCTGACGTCGCACCCGGCAGGACGCGCCGAATGCCTTGAATATTGCCGCATCAGGTCCGCCATTTGCGCAGCCCGCTCGGGATGCCAATGCCTGGCGACGTATTGCGCTACCAAAGCCGGGATCGACGATTTCTGATGCGGCATCATGCCGTGTTGATTCTGCACCAGCGCGTGCAATGCGCAGCCCATCACGCCTATCGACGCACGAATCTGCTGAAAACGCGGCACGGACCCCGCAAGCGTACACCGGCCCCGATACCGGCCTGTACCAGCGCTATTCAGGCAGCGCCTGCGCTGCCGGCATGCATCGCGGCGGCAGACAGGGTCAGTCGGTGCAGGGCGACCAGGCCGGCTGCATCGAGCCGCGTTCCGATATAACCACCGGCCAGCACAAACGCCACCGGCAGGCCACGGCGGCGGCACCAGTCGAAAACCAGGTTTTCGCGCTGTTGCAGCATCTGCGTGGTCACACCGGAAAGTCCGCCGTCGGCCGACGCTTCGTGCGGATCCATGCCGGCGTTGTACAGACAAAGGTCAAAGGGCAGGTCACCATCGTCAACCGCCTGCAAGCAGGCCCGGACCTGCGCCAGATACGCGCGGCTGTCGTGCACCATGTACAGACGGGTCCGTTCGCTGCTGGCGTAACGGTCAAAACTGTCCACCGACACGTCCTGCTGCCAGATGCGGGGCTCGTCGGCGATCAGCTCGGCCGTGCCGCCGCCGCAATGGGCGTCCAGGTCCAGAATCAGCACGGAGCCTGCACCTGCGTCGAGCGCCGCGTGCGCAGCCATGACCAGGCCATTGAAGGTGCAATACCCCTTTCCGCAGGCGCGCCGCGCATGGTGCAAACCACTGGAAAGCGATCCCGACACGCCGCTGCGCAGCGCATCGAGCGCACTGGCGACGGCGCCGCCATTGGTGGCCAGCACCATCGGCCCCAGCCCGGCGTCCCAGCGCAGCTTTTGCGACTGCGCCAGATCACGCGGTTCGCCAGTGCGGATCGCCTGCACGTACGCGAGCGCGTGCACCTGGGCCACCTGGTCCCAGCGCGAGGACTCGGGCGCCACCAACCGGATCCCGGCAATCGGGTCGGCTGCCAGCGAATCGGCAACCCAGGCCGCCTTGCGCGTGGTGTCGAAGGCAAAAGCCGAGCCGGTATAGGCCTGGTCGTAGTAGACGTTCAGTCCTGGCATCTGTCAGACTTCCTGTTCCTCATGCTGCTGGCGCAGCCTTGTTACCGCTGTTGAGCCGCTGGGCCACGACAAACGCCACCGATGGCAACTACCACAAGTCGCGCAGTTGCTGATACCACATCGCCAGCGCCAGTGTCGGTGTCCTGAACACGCCGCCACCGGGAAATTCATGGTGCCTGAGCCGGGCGAACAGGTCGAAACGTTCGGCCTGCCCGCCAATGGCCTGCGCCGCCATCTGCCCGGCCAGTCCGGTCAAAGCCACGCCATGCCCGCTGAATCCCTGCAGGTAATAGAGGTTGCTGTCCAGCCGACCGAAATCCGGTGCCCGGTTCATGCTGATATCGACGAAACCACCCCAGACAAATTCAAGCGGAACCGACTGCAATTGCGGAAATACGCGGGCCATGCGCTTGCGCATCGAGCCTGCCAGGTCGGGCGGCGTACGCGTGGTGTAGCTGACCCTGCCGCCAAACAACATCCGGCGGTCAGCGCTGAGGCGGAAATAGTCGAGTGCGAAATTGTTGTCGCACACCGCGGCGTTCTGTGGCAGCAGGCTTGCGCACAGATCGGCCGCCAACGGCGGCGTTGCCACCACATAGGTTCCGACCGGCATGATGCGCGCACCGATCTGCGGCGCAATCCGCGGCCCGTATTCGCCCAGCGTGCAGTTGCCCGCCAGCACCGCGTAACGCGCCCGCACACGTCCGCCGGCGGTTACCGCCGTCACCTGTTCACCACGTTGCAGGTCGACAACCGCGGACTGCTCGAACATCTGCACACCCAGGCTGCGTGCCGCCCGGGCCAGGCCCAGACCGTATTTCAGCGGATGCAGATGGCCGGACACCTGTTCATAGGCTACTGCGCAATAACGTGGACTGCGGATGAAGTCCTGCACCGCGGCGCCGCTCACCCAGTTGCTGGCCAGCCCGTAGGTCCGCGCCAGGCCTTCGAGTTCGGCTCGCAATTTGTCGGCCTTGCGCGGCGAGTCGGCCACATACAGGTAACCGCTTTGCCGATCACAGGCGATATCGAAACGGGCAATCCGTGTGTCGATCAACGCGATCGCCTCGATCGACAGATCCCACAGGCGCCGCGCGTCGGCCTTGCCCAGCTGTGCCTCCAGTACCTGCTGGCCGCTGGCATAACCCACGATCGCCTGGCCGCCATTGCGTCCGGATGCGCCGCTGCAGATCCGGTCGGCCTCGAGCAGTGCGACACTCAGGCCCCGGTCGGCCAGTTCAATGGCTGCCGACAAACCCGTGAAGCCGCCACCGACCACCACCACGTCGACACTGACCTGACCCCGCAGCGCCGGCAGCGCAGGTCCGCGCGCGACGCTGGCCTCGTAATAACTGCGCTGGTTGAGCTGGGTATCCGAACCGATCAGCGAAGTCGTCCACCACCCCATCTTCAGGCGCCCTGCTTCGAGCCGGACCGGCCGGCAGTCGGGTTGCGCTTGGCCACCTGGCCACAAAGATAGGTCCAGATGAAGGCCGAGGCGGCCTGGCTGGTCAGTTCTGCATGGTCGTATGCGGGCGCCACCTCGACACAATCCATCGCCACGGTATGCAGGACCGCCAGCTCTTCGAGCAGCGTCAACACCTGCGAACTGCTCAGCCCGCCGGGCTCGGGTGTTCCGGTGCCCGGTGCAAAGGCCGGATCCAGGCAATCGATGTCCAGCGTCAGGTAACAGGGCCGCTTGCCAAGCCGCTGCACGATCTGCGCCACCACGTCCTGCAGGTCGGCGCCGTCCTTGCCGCGCAGATCGCGGGCGGTGTAGATCAGCCCGCCCTGGTCGCGCACGTATTCGCGCGCGGCACGCTCGCCGGCAGAACGCAGGCCGATCTGCACACAGGCACTGGCCTCGACCAGGCCTTCGGCGATCGCCTCGTAGGTCCAGGTGCCATGGCCCGACGGTTCGCCGAAGTGGTCGGTCCAGGTATCGCAATGCGCATCGAAATGCACCAAAGCCAGTGGCCCGTGTTGTGCCCGCGCGGCGCGCAGCAGCGGCAAGGTGACGGAGTGGTCGCCGCCGATGAACACGCAATGGTGGCGCGCCATCAGATCGCCACTCTCCCTCTGGACGATGGCGCGGACCTCGGCCAGCGGCGACGCATTGGGCAGCCGCATGTCGCCAGCATCACCCAGCAAGGCCAGTGGCGACACGTCAAAATGGGGATGGATGCCATCACACAGCATCAGGCTGGCCCGGCGTACCTCGGCCGGTCCGAAGCGCGCGCCCGGCCGGTTGCTCACCGCACCGTCGAACGGAATGCCGACGACCGCGAAATCCTGGTCCTGCAGCGGCGCTGCCGCCAGAAACCGGTTGCTGTTCATGACGTACGCGAACTCACCCATGGGCATGATCGAAAGACTCCCTGTGAAACGCTGACCATAACGCATTCTTCACGCACAATCGGTGCCAATTGCGCGCCATGCAGCCGGACCACCGGGCCGGTGCACCACGCTCCAACCTGCGCCCGCCGCGTCCCGAATCCTTCCTCGATGACACCCTCGCAAACCCGCCTCATCGCGTATGGCAGCCTGGCGCTGAGCATGACGCTGACCGGCAGCTACGTCGCACTCTCCAAGCCGCTGGTGGCTGCCCTGCCGGTATTCCTGCTTGGCTGGATGCGCTTCGGCATTGCGGCCGTGGCGATGCTGCCCTGGTTGCGCAAGCCGGCCCACGAAGCGGCGATGACACCCCAAGTCCGCACCCTGCTGTTCCTGGAGTCGTTCGTCGGCAACTTCCTGTTCTCGATCTGCATGTTGTACGGCGTGAGCATGACCACGGCGGTATCCGCCGGCGTCATTCTGGCCGGCATACCGGCGATGATTGCGTTGATGAGCTGGCTGTTTCTCGGCGAGAAGATCAGTACCCGGATGAAACTGGCAGCGAGCTGCGCCATGCTGGGTCTGGCGGTGCTGGCGCTTGCCCGTGCCGATGTGTTCGCCGGTCAGCCCCATGCGACGCAAGTGCCCGATACCGCCTGGCTCGGCAATCTGCTGGTGTTTGGCGCCGTGGTCTGTGAAGGGGCCTACGCGGTCATCGGCAAGAAGCTCACCGGTGCCATGGGGCCCAAGCGCATTGCCTCGCTGATCAATCTGTGGGGCTTTGCGCTGATGACCCCGTTCGGGCTGTACCTGGCGCTGGACTTCGACTTTGCCGGCGTCGATGCCGGCATCTGGGTGCTGCTGGTTTTCTATGCGCTGGCCGCGAGCATGGGAACCGTGTGGTTGTGGATGACGGGTGCCAGATACCTGCCGGCCTCGCAAGGCGGGATCTTCACGGTGATGCTGCCGATATCTGCGGCCCTGGTCGGCGTGCTGGCCCTGGGCGAGACCATGACAGGCCTGCAGTTGCTGGCATTTGCGATTGCATTGTTCGGGGTGTTCCTGACCTGGAACCACCGCTGACAGGCAGTGCTCGAAAAACCGGCTACCAGCGGTCGATCCGGTACGGCGCGAGGTCGATCGAAGGCGCACCGCCCTGCATCAGCGTGGCCATGATGCGGGCGGTGACACCACACAGGGTCAGCCCCAGATGCTGGTGACCGAACGCGAAGAACATGCCGGCGTGGCGGGGCGCCGCACCGAGTACCGGCAGATGGTCGGGCAGCGATGGCCGAAAGCCCATCCATTCGCTGGCCATCGTCGTGTCAATACCGGGCAGCAAGGCCTGCATGCTGCGGCGCAGCAACTGGTAGCGACGGGGGTCGGGCGGCAACTGCAGACCGCCAAACTCCACGGTCCCGGTCATGCGCAGACCCACCGACATTGGCGTCATGATCACATTGCGTTCGGTCGATGCGATCGGCCTGCGCAACTGCATCTGTGCCCTCTTCGTACCTGCTGCCGCGGACCAGGGCACGGTGATGTGGTAACCGCGCTCGGTATCGAGGGGCACCCGGTAACCCAGGCTGGCGGCCAGCGGCGCCGACCAGGCTCCTGCGCACAGCAATACCTGGCGCGCACGCAGCAGTTCGCCACCCTGCAAGTGCACCGCCAGCGGCCCATCCGACGACGGCTCAATGCGCAGCACCCGCGCCTGCCGCAGCTGGCCGCCAGCCCGCAGCAATGCATCGACCAGGCCGGTGCACACCGCATGCGGGTCTGCCACATGGCCGGTACCCGGATAACAGATGCCACCGCGCACTTCGGCATTCAGGCCCGGAGCCTCGGTGCGGATATCGGAGGCCGCCACGACATCGCCGGGCACACCCAGCGCAGCCATCTCCCGCGCCTGCGCCAGCGCGACCTGCTCTCCGGCAGCACTCTCCCATACCCGCAGATAACCGTCGTGGTGCAGCAGGTCTGCGATACCCGCCTGCCCCATCAGGTCGGTCAGGTCGTCCAGCGCGGTCTGCTGCAAGGCCACCAAGGCGGCAATTCCCCGCGCCAGCGCAGACGGGCGGGCAGCCCAGACAAATCGCGCCAGCCACGGCAATAAAGGCAACAGATACGCGGCGCGCAGACGCAGCGGACCATCAGCGTCACGCAGGTACGACCAAGCTGCACGCAGCACCTGGGGGTTGGCCAATGGCACCCGCTGCTCGGTGGCAACATGGCCTGCATTGCCGAAGCTCGCGCCCTGGCCAGGTGGCTGCGCATCGACCAGGCAGACCTGCCGCCCGGCTTGGGCCAGCCGCAAGGCGCAGGCGGCGCCCACCAGCCCGGCGCCGATCACGAGCACGTCGGTATCGTGGCGTTGCATCACGCGTGGCTGCTGCGGCCGGCCGTTGCTGGCATCAGGAGATGCCCCAGGCGTAAGGATCGGCCGCATCGACCAGCAGGTGGGTCTCGGCACAGACATGGGCCTGGCCCTGGATCGTCGGTATCAGCTTGCCATCGAGCATCCGGTACGAGGCCTCGAACACGCTGCCCAGCACGCTTTCCTGGCGCCAGAGCGTACCGGCGGCAAGCTTGCCGTCGGCTGCCAGGCAGGCCAGCTTGGCGCTGGTGCCGGTGCCGCACGGTGAGCGGTCGTAGGCCCGTCCCGGACACAGCACGAAGTTGCGTCCGTCGTGGCCGCCATCGGCGGCCGGCCCCATCAGTTCGATATGGTCGATCTCGGCGCCGTCCAGACCGGTCACGCCGGCGGCCGAGAGCGCCTGCCTAATCGCCCAGGCCCGCTCGGTCAGCGGCTCGACCGATGGCAGGTCCATCGCCAGCGCGCCGGCATCACACAGGAAGAACCAGTTCCCACCCCAGGCCACATCGCCGCGCACGATGCCGTGGCCGGGAACGTCGAGCACCACGTCGGCGAGGTGGCGGAAAGCCGGCACGTTCTCGATCCGCACTACACCCTCGCCCCGCAGTTCGACCTGCACCGTGCCCACTGGCGTGTCCAGTGCATAACTGCCGGGCGTGACCCGGCCCAGGTATTCGAGCGTGGCCATCAGGCCAATCGTGCCGTGGCCACACATGCCCAGGTAACCGACGTTGTTGAAGAAGATCACCGACGCCAGAGCGCCCCGGGTCCGCGGCGGCAGCAGGACGGCGCCGACGATGACGTCGCTGCCGCGCGGTTCGCACACCGTGGCACGACGGTAGTGATCATGCTGGCTGCGCAGTTCGTGCACGGCCTGTGGCAAGGGCAGGTCCTGCAGATCGGGGAAACCCGACAACACAACACGGGTGGGCTCGCCGCCGGTATGGGAGTCGATGCAGTGGATGTTTTGCATGCGCGTTTTCTCGTTCGTGGAAAGGGGTCAGGCTAGGCCAGGGCGGTCGACGAGACGACCACGCCGTCTTCATCGGCGTACAGCCATTCGCCTGGGCGTACCCAGTGCCCTTGCACCATCAACGGCACCTCACGCTCGCCGTCGCCAAGCTTGCGCGGTGGCATGGGCATGCAGGCCAGCGCCAGGATGCCCAGCGGCAATGGCAGCAGTTCATCGACGTCCCGCACACATCCATTGACCAGGATCCCGGCCCATCCATTGCGCGCCGCGGCAGCGCCCAGATTGCCGCCCACCAGGGCCCGGCGCAGCGAGGCGCCGCCATCGACAACCAGCACCCGCCCGCCGCCAGGCTCGTCCAGCGCCGCCTTGACCAGCGCGTTGTCCTCGAAGCAGCGCACCGTCGCAACCGTTCCGCAGAAGCGCCGGCGAGCGCCAAAATTGCGGAACACCGGCGGCAGCACGCGAAAATTGCCACTCGAATCGTCGCGGTGTGCATCGCAAAGATCGCACACCGGCTTGGGGTCTGCCATGGTCTTGTTCCCTCCTGATAACAATGAATTTGCGAGTCGCTGCGCCATGTTAACGCTGCAACCTGCGACTTCGCTTGAAGCCGCCAGCAATGCTGCATCGCGCGCCGGCAGACCGATCGCAGGCGCGCACGGCCACCTGCCAAATCCCTGGGACGCGATGCAATGCACTCAGCAATGCGGCCGTCAGAGGGAAAACCGCCTTTTGGCGGCACACGCAAAAACAACACGCCAGAGTGAAAAACATCAGTTTTCCCTTGGAAACGGGTTTTTTCTCCAGTAGCATCCGCATTGCCGGAGGAGAAGCAGTTCTCCAATGGTGATTAATCAACTTCCAGAAGGACAATTCAATCATGGCAACTGCAAAAAAAGCCCCGGCCAAAAAGGCCCCCGCCAAGAAAGCTGCTCCCGCAAAGAAAGCAGCTCCGGCAAAGAAAGTAGCCGCCAAGGCGCCAGCCAAGAAGGCTGCACCTGCAAAGAAGGCTGCTCCCGCCCAAAAAGCTGCTCCGGCCAAAAAGGCTGCAGCCAAGAAGGCACCGGCCAAGAAGCGCACTGTCAATGCTGCCTTCATGAAGGCCCTGACCCCCAGCGCAGCGCTGGCAGCCGTGGTGGGCCCGAACGCCTTGCCACGCACCGAAGTCGTCAGCAAGCTGTGGGTCTACATCAAGAAGAACAAGCTGCAGGACGCGGTCAACAAGCGCATGATCAACGCGGATGCCAAGCTCAAGGAAGTCTTCGGCAAGATGCAGGTCTCGATGTTCGAGATGGCTGGCCTGATCGGCAAGCACCTCAAGTAAACGCTGTTCCAGCGTTTGTGCAAAGGCCGGCATCCGCCGGCCTTTTTTTTATCGTGCGGCAACAAGTTGCAACGTACGCCCTAGGGTTTGTCCCGATTCGGTGGATACGCACCACCCGGCGAAACCGCTGTGGTGATCGCTAGAATCACCGGTGCACCCTCGTGGTGCTTTGGCCGGAAAATACCAATGACAATCGCATCGACGGCCCCCTACTTCTGACAACCTCCGACCTTGATACGTTTCATCTTTACCCGCCTGGGTTTGATCATTCCCACCTTTCTGGGCATGACGCTGCTGGTGTTTTTCCTGATCCGCATGGTCCCTGGCGACCCGGTCGAGACGCTGGCGGGCGAGCGCGGCATCGACCCGGTGCGCCACGCGGCACTGCTCAAGGAGTATGGCCTGGACCGGCCGATCATGGTGCAGTACGGCATCTACATCAGCCGCGTACTGCAGGGTGATCTGGGCCGCTCCATCATCACCCACGCGCCGGTGCTCGACGAATTCAGGGCCTTGTTTCCGGCCACGATCGAGCTGGGTGCCTGCGCCATCCTGTTCGCGTTGATCGTCGGCATACCGGCGGGAATATTGGCGGCGGTCAAACGCAATTCGGTATTCGACCATGGGGTCATGGGTGTCTCGCTGACGGGATATTCGATGCCGATCTTCTGGTGGGGCCTGTTGCTGATCCTGCTGTTCTCGGTGCAACTCGACCTGACCCCGGTGTCCGGCCGCATCGACGTGCGCTATTTCATCGAACCGGTCACCGGTTTCCTGCTGATCGACTCCTGGCTGGCCGGAGACAAGGGCGCATTCTGGTCTGCCGTCTCGCATCTGCTGCTGCCCACGATCGTGCTGGGCACCCAGCCACTGGCGGTGATCGCCCGCATGACCCGCTCCTCGATGCTCGAGGTGCTCGGTGAGGACTATGTGCGCACGGCACGCGCCAAGGGCCTGTCCAACCTTCGGGTGGTGGGACTGCATGCCCTGCGCAACGCGCTGATCCCGGTGGTTACCGTCATCGGCCTGCAGATCGGCGTCCTGTTCACCGGCGCGTTGCTGACCGAAACCATCTTCTCCTGGCCCGGCGTCGGCAAATGGCTGATCGAGGCGATTGGCCGGCGCGACTATCCCGTGCTGCAGGGCGGCGTGTTGCTGGTCGGCGCGGTCGTGATGGGCATCAGTCTGCTGGTCGACATCACCTACGGCATCATCAATCCACGTATCAGGCATCAGCGGTGAGCACCCGTACCATGACCCCTCCCACCGCCACGCAAGCGCCGGAACCACCAGGCCCGCTGCGCGAGTTCTGGAACTACTTCAGTGCCAACAAGGGTGCCATTGCAGGGCTGGTCATCGTAGTCACGATGATGCTGGTGGCGCTGTTTGCACCCTGGCTGGCGCCCCACGATCCGATCATCACCAACAGCGACATTGCGCTGCAGCCGCCGTTCTGGCAGACCGGCGGCACGCTGGCCTACCCGCTGGGTACCGACGCGATCGGACGCGACATCCTGTCGCGCCTGATCCATGGCGCGCGCCTGTCGCTGGTCATCGGCGTCGCCGTGGTGGCGGTGTCGGTGCTGGTGGGCACCATCCTGGGCCTGACGGCCGGTTATTTCCGCGGCGTCTACGAAATTGCGGTGATGCGCGCGATGGACATCATCCTGACCCTGCCCAGCCTGCTGCTGGCCATCGTCATCGTGGCCATCCTGGGGCCGGGCATCATGAACGCGATGCTGGCCGTGGCGGTGGTGATCCTGCCGCACTACGTGCGGATCACCCGCGCTGCCGTGATCTCCGAGACATCCAGGGACTATGTCACGGCTGCGCGCATGAACGGCGCCAGCAACCTGCGCCTGATGCTTAGCGAGGTGTTGCCCAATTGTGCTGCGCCGCTGATCGTGCAGGCCTCGCTGGGCATCTCCACCGCCATCCTCGATGCAGCAGCGCTGGGTTTCCTCGGACTGGGCGCACAACCGCCTTCGCCGGAATGGGGCACGATGCTGGCCGACGCACGCGAATTCGTACTGCGTGCCTGGTGGGTGGTCACCTTTCCCGGCATCATGATCCTGGTCACGGTACTGGCCTTCAATCTGCTGGGCGACGGGCTGCGCGATGCCTTCGATCCCAAACTCAAACGCTGAAGACGCTGGCGATGGCATTGCTTGAAATCAGGAATCTCTCGGTCGACTTCCCGTCGGGCAACGGCGTGATGCACGCGGTCGACGGCGTCGACCTCACGCTCGACGCCGGTGATGTGCTCGGTATCGTTGGCGAATCGGGCTCGGGCAAGAGCGTCACGATGATGGCCTTGATGGGGCTGGTGGCGTTCCCAGGCCTGGTCAAGGCCGACCGCTTGCACTTCGACGGGCATGATCTGATGCGCCTGTCGCCGCGCCAGCGCAGCGCACTGACCGGCAAAGACCTGGCCATGATCTTCCAGGATCCGACCACCAGCCTGAACCCGTGTTTCACGATTGGGTTCCAGCTTGCCGAAACGCTCAAGCTGCATCTGGGAATGGACGCAAAGGCCGCGCGGCGTCGCTCGATCGAGTTGCTCGAACAGGTCGGAATACCGGCGCCCGAAAGCCGCCTCAAGGTGTATCCGCACCAGATGTCGGGCGGCATGAACCAGCGTGTGATGATCGCCATCGCCATTGCCTGCAACCCCAAGCTGCTGATCGCCGACGAACCCACCACCGCGCTGGACGTGACGATCCAGGCGCAGATTCTCGATCTGTTGCGCTCGCTGCAAAGAGACCGCGGCATGGCGCTGGTGCTGATCACGCACAACATGGGCGTGGTGTCGCAGATGGCGCAGCGGATCGCAGTGATGTACGCCGGCCAGATCATGGAAGAACGCGCCGCGCAGGATCTGTTCAAGCGGCCCTTGCACCCGTATACCGAGGCCTTGATGGCCGCAATGCCCGAACGCAGTGACGGCAGCCGTCGCCTGGCGACGATTCCCGGCATGGTGCCAGGTCTGTATGACCGCCCCGAAGGTTGCCTGTTCGGGCCACGCTGCAACTACACCCAGGACCGCTGCCGCGACCAGCGCCCGGGACTGGACGCGCGCAGTGGAGGCCATGTGCGCTGCCACTTTCCGCTGGACAACACAAACGGCGTCGCGAGGACTGGCTCATGAGCGCGGCCAAAGACAATTCATCACAGACCACCACCCCGGTGGTTGCCGCGCGCGACCTGCGCCAGGTCTACAAGATCGGCCGCGGCCTGTTCCGCAATCCGGCCCGGTTGCAGGCGGTCGGTGGTGTCACCTTCTCGGTGCAGGCTGGCAAGACGCTGGCCGTGGTGGGCGAATCGGGTTGCGGCAAGTCCACGCTGGCGCGCATGGTCGCGCTGATCGAGACGCCCCATGACGGGCAGCTTCAACTCAAGGGCGTCGACGTCGTCTCGGCCGACGCTCAGGCCCGCAAGGCGCTGCGCCAGCAGGTGCAGCTGGTATTCCAGAATCCCTACGGCTCGCTCAATCCGCGCAAGAAGATCGGCGCCATCCTCGAAGCCCCGCTGGAAATCAACACCACGCTGGACGCCGGCCAACGGGCGCAGAAGGCGCGTGCCATGCTCGAGAAGGTGGGCCTGCGGCCGGAACACTACGACCGGTATCCGCACATGTTCTCCGGCGGCCAGCGCCAGCGGATCGCAATTGCCCGCGCACTGATGCTCAGCCCGGCGTTGCTGGTGGCCGACGAACCGGTGTCGGCGCTGGACGTGTCGATCCAGGCACAGGTGCTCAACCTGCTGGCCGACCTGCAACAGGAACTCGGCCTGGCCTATCTGTTCATCTCGCACGATCTGGGCGTGGTTCGCCATATCGCGCATGACGTGCTGGTGATGTACCTGGGCCATACGGTGGAGCAAGGCGCCAAGCAGGCGATATTTTCCCGACCCATGCATCCGTACACCCGTGCACTGCTGGCGTCTACGCCCGGCATCGTCGGCAGCGGACCGGCCGCGCAGCGCCAGCCACTCACCGGCGAGTTGCCCTCGCCGCTCGATCCGCCCAGTGGCTGCGTGTTCTCCACACGCTGCCCGCACGCGATCGACCGCTGCCACAAGGAACGTCCGGCGTTGCGCGAAGTGCAGATGCGCCAGGTGGCCTGCCACCTGGCCGAGCAGATCGACCAATCGCTTACCCAACCCGCTGCATAGCAGCTTTTTTCCAAAGAGGAGTCCACAAGATGATTCACACCCTGCAACAGGTCGGCAAGAAACTGCCGGCAAAACGTGCGTTATTGTGTGCGCTGGCATTGCCAGCCATGCTCGCCTTCACGCCGGCATCGGCCAAGACCCTGGTCTACTGCTCGGAAGGCAGTCCGGAGAACTTCTCCCCCAGCATCAATACCACCGGCACCACGTTCGACGCGGTCCAGCAGATCTACAGCAACCTGGTCGAGTTCGAGCGTGGCGGCACGCAGGTCGTGCCCGGCCTGGCCGAGCGCTGGACGGTATCGCCCGATGGCAAGGAATACACCTTCTTCCTGCGCAAGGGTGTGAAGTGGCAAAGCAACAAGAACTTCAAGCCCACGCGTGACATGAACGCGGACGACATCATCTTCATGATCGAGCGTCAGTGGAAAGAATCGCACCCTTACTTCAAGGTCACCAGCCCCAACCATTCCTACTTCATGGACATGGGCATGGACAAGCTGCTCAAGACGGTCGAGAAGGTCAACGACCTGACCGTCAAGATCACGTTGACCAAGCCCGAGGCACCATTCCTGTCCGACCTGGCGATGCAATACGCCGGCGTGCAATCCAAGGAGTATGCCGACGTCATGCTCAAGGCCGGCACACCGGAGAAGATCGACCAGGAGCCCGTTGGCACCGGCCCGTTCTATCTGGTCCAGTACCAGAAGGATGCCATCATCCGCTATAAGGCGTTTCCGGAATACTGGGGCGGCAAGGCCAAGATCGATGACCTGATCTTCGCGATCACGCCGGACGCATCGGTGCGCTGGGCCAAGCTGCAAAAAGGCGAATGCCATGTGATGCCGTATCCCAACCCGGCCGACGTCGAGGCGATGCGCAAGGATCCCAAGGTCACCGTGCTCGAGCAGCCCGGCCTGAACGTGGGCTACCTGGCTTACAACACCACCAAGAAACCGTTTGACGATGTGCGCGTGCGCAAGGCCGTCAACATGGCCATCAACAAGCAGGGCATCGTCGATGCGGTCTACCTGGGCAGCGGCATCCCGGCGATCAATCCGATTCCGCCCTCGATGTGGTCGTACAACAAATCCATCAAGGATGACGCCTACAACCCGGAAGAAGCCAAGAAGCTGCTGGCATCCGCCGGACTGGCTGGCGGTTTCTCGACCGATCTGTGGGCCATGCCGGTCCAGCGCCCTTACAACCCGAACGCCAAGCGTATCGCCGAGCTGATGCAGGCCGACCTGGCCAAGATCGGCATCAAGGCCGAGATCAAGAGCTTCGAGTGGGGTGAATACCGCAAGCGCATGCAGGCCGGCGAGCACCAGATGGGCATGCTGGGCTGGACCGGTGACAACGGAGATCCGGACAACTTCCTGCACACCTTGCTCGGTTGCGACGCGGCCAACAGCGGCGGCAGCAACGTGGCCAAGTTCTGCTACAAGCCGTTCGAGGATCTGGTCCAGAAGGCCAAGATCACGACCGACGTGAAGGAACGCACCAAACTGTACGAACAGGCGCAGGTGGTGTTCAAGGAGCAGGCACCGTGGTTCACAATCGCCCATGCGGTGCAGCTCAAGCCGATCAGCAAGAACGTCATCGACTTCAAGCTGAGCCCGTTCGGTCGCCATTCATTCTTTGGGGTCGACATCAAGGAATAAGCGCTCCCTGCGGGGGCCATTCCTGATGCCAACGGCCGATTTCGATCGGCCGTTTTTCATGGGTTCGCGCAGTGCGCTGCAATGCCAAGCAAAGGAGTATCACCACCATGCATCCGACCATCGACAAACTGTTCGCCCAATGGCGGACACTGGAGACCATCGAACGTCAGCCGGGCGGCGTGCCCGACTACAGCGCGGCAGCCATGGCGCGCAGAGCGCAGTCCGTGCAGGACTGGCTGGCACAGATCGAGGCACTGGACACGCAAGGCCTGGACATCGCAGACCAGGTCGACCTGCAGCTGATCCGCGCCGAGACGCGCGGTGCGATATTCAACCTGCAGGTATTGCAACCCTGGGCGCGCGACCCGGCGTTCTTCAAGTCGCTGTGGACCGAACAAAGCGACGTACCGGACCATGAAGGCCCGACCCACGATGCAGCCATTGAACTGTGGCAATACGTGTTCCCGCTGTCAGATGCCGATGCGACGCGACTGGCGGGCGCCCTGCACGGCATTGCGCCGCTGCTGACGCAGGCGCGCAGCACGCTGACCGGCAATGCGGCCGACCTGTGGCGCGCCGGTATTGCGGTCATGCAGGAACAGGCGCAGGATCTGGCACAACTGGCGATCACAAACGAGGTTGCGATGCATCCCGCGCTGGTCGAGGCGATCGCCCAGGCACAAAAGGCCACCTTGTCTTTTGTACTGTGGCTGCGCGAGCAGCTGCCGTCAAAATCCGGCGCATCGGGTATCGGCAAGGAAAACTACAGCCGTTATCTGCGCGAAGTCCATCTGGTGCCACTGGACTGGGCGGCCGAGGAGACCTTGCTCAAACGCGAACTGGCGCGCGCCCATGCCAGTCTGCGGCTGGAGGAACACCGCAACCGCCACCTGCCGCCACTGCAGCCGATCGCAACTGCACAGGAATACGCCGAACGCGTCGATACCAGTGTGCGCAAGTACATGGATTTCCTGCGCGAACGCCAGATCCTGCCGATACGCGACTACATGGAGCCGGCACTGCGGGCCCACACCGGCGTGTTCGTTCCTGCGGAGAACCGCAACTTCTTCGCCATCGCACGCCACCACGAACCGATGGTGTTGTGGTGCCACTGGTACCACTGGTTCGAAGTGGCGCAGGCGGTGCATGAACCGAATTTACGCATCGCGCGGCGCGGCGCGCTGCGCTACAACATCTTCGACAGCCGGGCCGAGGGCTTCGCCACGGCGATGGAAGAGATGATGATGCATGCCGGCCTGTACGACGACAATCCGCGCGCACGCGAAGTCGTATGGGTCATGCTGGCGCAACGCGCCGCGCGCGGCCTGGCCTCGTTGTATGCGCATGCCAACACGATGACGCTTGAAGAGGCGCAGGATTTCCACGTGCGCCACACGCCCCGCGGCTGGATGCGCGCCGACCTGCCGCTGCTGCAATTCGAGCAGCACCTGTACCTGCGCCAGCCAGGTTACGGCACCAGCTACGTGACCGGCAAGCACCTGGTCGAGCAGCTGCTCGCCGACTATGCGGCGCAGCGCACGGCCGACTTCGCACTGTCGGATTTTTTCGCCGCCATCAACGCCAGCGGAATCATTCCGGTGTCATTGCTGCGCTGGGAACTCACCGGTCAGGACGACGACGTGCGGGCCATGGGAATGCTGGACTGAACCGGGCTTTTGCTACGCAGTGGGCCCGATGAAGCGGACAAGTCCCGAGCCGGCTTGGGTTCCGCAATCCTGGGGTTCATCGCGCAAGGCCACGGTTTGCCCGAGGATCCGGGTGGGCCGGGCAGTCTCGCTGGGGCGCCCATCGATTCACGGCACGCCGGCCGTTGCCGGACGGCGGATTAACACCACCACCAGTGTCACCACGGTCAGCGGCACGACGAAGCCGAGCATCACGGCAGAGAAGGCCTTGAGCGCGTCGTGTTGCTGTGCGGCCAGGATCAGGTATGCCACGTAGGCGAAGTAGTACCCCAGCAAGACGCTGCCTTCCCAGCGCGCAATCTCGCGGCCAGTGATGAAAACCGGCAGGCAAGCCAACGCGACGGCGAGCATGACCCAGATATCGAAGGCCAGCAGCGACGGCGCCATGGCCAGGCCGAGGTCACCCGACACCAGGCCCGACAAGCCCAGGCAGCCGAGGATGTTGAAGGTGTTGCTGCCGACCACGTTGCCCACCGCAATGTCGCGCTCACCCTTGATGGCGGCGGTGATGCTGGTGGCGACCTCGGGCATGCTGGTGCCAGCGGCAACGATGGTCAGGCCGATGATCAGGTCGCTCACGCCCAACGCCTTGGCGAAGTGCACCGAGGCCTGCACGAGGTACTCGGATCCAAAGACCAAGGCCGCCAGGCCGGCTCCGATCAGCAGCAGCTGTATGGACAGCCGGTCGTCCCAAGCGCCCGCTTGGGCAGGCTGGATCTCTTGCGCGTACGCATCCTTGGCGACCTGTGTTTCACGGCGCGACTGCACGACAAGGAACACCGTGTACGACACGAGCAGCACAAAGAGAATTCCACCGTCCAAGAACGACAGTCGGCCGTCCATCCCCAGCGCCAGCAGCAGCAGGCTGACACCGATCATGATGGGTACTTCCTGACGGATCAGCTGGATATTGACAACCAGCGGTGCGATCATTGCGCTCAGACCCAGGATGAACAGCACATTGAAAATGTTGCTGCCCACCACGTTGCCGATGGCGATGTCGGTCTTGCCGTCAAGCACGGCACCGACACTCACCGCGACCTCGGGTGCGCTGGTACCAAAAGCGACGATGGTCAGCCCGACGACGAGTGGGCTGATGCCGAACGACAAGGCCAGTTTGGACGCGCCGCGAACCAGCACGTTGGCCCCGATGACCAACAAGATCAGGCCAGCAAGAAAAATGAGTATGTTCATGGTCGGGCACCGTAGCGACGAATATCTGCCTGGTGCAGACTGCACCGCCAACTGGGGCACTCAACCGCCGGCTTGCCTGCCAGTGCCACCGTCATAAGCGGGTACGGCGGAGCTCGGCGCAGCATCGCCAGCCGCAGCAGTCCTGGCCCCGGGGCCGCCACGAGGCCCAACCTGCGAGTTGCCCCGCAGGCGTGCCCGCCCGAGGAAAGCCTGCCCGTCATACGGCCGCCGGCGGGTACGGCCGGGTACCACCAGAGCCGCCACCACCGCGGCGGCGCCCCATCGCAATGAGCAGGTGCAAGCCCGCACCCACCAGGACCAGCAGTACGCTGCCGAGACCCCAGATCACCAAGCTCGCCACGCTCAGTCCGCCAGCGAGGGCCGGCAGGGCCTGAAACAGGCCCTCGACAACCGGCGCCAGGCCCATGAGCAGCGAGGTTACTGCCTGCACCATCTCCGACGGCACCCAGGGGGCCAGCCAATCAGGCAGACGAAGGCCCTCTACACCAGATGCAGCGCCCGACAACAAGCCGGCATTCGAGACCGCCCACACGGCAACAGCATGAAACACCCAGACTCCCAGCGACCAAAGCGCCAGAAGGCCGAGCACGACAAACCAGCTGAATGCGTAGAACATGGTCGATGCCTCTATAGTGATTGGGAAAGGCTGCCAGTATCCCCGGTTTCAGATTCTAATAAACCAGTACCAGAAAGACTCATACTTCGCTTTTTTCGATATTTAATGGTCATGCTCAACTACCGCCATCTCTACTACTTCTGGGTCGTCACCAAAGAAGGCGGCTTCGCCCGCGCGGCCGAGCGGCTGGACATGGCGATCCAGACCATCAGTGCGCAGGTCCGGGAACTCGAGAAGGCGCTGGGCCACCAGTTGCTCAAGCCGGCTGGCCGCAGCGTCGCATTGACCGAGGCGGGCCAGGCCGCCTTTGCCCGGGCCGAGGAGATTTTTCAGCTCGGGCAGCTCATTCCAGAAGAGGTTCGCGAGGCCGCCAGTGGCAAAGTTGCTCGCATGGCAGTTGGACTGTCCGACGGAATCTCAAAGCTGGCGGCGCACGCGCTGCTGTCGCCGGTATTGGCGACACCTACGCTGCGGTTGGTCTGCCATGAGGGTGAATTCGAGCAACTGCTGGCTGAACTGGCACTGCACCATCTGGATCTGGTGTTGGCCGGCCAGCCTGCACCCCACAACCCGAATCTGCGCTTGACGAGTGAACGGTTGGTCGAGTCGCCGGTCGACTGGTACGGGCCTTCAACCCTGGTGCACAAGGCCGCAGTGGCGGGGTTTCCGCAGTCGCTGGCAAGCATGCCCGTGCTGCTTCCTACGGGGCACTCGGCACTTCGGCCCCGTCTGGACCGCTGGTTCGATGCGCGGGGACTGCGGCCGCACATCGTCGGAGAGTTCGAGGACAGTGCCTTGCTTGCCGTATTCGCTGCGCGAGGCCTTGGAGTGTTTCCGGTCAGCCGCCTTGGTGCCGCGGACGTGGCGCTGATGCGAGGCCTGCGGCTTTTGGGTCCGTGCGAAGGTGTGCTCGAAGAGATCCACGCCATTCGCTCGCGCCGCGGGCAGCATCACCCGCTGGTGCTGCAAGTGGTGGCTGCGGCGCGCCACTGAACGCACACAAGTGGATTCGGTCAGACTTCCGGCGGCGTGCCGCCGGAAGTCTTGACTCCTCAACAACGAGCAGCTGCCAATGGTGCCGGGCAGCCTCCACGACGATGGCTTCGCCGTCGGCCAGATGGCCGTCTGCCCGCGCTGCGGCCAAGGACAGACCCAATACCGTCTTGTGCAGCGCAGGATCCGAGATTTCGGCCATCAATGACGCCAATGCGCTGTCATCGAAGTTGCCCATGCATGAAACTGTCTCGTACCCACCCGGCAGCAGTTCTTCGCACTGTGCAAACAGCATCGCAAGACCGACTGAACTGCGCGGCCATCGGGCGCAGTTCAGTCCAGATCGAGGGTCTGCGTGAGATGCAGGCCGGCCGGCGCTTCGTAGTCGGCCAGCACGATCACCCGCCCTGCCGATCGCCCTGCCTGCTGCAACAGCGCGGTCACGGCCCGGATCGAGGGTGTATCGAGTGCCGCGAACGGCTGGTCCAGCAACAGCAATGTAGCGCCCGACGCCAGTGCCGCCACCAGCCAGACCTTGCGCCGCGAGCCGGTCGACAACATATGGCCGGTCTTGTGCAGATGCGGCTGCAGGAACAGGCGTTCCAGCAAGGCCTCGGCCTTCGCCATGTCGAAAGCCGGATAGGCGCCACGAAGCGTGTCGAACCATTGCAAAGGCGTCTTGTCCTCGAACACGCTTGACGCCGGATCGGTCCGGAACACCTGCTGGCGATACGCCGCCGGGTTATCGGCCAGCCGGACAGACGCCAGTTGCAGATCGCCGGCCTGCGCCGGCAGTTCCGCCGCCAGCAGGCGCAACAACGTTGTCTTGCCACTGCCGTCGTCGCCGCAGACCAGGTGCAGGCCGGACACGAAGCGCGCGCACCAGCCATCGAACAAGCGGCGTGCGGGATAAGCGAACACCAGCCCTTGGACCTTCAGGATCGGCGCTTCGTCGCCCGTGGCGGACGTGCTTGAATGGACCATCATGGAACTGCTGCCCAACCGAACGGGCCAGGGGGCGCGCCGATACGAAGCTCAGACCGGCTGCATCACCGCAGTGGCAGCGGCAACGGCAACGGCACGGGCGCGGCGGGCCCGCTCCAGCGCCAGGGCCGCAGTACGGCCGTCCATGCCGTACATGTCGGCGAACGCCTCGACGCTGTGTGAACCGGCATCAAACGCGCGCAGCAAGGCCTCGTCGCGGGCGGCGCCAGCCCGGGCTTCGCTCAGCACTTCGTCGAGCAGCTGGTTGTGGGCGTCGTCACGGTTGCGCACCAGCGCGGCATAGGCCTCGGGTGCAAGACCAGAGCTCTCGAACGCCTGCAGCATGCGCCGGCGCAAAGTGGGTGTCAGATCTTCCGGGCTGCGCCCCTGGCGTCGGCGGAACACCTCGAGCAAGGCGTGGTGCACATGTTCGGGCGCCATAACCTCGACCGGCCGGCCTTGCAGGTCATGCCGCTGCATGCCCTGCGAAACCACCGACAGGTAACGGCTCGAGCGGGTGTGCTGCGACAAGGCCGACTTGAGTGCATCGGCGCTGAAGTCGTCCGGATGGGCCTGCAGCAGTTCCTGGAAAATTCCGCGCTTGAGCGGCAGGAACTGGGCTCCAAACAGCTGCGGATAAAGTGCCGCGAGTTTCTCGAGCACTGGCAGATTGCTGTCGGCAGGTGCACGGCGGCGTGACTTCTGCGCCTTGTCGGTCACAGGGATTTCAGTGGCGTCGCTCATGGCGCGTGCCTTTGCAACGCGGCCTGCGTGATGGCGCTCAGCGTCCCGCGGGTGGAGATCACCTCCGGATCCAGCGTTATCTCGATCAGTGTGCCTTGCGGGCGTTCGAGTGCGGCCAGCAATTGTGGCTCGAATTCGCCGGTCTTGGTGATGCGCACACCGGCGTATCCATAAGCCTGCGCCAGCGCCGCGAAGTCCGGATTGCGCAGCGCAGTACCGGCAACATGGTTCGGGTATTCACGCTCCTGGTGCATCCGGATGGTGCCGAACATGCTGTTGTTGAGCAGCACGATGATGCTCTTGGCGCCATACTGGGACGCGGTCGCAAGCTCCTGGCCATTCATCAGGAAGTCGCCGTCACCGGCGATGGTCAGCGCCAGGCGCCCGGTCGTAATGGCTGCGGCAATACCGGCCGGCACGCCATAACCCATGGCGCCGCTGGTCGGCGCAAGTTGGGTCTTGTACCCCTTGGCAAGGCCATGGTGGCGGAAAAACCGGTGCGCCCAGCTGGCAAAGTTGCCGGCGCCATTGGTCAGCACTGCGTCTGCGGGCAGATGCTTTTGCAGTGTGGCAATGATGGCCGGCATGTCGATCTCGCCCGGCAAGGCCTGCGGAACGAGATTGGCAAGATAGTCGGCATGGCATGACGCCGTCCATTGGGCCCAGGCCACCTGCGCCGGAGCCTGCAGCGCTGAAAACGCCTGCACAGCAGACAACATGCCGGCATTGATGGCCAGATCAGCCTGGTAGACCCGGTTGAGTTCATCCGCGCCGGCATGGATATGCACCAGCTTCTGCGGCAAGCGCGGCGCCGGCAGCAAGGTATAACCGCCGGTGGTCATTTCGCCAAGCCGTGGGCCGAAAGCAATGATCAGATCGCTGCCCTGCACGCGCGCTGCCAGCTTGGGGTTGATACCGATGCCGACATCGCCGGCATACAAGTCATGGTGATTGTCGAAAACGTCCTGGAAACGGAACGCATTGGTCACCGGAAGCTGCCACGACTGCGCGAAGTCCTGCAGCAGTTTCGCAGACTGCGGGTTCCAGCCGCTGCCACCGGCGATCACCAGTGGTCGCTGCGCCGCACGCAAAAGTTCATGCAGTTGCGCGGCCAGTTGCGGATCGCAGCCTGCCTGCACCGCCTCGACGCGGGGCAAGGCCTGCAGGCTGTCATCGTCAAGCACCTGCGTCAGCATGTCCTCGGGCAATACCAGCACGACCGGACCGGGCCGACCGTTTATGGCGGTGGCGAAGGCGCGCGCAACGTATTCGGGAATTCGCCGCGCATCGTCGATGCGCTCGACCCGTTTGGCCAGGCCTTTGGTGCTGGGACCGAAAAAATGGTTGAAGTCGACTTCCTGGAACGCCTCGCGGTCGCGGGTGTCGCTGGCCACGTCACCGACGAAAAGCACCATCGGCGTCGAATCCTGGAACGCAGAGTGCACGCCGATCGATGCGTTGGTGGCACCAGGTCCGCGGGTGACGAAACACACACCGGGCCGGCCGGTGAGTTTGCCATGGGCGTCGGCCATGAAGGCAGCGCCGCCCTCTTGCCGATTGATCACGAAGCGGATCTTGTCGGCATGGCGATGGAAACCATCGAGCGCCGCCAGAAAGCTCTCACCCGGCACGCCGAAGGCATGGGTAACGCCCTGGGCCACCAGGCACTCGATCAATAAATGCCCTGCAATTCTTTGAGTCATGTCGCTGATTCTCGCCGATGTCGCCGAGCCTGCCGACATACGCCAGCAGGGCGCCGATTCAGGCTGTACTGTGCTGCGCTGCAGTTCGTTGCCCGACACCCAGGGCGGCGCCCACCGCGAGCAACAAGATGGCGGCCGCCACATAGAACGTCAGGCCAAACAGCCCCCGGTCCATCAGCGCACCAAACAACACCGGCGAAATTGCAAAGCCGACGTCAAGGCCCGAATACACCAGTCCATAGACGCGACCGGTGGCGCCCTTGGGGGTTGCCTTGCGGATCATCATGTCGCGCGACGGCCCGCCAATGCCGACGGCAAATCCGGTGGCGGCCAACACCACCATCGTGCCAACGGCGCCAAAAACGCCGGTGCCGCACAAGGCCAGAAACAGCGCTGCAACCGACATGCAGATCGCCACCACGCGGTCGCTGTCGGGAATACGCGCAGCGACCAGGCCGCCGACCAGCGTGCCGGCGGCAGCGCACAACATGTACGCGGTCAGGGTCGCGGTTGCCGCCTCGAAACTGACACCATGCAAGGCCTTGAGCAAGGACACGGAAAAGGTCTGCACCACGGCCAGCGTCATCGTCGACAGCAGGAAAAAGCCGAAACACCACCACACGACCGGACGCTTGAGAAACGCCAGGTTGTGCTCGACTTTCTCGTCCGGTCGGTGCTGCGACACGGTCGTCGCGATCTTGTCCCGCTGGAGCAACAGCAGCAACATGATCACGCCATACATGCCGGCGGCTGACCAATACGCCACGCGCCAGTTGGCCAGGCCGCTGATGGTGGCAAAGAAGACCGGCGCCACGGCCCAGCCCAGGTTTCCGGTGACGCCATGCACGCTGAATGCGTAGCCCAGCCGCGCCGGCGACACACGCTGGTTCATGATCGTGAAGTCCACCGGATGGAACGGCGAGTTGCCCAGACCTGCAAGCACCGCCACCAGCATCAACGCGGGATAACCGTGCGCATTGGCGGCCGCGACACAGGCCAGCACGAACAAGGCCAGGGAACCGAACAACACCGGCCGGGCGCCGATGCGGTCGACCAGAAAGCCGCCACTGGCCTGGCCCATGCCCGACACGACGAAGAACACCGACATCAGCAAGCCCAGCTCGGAATAGCTGAGCTTGAACTCGGTCATGAAAACCGGAAACATCAGCGGCAGCAGCAGGTGCGAGAAATGCGATGAGGCATGCGCAAGCCCGACCATGGCAATGATGGCGGCGTCCTGGCGCAAGGCGACCGGCGGCGCGGCGTCGAGGGTGGTGGAACTCATGGCGCAATGGTAATCACAACCGGACCAATGCAGGCCATGGCAGGCGCGCATCTTCGTCGCCAATGCGCCAGTTTTTGGCGCAATGAAGGCAATACCGATGCGACAATGCGATGCGATGCGATGCGATGCGATGCGGTGCGCCGCGGCCTTCTGCCTGGCCAAGCTTTTGCGATGACCCCACCACCCTCCCCGTCCCTGCGCCAGTTGCCAGCCGGCATCTGGGTCCTGGGCCTGGTCAGCCTGTTGATGGACGTCTCGTCCGAGATGATCCATAGCCTGCTGCCGCTATTCATGGTCACGGCACTGGGCACCAGCGTGCTCGCGGTTGGCCTGATCGAAGGCCTGGCGGAGTCGACCGCACTGATCGTCAAGGTCTTCTCCGGCGCACTGAGTGACTACCTCGGACGGCGCAAGGGCCTGGCGGTGCTGGGATATGGATTAGGCGCGCTGAGCAAACCCATGTTCGCCATTGCACCCGGCATCGGCCTGCTGGTGACGGCGCGGCTGATCGATCGGGTCGGCAAAGGCATCCGCGGCGCGCCGCG
>Ga0073904_10000392_pt1 | contig 31008 bp, 28 predicted proteins | sample KloWWTrecipitate_FD_66668 | JGI IMG/M metagenome (GOLD analysis project Ga0073904, IMG submission 66668) | Active sludge microbial communities from Klosterneuburg, Austria, studying microevolution and ecology of nitrifiers - Klosterneuburg... | ecosystem: Engineered > WWTP > Aerobic digester >... | reverse complement strand
GCCACCTGCGCATCCTCGCGTCCGGTCAAGCGCAGGTAATCCAGGGTGTTGTCATCAATCGCGAACATCGCCGCCGTCGCGCCGTATTCGGGCGCCATGTTGGAGATGGTGGCGCGGTCGCCAATGGCCAGCGCCGCTGCGCCTTCACCACGGAATTCCAGATACGCGCCCACCACTTTGGCGGCGCGCAAGAATTCGGTCAGCGCCAGTACCAGGTCGGTGGCAGTGATGCCAGGTTGTGGCTTGCCGGCCAGCTCCACCGCGATGATGTCGGGCAGGCGCATCCACGACGGATTGCCCAGCATCACGCTTTCGGCCTCCAGCCCGCCCACGCCCACCGCAATCACGCCCAGTGCATCCACGTGCGGGGTGTGGCTGTCGGTGCCGACGCAGGTGTCCGGGAAGGCCACGCCGTCCAGCGTGTAGATCACCGGCGACATTTTCTCCAGGTTGATCTGGTGCATGATCCCGTTGCCCGCCGGGATCACGTCCACGTTGTCGAACGCCAGCCGGCACCACTCGATGAAGTCGAAACGATCGGCGTTGCGGCGATCTTCGATCACGCGATTTTTCGCAAACGCATCCTTGTCGAAACCCGGCGCCTCCACTGCCAGCGAGTGGTCCACGATCAACTGCACCGGCACCACCGGGTTGACCTGCGCCGGGTCACCGCCTTGCGCGGCGATGGCTTCACGCAGGCCGGCCAGATCGACCAAGGCGGTCTGGCCGAGGATGTCGTGGCACACCACCCGCGCCGGAAACCACGGAAAATCCAGGTCGCGCTTGCGCTCGATCAGCTGGCCTAGAAAGGCGCCGATGTGCGAGGGATCCGCGCAGCGCACGATGTTTTCGGCATGCACCCGCGCCGTGTACGGCAGACCGGCCCACGCACCCGGCTCGATCGCCTCCACCGCCGCGCGGGCGTCGAAATAATCCAGTGACGTGGTGGGCAAGGGGGTGCGGAAGGCTGTGTTCATGGCGTGTGGCAGCGGCGTGGGGAATGCCTATTGTCGCGCAATGGGAAGCCGGCCGCGTTCGCCCCGTACAATGCGCGGCGATGATTGCATCCCCCGCCATCCCCGCCGCGCAGTTGCGCCTGTCCGTCGCCCCGATGATGGATTGGACGGATTCGCATTGCCGGGTATTTCATCGGCTGCTGGCACCGCACGCGCGGCTGTATTCGGAAATGGTGCACGCCAACGCGGTGGTGCTGGGCGACCGCGCGCGGCTGCTGGCGATGGACCCGTGCGAACACCCGGTGGCGCTGCAACTGGGCGGCAGCGAGCCGGCGCTGCTGGCGCAGGCGGCGCGCATCGGCGCCGATTGGGGCTATGACGAAATCAATCTCAACTGCGGCTGCCCGTCCGACCGCGTGCAGGCCGGGCGGTTCGGCGCCTGTTTGATGCGCGAACCGCAACTGGTGGCCGACAGCGTGGCGGCGATGATTGCGGCGTGCAACGTTCCGGTGACGGTGAAGTGCCGGTTGGGTGTGGATGATGATCACGAGTGGCAACACTTCGTGCGTTTCATCGACACCATTGCCGACGCCGGTTGCCAAACCTTCGTGGTGCATGCGCGCAATGCGTGGTTGCAAGGGCTCTCGCCGAAAGAAAATCGCGAAGTGCCGCCGCTGCGCTATGACTGGGCGTACCGGCTCAAGCGCGAGCGCCCGCAGTTGCAAGTGATCGTCAATGGCGGCATTGCCGATGCCGAAGAGGCCAGCGCGCATCTGGCGCATGTCGAAGGTGCGATGCTGGGTCGTGCCGCATATCACACGCCGTACTTGTTGCACGCGCTTGACGTGCGCTGGTTTGGCGGTGAACTGCAAGCGCGTGCCGGGTTGCTGCGCGCTTATCGTCCGTATGTGGAGGCGCAGCTGGGGCGCGGGGTGTCCTTGAAACACATCACCCGCCACCTGTTGGGCTTGTTTGCAGGACAACCTGGCGGGCGTGCGTTCCGTCAGGTGTTGAGTGAAGGCGCACACAAACCCGGTGCCGATTGGACGCTGGTGGAGCGTGCCTTGGCAGTGACCGAACGCGAGCCGTATTTTTCATGATTACTCGGGATACAGATCGCTTTTTTGAAGTTGCCCGCAGTGCGCCCGCCGACTTCGGCCCGGCCACTGCACGTGCTGCATTTCTGGTGGCACCGGATGGGTTTTGCCTGGCCGAACAATCCGCGCAAGACAATACCTATATGGCTGCGGCCGGCGCATTCGATGCCGCCCGCGCATCATTGCAGCACCGCGAGTTGCAGCGCGCTATCGCAACGGCAGTGCCGGCCATTTGTTTTGCCGGCAATCCGCAGACGCCGGATGCGGTCTTCCCCAACAACGTATTCGGCACTGCGCAGGGGCGCTATATCGTCGGCCGCATGCGCCACGAGGTACGCCAGCGCGAAGCCGCACGCGGCGATATCCGCGCGTTTTTCCGTGATGTGCTCGGCAAGCAGGAAGTTGACCTCTCTGCCCAGCCGCATGCCTGCGAACTGACCGGCGCGCTGGTGATCGACCGTGCGCGGGGTCTTGGCTTTTGCGGCCTGTCCGAACGCTGCGACGAGGCCGGCGCGCGGCTGATGCACGAGGCATTCGGCTTGCGTGCCACCCTGCTGTTTGATCTGGCCGCCGGCGAATACCACACCAATGTGGTGCTGGCGGTGCTGGCCGGGCGCGCCGCGGTGGTGTGCCCGAACGGGTTTGCCGATGCCGCCGTGGCCGAGGCGATCGCCGCACTGTATGCGCCGCATGCGGTGGTCTGTGATGCCAGCGAACACGCCGCCTTCGTCGGCAATTGCATCGCGTTGTCGGGCGAGTGTGTGTGGATGAGCGCGCAAGCGGCTGCCGCACTGACGCCGGCGCATCGGGAGGTGCTGGCGCAGGCGGGCTTGCGGGTGGAATCGGTGGCGCTGGACGCAATTGAAGCCGCCGGCGGTTCGCTGCGCTGCTGCATTGGCGAGATCTACTGACCAAGGACGCCGCCGTTTGTGCGCAAACCTGAACGGCGCGCTATCCTGTTCAGGAAACTTCAGGGCGGATTCACCGCCTGCTTCCAACAATGCCCTTGTCCGAGTTGCTAGGTTGATCTGCCATGTCCCGTCGTGATCGAACATTGCCGAACGTGCTTGCCGCTGCGCTGATGGCGTTGTTGCCGGTGGCCTCTGCATGGGCGCAACAGATGCCACCGCCGCGTGACCGCAGTCAAGACCGCAGTAATCAGGATCGCGGCAATCAGGATCGCCCGCCACCACGGGATGCGATGTCCGATTCGGTACGGCGTGCCGAGCGCAACAGCCGTGGCGAAGTATTGTCGGCCGAGCGTGTGCAGTACGACGGCCGCGACATGCACCGCGTCAAAGTGGTGGACGACCAAGGCCGGGTGCGCGTGTTCATGCAGGATCCGGCCCGTCGCAGCAATAACGATCAAGCCAAAAGCAGTAATGATGATTGACCCGTCGGTGCTTGCGCTGACCCACAGAACGCCATTTACGAGGATTGAGCATGCGCATCCTGCTGGTTGAAGACGAAGCCCCGTTGCGTGAAACCTTGGCCGCGCGCTTGAAGCGCGAAGGCTATGCGGTGGATGCCGCGCAAGACGGCGAGGAAGGCCTGTACATGGGCAAGGAAGTGCCGTTCGATGTGGGCATCATTGACCTTGGCCTGCCGAAGATGAGCGGCATGGAATTGATCCGTGCACTGCGTGCCGAGGGCAAGAAATTCCCCATCCTGATTCTGACCGCACGCTCCAGTTGGCAAGACAAAGTGGATGGCCTCAAGCAAGGCGCCGACGACTATTTGGTCAAACCGTTCCATGTGGAAGAGTTGCTGGCACGCATCAATGCGCTGGTGCGGCGCGCCGCCGGCTGGAGCAAGCCGACCTTGGAATGCGGGCCGGTAGTACTGGATCTGGCCGCGCAAACGGTGAGTGTGGACGGTGCCAACGTGGACCTGACCAGCTACGAATACAAAGTGCTGGAATACTTGATGATGCACGCTGGCGAGTTGGTCTCGAAGGCCGACCTGACCGAGCACATCTACCAGCAGGATTTCGACCGCGACTCCAATGTGCTGGAAGTATTCATCGGTCGTCTGCGCAAGAAATTGGATCCGGATGGGTCGGTCAAACCGATTGAAACGGTGCGTGGCCGTGGCTACCGGTTCGCCATTGCGCGCAGCGGCGAATGATTTTGCCTGCGCCGGTGGTGCATGAGCCCTCCACCGCCCCCTGATCCCGACGTTGCGCCCAGCGCGTTGCGTCCGCGTCGGCTGCGCATTGCGCAGCCGCGTTCGTTGCAATCGCGCCAGTTATGGGCAGCCAGCTTGGGTTTGATTGCGTTTCTGGCGCTGGCCGGCCTGGCGCTGGATCGCGCGTTCCTGAACACTGCACAAAGCGGCATGCGTGAACGCTTGCACAGTTATGCCCTGGCCTATGCCGGCAGTGATTTTGCCCGCGATGGCAGTGTGATTCCGCCGTGGGAGTCGCCGGATGCGCGCTTCAAGCGTCCGGGTAGTGGCCTGTATGCGCAGATCGTGTTGGCCAACGGACATTGGGAATCGGATTCCGCACAAGGCCCGAAATTGCCCGAGGGGCCGATGTTGCCGCCAGGCACCCAGACCTTCGAAGGGCCATTGCCGCTGACCCAGATTAATGGACAAGCCGGTGAGGTGTATCGCTACGGCTATGGCCTGGCGCTGAGTGAAAACGGAGATGCGGCCAACGAATTGCCGTACACGGTGTATATCCTGGAAGACAGCACCGCACTCGGGCAACAGGTAGCGACCTTTCGTACCGCGCTGTGGCGCTATCTGGGCGGTGCCGGCGTGGTGTTGTTGCTGCTGCAAATGTGGGTGCTGCGTTGGAGCCTGCGGCCATTGCGTGATGTGATCGGCGAGCTCAAGCGCGTGCAAGCAGGTAGCGCCGCAGGCATGAGCGAAGCGCATCCGCGCGAATTGGAACCGCTCACCGACAGCATCAATGCCTTCATCCACAGTGAGCGCGAAAATCTGGAACGGCAGCGCAATACCTTGGCCGACCTGGCGCACAGCCTGAAGACACCGTTGGCGGTGTTGCGCTCGCGGCTGGACAGCGATACCGGCGAGGCCGAGCTGCGCAGTGAAGTGGATACCCAATTGCGCCGCATGAATGATCTGGTGTCGTACCAGTTGGCGCGGGCGGCACGTTCGGGTCACCAGTTGTTTGCAGCCCCCATCGCGATTGAGCCGCAGGCCGAGCAGATCGTGGTCGGGCTGGAAAAGGTGTATGCCGCCAAGGGCGTGTTGTGTGAATTTGAAATCGCCGCCGAGGCGCGCTTTCACGGCGAAACCGGCGACCTTCAGGAATTGCTGGGCAACCTGCTCGAAAACGCCTTCAAATGGGCGAAGTCGCGCGTGCTGTTAACCGTGGCGGAAGGGCAGAGGCTGACCGATCGGCGACCGGGCTTGCTGATCACGGTGGAAGACGACGGCCCCGGGATTGCCGAAGATCGGATTGCTTATGTGCTGCAACGCGGCGTGCGCGGTGACGAGCGTGTGCAGGGCCACGGCATCGGCATGTCGATCGTGCAGGACATCATCAAAAGTTATCGCGGGCAGCTGCATGTGACCCGCTCGCACGAGCTGGGCGGGGCCAAATTCGAAGTGAGTTTGCCACCGGGCCTGTAAATAGAACCGGGCGTACGGGCCAGCGTGCAGGGCTGCTTCAACCAGCTGCCGGCTTAGCGGAACATCCCCGGCAAAAAGCTGTGAAAGCGCGATGGCAGCACGCGGCTGTCACCGGCACTGCGTGCGGGCACGACGGCTTGCGGCTTGGCTTTCGGCGTGCGTTGCACATGGTTGTTGGCAATCGCGCCGTCCAAGTCCGCATCATCCAAGCGATCTGCAGGCGGTGCCGGAGGATCGATCGCGGTGTTGGTGTTCTCGGGCAGCTGGTGCTTGGCCCCGGCGGCATTGGCACAGCCGAACGCAGCCAGCAGGGCGAGGCAGGACAGTGTCTGGCGCAGGCTGACAAGGTGCATGGGCGTCACCGGGTAGAGAGCGTGCAGGGTGCACAACACCGCTGCCGACTATAGCAGGCTGCGTGGGTCGGAGTTGCTGCGCCGCAGCAGGCATGATTCCGGTCACGCGCTGGCTTGCGTATGATTTTGCGCATGTCGAGCTCCCGTGATCATGCCGCGCAATTGAGCGCCGTCCATCTACCCAATGGCGGCAGGACACATGAGTGAGGCCGATGAGCGCGCACTGCTCCAGCGCCTGCAGCACGGTCCAGTCAGTGGCGATCACTTGGCTGCGGAACTGGGATTGACGCGCGCCGCGGTGTGGAAGCGGATCGAAGCGCTGCGGCAGGCCGGGATTGCCATCGACGCTGCACCGGGGCGTGGTTATGCGCTGGTACAGCCACTGGATTGGCTGGCGGACGCGCACATTCGCGCCTTGTTGCCCGCAGCAGTGCAACCGCAATTGACCGCACTGGACATTGTGTGGGGCCTGGACTCAACCAATAGCGAGCTGCTGCGCAGGCAGACCCCGGACGCCGGTTGTGCGGTGTTGCTGGCCGAGCGCCAGACAGGTGGGCGCGGGCGGCGCGGGCGCGTTTGGGCTTCGCCATTGGCTGCGCATGTCTATCTGTCACTGGCCAGATGTTTCGATGGCGGCTTGGCGCGCTTGGGCGGCTTGAGCCTGGTGGCCGGGGTGGCGGTGTGCGAAGCGCTGCACGCACTTGGCTTCACCCAAACAGGCCTGAAATGGCCCAATGATGTGGTGGTGACCGATGGTGATGGCCTGCGCAAACTGGGTGGCTTGCTGGTGGAAGGTGGCGGTGAAGCCGGCGGCGCAGCACGTGCGGTGATTGGGGTTGGCCTGAACGTGCGGATGCCTGCCGCAGCAGCCCGCAGCCTCGATCAGCCTTGGGCGGACATGCAGTCGTTGCAGCCTGCGCCGCCATCACGCAATGCGGTGGTGGCGATGTTGCTGCAACATCTGCTGCCTGCATTGGAGCAGTTTGACGCGCAGGGGTTGTCTGCCTTTTTGCCGCGCTTCAGCGCGTTGGATGTGCTGGCTGGGCGGCCGGTATGTGTGCATGAAGTGTCACGTGTGTGGCATGCACAGGCGCTGGGCATCAGCGAAGATGGCGCACTGCGGGTGTGCAATGAAGCGGGTGAAATTCGCCATGTGCATGCAGGCGATGTCAGCGTGCGTGCAACCAAGGTGACTGGGTGATGACGACGTGGCTGTTTGATCTGGGCAATACCCGCCTGAAATACGCGCCGCTGGTGGCCGATGGCCAACTGGGTGCGGTGCACGCGGTGGCGCATGACGATGCCGAAGCGTGGCTGGCAGCGTTGCCGGAAGGCGAGGTGGCCTGTATTGCCAGTGTGGCCTCGCCGGCGCGGCGGGTGGCATTACTGGACGCCTTGTGCACGCGCTTCCAACGCTTGCATCGGGTGTCCACCGAACCTGCGTTGGGGCCACTGCGCATTGCCTACGCCAATCCGGCGCATCTGGGTGTGGATCGGTTTTTGGCGATGCTGGCCGCTGCCGATGGCCGGGCGGCTTTGGTACTGGGTGTGGGCACTGCGCTGACGCTGGATGTGCTGGACGCGCATGGCCAGCACGGCGGCGGTCGCATCGCGCCGTCGCCCGCGGTGATGCGCGAAGCCCTGCACGCACGCGCGGCGCAATTGCCCGCCCGCGGCGGTGATTACACCGAATTTGCAGATGACACCGCCCCGGCATTGACCTCGGGCTGTGAGGGCGCCGCCTTGGCCTTGATCGAACGCAGCCTGCAGCATGCCACTACGCTGCTGGGTCAGGTGCCGCGCCTGTGCGTGCATGGCGGTGGCGCGCAGGCGCTGCGCCCACACTTGTCCGCGCATGACTGGGTGCCCGATGCGGTTCTGCAAGGCTTGGCGCGTTGGCATGCGCTGCGAATCGCATAAACTGCACGGATGCTGCTGCGCGCTGCCATCGTCATGCTTGTGATGCTCAATCTGGGGGCGGCCGGATGGTGGGTCTGGCAACCGCTGACGGCCACTCCGGCAACCTCGGCGAGCACCCGCGGGCCCCGTCTGCAGCTGGTTGATGAACAATCGGCAGCCACGCTTGCGCCTGCTGCTCGCACGGTTGACCCAGTCACGCCTGCGCCCGTGGCCATGCCGCCGGTGGCGACCACGGCGGTGTGTTTGCGCTTTGGCCCGTTTGCCAGCAGCAGTGCGCGGGATGCGGCGCGTGTGCGCTTGCAGCAGGCAGGTGTAGACCCACGCCCGCATGACAGTCCGGCACGCGAGGTGCGCGGCTGGAAGGTGTACTTGCCGGCGCAGGCATCGCGTGAGGCGGCACTGGCACTGGCCGAAAAAATCAAGGGCGCTGGTGTAGCCGACCTCTTCGTGATGACCCAGGGCGGCGACATCAACAGCATTGCCTTGGGGCGCTTCGGCAGCGAGCCTGCGGCCCAACGCCGGCAGTCCGAATTGCGCGGCAAGGGGTTTCCCGCACAGGTCGCGGCGATTGGTGGCATTCCTGCGCAGGCATGGCTGGATGCGCGGCTGCCGCAGTCGGCGCATCGCGTTGATTTGCTGCGCATTGCCCCCGCACAGCCCCTGGATTGCAGCGCATTGCATTGATTCGGGCGGACAGCCCACGTCGGGCAAGGTAGAATGCGCACCCATGCCGCTTTAGCTCAGCAGGTAGAGCAACCGCCTTGTAAGCGGTAGGTCGTCCGTTCGATTCGGACAAGCGGCACCAGTACGCCCAGCTTGCGCCAGAGCCGCAGGCGGCGCATTCATGGGGTTTGCATATGCAGCGTAGCTATCCGCCGGTGTCCATCTTCGGCGTTCCTACGGATATTGGCGCGTCCAAGCGTGGCGCATCCATGGGGCCAGAAGCGTTGCGCGTGGCGGGTTTGGTGGAAGCCATTGCCGCTCGCGGTGTGGCTGTACGTGACATAGGCGACGTGCAGGGCCCGCGCAATCCGGTCAGCGCGCCGGTGGATGGTTATCGGCATCTGGACGAAGTGACGGCATGGAATCGCGGTGTGTTCGAGCTCAGCTTGCGTGAGCTGCAAGCCGGGCGCATGCCGATCCTGTTGGGCGGCGATCATTGTCTGGCGATTGGTTCCATCGCCGCAGTGGCGGCGCATTGCCGGCAGGTGGGCAAGACCCTGCGCGTGCTGTGGCTGGATGCGCATGCCGATTTCAACACGCGCGAGCTCACCCCCAGCGGCAACATCCACGGCATGCCGGTGGCCTGCTTGTGCGGCATGGGGCCGGCGGCATTGACCCAACTGGGCGGCATCACCCCGGCCATCACCCCGGACCAAGTGCGTCAGATCGGCATCCGTTCGGTGGACCCGGGTGAGAAGCGTTTGGTGCAAGAGCACGGGCTGGATATCTACGACATGCGCTACATCGATGAAGTGGGCATGCGCCGCAGCATGGAAGAAGCGCTGGAAGGTGTGGATGCCAATACCCATCTGCATGTGAGCTTCGATGTGGACATGCTGGATCCGTCGATCGCACCTGGTACCGGCACCCGCGTACCGGGTGGAGTGAACTACCGCGAGGCGCAACTGATCATGGAAATGGTGGCCGATTCCGGGTGCTTGGGCTCGCTGGACCTGGTGGAAGTGAACCCGGCACTGGATCGCCGCAACACGACTGCCAGGCTGGCGGTGGATCTGGTGGAAAGCCTGTTTGGTAAATCGACCTTGATGCGCGATTAATTGCTGCACGGATGCACGTTCACGTGCGGTTTGCCCTGTTGCGCGGTTTAATGTGGCAAGTTTTCATCCCCAACCGTGAGGTAGCCATGAAGCGTCTGTTTGCTCTGCTGTTATTGACCGTGTTCGTCAGCGCCACCTTGACCGCCTGCAATACCGTGAACGGTGCCGGCAAGGACATCAAGAAAGTGGGCGAAAAAATCGAAGGCGCGTCTTCGAAGTAACCCGCAATCGCCCATCGGCCCGCAAGCCGATGGGCAGTTTGCCGATTTCGGTTCCGGTGATCAGCGCGGATCCGGCACGAATCCCTGCGGAAACGCACGCGGCGTGTTGCCGGCATAGCCGCGATAGGGACGGGGAAGGATGCCCATCGCCACCAGCGCATGGGCATCGTCATAGCGCAGCTGGCTGACTTGCTCGGGCCGCGTGCTCATCCGTTGAAACGTGGTTTGCCCTACCGGCGCCCATTCGCGCTGGCCGTGGCCGGTGCCGATCCGCTGCGGCATGGCCTCGGCCGCTGCTGCCCGCATCTGCCCATTGCCGGAGGCTGCCGGTGGCGCCGGTGCTGCGGCCTTGGCCATGCTGTCGCGTGCCTGTTCTTGCACAGACAGCGACGGCGAGTATTGCGGGCGGGGTGGCTGATATTCGCGAAACACCGCGATCCCCACCACGCCCACATTGGCCGGCCGCCCGGTGCGCGCGGCATAACTGTCTGGCAAGTCGGTGAACACGAATTGGGCGATATCGTCCAGCGATTTGCGCCAGCCGGCGATCTCGGTGGATTCCCACGGCCCCAACACATAACCGGCTTGCGATGGCGCGGCGGTCTGCCCACTGACCGCATTCACCCCATCCACCGACAGCACTACCAGCACGCGCTCGCCGGTGGTGTTGGTGAGCCGCACCGCATAGCGATGGCCAGGGGTGCCTGCGATCCAGCGTTGGCCACGGTAGGGGTAGTCGGGCAGGGTCTGGCCATTGTCACGATCCACCACGCCCAAGGCGACGATGTCACGGGCTTGGGCGGGGAGGCTGCACGCGGTGGTGGCGGCAAGGGCAAGTGCGAGGGCAAGTGGACGAAACATGGCGGTCTCCAAGGTTGAGGTCAGCGCGCGGTGGCGTGCGCGGCAATCCAGTCAACGCCCGAGGCGGCAGAGTGGGGTCAAGCACGGTGCGGGTTTGCAGGCCCGGTAGAATGCAGATTGATTTCGTACAGTCATTGCAGCCAGCACATGAGCAAGACCCGCGTCCTAACCGGCATTACCACCTCCGGCACTCCCCACCTTGGCAACTATGTCGGCGCCATTCGTCCGGCGATTGCCGCCGCGCGCGCGGCCGATGCCGAGAGTTTCTATTTCCTCGCCGACTACCACAGCCTGATCAAGGCGCAAGATCCGGCGCGCACGCAGCGCTCCACCCTGGAGATCGCCGCCGCGTGGTTGGCCTGCGGGCTGGACCCGGCCAGGGTGTGGTTCTATCGGCAGTCGGATATCCCTGAAATTCCGGAGCTGACATGGTTGCTCACGTGTGTGGCCGGCAAGGGCATTCTCAATCGCGCCCATGCCTACAAGGCATCGGTGGACAAAAACCGCGCCGAAGGTGAAGACGACGATGCCGGCATCACCGCCGGCCTGTTCATGTACCCGGTGCTGATGGCCGCCGATATCCTGATTTTCAACGCGCACAAAGTGCCGGTGGGGCGCGATCAGGTGCAGCACATCGAAATGGCGCGCGATTTTGGCCAGCGCTTCAACCACATCTATGGTGATGAATTTTTCACCCTGCCGGAAGCCCTGGTGGACGACAACGTGGCGACCTTGCCGGGCCTGGATGGCCGCAAGATGAGCAAGAGCTACGACAACACCATCCCGATGTTCGTGCCGCGTGCGGAATTGAAAAAACTCATCGCCGGCATTCTCACCGACTCGCGTGCACCGGGCGAACCCAAGCCTACCGAAGGCTCGGCGCTGTTCCAGTTGTACCAGGCCTTCGCCAGCAAAGACGACACCGCGGCATTCGCGCAAGCGTTTGCAGACGGGATCGCGTGGGGTGAGGCCAAGCAAGCATTATTCGAAAAAATTGATGCCGAAATCACCCCGCTGCGCGAGCGCTATGAAGCCCTGATGGCCAAGCCTGGCGAGATTGAAGCCATCTTGCGCGACGGCGCAGCGCGCTTGCGCGCAGCCTATGCAACGCCGGCGATCAGCCGCCTGCGCGAAGCGGTGGGGCTGCGCGATTTGTCGCAGGTGGTGCTGGCCAGCGCTGCCGGCAAGCCCAGAAAGTCTGCCGATGCCGAGGTGCCCAGCTTCAAGCAATACCGTGATGCCGATGGCAAGTTCTACTTCAAGCTGGTGCAAGGCGAACGCGTATTGCTGCAAAGCGCGGGCTTTGATTCCCCGCGCGATGCCGGGCAGCGCATTGCATCGATCAAAAGCGGCACGCTGGATGCCGATGTGGCCGATTTCATGCTGGGTGAAGGCGTGAGCAGTGATGAAGTCAACGCCGCACTGGAGGCGTTTGTGGCGGCGGCGTTGGAAGGCCGGAAGAACTAAGCCGACCCCTCACCCGCTGGCGGGAGAGGGGGGCTTGCGGGGTGCTGCTTTACTGCGGCAGCCCCAGATCATCCAGCAGCGCCTTCAGGAAGCGCGCTGCTTCGCCGCCGGTGCAGGCACGGTGGTCGAAGGTCAGGCTGATCGGCATGCGGCGATGCACTTCAATGCCGCCCATCACCGCCACCACGTCATGGCACAACTTGCCGGCCCCGACAATCGCTACGCACGGTGGCACCACGACCGGCGTGGCATAACGGCCGGCGAACATGCCGAAATTGGACAGCGAGATGGTGTAGCCGGACAGTTCCGAGGCCGGAATCGTGCGTGCTTCCACCTGCGTGCGCAGGCGATTGATGCTTTCGCGAATGCCGCGTGCATCCAGCATGTCGGCATTGCGCAGCGCCGGCACGAACAGGCCATCGTCGGTGTCCACCGCGATGCCGATATCCACCTGCGGGTGCAGGGTGCGGCTGAGGTTGTCGCCATCGAACCAGGCATTCAGCGCCGGCACGGTTTTGCAGGCGGTGACAATCGCGCGAATCAAGCGTGCGGTGATGTCCTGCTTGCCAATCCACGCGTGCAGATCGGCATCATCCACCAGGGTGGTGGGCACCACCTTGGCATGCGCATCGGCCATCACCCGCGCCATATTGCGGCGCACGCCCTTGAGCTGTTCGGGCTGGCCCGATGCCGCCACGCCCGGCGGCTGGGTGCGCATCGGTTTGCCCGATTGCGACAGCGTGCTGCGTTGTGCTGGTGCAGCGGGTGGCGCCGCAACGACGAGGGCCGCTGCATGCGCGGCTGCGGGTGCCGCAGCCGTCGCCAGCAAGGCCGGATTGGCCGCTGCCTGCTTCACATCCTGCATCGTCACCGTGCCATCCGCGCCGGTGGCGCGCACGCGTGCCAAATCCACGCCCAGCTTGCGCGCGGTGGCACGCACTGCGGGCACGGCTTTTACCCCACCCACCGCCAACGCTGCCTCGGCAACAACCGCGTTGCCCACCTGCATCGCACCGACCACGGTGCCGGCATCAGCGGGCTCGGATTTGGCAGCCGGTGCAGGCGCTGCCGGTTCGGGTTCTGCATGCGCCGCGCCGCCGTGATGGTGGCCGGTGTCCTGGCCTTCCGCGCGCTGCGGCATGCTCATGTCGAGTTCGAACTCGGCCAGCCAATGACCCGTGACGATGACATCGCCGGCCGCGCCGGCCAGCTTGAGCACCGTACCGGACACCGGCGAGGGCACATCCACCACCGCTTTGGCGGTTTCCATCGACACCAGATTCTCGTCCAGACGAATCACATCACCCACTTTGACGTGCCACTCGACAATGGTGGCATCCGGCAAGCCTTCGCCAAGGTCGGGGAGAAAAAATTTCTTGCTCATGAACGGTCCTTACGAATAGGCCATGGCGCGCTTGGCAGCGGCCACGATTTTGTCGGTGCTGGGCAGGTACTTCATTTCCAGGCGGAACAGCGGGATATGGGTGTCGTAGCCCGTCACACGTTCCACCGGAGCCAGTAGATCGAACAAACATTCTTCGGCCACGCGGGCGGCAATTTCCGCGCCAAAGCCTGCGGTTTTGGCAGCTTCGTGCACGATCACGCAGCGCCCGGTCTTGGCCACCGACTCGGCAATCGTGGCGAAATCCAGCGGGGTCAGCGTGGCCACGTCGATCACTTCCGCACTGATACCGTCCTTGGCCAAGGCATCCGCCGCTTCCAGCGTTTCTTTCACCTGCGCGCCCCACGTCACCAAGGTGATGTCACTGCCATCGCGCAGCACGTAGCAAACATCCAGCGGCAATGCTTCGCCGTCATCCGGCACCAGTTCCTTGTACTGGCGATAGATGCGTTTGGGCTCCATGTAGATCACCGGATCCGGGTCGCGGATCGCGGCCAGCAGCAGGCCATAGGCACGCTGCGGGCTGGACGGCATCACCACGCGCAGGCCCGGCACATTGGTGAAGATGGATTCGTTGGCCTCGCTGTGGTGTTCGGGTGCGCGAATGCCACCGCCCCACGGTACCCGCAGCACCATCGGGCAGGTCAGGCGGCCACGCGTGCGGTAGCGCATGCGGGCGGCGTGGCAAATGATGAAATCCACCATCGGATACATGAAGCCGTCGAATTGCGCCTCGGCGACAGGCTTCATGCCTTGGCTGGCCATGCCCACGGTCAGGCCGGCAATCGTGGTTTCGTCCAGCGGCGTATCCAGGATGCGTTCGGGGCCAAACTGCGCGGACAGGCCAGCAGTGGCGCGGAACACGCCGCCGTTGACGCCCACATCTTCGCCCAGCACAACCACCGCGTCGTCCTTGCGCAGTTCATACACCAGGGCCTGGGTGATGGCCTCGATCAAGGTGATGGGTTGTGCGCTCATGCCCGCTGCTCCCGCGCCATCGCTTCGGCGCGCTGCGTTATCAGCTCACTGGGCAACTCCGCATACAAGTAATCAAACATCGCTTCCACCGGTTGCACGGGCGTATTCAAATACGCGTTGATTTCTTCGTCCACGCGCTTGCCGCTGTCTTCAATCCATGCCTTCTCTTGCGCTTCGTCCCATAGCCCGGCATCGGTCAGGTATTTGCGCAGGCGCAGGAACGGTTCTTTCTCCCATGCGGCTTTGACTTCGGCATCATCGCGATAGCGGCGTGCATCGTCGGCGGTGGTGTGGTCATGCAGGCGATAGGTGATGAATTCGATCACGCTGCCGCCCTCGCCATTGCGGGCGCGCTGGTGTGCGCGGCGCAGGCCTTCCAGCACCGCGATGATGTCGTTGCCATCCACTTGCAAGCAGTGCAGGCCGCCGGCGATACCTTTTTGCGCCAAGGTGTCGGCCCCTGTCTGCGCCTTGCGTGGCACACTGATCGCCCAGCCGTTGTTGACCACGCAGAGGATCAGCGGCAGGTGGAACGCGCCGGCCGAATTCACGGCGGCGTAGAAGTCGGTTTTGGATGAGCCACCGTCACCGCACACCGCCACCGCGACTTTGGTTTGCTTGCGCAGTTTGAACGACAATGCCGCGCCCGATGCCATCAGCATCTGCGTGGAAATCGGCACGCACCACGGGTAATCGTGGGTGGGCCCGCCGGTGAGCAGGTTGCCGCGTTCATCGCCACCCCAGTACAGCAACACTTGGCGCGGCAGCACGCCGCGCGCGAACTGCGCGCCGTATTCGCGGTAGCTGGGTGCCAGCACATCCTCCGGCTGCATCGAGTAGCCGATGCCGACGTGGGTGGCCTCATGGCCAAGACTGGCGGCATAGGTGCCCAACTTGCCGGTGCGTTGCAGGGCAATGGCCTTGCCATCGAAGGTGCGCAGAAACAGCATCTGCTTGAAGATCGGCAGCAGCGATGCGGCGTCGGGCACGGCTGGCGGCAATGGGCCGGCAAGGCTGCCGTCGGGTTTGAGGTATTGCAGGTATTCGATATCAAAACTGGCAGCGGTACTCATGGGGGCCTTCGCGTTGGAGCAATCGCTCTATGATACCGGCGAGCTGCTAACAAACCGTTGCGCGGCGCAATAAAACAAAACGCAGCCGAAGCTGCGTTTTGTCTGAAACCCTGTTGCTGACTGGCTCAGGGGAGCGTGAGAACCGACGTGTTGTCGCCGGAAATGGGATCGGTGAGCACGCTGGACTTGGCGCTGAAGCGCAGCACATCGGTGGGTTTGAAACTGCGCTGAGGCTTCACGCTGACGTTGAAGACATGGATGGAACCGGCCCGCACAACCGTGGTGGAGGTGCACACGAAACTGCTCACGCTCATGCGGTCGCAGGTCCAGCCAGCGCCACCGGCCACGCTGCCCACTGCGGGTACGGGGATATCCATATCCACCCACACCTGCACGCCATGCAGATCACTGCTGCCGCCGTTGCGTAGGGTCAGCGTGGTGAATGCGCCCTGCAGGCTCATTTGCCGCACCGTCCACGATTGCGTGAGATCGGCACTGGCCGGACGCACCACCCCGATGCTCAGACGCACGGGATCATGGTCGGAGACGCGCAGCGGCGGATTGGCGGCGGTGTAGGGCGGGTTGAACTCGCCGTAGTGGGCGACGCGGAAGTTGCTGTTGATGCGCGCGTGCTCCACGCTCAGGCCAGTCAGCGCCGGGTCGTTGACCAGGGCCTGATTGACCACCGCATGATCCAGGGTTTGCGCATTGCCACCAAACACATACGAATAGCGCTGCATCGGATCGACGGTAAGTGCATCACCCAGCACCAACGGTGTGACGACGGGGCTGGCACGATATTCGATGACGTGGTCTTCCGGCGCAGCGTGGCCGGTGATGATGCCCATCGGATCGACGTAGCCGTCGTTGAACGGGAACGCGTTGAAGTCGCCCACCAGCACGATTTTCTCGGCCGGGTTGGCGATTTGCATATCGTTCACCACATTGGCCAGGAACATCGCCTGCTCGGCACGCTTGTAACGCACGCGGCTATCAACCGGATCATCATTGCCGTTGAGCGAGCGCAGATGATTGGCAATAACCGTCAATGGATAGTGACGGCCGTCGGTGAAATTCACTGCTGCGCGCAGCACCAGCGAAGGGCGATCATTCAGCAGTGACGAGGTGCAGCCAGGCGCATTCGGAGTACAGCCCAGCGGCGAGGTGCCGTAGCGGGTGTCCTTGCCCACCTGGGTTACCGAGGTTACCTCCACGCGCGACACGCCGCTGCGCACGGTGCGGCTGCTGAGCAGAAAGCCCACGTCAATCCCGCCCACGTCGTTGCCTTCCTGCAGATACGGCACGTACTGCGGCGCGCGTGCGCAGTTGCTGTTGATGTAGTTGGCAAGCGAGGTCAGGGTGCTGATGTTCTCCACTTCCACCACGCCGAGAATGTCGGGCGATTTCACCCAGTCACAGATCGCGGCACCGGTCTTGGCCAAGCGATTGGCGAAGGCGGTATTGGTGAGCACAGGCTCGCCAATGGCTGGGTCATTGATGTTGTCGAAGAACCGCTGCAGATTGAAGCCGGCCACGGTGATGTCGTTAGCGCCGGCATCGCTGACGGCACTGGCGCTGGCGGCACCGATGACCGGTGGGTTGGCCACGTCATACAGCAACTCCCACGAGTCGCCGTAGTACGTCAGTACGCCCACCAAATTGCTCACCGGTGCGCCGGCATCGGCGACCAGACGGGTGCCTTGCAACGGGAACGCCTTGATGCGTTCCTGGTTGGCGTCGAAGTACGGCAGGGTAGCCTGCTTGGCTGGCGGTACCGGGAACGGGTCGAGGATGCTCAGGCCCGGTTCGCGCATCGGGCGTGGCACGCCTGCGACCACGAATTCAAACGCCGTATTGCTGTCACTGGACGTGGCATTGGGTTCATTGATATTGCCATCGGTCTGCGCAGTGACCACGCCCTGTGCCACGCTGACCAGCATGCCTTCCAGGCGCTCCATGGTTGCCGGCTCACTGGCCGGGCCAGCCAATGCGGGGGTTAACTCCACCGGTGCGGGCAGGGCCATGCCGGTTGCCAGTACCGCCACGCTGGGCGAGACCAACTCGGTGGTCGGGGTGGCGCTGCTGCCGGCAAATTCATCCACCGTGCCGACTACGCGGGCGTGATCGCCCACTGCGACCATGCTGGGAACACCTGCGGTAAACACAAAGATGCCATCCGAGGTGGCGGCGTCGCCATCGGCGGCGGCGGCACCAGTACCGAAGGACTGCAGGAAGAAGCCATTGCCGCGTTTGCCGGTGACCACGCCCTCGGTCATCTTCAACTGGCCATTGAACGGTGAGAGCTCACCGCTGCCCTGGATCGCGCCGATCGAGGTGATGACGATGTCGTCATTGGTAATCGTGCCGGTGCCCACGCCCGCACCCGATGCGATATTGGCAGCGACCGGATTGCTGAGGGTGACCAGGAAGGTTTCGTTGATCTCCAGATCGGTATCACCCAGCACGCTGGCGCTGACGGTGGTGCTGGTCTGGCCGGCGGCAATGGTGGCGGTACCCGCGGCGGCGATGAAATCCACCCCCGACGTGGCTGAATCGCTGCTGGTGGCGTAATCGACCGTGACACCGCCAGCGGGTGCCGGGGCGCTCAGGGTAATGGTGAACGTGAAGAGGGTGCTGCCGCTATCGCCTTCAAGTTGGGTGACGTTATTGATCGAGAGCTGGGGCAGTGCAGCACCGCCAACGGTGAGCGAAAAATCGTCGATGGCCAAGCCGTCATCGGCGCCGCTGGCATCGGCATCCGTCCAACGCAAGCAGAAGGTACTGCCGATGGGGATCGACACGCTGCTGATGGTGGCGGCCAGGTTCTGGCGGTTGCCAACGGCATTGCCGTCCTTGGCCCCGGTGGTGGCGGTATTGGGGGTGCTGAAGTCCAGCCCATCCACATCCACCCAGGTGCCGGTGGTCAGCGAGGTCGCATTGAGGCTGTACTGGAAGTCCAGGCGATCGCTGCGGGCAGCGGTGCCCAGACGCCACTGTTCGCCGGTGTAGGCGACGTCGAAGCTGCCCAATGCGCTGGCGGTATTGTTGACAAAGCAGGCTCCGAACGAGGGCACAAGATTGCCGCTGCGCAAGCTGCCCAAGGCGCGCTCGCTGCTGCCGGCAGCGCCAAAGCTGTAGGTGTCGCCGGTATTGCTGGAGCCGGTGCCGGCAGTGTAGGTGCCATTGGCACTGGCACCCGTCTCACTCATCAACCAGCCCGCCGGTAGCGTTGAACTGGTGCCGGTATTGGCCAAGGTGTCGAAATTCTGGGTGTAACTGCCGCCGCTCAGGCTGACCTGGGCCTGCGCGGCCAGTGGTGAACAGAACACCATCGCTGCCAGCGCCAAGCGCTGCAGTGGAAGATTTATCATGTGATTTCCCGGAAATGGACAGCAAACCAAACATTCGGTTCGCACCGGTGCGATTTTGCCGCATCTGCATGGCAGTTGCGTGACGCAGTGCAAGATGACCCGGCCAGGCATGCCACAATTCCGGCATGACCAGCGAAAAAAACCAGCGTGACCTAGAGGCCGGTATTCATACCGATCTGCATGGACGGTTGACCTATGCCGGGTACTTGCGCCTGGATCAGTTGTTGATCGCGCAGCAGCCGCTGTCCAGCCCGCCGCATCACGACGAGATGCTGTTCATCATCCAGCACCAGACCTCGGAGCTGTGGCTGAAGTTGCTGATTCACGAGCTGAGTGCGGCGGTTGCGCACCTGCGCAATGACCGGGTCGGGCAGTTCGGCAAGGTGGTCGCGCGTTGCAAGCGGGTGTTGGAGCAATTGACCGCGCAATGGACCGTGCTGGAAACGTTGACGCCTTCGGAATACATGCAGTTCCGCGATGTGCTGGGACCGTCATCCGGGTTCCAGTCCTTGCAATATCGCACCGTGGAATTTTTGCTGGGGAACAAGAATGCGGCAATGCTGAAGGTGTTTGCGCATGATCCGCAGGGCCAATCCGCATTGCAGTGCGTGTTGCAGGCCCCGAGTTTGTATGACGAATTCTTGCGTTACCTGGCGCGGTGGGGGCATTCGGTGCCTGCGGCCAATCTGCAGCGCGACTGGAGCTTGCCGCATGTGCAGGATGCCGCGCTGTTGCCGGTATTCGAACGCATTTACGAAGACACCGATCGTTATTGGCGCGAGTATCAGTTGTGCGAGGACCTGGTGGATCTGGAAACCCAGTTCCAGCTTTGGCGTTTCCGCCACATGCGCACGGTGCAGCGCATCATCGGTTTCAAACCCGGCACTGGCGGATCCAGTGGGGTGTCCTTCCTCAAACGTGCGCTGGAGTTGACGTTCTTCCCGGAGCTGTTCGAAGTGCGCACCTCGATCGGGCCGGGGCGCGGCAGCGCCGGCTAGCAAGAAATGCGGGAGCGGCCCTTGGCCGCGACGAGGTAGCAGGATGTCGCGCGCAGGGCGCGCTCCCACCAGAGCCCATGCCCATATCCCGGTGGGAGCGGCCCCTGGCCGCGACGAGGTGTTCGCACCCGGGGATGGTTCTTGCTGCATCGCAGCATCCAAACCCTGAATGCGCAAGGTTTGACGTAGTGCCGCCGGGTCGGCCATCCTCGCCCGGTTCCGAGCCCTGCGTTGGCCCGGTTCGACATCCTTTCAACGCCTAACAAGATGGGGGAGCCCGCATGAGCGGAGCCGCTGCAATCACACCGGTGAATCCACCGGAATTCCCGCAACTCATGGGGCATCCACGCCCGTTGTGGATGTTGTTCATGTCGGAGTTCTGGGAGCGCTTTGCGTTCTACGGCATCCGCTGGGCGATGGTGCTGTACATCGTCGCGCAGTTCCACGGTGGCGACGCCAGTGGCGAAAAACCCGCCAGCGAGTTGTACGGCGCGTATCTGGCGCTGGTGTATGCCGGTGCGATCTTCGGCGGCTATGTGGCCGACAAGTTGATCGGCTTCCAGCGTTCCATTTTGTTGGGCGCCATCGTGATGTCGGCGGGCTTGTTCTTGCTGGCATCGCCCACCGAAACCATGTTCAAGCTGGGGCTGGCCACCATTATCGTGGGCAACGGCCTGTTCAAGCCCATCATCTCCACCATGGTGGGCAAGCTGTATGCCACCAGCGATGAGCGCCGTGATTCCGGCTTCACCATCTTCTACATGGGCATCAACATCGGCGCGCTGCTGGCACCGTTGATCACCCAGTATTTGGCCAAGAAATTGTTCGGCATCGACGGCATGCCGGCCTACAAGGTGGTATTTATTGCCGCGGGTATCGGCATGCTGCTGAGCTTGGTGTGGTTCTGGTTTGGCCGCGCCCAGCTCAAGGGCATTGGCTTGCCGGCAGCGCATCAAACCGGTATGCGCAATGTCAGCTTGGTCTTGCTGTTCGGCGTGGTGATCGGCATCCCGCTGTTCTATGCGTTGTTGACCATTGATGCCACCCTGTTGCAAGGCATTTTGATGGCCCTGTTCGTCATTCCGGCGGTCATGCTGCTGCGTGAAGGCGTGGTGGAAGGCGCGGTGGCGCGTGACAAGGTGGTGGCGATGTTGATCATCTTCACCTTCAACGTGTTGTTCTGGTGTTTCTTCGAGCAAGCCGGCAGCTCGTTCAACTTCCTTGCCGAGAAGATCGTCAACCGCGACATCGGCATGCAAGGGCTGTTTCAAGCGCTGGCCGGAACCCATGACTTCCCGGTGTCGTGGTTTCAGTCGGTGAACTCGGTGGCGATCATCGTGCTGGCCCCGATCCTGGCGTGGTTGTGGGTGAAGATGGGCAAGAACAATCCCATCATCCCGCGCAAGTTCGGTCTGGGTCTGATCTTCAACGGGCTGGCATTCCTGTTGCTGATGGTGGCGCTGAAAAGCATGGTGGATGGCAGCGGCAAGATCCCGTTCTGGACCTTGTTCATGGTCTATGTGATCCAGTCGGTGGGCGAGCTGTGCCTGTCGCCGATCGGGTTGTCGATGACCACCAAGCTGGCCCCCGCACGGTTGGCGGGGATGGCGATGGGGTGCTGGTTCCTGTCGATTGCCATTGGCAATAACCTGGCCGGCATTTTTGCCGGGATCGTCAGCGGCGAAGGCGGCATGTCCGTGGCCTCCGCACACGCCGGCTACACCTTCGGCTTCTATGCCTTGGTCGGTGCTGGCGCGTTGCTGTTCCTGATTGCGCCGCTGATCCAGCGCTGGATGCACGGCGTGAAGTAAGTCTTGCGCCGTCAGGGCAGACGCAAACGGCGGCCTTCGGGCCGCCGTTTTGCATTGCAAAGGCGCAACGCTCAGGCGGCGATGATGACCTCAATTCCCAGTGCGTGCAGGCCAGCATCTGCGTGGTTCGCCATCCAGCGCAGCGCCTTCAACGCCGGCTACGGATCCTGCAGCGCGGTTTCGCCTTCTGCGCGCAATTCCAGCTCATCCAGCCGGTCCAGCAGGCGAAACAGCAGCGTGCGTTCGGTCGCATCCATATCGCCCAGCAACTGGCGCTCAAACCCCAGCGCCAGCGGCACGATCTGGTCGTAGATCGCATGGCCGGCTTCGGACAGCCGCAATACCGAACGCCGACGGTCATCGTCATCAAACGCACGTAGCAGCCTCCCGGAGTCCAGTAACTTGGCCACCGCGCGGCTGACCGCGACCTTGTCCATTGCCGTGCGTTGCGCAACTTGGTTGGCCGACAGGTCCGGGTAACGCCCCAGTACCGCCATCACCCGCCACTCCGTCACGCCCAATGCAAAGCGCTGCGAATAGGCGCGGGCAATCGCGTCGGAGGTGCGATTGGACAGCACACTGAGGCGATAGGGCAGGAAATTCTGGAGTTCCAATTGGGCGTGGTTGGGCATGATCGGGCGTGAGATTGAGAGGGGCACTTGAGATGGTTGCAATTGCAACTATAGAATGCAGAATCCTAGCGGCGAGACCACCACCATGAGTGCACACCCCAATCTTGGCATGCAGCCGACCACGTTTGAAAACCCGATGGGCATTGATGGGTTTGAATTCGTCGAATATTCCGCTCCGCAGGATCAATTGGGCTATCTGCACGACTACTTCCGCAAGATGGGCTTCACCCCGGTGGCGCGCCACAAGACCCGCCCGATTCACACCTATCGCCAAGGCGATTGCACCTTTTTGATCAACGAAGATCCCGACTCCTTCGCCGCGCGTTTTGCCGCGCAGCACGGGCCATCGGCCTGCGGCTTTGCGATCCGCTTCAACAAACTGGCCGAGTGGGTGCGCGTGCAGGCGCTGAAAAACGGCGCGGAAGCTTTCGATGCCAAGGATGAATTGAGCAAGGCGGTGGCCGCGCCGGTGATCAAGGGTATTGGCGGCTGCATGTTGTATCTGGTGGACCGCTACGACAGCGTGGGCACCATCCACGACCCGGATTACGAATGGCTGCCCGGCGCGGAAAAAATGCCCACGGGCTTCGGCCTGACCTTCATCGACCATCTGACCCACAACCTGTTCCAAGGCAACATGGCCAAGTGGTCGGATTATTACGAGCGCCTGTTCAACTTCCGCGAAATTCGCTACTTCGACATCAAGGGTGCCAAGACCGGCCTGCTGTCGCGGGCGATGACCGCGCCGGATGGCATGGTGCGCATTCCGCTGAATGAATCGTCCGACCCCAAATCGCAGATCAACGAATATCTGGGCCAGTACAACGGCGAGGGCATCCAGCACATCGCCTGTTTCACCGATGACATCTACACCACGGTGGAAAAAATGCGCGCCGCCGGGGTCGAATTTCTCGACACCCCGGAGACCTATTTCGATGTGGTCGATCAACGCATTCCCGGCCACGGCGAAGACCTGCCGCGCCTGCGCAAGAACAGCATCCTGATCGACGCCGACCCGGAAACCAAAAAGCGTCTGCTGCTGCAAATTTTCACCCAAAATGCCCTGGGTCCGATCTTCTTCGAGATCATCCAGCGCAAGGGCAATGAAGGCTTTGGCGAAGGCAATTTCCAGGCCTTGTTTGAAAGCATCGAGCGCGACCAGATGCGTCGCGGCGTGTTGTAAGGAGCCTGCAGCCCATGACCCTTCAAGGCACCGGCTACCAAACCGGGTTTGGCAATGAATTTGCCAGCGAAGCCATCCCCGGCGCATTGCCGATTGGCCGCAACTCGCCGCAGCAGGTGGCGCACGGGCTGTATGCCGAGCAGCTGACCGGCAGCGCGTTCACCGCGCCACGCCACGCCAACCGCCGCAGTTGGCTGTATCGCATCCGTCCGGCGGCGATGCATGGCAAGTTTGAATTGCTGCAACAAGGCGCATTCCACAACGATTTCGGCAGCGGCCCGGCGACCCCGGAAAAGCTGCGTTGGAACCCGTTGCCAGCACCGCCAGCCGGCGTGGACTTTCTGGATGGTCTCTACACCGTGGCCGGCAATGGCAGCCCGGAAGCGGCAGTGGGCGTGGGTATCCACCTGTATGCGGCGAATGCCGACATGCACGGCCGCTGGTTCTGCAATGCCGATGGCGAGTTGATGTTGGTGCCGCAATCCGGGCGCTTGCATATTGAAACCGAGCTGGGCGTGCTGGACGTGGAGCCGCAGGAAATTGCGGTGCTGCCTCGCGGCGTGCGCTTCCGTGTGAGCTTGCCGGATGGGCAGGCCACAGGCTATGTGTGCGAGAACTTCGGCGCACTGTTCAAACTGCCGGATCTGGGCCCGATTGGCAGCAATGGGTTGGCCAATGCACGTGATTTCTTGACCCCGAATGCGGCGTATGAAGATGTGGAAGGCAACTTCAGCCTGATCACCAAATTCCAAGGGCATCTGTGGCGCGCCGACATCGACCACAGCCCGCTGGATGTGGTGGCGTGGCACGGCAATTACGCGCCGTACAAATATGATCTGCGCCGCTTCAACGTGATCGGCTCGATCAGCTACGACCACCCCGACCCGTCGATCTTCCTGGTGCTGCATTCGCCCAGCGATACCCCCGGCACCAGCAATGTCGATTTCGCGATCTTCGCGCCACGGGTGCTGGCCATGCAGGACACCTTCCGTCCGCCGTGGTTCCATCGCAATATCGCCAGCGAATTCATGGGTCTGGTGCACGGCGTGTACGACGCCAAGGCCGATGGGTTCGCGCCCGGTGGCTGCTCGCTGCACAACTGCATGACCGGGCACGGTCCGGATGCGGCCACCTTCGAAAAAGCCAGCGTGGCCGATACCGGCAAGCCGGACTACATCACCGACACCATGGCGATCATGTTCGAAACCCGTGCGGTGATCCGCCCCACCGCGCAGGCGGTGAATGCCGCGCATCGGCAGCAGGATTACCCCGACTGCTGGATGGGGCTGAAGAAGCACTTCGTGGGTTGAGCCAGCCGTTCAGCCGCTGACCAGCTTCAACTGTGGTGTGCTGCCTGCCGATTCCGTTGGCAGCTGCAGCGTCGCCACCGTCTGCGCCAACGCGGGCAGCAAGGCCTCCGGCAGCGACTCGCCCAAGCGAGTGACGATCCGCTGGCCATAGCCGGCACTGGTCAGCTGATGCAGTATGCGCAGGCTGCAAAGGATTGCATCCAGCAAGTCGCGATCATTGCTGGCGAATTGGATGCGGGCCTTATGCTCCACTGCGTCCGGATGCCGCTGCAGCTGCAACATATCGATCATGTACATCTTGGCGGCAACCAGCGAGCGCCGTTGTCCGCGCGTGGAACTTGGCGGTGTGGGCAATTCCTGCGTGCTGGCAGATGCCGCGGGTGCGACGTTTGCCTGCACCGGCGTCGGCACGGGCTGGCGTGCGTTGCCGGAACGGATCTGTTCGGTGCGCGCCAGTACGGCATCGGTGGTTGCGCGCAGCAGGCCGGTGAGTGCGCCACCCACGCCATTGCCGGGCGGACCGGGCTGGGTGGAGATAGGGGCGCTGCCGGCTTGTTGCAGGTAGCCGTTTTTCCGCAGCTGGTCGATTGTCGGCAAGATATCCGGGCCGAGGAGTGCCACCACTTCGTCGAGCGAGCGCTTGCCGTCGACGACGATCAGAATGCGCCGTTCCGACAGACTCAATCCGGCGTTGGAGCCGGCCTGCAGGGTGCTGTGTGCGAGTGCGGTCTTGTTGAGCAGCATGGCAATGGTCCCTGTGTGATGCCCGGCACGCTAACGGCTGTGCATGTCGTCCGCATGACGATTTTGTGCAGCGGCGTGTTCCCAGTCGAGACCAACAGCATGGGTAATGCGGACACGCCTCCTATACTTGCGGGGATGACGCCACCCATTCCCATCCTCGCCCGTGCCCAGCACGCGTTGACCGAATTCTTCCGGCTGGAAGCCGCCGCCGGTATCGTCCTGATGCTCGCGGCGGCGTTGGCATTGGCTTGCGCCAATTCGTCTCTGGCCGAGACCTATCAAGCCTTCCGGCATCTGGCCTTGGGCAGCCAGTCGTTGGCGTGGTGGGTCAACGATGGCCTGATGGCGGTGTTCTTCTTGTTGGTGTCGCTGGAAATCAAGCGCGAGGTGGTGTCTGGCCAGCTGTCCAGCCGCAGCCAGCTGGTGCTGCCGGTGGTGTGCGCCGCTGCCGGGGTTGCGCTGCCGGCGCTGTTGTATGCGGCACTGAATCATGCCGATGCAGGCGCGATGCGTGGATGGGCGGTTCCCACCGCCACCGATATCGCCTTTGCGCTGGGCGTGCTGGCCTTGCTGGGCGCGCGGGTGCCGCTGGGGATGAAACTGCTGCTCTCCACCATCGCGGTGACCGATGATTTGATCGCGATCCTGATCATCGCCGTGTTCTATTCGCATGGGTTGCAGTGGCCGATGTTGGCCGGTGCGGCGCTGGTGACGCTGGCGATGTGGTTGCTCAATCAGCGCAAGGTGACCCGGCTTGCGCCGTATCTGGTGTCGGGCGCGTTGCTGTGGTTGTTGGTGCTGAAGTCGGGCGTGCATGCCACCTTGGCGGGTGTCGTCACCGGCTTGCTGATTCCGCATGTGGACACGACCAATGCCATCGACGATGCGGTTGAACATTCGCCGCTGGAAACCCTGGAGCACGCGCTGCACCCGTGGGTGGCCTTCGTCATCCTGCCGCTGTTTGCCTTCGTCAATGCGGGTTTGGCATTGGGCGCATTCACTGCGGAAGAGTTGCACGCGCCGTTGCCGCTGGGCATTGCACTGGGGCTGGTGCTGGGCAAGCCGCTGGGTATTGTGGGTGCGGCCTTGCTGCTGCGCGCCCTGAAGATTGCCCGCTTCCCCGCGGGCATGGATCTGCGCGCGATGCTGGGGCTGGGCCTGCTGTGCGGGATCGGCTTCACCATGAGTCTGTTTATTGCCGGCCTGGCGTTTGCTGGCCAACCCCAGTACTACAACGAAAGCGTGCTGGGGGTGCTGGGCGCATCGGTGCTGGCGGCGCTGCTGGGCAGTGCGTGGCTGTGGCTGGTGTTGCCACGGCCGGCGTCACGCTGATGCACGCGTTGCTGTTTGGCGGCAGTGGGGCGATCGGCACGGCATTGCTGCCACGTTTGCTTGCGGCCGGATATGCGGTGGATGCACTGTCGCGGCAAGCGCACATGGATGCGCCCGGCTTGCGTTGGCGGCGCGGTGATTTTGCGCAATTGCCAGCACTGCCAGCCGGCGCGGATGTGTTGCTCAGCTGCGGCCCGCTGGATCTGTTTGCCGACTGGTTTGCACACAGCACACTGCATTGCGGGCGGGTGGTTGCGATCGGATCCACCAGCGTGCACGTCAAGCAAACCTCGGTCGATGCTGCTGAGCGCGACGTCGCCCGCCGCCTGCGTGATGCGGAGGCGTTGTTGTTTGCCACCGGCAATGCGCGGGGGGTGTCGGTGACCGTCCTGCGGCCGACCCTGGTGTATGGCAGCGGCCGCGATGCCAACTTGAGCAAACTGGCGCAACTGGCGCTGCGGCATGGCCGTCTGCTGCTGCCGCGCACCGCTTGCGGGTTGCGTCAGCCGGTGCATGTGGACGACGTGGCGCTTGCAGCGCTGGCGGCGGCAAGTGCAACAGCAACCGGCGCGGCGGCCTATGACGTGCCCGGCGGCGAAACCTTGCCGTATCGCGACATGGTGCAGCGCGTGTTGGCTTGCTTGTCGCCACCCCCCCGCTTGCACCTGCTGCCGGGGCCGCTGTTTGGCCTGGCATTGGCGACGGCCCATTGGCGCGGCATTGCGCGTGAACTCTCGCCGGCCGTGTTGCAGCGCATGCAGCTTGATCTGGTGTTCGATGCACAGCCGGCACAGCGCGATTTGAACTACGTGCCGCGCTTGTTTTCACCCGAGGCAGACATGTTTGTGGTGCGCGATTGAGCCCGCCTCAATCGACCGAAATCCCCGCCAGTTTCTGCAATGCTTCGACATATTTGGCGCGGGTTTTGGCGATCACCTCGGCCGGTAGCGTCGGCCCCGGCGCGGTCTTGTTCCAGTCCAGCGTTTCCAGATAGTCGCGCACGAATTGCTTGTCGTAGCTGGGCGGGCTGGTGCCGATCGCGTAGTGCTCCGCCGGCCAATAGCGGCTGGAATCGGGGGTCAGGATCTCATCCATCACATGCAGCTTGCCGTCGGCATCGGTCCCGAATTCGAATTTGGTATCGGCCAGAATGATGCCGCGCTGCGCCGCGAAGTCGCGGGCAAAGGTGTACAGCGCCAAGGTTGCAGCGCGCACCTGTTCGGCGCGTTCGCGGCCCACCAGATTCACCGCGCTGGCAAAGTCGATGTTCTCGTCATGGTCGCCCACCGCTGCCTTGGTGGAGGGCGTGAAAATGGGCTCAGGCAGCGCTTGCGCCTGTTGCAGGCCGGCGGGCAGGGCAATGCCACTGATCGCGCCGCTGCGCTGGTAGTCCTTCCAACCGCTGCCGATGATGTAGCCACGCGCAATGCATTCCACCGGCACCGGCGTCAGTTTCCTGGTCACCACGGCGCGCTGGGCGTACAGCGCGGCATCCACGCCGGCGGGCAGCACGCTGGCCACGTCGATCCCGGTCAGGTGGTTGGCGATGATGTGGCGGGTTTGATCGAACCAGAAATTGCTGATCTGGCACAGCATCTCGCCCTTGCCGGGGATCGGATCGGGCAGCACCACGTCGAACGCGGACAGGCGGTCGGTGGCGACCATCAGCAGGTGCCCATCGCCCAGGTCGAACACGTCGCGCACCTTGCCGCGGTGGATCAGGTTGAGGCCGGGCAAGTCAGATTGCAGCAGGGTGGTGGCCATGCGGGTGAACATCGGAGGGGGCTGCATAGTTTAATCCCGTGCGCCGGCGTGTGCCCTGTAAACTTGCGCCATGACACGACGCTGGTATGGCAAATTCTTTGGTTTGATCGCTGGTTGGCTGTTGCTCAGGCACCCGGCGGGGGGACTGCTGGGCTTGCTGATCGGACATGCATTCGATGCCGATTGGTTCAAACCCGAACGCGATAACCCGTATCGGGTGTTCGGGCTGACCGATGAAGCCAGCAATGCGGAAATCGAGCAGGCCTACCGCCGCTTGATCAGCCAGTACCACCCCGACCGGTTGGCCGGCGCCGCACCGGAGTTGCAGCGTCAGGCCGAAGCCAAAGCGCGTGAAATCAACGCCGCCTACGACCGCATCCAGAAATTACGGAAACCATGACCATGCAAACGACTGTCATCGCCCCCTCCATCCTGTCCGCCAATTTCGCCAAGCTGGGTGAAGAGGTGGACAACGTGTTGGCGGCCGGTGCCGACTGGGTGCACTTCGACGTGATGGACAACCATTACGTGCCCAACCTGACCATCGGCCCGCTGGTGTGCGAAGCCCTGCGCAAGCACGGCGTGACCGCGCCGATCGACGTGCACCTGATGGTGGAGCCGGTGGATGGCCTGATCCCGATGTTTGCCGATGCCGGCGCCAGCCATATCAGTTTTCATCCCGAAGCCAGCAAGCATGTGCACCGCAGCGTGCAGCTGATCAAGTCGAAGGGCTGCCAAGCCGGGCTGGTGTTCAACCCGGCCGCCTCGCTGGATGTGCTGGACACCATGCTGGACGAAATCGATTACGTGCTGCTGATGTCGGTCAACCCCGGTTTTGGCGGGCAGTCGTTCATTCCGTCGGCGCTCAAGCAACTGCGCAAAGTGCGCGCGATGATCGATGCCAGCGGCAAACCCATCCGGCTGGAAATCGATGGCGGCGTGAAGCCAGACAACATCGCCGAGATCGCCAAGGCCGGTGCCGATACTTTTGTTGCCGGCAGTGCGATTTTCGGCAAACCCGACTACGCCGCCGTCATCGCGCAAATGAAGCAGGCTGTGGTTGCCGCGCGTTGAGCCCGGCGCGGCACGGGCCAATCAGAAAACGTCTGCCGCAGCCCGGATTGGCTGCGGGCGTGAATATGTGGGCGTCCTGCCCGTCCGTCGTCCCTGCGATAGCCTCCTATCCTGCGGGCGATCCGTGACAGCGGTATGACGGATCGCTGTTTGCGTGTGCAGCGCTGGCCCGGTTAGGCTAGGCACATGAACCGGGCGATCCCTTCCTTTGCGCAAAGCTGGCGATGGTGGCGTGGCTATGCCGCCGCACTCGCCTCTGCCTGCCATTTGAAGGACGCCGCACATGATGACGCACGCCCAATTCCAACAATTTTCCGCTGACGGTTGCAACCTGGTCCCCGTGGTGCGCGAGGTGCTGTCCGACCTCGACACGCCGCTGTCGGTGTACCTGAAACTGGCCGATGGCCCGCATACCTATCTGTTCGAATCGGTGGAAGGGGGCGAGCGCTTCGGGCGCTACTCCATCATCGGTCTGCCGGCGCGCACCGTGTACGAATTTCGCGGGCACACGCTGGCCGTGCGCGAGCATGGCGAGGTGATCGAAACCCGCGAGGTCATCGATCCGCTGGCGGAAGTGGAGCGCCTGCGGGCGCAACATCATGTGCCGCAAATTGAGGGTCTGCCGGGGTTTACCGGCGGGCTGGTGGGGTGGTTTGGCTTTGAGTGCATCGAGTACATCGAGCCGCGCCTGAAGGCCAATGCCAAGCCCGATGAACTGGGCACACCCGACATCCTGCTGATGCGCAGCGATGAGTTGGCGGTGTTCGACAATCTGAAAGGCCGGTTGTATTTGATCGTGCACGCCGACCCGCGTGCGCCGCAGGCGTGGGCGCAGGCCAACCGGCGGCTGGATGCGCTCAGTCATCGGCTGCGGCACGGTGGCGCGCCGTATCCGGAAACGTTGCGCCCGGCGGCGCTGGATGAAGCCGATTTCGTCAGCGGCTTCACCCGTGAAGGCTTCATCGACGCGGTGCAAAAAGCGCAGGACTACATCCGCGCCGGCGATGCCTTCCAGGTGGTGCTCAGCCAGCGCATGAGCGTGCCGTTCCAGGCGCGGCCGGTGGATGTGTACCGCGC
>Ga0073904_10000387_pt1 | contig 31247 bp, 27 predicted proteins | sample KloWWTrecipitate_FD_66668 | JGI IMG/M metagenome (GOLD analysis project Ga0073904, IMG submission 66668) | Active sludge microbial communities from Klosterneuburg, Austria, studying microevolution and ecology of nitrifiers - Klosterneuburg... | ecosystem: Engineered > WWTP > Aerobic digester >... | reverse complement strand
CCCACCGCCGGCACCAGGGCCATTCCCCCAGCCACCGAACCCTTGAAGGTCCACGCCCCCCGTTCCAGGAACCACGGCTCGTGCATGAGGCCCGCAAACAGCGTGTTGACGCCGGTGAACCACGTGATCGGCTCGGTTTCGAGCACCTTGCGCAGGTTCGCCAGCGGGCGCGGGCTGGGGATGAGCACGTCACGGCCGCCGGTCACGAAGAAGAGCATCAGGTTCGCGGTGAAGGCGAAGATGTGGTACAGCGGCAGGGCGGTGAGCATCACCTCTTCGCCCGTCGTCAACCACGGCCGCCACGCCTGCAGGCACTGCTCGATGTTGGCGAGCAGGTTCCCGTGCGTCAGCATGGCGCCCTTGGCGACGCCCGTCGTTCCGCCGGTGAACTGCAGAGCAGCCACGGTGTCGTGCGTCAGGGCCTGTTCGTAGACCCGCGGATCGGCGCCGTCCGCCATGCGGTCCGCACCGGCGGCCAGCGCTCGCCTGAAGGTGATGTGCGGGAAGGTGATGGGCGGCAACGTCTTCTGGACGTATTTCTGCACGAGGTGCACGAGCGCCCGCTTGACGGGCGGCAGCAGGTCCGCAATCGAGACGACCACGACCGTGCGCACCGGTGTCCTGGGCAGGGCGCCGGCGACCGTCCGGGCAAAGACGTCGATGGTGACGAGGCCCACCGCGCCGCTGTCCACCGACTGATGGATCACTTCGGGCACGGTGTACAACGGGTTGGTGTTCACCATCACCAGACCGGCCTTGAGCGCCCCGAACACCACGATCGGGTACGCGAGGCAGTTGGGCATCAGGATGGACAGCCGGTCGCCGGGCGCGAAGCCGGCGACCTCCCGAAGGTAGACGGCAAACTGGTCCGACAGACGGTCTACGTCTTTGAAGGAGATGTCGCCCTGCGATCCGTTGGGCAACCCGAGCGTGAACGCGGGCCTCGAACTGAACTCCGCGGCCGACGCCCGGATGAGGGCGGGCAGGTGCGCGTGCCGCAGCGGCGGCAGGTCCTGTGCGGTCTGCGGATGATAAAACGCGGTCCAGGGGCGGTGGGGTTCCACGGGGACAAATTACAGGCGGAGTGTCAGAACAGGGAAGCGAAAAGCATGGCGGTACGCTCGCACGCGGACGCGTCGGAAGACAGGGAGACGGGAACGAGGCGGGCGCGATTCTTGCATTTCGGCGCGCCGATGTCCTCTGTACGCTTCCGAATCGTGTGCCTGGTCGTGTGTCTGGCCGGTGCGGCCGCGTGCAGTGGTGGCGAGGAGCTGCCGACATCGCCCACCCCCGGCGGGGGTGCAGAGGCGCCCGTCAGCTACACGGTGCTCGGCGCCAGCGACGGCATCGGCTACGGCAGCAGCGTGGTGTGCGCGCCGTTCGACCTTGGATGTGAGAACGGCACCGGCTACGCGCAGACCTTGCGGCGGCGGCTCCTCTCTGACGGCCGCTCGGTCACGTACGTGAACCTGTCGGTCCCGGGGGCGGTGCTTTCCCGCACCATCGTGGATCTCGCCATCCAGCTCGGCCGAGCCGACCCCGGCAGCTTCCTGGATCGCTACCCGCCCTTCGTGCCCACCTCGACCACACACGTGACTATCTTCGTCGGAGGCAACGACGCGAACATCATCGGGTCGACGATCTCGGCGGGCGCCGGCGGCGGCGACATCCGCGGCTACATCGACGGCCACGTTCGGCAGTGGGGTAACGATCTTGTCGAGTTGGTGTCCCGAATTCGGGCACGCGCGCCGAACGCCCGCATCGTCGCCTACAACCTGCCCAATCTGGGCGCCGCGCCGTACATGGTGGGACGCCCCACGCAGGAGCGCAGCATCATGCAGCGCATCTCGACGGGTCTGGCCGATCAAGTCAACGCGCTGACCAGCCGCCGCGTCCTGGTCATCGACCTGATGTGCGACGCCCGCATCGTCCAGCCCGCGAGCTTTTCAGCCGACGGGTTCCATCCGAGCGATGCCGGCTACGCACTGATGGCCGATCTCACCTACTCGGCGCTGGCCACCGGCAACCAGCCCGATCCGCAGTCGAGCTGCGGCTCCCGTACGCTGCTCCCCATCTACTGACCTGCCCCGCCGGCCGCGATCCGCGCCACCGGTGCCCGATCGGCGGCCTTGGCCCCGGAGATCCGTACCATCTGCGGCCCTGGCGCGCCGCACCCAAATCTAGCCGACGCCAGATCGATGCATTTTCTGCACAAATAGAAGCGCACCCTGCATATTCGACCGCAAGAAAGGCCAGCAGACACGATTCATGTTGCACAATGATGTTTTTTTCGTGCATACTCTGGTCCTTGATTTACGCTTCTCCGGCCTGGCTGCGTCCGCCCGGACCCGGACTCGTCTTCCCTTAGCGGGCGCCTACAGGGGGACAGACGCATCATGGGATCCGCAGCACTGAGCGAGGCGGTCAAGAGCATCGATGCATGGGCCAGGACCGGCGTCCGGCAGTTGGGCAAGCCCGTCAACGTCGGCGCCGTGTACGGCGAGCTGTCGTTCAACGACATGGTGCAGCAGGCGCGGCTGCCCAAGCCGGTGTACCGCTCGCTGCGCGACACCATTGCGCACGGCAAGCCCCTCGACATCTCGACGGCCGACGCCGTGGCCACGGCGCTCAAGGACTGGGCGGTCGAGCACGGCGCGTCGCACTTCACGCACTGGTTCCAGCCGATGACCGGGATCACGGCCGAGAAGCACGACAGTTTCTACAACCCCACCGGCGACGGGCGCACCATTGCGGAGTTCGGCGGCACGGAGCTGGTGCGCGGCGAACCCGACGCTTCGAGCTTCCCGTCAGGCGGCATGCGGAGCACCTTCGAAGCCCGCGGCTATACAGCGTGGGACCCGACCAGCCCACCGTGGCTGCTGATGAACGGCAACAGCGCGACGCTGGTGATTCCGACGGCGTTTGTGAGCTGGACCGGAGCGGCGCTCGACAAGAAGACCCCGCTCCTGCGCTCGATGGAAGTGCTCTCGCGGCAGGCGGTCCGGGTGCTGAAGCTGTTCGGCTCGACGGCCTCGCGCGTCACGGTGACCTGCGGCCCGGAGCAGGAGTACTTCCTGATCGACCGCCACTTCTACTTCGCCCGCCCCGACCTCATCAACGCCGGCCGTACGCTGTTCGGGGCCAGGCCGCCCAAGGGCCAGGAGATGGAAGATCAGTACTTCGGATCCATCCCCGATCGCGTACTCGCCTGCATGGCCGAAGCCGAGGCCGAGCTGTATCGCGTGGGCGTGCCCATCAAGACCCGACACAACGAGGTGGCGCCATCGCAGTACGAAGTGGCGCCGATTTTCGAGAGTGCCAACGTCGCCACCGACCATCAGATGATGACGATGGAGACACTCAAGCGGGTGGCGCCCCGCTTCGGCCTGGCGTGCCTCACCCACGAGAAGCCGTTCGCCGGCATGAACGGCTCGGGCAAGCATGTCAACTGGAGCATCAGCGACGACCTGGGCAACAACCTCCTGAACCCCGGTGACACGCCGCACGACAACATGCAGTTCCTGTTCTTCTGCACGGCGGTGATCCGCGCGGTGGACACGTTCCAGGGCCTGCTGCGCATGAGCATCGCGCACGCGGGCAACGATCACCGGCTGGGCGCCAACGAGGCGCCGCCGGCCATCCTGTCGGTGTTCCTTGGCGACATGCTGACCGACATCTTCGAGCAGATTGAACAGGGCGGCGCCAAGAGTACCAAGGCCGGGGGGTTGCTCGACATCGGCGTCTCGGTGCTGCCGCAGCTGCCACGCGACGCCGGCGACCGCAACCGCACGTCGCCCTTCGCGTTCACCGGCAACAAGTTCGAGTTCCGCGCGGTGGGTTCGAGCCAGAACGTGGCCTTCCCCACCACGTGCCTCAACGTGGCGGTCGCCGAGTCGCTCGACGCCATGGCGACCGAGCTCGAAGGCATGCTGGCGGGCGGCAAGGCCAGGGGCGGCAAGAAGGCCGCGTTCAGCGAAGCCCTCGCGGCGTTGCTCAAGAAGACGGTGAAGCAGCACAAGCGCATCATCTTCAACGGCAACGGCTACTCGGACGACTGGCAGAAGGAAGCCGGCAAGCGCGGCCTGCTCAACCTGAAGAACACCGTCGATGCGCTGCCCGAGATCGTCAAGCCGCTTGTCGTCAAGACGTTCGAGAAGTTCAAGGTGCTCACCGGCCGCGAGCTGCACGCGCGCTACGAGGTGAACCTCGAGAACTACAGCAAGACCATTCACGTCGAGGCGCAGTTGATGGTGCTGATGGCCAACCGCTACCTCCTGCCTGCGGCCCTGGAATACCAGAAGCGCATCGGCGAGAGCGTCGCGGCGGTGAGAGCGGCCGGCGTACCGACCAAGGAAGGCGCCAAGCACCTCACTCGGATTGTCGGGCTCGTCGACAGGTTCCGATCCCAGACCGACACGCTCGCGGCCGACCTAGCTCATACCAGCGCCTCGGCCGAGAAGCACGCAACCTACATGCGCGATACGATCGTGCCGGACATGGCGGCCCTCCGCGACCTGGGCGACCAGCTCGAGGTAGTGCTGCCGCACGAGCTGTATCCGCTGCCCACGTATCGGGAGATGCTGTTCGTGAAGTGACCAGGATGGCCGGTCGGCGCGTGGATCGACACGCGCCGGCGGGCTTCGTTTATGATCGAGAGCAGCGCCCCGACACTGACCAGATCCATGACCAGACGACTCCTGCTCTTCCTTGCGTGTGTTCTGCCGCTGGCGGCCTGCGGCGACGGCACCAATCCCTTCACCGGGCCCACGGTCCCGCCGACCGGGTCGGCGCCCTACAGCGTGACCGACCTGAGCGTCGGCACGGGCGCCACAGCCGTGGCCGGGCAAGCCGTCATCGTCAACTACACGGGGTGGCTGTACAGCGACACCGCGTCGGAAAACAAAGGGACGCCGTTCGACAGCAACACCAATACGCGCTTCCAGCTCGGGACCGTCATTCAGGGCTGGAATCTGGGCATCCCCGGCATGCGTGTCGGCGGGCTGCGCCGCCTGGTGATCCCGCCGGAGTTGGCCTACGGCAATAACCCGCCGACGGCGGCCATGCCGCGCAACGCCACGCTGTTGTTCGAAGTCGAACTGGTTTCGGTGCCCTAGGATCCGGGGCTTCCGGGCTCGGCCGCCCGCCGGATCGTCATCGACGACACGCGCAGGGCGAGCGTCCGCGTGTTGTCGCCGCCTCGGTCGGCCGGACGCCAGGCGCGCGACACGTGCCACCACAGCTCATTGGTGCCGGCCAGCCATACGCCAGCCGCGACACGCCATCGGTAGCGGCCCATCCCGGGCGCCATTGGGCGGGTCCCGACGTCGATGCCGTTGACATGCAGCGTGACCAGCGCTGGTCGGCCGGCGCCCGGCCCGGTTCGATCTCCTTGCCCGGAGCCCTCGGCGCCACCGGCCTGATCTGCGGCCCTGGCACCTCGCCGGCCTGAGCCAGCGGCACCATCGGCGGCTCCGGCGGAGTCTTCGCGTTCCACGCCGTCGAAGCCCTCGGCGTTCACGGCAGGTTCGGCGTCGAGTTCCACGACAATCGAGGTCCGCTCAGCCGACCGCAGCAGCAGCACGGGGTCGGTGTCGGTCCCTCGCGTGCGGACCCCGGCTGGCGTATTCTCCACGCCGTACCATCCGCGTCCGAACAGGTCCTGTTCGTCCAGCGGGACCTGGGTGACCGGCAGCCCGCCGCGGAAGAGCACCCGCTGCCCCACCGGCGCCGCGCAGATGCGCCCGCGCGCGTTCTCGTCGAACCCGACGAGCCGCGCGAGGACGCGAGGCGCCCGGCGGCCCAGGCGCAGCGACAGAAGAGTCGAGCGCACCGGATGCGCCGCCAGGTGCAGCCGGCTGGCCAAGGGCGGACTCTGCTCCGGCGTGCCGCTCTCGAGCCAGTAGTCGGCCGGCGGGGCGCTGCTGCCCGGCCCGCTCAACAGCGCCTCGGCGTTCACGGGCACGGGCCGACCGTCGGGCGTTTCGACGCGCACCGCCAGCGGCAGCGTGTCGCCGACGATCACCTGCATCTCCCCGCCCGGGCGCGCGGGCACGTCGACGCCCAGCCGGCCGCTGTATTCCACGCCGGGCAGCAGGCTCCAGCGATCGGCACGCACAATCGCGCATCGAAACACCGCGTCCGCCACCGACATTCCGAGCGGCGCCGGATCGGCGATGACAAACGCGTCGGAGAACTGCACGCCGGCGAGTAGCAGGTGTTGCCGGGCGGTGGGGCCCGCCAGCACGGTGCGGCCGGCGGACAGCGCCTCGGCGACGACCGCGCCGTCCTGTGCGGCGCGCCAGACGTCCGGCCGTCCGGCCATCCACGCCGAAAGTGCCGAGTCGAGCCGCGTGTCTTCGGCCATGATGACCAGCCCACCAGCCGCCGCCGCCGCGTCGCCCAGCTCGCCTTCCAACGCGTCGCGAAACCCGCGCGCGTCCTGCCCCGTCAACGGACGGGCGCTCGTCGCGACGGCCTCGGCCACCAGGACGGCGCCGAGCGCGCCGGCGGCAAGCCACTGGCGATGCGGACCGGCCTGGCGCGAGGCCCATGTCAGGCCCACCGCGGCCAGCGGTGTCATCAGCCAGAGGCCGAAACGGAGTGTCTCGGCCTGCCACTCAGGCCACCCGACACCAGCGGCGGCGATGCACCCCGCGGTGAGCATTACCGAGCGCCGCCACCAGCGCGCCGACGTGCCAAACGCAAGGCCCACTGCCACCAGCGCCGTGGCCAGGTTCGGCAACCGATGGGTGACTTCCGGCGCTGCGAAGCTCCCGATTGGCAACCAGGGTCTCGAGTCGAAGGCGACGACCAGCACGTCACGCCACGTCAGAGCCACGTCCGGCGCAAAGGCCTGCTGCTGCGCCACGCCCGCCATCCACGCCAGGTGGGCCACGAAGGCCGCGCTGCCGGCGACGAGCGACACCAGCGTCCACGCCATCCACGCGGAACGCTCGGGCCGGCGTCGGAGCCCCGCGAAGACGATGGGCCACGCCGCCAGAGCCAGCCAGTGCCACCACACCGCCAGGGCCCACAGGAGGATGGCGGCCAGCGACCGGAGCCAGGGCCGGGGTCCCGGATGCGACGACTCGCTGAAGGCGCCGCCCGCGGCCAGCCAGACCAGTCCCACCGCTACGGCCAAACCCGATCCATGCACCAGCGCAGCGCCGAACGAGGCGTCGAGCGCCAGCGCCAGCAGCACGAACAGCACGGCCGTTGCGCTCGCTCCGGCCACGACCGCCATGCCTGCGCCCGCCGCGAGGACGACGACGGCCCACAGGTGCGCCCCCGCCGCCAACCCGCTCTCCCACGCGGCGTGCACGACCGGCTCAATCAATGGCAGGCGAGGATCGTCGGCGGTCGTGTACACCCATTGATCGCCCAGCGGCGACACGGGCGGCATGGCGGCGCGCGGCGCCAGCAACCACCAGGCGGCCAGCGCCACCGCGGCGATGATTCCCGCGACGGCCAGGGAGTGAACAACGGACCGCGGTGCCATGGTTTGGCGTATTCTACGGCGTCCGCGTGGCTCGTCTGCGCGACCCGCGCAATGACGTCACGCTCCGCCTTCTGGTCCGTCGCCGTGGTGCTGGCCGCCCTCGTGCTGCTGCGCGCATGGCCGTTCGTCTGGTGGCCCGCCACGCACTTCGATTCCGACCAGGCCATCGTCGGGCTGATGGCGAAGCACATCAGCGAGGCACGCGCGTTCCCGCTGTTCTACTACGGCCAGAACTACATGCTGGCTGTCGAGGCGTACCTGGCCGCCCCGGTGATGCTCGTCGCCGGACCGACGGTCACCGCGCTCAAGACACCGTTGGTCCTCATCAACATCGGTGTGGTCGTGATGCTGCTGCGCGTGCTGGTGACCGAGGCGCGCCTGCGGCCCTGGGTGGCCTCCCTCGCGGTGCTGCCACTGGCAGTGCCCGCGGCCGGCGTCGCGGCGCGGGTGACCGAGGCTAACGGCGGCAATGTGGAACCCTGGCTCTACGTGCTGCTGCTCTGGGTGACGCGTGCCCGGCCGTGGGCCCTGGGCGTCATCCTCGGCGTCGGCATGCTCCACCGTGAGTTCACGGCATACGGAGCGGCAGCGTTGCTCATCCTCGACGCGGCGGGAGTCCTGGCCGGCCCCTCCAGGCTGGCGCTCGCGGCCGAGGCGACCCGGCGCTGGGCCATTGCGGGTCTCGCGTTTGTGGGCGTTCGCAGCCTGGCCGCGGCCATCCAACCGTTTGCCAACGGGCTTGGCCCAGGCAGCCGCGGCGACGACCCAAGGCTGGTCGCCACCATCGTCGAGACGGTTGGCGGCCGCATCTGTATCGACCCGGCGAACTGGCCCGAGCGCGCCAGCCGCCTCGTGGGTGAACACCTGCCACGCCTGATCGGCGGGTGGCCGGCGCCGCTCAGCGAGTACGGGGTGTTGACGGGCGTCTTCTCGGGCCAGAACGGCCTCGCCCTCTGGGTCGGCGCCCTCACCGCCGTCGGACTCGCCTCCGGTGGCTGGCACTGGTTCGCGAGCAGGCGCCGGCCGGGCACCCCGGGCGGGGCGGCTCCGCCGTCCAGTCACATTGGCGGCTACCTCGTGCTGGTCGGCCTGATCTCGACCCTGGTGTACGGCTTCGCCACCTGCAGCGACATCCGTGTCGCGACGCTCCGCTACAACCTGTTGGGCGTGATGATCCCGGTCGGGGCCCTCGTCATGGCCCTGCAAACGTGGCGCGCGCCCACGATTCGGGCGGGCCTCGGCGCTGCGGTTGTGCTGTGGTGTGCCCTGAACCTGTCGGATGTGCTGGCGTTGGCGAGAGAATCCATGCGGGCGCCGTTTCCCGACCGGCGGCTTGCGCTCGCCGAGGACTTGGAGCGCCGCGGGATTGCCGTGGCGTGGTCCCGCTACGGTATCGCCTACCACGTCACGTTCCTGGCACGAGAGCGCGTACGCGTCTCGGCCAACGACTTCAGCCGGATTCTGGCCTACGCCAACGAGGCCACCGAGACCGGCGCCCCGACCATCACCGACGTGCCATGCGAGGCAGGCGAACGCCTTCAGCCGGGGCTCTTTCTCTGCCCGTAGCCCGAACCGCCGCAAGAGACCCGGCGTGTTCTTCCCGAGGGTCTCCGGGGGCGCGATGGAGCTGCCTCGTTTCGGTCGGGCCTGCGCAGCCAGGACCAGGCCCGCGCCGAGCCGCCCGGAGGACGCCCCACGTCACTTGAGAGACTTGCGCGTGATCACCACCAGCTCGGCACCGCCAAAGGCGGTGCTACCCACCGTCATCCCAATGGCCTCGTAGCCCTGCTCGGCCGCCTGCTGCAGTTCCTTCTGCAGCGTGGACGTCTTGCTCGTGGCCACCAGCTTGTAATCGTAGCGCTCGGTGCGCGGCACGCCGCTCTTGCGCTGCAGGATGCTCGCCGTCTCCTTGCCGCCGAACAGGCTCTCGAACACGGTCTGCCCGACGGCGACGAAACCGGCGTCGGCGGCTTCCTGCAGTTCCTTCTGCAGCGTGCTGGTGCGGTTGGTCGCCAGCAGCCGATACTCGAAGGTGGCCGCCTCGCCGGCGCGCTTCTCCATCAGAACGACGACCTCCTTGCCACCCATGGCCGTCTCACCGCCCATCACGGCCACGAACCGATAGCCGGCCACACCCGCCTCCTGCATCTCCTTCTGCATGGTTGAGGTCTTGCTCGTCGCCAGCACCTTGTAGGTGGGACCGGCGCCTTGAGCGAGCGCCGGCGACGGCACCAACAACAGCAGCACGGCGATACCGATGAGCGAACCGATCCGAATCATGAGTCACTCCTGAATAGAAACAGAACGCCCGCCGTCAGGGCAGAGACCAGTCGGCCTTGAGGCGCGCGTAGGCAGCCCTCGGCAGTTGCACGATCACGGGAGAGGTGGACGGGTCGAGCCAGGCCATCACCTGGCGAAGGTCGGCGGGCGACATGGCCGTGCAGCCGGCCGTGCCCCGACCGTCTTCTCCACCGATATGGAGGAAGATGCACGAGCCCCGCCCCTGAACTGCGGGGGTGTTGTAGTTGACGATGACCCCCCAGCGATACGGCTCGCCGACCTCGCGCATGTGTTCCGAGCTGTTCCAATCGGGCCGGAGCACGGTGCGACGATCGACCACCAGGTTGTAGACGCGTGAAGACGGGTCGTCCACGCATTCGATGCCCTCGGCCAGGTGCAGGTAGGGCAACTTAGTCCAGCCGGCTTCGTCTGCGGGTGCAAACCCGAAGGCCTTGCCAATCGAGAAGGCGCCTGCCGGGGAGCGGCCATCGCCTTCCCGCTTGGTCGGCCCGGCCACGACGGGTGCCGCCAGGGGATCCCACGCCATGCCGCTGCGGCCGACGACAATCGTCCCGGGCGTCCCCACCGGTTGCCACGGCGCGCCGGCATCGGGCCGCTCGAAGCGTCTCAACTCGCCCACCACGTCGTCCCACCCCGGCGTGACGACGAGCACCAGCTGGCGCGCCGGCGCGAGCAGTGCCGGGGGCTCGGCAGAGGCAACGGCCGGCGCCAGCGTCAGGAGGCTCACCAGGAGCCCGAGAGGAATCGGACACGGGTTGCGCATGGAGGAATTGTAGCGCCACCGCCGCCGCAGCCGTGCCATCGCCCCTCGCAGAATTCGCACCGGCGAGTCCCCACCTCGTGATCGAAAACTGCGCTCGCCCCCGAGCCGCTTGCTGCGGACTCCCGCCAGCATGCGTATGTCCGGACCGTCCGGCCGGGTGAGACTGCGCGGGCCGGCGGCGCGGTGGCGCGGCACGGCGCGTGCAGGTTCGGGGTGACGCGAGGTCCTTCCCAAGGAGCATCCTGATGACGACCCCAGCCGGTTCCGCAGGCCTCGCCCAACGCCTGCTCGCGATGGAAGAGCGGTTGAGCGCCCAGCTCACCGAGCTTCGAGCCCGCCTCGACGCGCTCGACCGCCGTTTCGATCAGCGGTGCGCCGAAATCCGATCCAAGCAGGACGAAGATCTCATGCTGCTGAAGGCGATGTCGTGTCAGCTGCGCGGCCGCGTGGAGCGCGTCGAACGCCGGGCCGGACGGAGCGGGGCGTGACGCGTCCGCGCGGGGCGGCGCCCCATCCGGGCCGTTACCAGCCGCAGCACCTCGTCCCACGTGTCGGCGCGCGGCGCCGCCAGGTGCCGGTTCGTCGAGCTCGTGAAGACGATGGTGGGATGCCCCTCGGCGCGGAGCTGCGCCACGTTGCGGGGCGAATCCTCCACATACAGGTCGGCGCCCACCGCCGACTTGTCGGCCAGGAAGCACAGGTCCCAGTACGGAATGTCGTGGCCGTCGAGCCACTCCACCGTCTGCTGCACGGCAACTCGGTGGAAATTCTTGATGAGCAGGCGATGGGTGATGATCCGGATGCGTACGCCCAGATCGGAAAGCTGCCGCAGCGCCTGCGGCGCGCCGGGCATCGGCTGGAGCACGCGGAACAGATCCCGCTGGGTCACGGCGAAGTGGTGCAACTTCGGATATCCGCCCGGCGCCCGGGCCACGCCCCATTCCGGCAGATCCCACGACACCTCGGAGGTCAGCGAGTCGGCGGGGACGCCCAGCCACTCGGCCGCGATGGGACGCAGCCCGTTGTAGAAGTCGGCGCAGGTGCCGTCGAGGTCCACGCCGAGGACGAAAGCGGATGGCATGGCCAGATGGTATCGCGCGCCGGGGCGTCCGGGGATCTCCGCCCGCCGGGCGAGGGGTCCCCGTCGACTACTTCGGGAAGCGCCCCAGGGCCACCAGCAGGTCGAGCCGCGCCTGGCGCACGCGGTCTTCAGCCTGAGCCACGGCGGTCTCGAGATCTCGCGCCGAACGCTGCGCGTCGATCACCTCGATGTTCGTGGACGCGCCGGCATCAAATGCCACGATGGTGATCTTCAGCGCCTCGTTCGCCGACTGCGCGGCCGCGCGCGCGCTGGTCAGCGACCGCCCCTGGTATTCGACCGCCGCCTGCGCGGTCCGCACCTCGGCCCTGGCCTGCAACGCGAGCCGCTCGAGCACCAGCTCGTTCTCCCGCAAGTCAGCCTCGCGCTGACGCCGCAGGCCGCGCCGCTGGCCGCCGTCGAAGACGGGCTGGGTGAACGACACCGACAGCCGCCAGGTGCCCGACGGCTGGAACAGTCCGGCCGGCGCGATGTACTGCGGGTCGAACGACACGTCGGCCCGCGGCCACCAGTCGCGCGCGCTGTCGTTTACGATGCGGGCGGACAAGTCGCGCTGGGCATCGAACAGCCGATAGTCGGTCCGGGAAGGGAGCCAGGAATCTTCGGCGCCGATGGTCGGCACCTCGAAGGCCGGCTCGCCGGCGATGTTCACGGGGCCGTCGGCATTGAGCAACACGCCCAGCGCTTCCTGCGCGCGCCGGACGTTGAGCAGCGACACTTCGAGTAGCGATTCCTCGGTCGACACAATCTGGGCTGCCCTGAGCGCGTTGAGGCGCGACCCGATGCCGCCCTCGAGCCGCTTCTGGTTGTAGTCGAGCTGCGCGCGCGATGTCTCGAGAGCCCGGCGCTGCACCTCCACGAGCCGCTGCTGACCGACCACGGCGAGATACGCGGTCGCCGCCGAGACGGCAATCTGCCGCCGCACGTCGGCCGTGCTCAGGCGCGCGACCTCCACGCGGTCCATCTGCTGCACGCGGGCAGCCCACTGCGATGCCGCCAGCACGGGATAGCCGATGCTCGGTGCCAGTTGCCACTGGTTCTGCGGCTGCACGACCAGACCGTTGAAGCCGCGTTCGCTGTCGAGCGTGGTGTTGACGACCGACACGTTGACAAACGGCAGCGCCGACGCCCGCACCTGCTGAAGCAGCGCCTCGGCCCGCAGCACGTTGGTGGCCGCAATCTGCACACTCGGGTTTTTCTCGATGGCTGCGCTCACCGCTTCGTCGAACGACACGGCCGGCACCGGCTGCGCCAGTGCGGGCGAGGCCACCAGCGCGGCGGCCACGACGACGGCGGCGACGACGCCGGCAGCCGTCACACCCGACGGGCCATCGTCGTCGCCCCCGCGGGCGGCTTTGCCGGGGACCAGGGTCCGGATGATCACGTAGAGCACGGGGATGAAGATCACCGACAGGAACGTCGACGCCACCATGCCGCCGGCCACGGTCGTTCCCACCGAGTTACGCGCGGCGGCGCCGGCTCCGGTGGCCAGGGCCAGCGGCATGACGCCCAGGATGAAGGCGAAGGAGGTCATCAGGATGGGCCGCAGTCGGATGCGTGACGCCTCGACCGCCGCATCGAGAATCGACAGGCCGCGCTCGCGCATCTGCTCGGCGAACTCCACGATCAGGATGGAATTCTTGGCGGCGAGCCCGATGAGCAGCACCAGGCCGACCTGGCAGAACACGTCGTTGGCCAGGCCCCGCACCAGTTGAGCCGAGAGCGCGCCAATGACGGCCAGCGGCACGCCCAGCAGGATGATGAAGGGCAGCACCCAGCTTTCGTACTGGGCAGCCAGCACGAGGTAGACGAGGATGACCGACAGGCCGAAGATGAGGCCGGCCTGCGACCCGGCCTTGATTTCCTCGAGCGACTGGCCGGCCCAGGCGAAGTCGAACCCGGCGGGCAGGGTCTGCCGGGCCAGCGCCTCCATGGACAACAGGGCCTGGCCGGAACTCTGCCCGGGCCCGGGATTGCCGGTGATTTCCGCCGACCGGAACAGGTTGAAGTGGCTGATGATCTGCGGTGCCGTCGTCTCGCGGAGCCTGACCACGGCGTCGAGCGGCACCATCTGGCCGTCGGTCGTGCGCGCGTAGAGTTGCTTCAGGTCGGACGGATTGGCGCGGTAGCGCTGGTCGGCCTGCGCGTACACCCGATAGGCGCGGTTGTTGAAGTCGAAGTCGTTCACATACGACGAGCCGAGAAACACCTGCAGCGCGTCGGTGACTTCGTGTAGGGGTAGCCCGAGGCTACGGGCCTTGTCCCGGTCGATGTCCACCACCAGTTGTGGATCGTCGGCCCGGAAGCTGCTGAAGAGGCCGGCGACGCGGCCGCTCTGGTTGCCCGCGCCGATCAGACCGAAGGTGGCCTGGGCCAGGCCACTGATATCGGCGCCGTTGGTCTGTTCGAGTACCTCGAACTGGAAGCCGCCAAACGTGGACAGACCCTGAATGGGCGGGGGCGGGAAGGCCGCCACGATGGCGCCCGGAATCATGAAGAGCGGCCCGCTGATCCGGTTGAGCACGGCGCGCAGTGAGTGCTCGGCGCCGTCCCGGTCCACGTACTCCTTGAGCCGCACGAAGATGAGACCGTTGTTGGGCGCCGCGCCCGAGAAACTGAACCCCATCACCGAGAAGGCCGCGGCAATGTCCGATTCACCGTAGAGCACCTGCTCGGCCTTCTTGGCAATCTCGGTCGTGTACTCGAGCGACGCTCCCGCGGGCGCCTGCACGATGCAGATGAAGTAGCCTTCGTCCTCTTCCGGGACAAACGCCGAGGGCACCACCTGGAAGAGCGTGTAGACGGCCCACAGTCCGCCGGCAAACAGCACCAGCATCGCGTACCGGAACCGGAGGGCGCCGCGGACCACGCGTACGTAGAACCGCGTGCCGCCGTCGATGGCGGCGTTGACGACGTTGAAGAACGCCCCGTGGCGGCGGCTCTCCTTGTCGAGGAGCAACGCCGAGAGCGCCGGCGTCAGGGTGACGGCATTGAACACCGACAACACCACGGCAAACGCGATGGTCAGTGAGAACTGCTGGTAGAGCCGCCCGGTCACCCCCGGAAAGAAGGCCACCGGCACGAAGACTGCCACCAGCACGATGCCGATGACGACCACCGCGCCGAACACCTCGCGCATGGCGTCGAGGGCCGCCTGGCGGGCCGGTTTCCCGTCCTCGCGCATGTGCCGCTCGATATTCTCGATTACCACGATGGCGTCGTCGACGACGATGCCCGTGGCGAGCACGATGCCGAACAGCGTAAGCGTGTTGATCGAGAAGCCGAAGAGCTTGATGAAGGCGAAGGTGCCGATGAGCGAGACGGGAATCGTGACGGCCGGAATGACCGTGCTGCGCCAGTTCTGGAGGAAGAGGAACATCACGACGATCACGAGCCCGATGGCCTCGGCCAACGTCTTGAGCACCTCGACGATCGACTCGCGGACGACCGAGACGTTGTCGAACGCCATGCGCCACTCGAGCCCGGGCGGGAAGTCCGGCTCGAGCCGGGCCATCGTCTCCATGACGCCCTGGTAAACGTCGAGGGCGTTGGCCGATGGCAGCAGGGCGATACCGATGCCCGACGCCTCGAGCCCGAGAAAACGGAGGTTGGCGGCGTACTGGTCGGCGCCGAGCTCGACGCGCCCGATGTCGCGCACACGAACCAGGGCCCCGTCGGCGCCGGCCTGCACCACGACGTCCTCGAACTCGGGCACTTCGGTGAGCCGGCCCAGGGCGCGGACGCTCATGGTGAACATCTGGCCCGCTTCAGCCGGCTGGTCCCCGAGCGCGCCTGCCGCCACCTGGACGTTCTGCTCTCGCAGCGCGCTGAGCACGTCGCCGGCGGTCAGGCGCCGGGCCGCGAGGCGGGTCGGGTCGAGCCAGAGGCGCATGGCGTAGCGCCGCTCACCGAAGATGATGACGTCGCCCACGCCGGGCACGCGCTTGATGGCGTCGCGGACGTATAGGTCGAGGTAGTTGCTGATGAACTGATTGCTGTAGCGATTGTCCTGGCTGAAGAACCCCAGTCCGCCCATGAAGCCGGCCGAGACCTTGGTGACGGTGATCCCGTTGGTGCGCACATCGACCGGCATCCGGCCGAGGGTGGAGTTCACGCGGTTCTGCACGTCCACCGCAGCCAGGTCCTGGTTCCGGGAGATGTCGAAGGTGACGGTAATCGTCGACATGCCGGAGTTGGTGGACGAGGACTGCATGTAGGTCATGCCTTCCACGCCGTTGATGGCCTGCTCGAGCGGCGTGGTGACGGCGCTCTCCACCGTCTGCGCGTTGGCGCCGGTGTAGAAAGCAAGCACCTGCACGGCCGGCGGCGCCAGGTCCGGATAGCGCGCGATCGGCAGCGTCGGGATGGCGATGGCGCCCGCAAGGATGATGAGCAGCGAGCAGACCGTCGAGAGGACGGGCCGCTTGATGAAGATGTCGGAGAACATGGCTAGGAGGCCTTCTTCTCAGCGGGACCACCCGCGCCGCCGGGCCGCCCCGGCGCAGCCTGGGGCGGCCCAGCCACCATGACCGGCGCCCCGTCACCAATCTTCTGGATGCCGCCGGTGATGAGCCGGTCGCCCGCCGAGAGCCCGTCGAGCACCATGTAGTCGTTGCCCGCGAGGCGGCCCAGCGTAACCACCTGCTGGCGGGCCACGGTCGTGTCGCCGCGCGTGCCGACCAGGTACACGAAGTACTGCCCGCCGACGCGCACGACAGAGGTGAGCGGGATCGTGAGTCCGGGGCTCGTCGACCAGACAATCTGCGCACGCACGGACTGCTCCGCACGGAAGCGGCCTCGCCCATCGATCAGCGCCGCCTTGGCCAGCACCGTCTGCGTCGGCTCGACGGTCGGCGATACGAACGTCACCGGGTTGGTCGCCAGCACCTGGCCCCGGTCGTCCACGATCCGGACGGGAAGCCCGACCTTCAGGTCCGCGGCCTGCTGCACGGGCACGTTGACGTACAGCTCCAGCACGTCGTTCTCATCCACCGTGGTGAGCACCGACGACTTGGTCACGCGGTCGCCGGCTCGCACCGGGATATCGCCGATCACGCCCGCCGAAGGGGCCGTGACCCGGTAGTACGCCAGCTCGGCGCGCAGTTGCCGGACCTGCTCGTCGATGGACTGCAGCGCGGCCTGGGCCGTACGCTCGGCAGTCTCCGCCTGGGCGAGTTCGCGCTGGCTCACCGCGCCGGCGGCGTACAGCGCCTGCGTGCGCGTCTGCTCCTGCCGTGCGTACTCCAGCTCGGCTACGCGCACGCCCCGCGTGCTTTCGAGAGCCGCGACAGCCGCCTGCTGGGGCGCGGAGTCGATTTCGAACAGCAGAGCGCCGCGCTGGACGGCTTCGCCCGACCGCACGGCGATGCGGGTGATGAGCCCCTCGACCTGCGGCTGAACGGTACTCGAGCGTCGCGACTTGAGCGAGGCGATGAAGTCGCTGGTCTGCTCGACGGGATGCTCGGTCAGCGTCAGGGTGTCGACAGGCATCGGCGGGGGGCCGCCTCGCGGGCCGGCGGACCCGCCCGGGCTCGCACCGGGCGCGGCGCCGCCGCCGCACGCGGCTGCACCAAGGGCGAAGATAACAGCGATCAGAGATGGGGACGTCGGGGACATGGTTGTTTGGACGCCGCTGGGAGGCCGGACGGGTGCCCGGGCGCAGATCGGCGAACAGGGATGATAAATGAAGGTTCATTTATTGTAAAGTTACCTTCGTGTCTCCGCGGCCCAAGACGGCGCCCGACGCGGTCATCCTGGAGGCCGCGGCACGCCTGCTGTCGCGGCTCGGCCCCGCCCGCATGCGCCTCGAAGACGTGGCCCGCGAAGTCGGCCTCGCCCCCGCCACCCTGCTGCTCCGCTTCAAGAGCAAGCGCAATCTGCTGCTGGCCGTGGCCGAACACGGCATCACGGGGATGGCCGACTACTTCCGGGAGCGCCGGCAGCGGAGCCGCTCGGCCCTCCACGCGGTCACCGATGTCTGCGACAGCCTCCGCGAACTGGCCGAGGCGCCCCAGCAGCTGGCCAATCTGCTGGCCTTCATCCAGCTGAGCCTGGAGGACCCCGAGTTCCGCGCCGCGTCCGAGCGCCACGATGCGGCCCTGGCGCACGAGATGCGGCGCCTGCTCGACGAGGCCCGCGGCCGCGGCGAGCTCATCGAGGTCAGTACGAAGGCACTGTCGCGCGCCGTCATCGCGATGATGCGTGGGTCGCTGCTCACCTGGAGCGCCATCGGCCAGGACACCCGGCCCGACGCCTGGGTAAAGGCCGATCTCGACACGCTCATCGCGCCCTACCGCCGTGCGGAGGCGGGCGGCGACTTGTCCGCTCCCGCGCGCGCCCGGCGCGCCCCGGCCGACAGCGGAACCGACGCGCCCTCGCGAAAGGCCTCCCGGGTGGGCCGCCGTCCGCGCCCCCCACGCCCATGACTACCAACGACGATCTGATGGGCTATTCCCGGGGGATGTACAGCAACTGGCTGTGGCACCGGCCGCTGCGGCTGATCGTCGACGCTGGCGAGGGGCTGCAACTGGCTCTGGGCAGCCTCGTGTTCGCACCGTCGTTTCTCGCCATCACGCACGGCCATTCCGACCACGTCCTCGGACTGCCCGGCCTGATCGCGGCGCGGCGCTTCGGCAAGGGTGCGCGCGACAAGCCGCTCACGGTGTTCCATCCCGACCGGTCCACGGGAGTGCGCGCGGTCCGCACCCTGCTGGAGACCGCGTATGGAGGCGTCACATTTCCAGTCACGTGGGTGCCCATGACACCGGGCGGGTCCGCGGCCATGGGGACCGGGCGGACGATCGAGGCCTTTGCCGCCGAGCACACGCCGGGCGAACCCGCGTTGGGGTACCGCGTGGTCGAGCCGCGGCGCCGACTCCGGCCGGAGTTCGCCGCGTTGGCGCCGGCCGACCTCGCCCAGCGGGCCCGTCAGGGCGGGCGCGACGCCATGACGGATCCGGTCGCCCACGTGGTCTTCGCCCATAGTGGCGACTCGATGGCTGTGGCACCGGAGGCAGTAGCCGGCGCCGACCTGCTGGTGCACGATGCCACCTTCCTGCACGCCGCGGATCGCCGGGAACGCATCCACGCGACCACCGAAGAGGCCCTCGACGCGGCGCGCCGCGCGAAGGTGGGCGACCTGGTCCTCCAGCATCTGTCCATTCGGTACGAACGTCCGGCCGCCCTGCAGACGCTCGCCCGTCAGGTGGCGGCCAGCGGCTATCAGGGCCGCGTCCGGTTGCTCGACGACAGCCGCCTCATCGCGCTCGACGCCGGCACGCCGTGAGCGCCGGTGGTCGTCCGGATCGGTGGACTACAATGGCGGGTCTATGCCCACCGCGCTGACGCGCGCCGACGTGGCGCGCATCGCCGAGCTCGCCCGCCTCGACCTCACGCCGGAGGAGCTCGACCTGTTCACCCGCCAGCTGGGCGACATCCTCGGCTACGTCGAACAGATCCGCGACCTCGACACAACGGGTGTCGCTCCCACCTCGCACGTGCTGAATCGTCCGGTCGAGCGGCCCGACCTCATCGTGACGCCACTGTCGCGGCCCGACGCGCTCGCCAACGCCCCGGACGCGGCGCCCGAGGCGGGCCTCTTCAAAGTGCCGCGGGTGCTGTGATGGCGGCCTCGTCTGTCCAGACCGCGCGCCGGATGGCGTTCGACATCGCCACCGGGGCGCAGAGCGCGGCCGAGATCTGCCGCGCGTTCCTCGAGCGCATCCACGTGGAAGAACCCCGCATCGGCGCCTTCAACCTCGTGGCGGACGAGCGGGCACTGGCGCGCGCGCGCGCCATCGACGCCGAGCGCGGCCGGGGTCCGGGCCTGCCCTTGCTGGGCGTGCCCATCGCCGTGAAGGACAACATGTGCACCGCAGGAGTGCCCACCACCGCGTCGTCGCGCATCCTGCGAGGGTTCGTGCCGCCGTATTCAGCCACGGTCGTACAGCGACTCGAGTCGGCCGGCGCGATCGTGATCGGCAAGACGAACATGGACGAGTTCGCCATGGGCTCGTCGACCGAGAACTCGGCGCACGGGACCACCCGGAATCCCCGCGACCTCACGCGCACGCCCGGCGGCAGCAGCGGCGGGTCGGCGGCAGCCGTCGCGGCCGGGATGGTGCCGGTTTCCCTCGGGTCCGACACGGGCGGCTCGATCCGCCAGCCGGCGGCTTTCTGCGGCCTGGTGGGCGTCAAGCCCACCTACGGCCGCGTGTCGCGTTACGGCCTGCTCGCCTTTGCCTCCTCGCTCGATCAGATTGGCCCGCTCGCGCACACGGCCGAAGACGCCGCGCTCGTGCTGCAGGTGATTGCCGGGCACGATCCCCGCGATGCCACCTCGTCCTGCGAGGCGGTGCCGGACTACCTGGCGGCGATCGATCGCGGGGTCGCGGGGCTGCGCATCGGCGTGCCCCGCGCATTCGTGGGCAACGGCGTGGACCGCGACGTGCAACAAGCGTTCGGCGACGCCCTGGCACGATGGGAAGGGGTGGGCGCACGCATCGTGGACATTGCGCTGCCGCACGCAGGACATGCCATTCCGGTCTACTACCTGATCGCCACCGCCGAAGCCTCGTCGAACCTCGCCCGCTATGACGGCGTCCGCTACGGGCACCGCGCCGTATCCCGCCAGGGCGACGGCCTTCAGCAGATGTACGATCGGACACGCGACGAGGGTTTTGGCGCCGAGGTCAAGCGCCGCATCATGCTGGGCACCTACGTGCTCAGCGCCGGCTACTACGACGCCTACTACCTGAAGGCGCAGCAGGTACGGACGCTGCTACGCCAGGACTACGAGCGGGCCTTCGACCAGTGTGACGTGGTGGCCATGCCGACCACGCCGACGCCGGCCTTCAAGCTCGGTGAGAAGACCGACGATCCAATTCAGATGTACTTGAGCGACGTCTTCACGGTGGGCGCCAACCTCACCGGGCTTCCCGCCATCAGCGCCCCGGCCGGGCTATCGGCCGACAGCCTGCCCATCGGGATTCAGCTGACGGGCCGGATGTTCGATGAAGCCACGCTGCTGGCCGCCGCGCGTTCTCTGGAAGTCGACTGACCGGAAAGCCGGGGCAGGGGACTAGGCGATGGCCGGCGTCCGGCGGAAGAAGATGGCCCACACGAGCAGGCCGAGCAGGACGAACGGAATGGCCGGCAGCAGCACCGCCATCACCGCGACGATGGTCCCGACCACCGCCACGGCCGTCAGCGCAATCAGGATGAGAGGAACGACCGCCGCGCCCGCCACGACGCCCACGGCACCCAGCGCCAGCCAAATCGGAAGGAAGAGCAACCTGAGCAAGAGCCGCACGGGGAGCAGCACGACCCAGAGCACCAGTTTCAAGAGCAGGAACACGAAGCCGACCACCGCCGCAACAGCGAGCCCGGCGGCGATCAGTCCACCGAAGACCAGCAATTCGATCATCTCACTCTCAGGAGACGAAGCTCGTGCGGCCCCGGTTCCGCGCCGGCGCCTATCGCGTGTCGAAGACGGCCTTGAAGTCCGGCAGGCTCCACTCGACCAGCCCGTGCCGAACCTCCTCCATCGCCACGCGCTCGGCCTTGATCTTCCGGACGACCGGGACGCCGGGCACCGGCGGCACGGTGGCCCCGACGGGCGCGGGTGGCGGGGCCACGGGTTCGGGCTCGCCGGTGGCCAAGCGCGGCTTGGCGCCCCGTCGCAGCTGCTTCGCCCTGAGGGCGGCCACATCCACGAACAGAAACCGGCTCTCGATGGGTGACGCCTGCGGTCGCTCGACCGGCTCGTCCACCTGGTGGTTCAGGATCTCCGCTTGAGACATAGCCTTTCAGTCTAGCACGGCCGACGCCGGCCCCCTACCGCCGTCGTCCGCTGCACCCTAGCGGCCGGCCGCTCCGATCTTCTCGCCCTACACTGCCAGGAATCCGCCCACAAACCATGACACCAGGCTCACGACCAGCGCCCCGAAGAGGGCCGCCCAGAAGGACGACACGGAGAACCCGGGAACCAGCGCCGCGGCCAGTGCGAACGCGGCCGCGTTGATCACGAAATAGAACAGGCCCAGGCTGAGGACGGTCAGCGGCAGCGTCAGCAGAACCATCATCGGCTTGACGACCGCGTTGACGAATCCGAGCACCAGGGCGCCAACGGCCAGGGCGACGCCCGACGACACCCGGACGCCCGGCACCAGATACGCCGCGGCCCCGAGACCGATGGCGACCACCAGCCAATGGATGAGAAAAACGGTCATACGACCTCCTGCCGGTAGCCTACTCCCACCGCGGTTGATTGGCCGAGCGGCACGCCGGAGTGGCGGAGCGTCGGCGGGAGGCCATCACGCCTTCGGCGCCCGAACGATGAACACCGGCCGCTTGCTCGACGCCATGACGGCCTGCGCGACCGACCCGAGCACCACCCGCGCCAGCGCCGACCGCCCCTGCGAGCCCATGACGATGACATCGGCGGCAAATCGCTCGGCGTGCCGACAAATCGCGGCCGCCGGGTCCTCGTCCTCGACCACAGCCACCTCGACGCCGACGCCGAGCGCGAACGCCTCATCGGGGACGAGACCCTTCAACCGGCGCTCGCAGGCCCGCACGTGACTCGCGTGGCGGGCACTCGGCCCGAGCGTCACCTCGAATTCGCCGCCCGCCAACGCCAGGGGATGCACCACGTGGAGGATCTGCACGAGGCCCCCAGGCGGGGCGACCGCCAGCGCATGGGAAATGGCCCGGTTGGCCAGAGGTGAGAAGTCGGTGGCCACCAGGACCCTTCGGAGCGACGGTACCGGCGGCACCTTCTTCAGCGCCTGGACGGCCGGCACGGTGACCACGCTCACCAGGGCGGTGTGCAGGAGCCCCCGTGACACGGACGGCGTGAGGAGGCGCCCCAGCCCCTTCTGCTGGTGGGTGCCGGTGACGATCAAATCCGCCTGTGCCTCGGTCGCCATTTCGAGCAGGGCCAGATCGGCCCGTCCCCGCGCCGCGTGCACGACGAGGCGGGCGTCATCGCCCGCCAGGGCGCTGACACGCGAACGGAGGCTGCGCTCGAGGGCCTCCTGAACCGGCGCGGGGTTCTCGACCGCCGACCGATCCCGCGGGAACCCGAGGCGCTCGCGCTCCTCCGGCCAGTTGGCGTACGCGACGGTGACGCGGCACGGGCCGGCCCGCCGCAGTTCGCGTACCCAGGCGAGGGCCGCTTCGGCCGGCAACGTGTAGTCGAAGCCGAGGAACACATTGAGGGGCCGCTCGCCGCCGAGCCACGCGAGAAGCGGCTCGGCCCGCCGCACGACGAGCGTGGGCACTGGAGCGGACTCGGCCGTCCGCTCCGAGACGCTGCCCAGTTGGTGGCGGCTGGCCGACCTCGTTCCGAGCGCTCCCACGACGATCAACCTGGCGTCGCAGGCCTGGGCCCGCTCGACCAGCACCTCATCCGGATGACCGCCGGCCAACACCTCGGTCACGGTCGCCCCCCGGCCACGCAGGCGGGCAGCCTCCGCCTTCAGCGCCTCGCGCCATGTCTTCGCCATGACCTTGGCGGCTGGCGGGCCGGGTGCGGCGTCGGGAGACGCGTGCACCAACACGATGGGAAGGCCCAGAGCCACGGCGAGTGCGGACGCGACGTCAGCGGCCTGCTTCGCGTTCCGGGTGAAGTCGGTGCCACACACCACGGCATGGCGGATCGGTGATTGCTCGACCATCTCTCAAACCCCCTGCGTCGGCCGCGCGGCTCACCCGCGCAGGACAAACACCAGTGTGACCGCTGCCACATACACCGCGGCAATCGCGCCCGTATCCCAGGCCACGACGAACCGTCTGGTCAGGGCCCGCCCGGTGAATCCGAACAGGATCCAGGTCATGGCCGTGTCTCGCGGCGGCGATGGTAGCCCCAGACGAGCCGAGACCAGACTTCGGCGAGGGACCACGAGACGAGCGCGGCCGCGAAGACCAGCCCCCACAGCGCGAGCGGCAGATGCGCGCCGCCGAGCACCGCGGCCACCGGTGGCAGGGCTGCTGCCGCGAGCTGGATAGCAACGCCGCCGGCCACCGCCGCATGCAGATAGGCATTAGGCAGCGGGTTCACCCACGTGTGACGCGACGGGTAGGTCAACAGGAGCTGTCCGATGGCCATGAAGTGGAACGTGACCACGCGCGCCACGTCGGTCTCGAACCCGAGGCGCGGCACGAGCCCCAGCAGCCCCAGGGCCAGCGCCGCCTTCATCGTGCCCGCTCCGACGATGAACTGCACGGTCGGGCGATCCAGGAGCGGCGCGGACGGCGGCCGCGGCGCCTGCCGCATCACGCCCGGTGTACGGTCGAAGGCCAGGGCCAGGGCCGGCAACCCGTCGGTCACCAGGTTGATCCAGAGAATCTGGGCGGCCGTGAGCGGCAGCAGCAGATCGCCGTGCGCGTTCTGCAACACGAGGATGTACGACAGGAGCGTGCCCGACGACACGAGCAGGACTTCCGAGAGATTGGTCGAGAACAGGAAGCGGAGAAACTTCTGGATGTTCTCGTAGATGCTCCGCCCCTCCTCTATCGCGCCGACGATGGTGGCGAAGTTGTCGTCCACGAGCACGAGGTCTGCAACCTCGCGACTCACGTCCGAGCCACGCTCCCCCATCGCCACGCCCACGTCGGATCGCTTGAGGGCCGGCGCATCGTTCACCCCGTCGCCGGTCATGGCGACGATCTCACCGCTGGCCTGGAGCGCCTCGACGAGGCGCAGCTTCTGATCGGGGTGCACGCGCGCAAAGACGTTGACCTCGCGGAGCGCCGCGACGAGCGAAGACTCGTCGTAGTCACGCAGGTCCTCCCCCGTCACGACTCGCACGCCGGGAATCCCGACCTGTTGGGCGATCGCCAGAGCCGTGGCCGGATGGTCGCCGGTGATCATGATCACGCGAATACCCGCATCCAAGGCCTGCCGCACGGCGTCGTGCACTTCGGGCCGCGGGGGATCCCAGAAGACAATCAAGCCGAGCATCGTCAAGTCGCGCTCGACCTCCCCCGGCGCCCACGCCAAGGCCAGCACGCGCAAACCCTCGTGGGCGTAGGCGACGGCCTTCTCGCGCCAGGAGTCGAGGTCAGCCGCCCGCGCGGCGCAGCGGCGCAGGATGACCTCTGGCGCCCCCTTGAGGTAACTGGCGGGCTGGCCATCCTCCGTGACGGTGACGCGGGTGAATTCCCACTCGCCGTCGAACGGGCGTTTCGACCTGGTGGGGTGACGCGCGCGCACCGCGGCCACATCCACACCTGCCTCCGACACATGGCGCAGCAACCCGACGTCGAGGGGATCGCCGGCGCCGGTGGATGGATCCGCGTCGTTGGCCAGGATGCTGGCCCGCAGCGCCCGCTCCCGGTCCGGTGTGTCGAGCGACCGTACCTCCATGCGGTTCTCGGTGAGGGTACCCGTCTTGTCGGTGGCGATGACGGTGACCGAGCCAAGCGCCTCGACGGCCGATAGCCGGCGTACGACGGCGCGGTGCCGGGCCATTCGTTCGACGCCGAGGGCGAGCGCCACCGTCAGCGCAGCGGGCAGGCCTTCGGGGACGGCGGCCACGGCCAGCGCGACCGCGAAGACAAGCATTTCCGCCGCACGGCCGGGCCCCTCCGCCAGAATGCCGAGCAACCCGAGACCGGCGGCCACGGCCAGTACCCACCGGGCGATCTGGTGTCCGAGCACATCGACACGCCGCTCGAGGGGCGTCTTGCCGGCTTCGATTCCGCCCAGCATGCCGGCCAACCGCCCCATGGCGCTGACCGCGCCCGTGCGCACCACCTCCAGGTACGCCGTGCCGCGGACGAGCAGGGTGCCGCTGAAGGCTTCGTCGCCGTCCCCCTTGTCCAGGGGAACCGACTCGCCGGTGAGGATCGACTCGTCCAGCATGGCACCGTGCACCTGGCGAAGCTGGCCGTCGGCCGGCACGCGATCTCCGGCCTCGAGCCGGACCCAGTCGCCCGGGACGATCTCAGTCGTCTCGATGTGCCGCAGTTGCCCGTCCCGGAGCACCCAGGCATGGGCCGCCGCCATGGCCTGGAGGCGCGCCAGGGCGGCTTCCGAGCGCTGCTCCTGATACAAGCCGAGCGCCGCGTTCAGCAGCAGGATGATCGCGATGGCGGTGGCGTCCACCGGGAAGCCGGCGATGCCTTCCCACGCCCACAGGGCGAGGTCGAAAGCCAGTGCGAACAGCAGGATATAGATGAGCGGGCTCTGGAACTGGCGGACGAAGCGACGCCACAGCGGCGTGGGCGCCCGCTCCGGCAGCGCGTTGGGGCCGGCGACAAGCAGCTGTTCCTGGGCCTGTTGGCTCGAGAGTCCGGACATGGTTGGCGACGAGTGGCGCGGCCACCCTGTCCTGACTGTAGCCGCGAGCGGTGGCAGCGAACCAGCAAGAAGTGGGACGGAGCCGGCCATCCTCGGATGCGGCCGATTCCGCTGGACTTTCGAGCGCCGGCCGGCGGAGAATCACGGGAGTCAGGCGCCGCTGTCCCCACCGCGCTCGACTAGAACTCGCGACATCTTCGGTCGAGCCCTCGTCATCACGTTTCGTCCGGCGTGGAGGAGCACCATGGGCGTCAACTGGGTTCCGACAAAGCAGTCCCATGAGCCGTTTGCGCGGCTAGGTCGCGTGCCTCGCGCGCGACCACTCAAAGCGGGGGCGCCGGCAATCGAGCAGGTTGCCACTCGCGTTCGAGCGGAGTACCTGGAGATGCCGGGGCTCTGCCTCACGCGCGACCAGGCGCGGTGTCTCTGGGGCCTCGACGTCGGGGTCTGCGATCAGGTGCTGCGCCATCTGGTCGACACAGGATTCCTCTCGTTCACCCCTCACGCCACCTACGTGCGCGCCGACGCCGGGTAGCCGACCGGCGCGCCCGAAACAGGACGGGGGACGGCCCCTGCACCGCAGTGACCGCCCCCTGGTGTCCAGCCGCGGCGCCGTCGGGGCGCCGTGGACTTACGTAGCCGAAATGGTGATGGAGCGCGGCTTGGCCTCCTCGCGGAACGGCAGGCGCACCGTCAACACCCCGTTCTTGAAATCCGCAGCGACCTTGCCGCTGTCCACCGTGGCCGGCAGCGAGAACGACCGGCTGAAGCTGCCGTACGCCCGCTCGATGCGGTGGTAGTGCTCCTTCTTCACCTCGGTGTCGAGCTTGCGCTCGCCGCTGAGGGTCAGCGTGTTGTTCTCGACGGTCACCGAGACATCTTCGCGATTGACGTCCGGAAGCTCGGCCTTGATGACCAACTCCTTCTTCTCGTTCTCGAAGATGTCCACGGCGGGTACCCAGTTGCTGAGCACCCCTTCCTCGCGAGCCGTGTAGGCGTCGCCGAAGATGCGGCTCATGCGGTCCTGTAGCACCGCCACGTCTCGAAACGGATCGAATCGCGTTATTGCCATTGTCCCTATCTCCTTTTCTCTTCGTGCCTGTCGCGTCCAGCGCCGCAGCCGGGCCCGACGATGGACCCGACCGCGCGGCGCGTGGGGTTGTTATCGGGTCTCGGCGAATTCCGCGTCCACGACGTCGGCTTCCTGCGTGCGCGGCCCGGCCTGTCCGGGTGACCCGGATGCCTGCTGGGCCTTGTAGAGCGCCTCGGCCGCGGCGTGGGAGGCGCGCTGCAACTCGTCGCCGGCGCGGACGATCGCATCCTTGTCGTCGCCCTTGACCGCCGTGCGGGCGGCCTCGAGCGCGGTTTCGGTGCGGCCCAGGAGCCCGGCATCGAGCTTCTCCCGGTTGTCGGCGAGGGTCTTCTCCACCGAGTAGACCAGCGCGTCCACCTGGTTGCGCGCGTCGATCGTCTCGCGCCGCCCCTTGTCGTCGGCCGCGTGCGCCTCGGCATCCTTTACCATGCGGTCGACCTCACCCTTGTCGAGGCCGCTGGCGCCGCTGATGGTGATGGTCTGCACCTTGCCGGTCGCCGTATCCCTGGCCACGACGTTGACGATGCCGTTGGCGTCGATATCGAACGTGACCTCGATCTGCGGCACGCCGCGCGGCGCGGACGGCAAACCCACGAGGTGGAACCGGCCCAGCGTCCGGTTGTCGCGGGCGAACTGCCGTTCGCCCTGCAACACGTGCACCTCGACCGATGTCTGGTTGTCGGCCGCCGTCGAGAAGATCTCGGCCTTCTTCGTCGGGATGGTCGTGTTGCGCGCGATGAGCGTCGTCATCACGCCCCCAAGCGTCTCGATACCGAGCGAGAGGGGCGTGACGTCCAGCAGGAGGAGGTCCTTGACCTCGCCCGCCAGGACGCCACCCTGGAGTGCCGCACCGACGGCGACCACTTCATCAGGGTTGACCCCCTTGTGCGGCTCCTTGCCGAACAATTCCTTGACCACCTGCTGCACCCGCGGCATGCGGGTGGAGCCGCCGACCAGCACCACTTCGTCGACATCCGCCGACGTGACGCCGGCATCGGCGAGAGCCTGCTTCACGGGTGCCAGCGTGCGCTGCACGAGGGGCTCGACCAGCTTTTCGAGCATCGCCCGCGTGAGTCTCGTCGCCAGATGCTTGGGGCCCGTGGCATCAGCCGTGATGAACGGCAGGTTCACCTCGGTCTCCATGGCCGAGGACAGCTCGATCTTCGCCTTCTCGGCCGCCTCCTTCAACCGCTGGAGCGCCATGCGGTCTTTGCCCAGATCGATGCCTTCGGCCTTCTTGAACTCGTCGATCAGGTGATCCATCACGACCTGGTCGAAGTCGTCGCCCCCCAGATGGGTGTCGCCGTTGGTCGACTTGACCTCGACCACCCCGCCACCCACATCGAGGATGGAAATGTCGAACGTGCCGCCGCCCAGGTCGTAGACCGCGATGGTCTCGTCGGTCTTCTTGTCGAGCCCGTACGCGAGCGCCGCCGCTGTGGGCTCGTTGACAATGCGCTGCACGTTGAGACCCGCGATCTGGCCGGCGTCTTTGGTGGCCTGGCGCTGCGCGTCGTTGAAATAGGCCGGAACGGTAATCACGGCCTCGGTGACCTTCTCGCCCAGATAGTCCTCGGCGGCCTGCTTGAGCTTCTGCAGGATCATCGCCGAAATCTCGGGCGGCGAATACTGCTTGCCGCGCACGTCAAGCCTCGCGTCGCCACTCTTCGCAGCCGCTACCTTGAAGGGCACGCGGCGCACTTCGCCGGATACCTCGCTGAACTGGCGCCCCATGAACCGCTTCACCGAGAACACGGTGTTCTCGGCGTTCGTGACGGCCTGCCGTTTGGCGATCTGGCCGACGAGACGCTCGCCCTCCTTGGTCAACCCCACCACCGACGGCGTCGTGCGGGCCCCCTCCTGGTTGACGACCACGACGGCCTGCCCGTTTTCAATGACGGCCACCGCCGAGTTGGTCGTGCCAAGGTCGATGCCGATGACTCGCTTTGCCATATGAATGCCTTGCCTCCCGTGACGAGAACAAGAATAGATCGATGATGAGCGTTAGTCAAGCATGAAATCTTAGCGTTATACACTCAATTACTTCCAAGCCGGTGGCCATTGCGGCCGACGATGGCGCCCGACCCTACCTCTACCGGGCCTGGATCGTCTGCAGGTGCCGGGTGAGCGCGGCGACCCGCTGGCGCACCAAGACGTCGTCGCCCATCGCCCGGAAGGTCGCTCCCCAGGTGGGCATGTCGGTGGTGCCGTGGGCGGCGACCATGACGCCGAACTCGAGCACCATGGCCACGCGCTGTGCCGGGAAGATCCCCCTGTTGGTCGCGGCCAGTCGTGTCAGGTTGGTCGGCCGGGTTTTCAGGGCGCTGGCCACCGGCCCGTCGCCGACGCCACCGGCGCCATGACACGCCGCGCAGTACCCACGGTACAGCTCGGCGCCCTCCTCGGTCGGGCCGCGGGCGCCGGCCGTCAGACTCCCGCCAGCCTGGTTCGCCGCGGCGGAGACGAGGAGTGACGAGGCCATCAGAATCAGCGCCGCGATGACGCATCCAGTCGTGTGCAGGAACACCTCAACACCCTCCTGTCCGGTGTGCCGTTGACGGGAATCCGTCCGTTCCGGTCCGCCGCCCGTCAATCGAGCATAACGCCCGCCACCCCGCCAGGCGCGTTAGAATCGGAGCGATGACCTTCATTGCCTCCCCCCACGATCCGCCCGACCTGGCGGACGAGGTACGGCGGCTGTCCGAGGACCTGGCCCGCCACCGGCCCGAGCGCCCAGCGTTTGTCTCGGGCGAGTGCTCGCCCACACTCGACGTGCTCGAAACGGATCTGGCCGTGGAGGTGGTGGTCGACCTGCCTGGCCTTGGTCCCGACCGACTCCGTATCATGATCAAGGGCGGGGTCGTCATCATCGTCGGCGAGAAGGAACGGGCCGAACCGTCGCCAACGCCGCGCAGCTATCACCTCGTCGAGCGCGACTTCGGGCGCTTCGCGCGGGCGGTCCGCATCGACATTGCGGTGGACGCGTCCCGGGCGCGGGCCAGGCTGTCGCAGGGAGAGCTGAGGATCGTCCTGCCGAAGATCGTCGAGCGCCGGGGCCGGGAAATCATGGTCCCGGTTGAAGCGGGCGCCTGATTGAAGCTGCTCTTCATCGGGGACATCGTCGGGCGACCGGGGCGCGAGCTGGTGACGCGCGCCGTGAAGCTGCTCACCCGGGCGTGGACCATCGACGTGGTGGTCGCCAACGGAGAGAACGCCACTGCCGGCGCGGGCATCACGCGGGCCCACGCCGACGAAATCTTCAAGGCGGGCGTCCACTGCATCACCGGCGGCAACCACTCGTGGGATCGACGCGAGGCGCTCACGTTCATCGATCAGGAGCCCAGGCTCCTGCGGCCCGCCAACTACCCCGCGGGAACGCCCGGCCGCGGCGCGGTGATGGTCGAGGTGTCCGGCGGTCCGCCGGTGGGGGTCGTCAACGTGATGGGCCGCGTGTTCCTCCCGCCCCTGGACGATCCGTTCGCAGTAGCCGATCGTGAGATCGCGCAGCTGCACGCGCAGGGAGCGCGGGTGGTTCTCGTGGATGTCCACGCTGAAGCCACCTCCGAAAAGATCGCGCTGTCGTGGTGGCTCGACGGGCGGGTCACGGCGGTGATCGGCACCCACACGCACGTGCAGACGGCCGACGAGCGCATCCTGCCGGGCGGCACCGCGTGCCTGACCGATGCCGGCATGACCGGTCCGCACGACGGGGTGATTGGAGTGGACCGCGAAGCCGTCATCGCGCGCTTCCGGACGGGTTTGCCCGTCCGCTTCGAGCCCGCGACCGGGGAACCACGACTGAACGGCGTTGTCGTCACCGCGGACGCGGAGTCGGGGCGCGCCGTCTCAATCGAACGCGTCAACGTGAGCGCCGAGGACCTGGACGCTCTGGCCGCGCGCCTACTCGCCGGGACGAGCCCGTGAGCCAGCTCCCCTTCGACGACGAGCCGGAGACCCCGCCGGACACTCGGAGGCCCAAGCCCCCGACAGCACACGCGCGCGGGTCGCAGCCCCCCCCGGCCGTGACCGCCCGCGAGCACTCCGCGGCCCGTGCGCCCTTTGCGCCGTCTGTGGCCGATCGGCGTCGGGTGCTGTCGGTGTCGGAGTTGTCGGCGCGCCTGCGCGGCGTGGTCGAATCGGCATTCGCCGAAGTCTGGGTCGAGGGCGAGATCTCGAACGGGCGCGCCT
>Ga0073904_10000386_pt1 | contig 31259 bp, 26 predicted proteins | sample KloWWTrecipitate_FD_66668 | JGI IMG/M metagenome (GOLD analysis project Ga0073904, IMG submission 66668) | Active sludge microbial communities from Klosterneuburg, Austria, studying microevolution and ecology of nitrifiers - Klosterneuburg... | ecosystem: Engineered > WWTP > Aerobic digester >... | reverse complement strand
ATGCGCTCGATGGGCAACAGCATCAGGTCATGCACGGTCAGGCCCGGCAGCGCTTCGAGTTGCTCGCGCGACCAGCCCACGCCATGCGGCATGGAACGCAGCGATGGCGCCATCACCGCGTCGGCATCGGCCTTCGTCCCGAGCCGCCAAAGCAGCGATTCGGTCTTCAGCCGAGCGCCACTGCAGGTGCCGCAGGTCGTGTAGCTGCGGTACTTGGACAAGAGCACGCGGATGTGCATCTTGTAGGCCTTGCTCTCCAGGTACTCGAAGAAGCGCTTGACGCCATACCACTGCTTGTTCCAGTTGCCCTTCCACTGCGGCGAGCCGCCGATGATGAAGTCGCGCTGCGCCTCGTTGAGCTGCGACCAAGGCGTGTCTCGCGGTATGCCGGCCTCGCCGGCGTACTTCAGCATGTCCTCGTGCGCGTCCTTCCAGGCCGGCGTCTGCAGGGTCTTGATGGCGCCCGAACGCAGCGTCTTGCGGTGGTCCGGAATCACCAGGTCGTAATCGACTCCGATCACGCGGCCGAAGCCCCGGCACGTATCGCACGCGCCCATGGCAGAGTTGAAGCTGAACAGCGCAGGCTGCGGATCGGCGTAGCGCAGATCGCTGTCCGGGCAGTGCAGGCCGGTGGAAAAGCGCCAGATCGCGGGCTGCTCCTCGTCGACCAGCACATAGACATTGACCCGTCCGCCGCCCCGCTTCAGCGCCATCTCGATGGCCTCGATGGCACGCACCTTCTCGGTGCCCTGGATGCGGAATCGATCAGCCACCACATCGAGCAGCTTGCGCGGGCCGGTCGGCGTGGCCACCTCGCGTTCGGCCTGCACCCGGGTGAAGCCGCTGGCGGACAGCCACTGCTCGACTTCTTCCGGTGTCGACACGGCGGGCAGTTCGACCGGGAAGGTCAGCACCAGCCGCGGGTCGGCTGCAACGGTCCGGGCCATCAGCTCTGCGTAGATCGTCTCCGGCGTGTCGTGCCGAACGCGCTGTGCCGTCTGACGGTCGAACAAGTCCGCCGCTCGCGCATAGAGCAGCTTCAGGTGGTCGTTCAGCTCGGTCATCGTGCCGACCGTGCTTCGGCTGGTGCGCACGGGGTTGGTCTGGTCAATCGCGATCGCGGGCGGCACCCCGTCGACCCGGTCGACGGCCGGGCGGTCCATCCGGTCGAGGAACTGGCGCGCATAGGCGCTGAACGTCTCGACGTAACGCCGCTGGCCTTCGGCATACAGCGTGTCGAACACCAGGCTGGATTTCCCGGAACCGCTGGGGCCGGTGACCACGGTCATCTCGCCGGTGCGGATGTCGAGGTCGAGGTTCTTCAGGTTGTGCTGCCGTGCACCGCGAATCCGGATCAGACCCGTCGAAGGTCGGTGGATACCTGAGGACATGCGGCAATTCCTGGCTGCGAAAGCAGCGAAGCCGAAGATTCTAGAAGTCGAATGAACTCCCGGTGGGAGCCAGGGATCGATATCAGAGGCGGTGCTTGTTACGCGGTTGTTTCAACTGCGCGCGGATTCCGTCCGTTCCTGATGGCACAACCTACATATCAGGGTCCACCCTGAGTTCCGATCGATTTCCAGGTACCCCTGCATGACAGAGTCCCCAGCCGTTTCGCCCGTTGTCGCCAGCCTGCCCGCCGCCCCTTCGGCCCGGCGAGAGCAAAGCTGCGCCGACGCGTCGGATCGGGCACTGCGGCAGGTGATGGCCAGCGACGGCGTGCACTGGGAACAGCACCTGCTCACCGGCCAGTGGTGGTGCTCGCCGGCCTTGTTCAGTCTGCTGGGGCTGGCCGAGGGTGCGTCCACGGCAGCTTCGCCGTTCGAACGCTGCATTCCCGAAGACCGCGAGCGCATCGATGACGCCTGTGCCGAGGCGATTCGACAGAGCGGCGGCTTCACGCTCGATCTCCGGCTGCTCGACGAGGATGGTCACCACCGCTGGTGGAGGTGCACGGCACGCGCGCTGCCCGGGACCAGTGGCGCGCCGGAGTACCTGGCCGGTGTCCTGCGCGAGGTGCATGCCGAAAGGCAGACCATGCAGCGCCTCGAAGCCGTGGCGGCTCGCTTCAACCGCGCCATGGAGGCGTCCTCCGAGGCGCACTTCGAGCGTACCGCCGGCCTGGATGATTTCTTCGTCAGTGACCGAATCTGCACACTGCTCGGCTACCCGAGCGGCACGCCGGCACCGGCGCGCGAGGTTTACTTCAGCTGGGTGCATCCGGACGACCGCGCTGCACTGCACACGCAGATCGTCACCGCGGGCGCCGGGCCCGGTCCGTGGGAGTCGGTATACCGGCTGCGTCACCGCGACGGCACCTTCCGGTGGTTCCGGGCACGCGGACGCTCGGAATTCGACCCGGAAGGTCGTCTGCGGATGACCGGCATGCTCAGCGACACGCACGAGCAGACACTGGTTCGCCGCGACATCGAGCAGCAGCGCCAGCACCTGGAAGCGATGGTCGAGGAGCGCACGGTGCGGCTCGAGACCGCGCTTGCCGAAGCCCAGCGCCAGCGCGAACAGGCCGAGCGGGCCAACGAATCGAAATCGACGTTCCTGGCACACATGAGCCACGAGATCCGTACCCCGTTGAATGGGGTGCTGGGTCTCAACGAACTGGCGCTGCGCGAAGCCACCGGCACGCAGCAGAAGCGTTACCTGAAGCTGGCGCTGCAGTCGGGACGCAACCTGCTCGGCATCATCAACGACGTGCTCGATTTCTCGCGCCTGTCGGCCGGCGCACTGCCCTCTGCGGAGCAGCCCTTCGACCTCTGCGAGGTGCTGACGCAGGCCATGCGGGCGATCATGCCGGCCGTGAGAACCAAGGGGCTGGGGTTGATCTACGACCACGTGGGCGGCGTCAGTCGCGTGGTCGGCGACCCCCAACGATTGCAGCAGATCATGACCAACCTGCTGTCGAATGCCGTGAAGTACACCGAGCAGGGACACATCGAACTCGTCACCCACATGCACGAGGTGACTGCGGGCCAGTGCATGGCGCGCATCGTCGTTCGTGACACCGGCTGCGGCATGAGCGCCGAGGTCGCCTCCCGGGCTTTCCAGCCCTTCGTGCAGGGCGACGACAGCCTGGCCCGCCGCCATGGCGGCACCGGGCTCGGCCTGTCGATTGCGCTCGGCCTGGCGCAATCGGTTGGCGGATCGCTGACCCTGGATACCGCGCCGGACCGGGGATCGACCTTCACGCTCGAACTGCCGCTCGGAGTGCAGCCGGGCGAGCAACCCGCAACGGGCCGCCCTCCGCCGGGAACCGCGTGGCTGGTGCACACCCGCGCACTGCCCGCGCAAGCGACACAGCGACGGCTGCAACGAATGGGTTGGCAGTGCGATGTGCTCGGCAGCATGCAGGAACTGATGGCCCGGGCCGATGCTGCAGGTGTGGCGCCGGATCTGGTCCTGCTCGGCGAGTCGGCTCTCGAGCCCGATGCAGACCTGTGCCGGCTGCGCGGCCTGCTGCCGCACACCAACATCGTGTTGCTCGCTCGCCCGGACTGGAATGACCCCCCCCTCGAGGCGGCCGCAAGGGCGGCGCAGATGCCGCTGGTCTTCACGCCTCTGAGCCCGGCTGCGCTGTTCGATCTGCTGTGCATGCAGGGCCCGCAGTCCGATCGCATCGTCTCGGGCTTCAGCACACTGGCTGGCCTGCCGGCCCCGGTCGAGGGCAACGCCGATTCGGATGTGCTGGTGGTCGAGGACAACATGGTCAATCAGGTGATCGTGTGCGAAATGATCGACGCGCTGGGGCTGCGCACCCGTCTTGCCGAGGACGGCGGCACCGCGGTCGAAGCGTGCCGGGCGCGTCCGCCGGCCCTGGTGCTGATGGATCTCCAGTTGCCAGGCGTCGACGGGCTCGAAGCCACGCGGCAACTGCGCCTGCTGCAGCAGCGAGGCACGCTGCCGAACTTTCCGATCATTGCGCTGACAGCGCACGCGACGCCGCAGGATCGCGACAGCTGCCTGGCCGCAGGCATGGTCGGTTACCTGACCAAGCCGGTGGCGATGGCAGATCTGCGCAATGAGTTGTCGCGCTGGTTGCGGTGCTGAGCAACCCACGCTAGCGGGCTCGTTTCCCTCCGAGGCAGCCCGCCGGGGCGAAATCCCGGCGCAGCCCACCGGCAGCAGGTCAACCCCGCTGCGCGAAAATCGTCGCCATTGGATACGCAGACCTTCAGCGACGACATGAACGACAACCTCTATTGCGCACTGCGCGACGCGTTCCCCAGGGACATCGACCGAACCGCCATCGAAACCGCCGACGGCGAAAGGCTGTTCTACACGTGGAGGGATCTGGATCGCGGCAGCGCCATGGTCGCGAACCTGCTGCAGTCGCTGGACCTGCCTGCCGGGTCCAGGGTGCTGGTTCAGACCGACAAGTCGGTCGAGGCACTGATCCTCTACCTGGCGGTGCTGCGCGCCGGGCTGGTCTATGTGCCGCTGAACAGCGCCTATCAGGCCAGTGAGCTCACGTACTTCATTGACAACGCCGAACCTGCGGTGGTGGTCTGCGCATCGCGTGATTTCGGCTGGATCTCGAAGATCGCTTTCCGCGCCGGCACTCGGCACGTCTTCACGCTCGACGACAACCGCAGCGGAAGCCTGCTTCAGCGCGCCGCCCATCAGGGCGACCAGCAGCAACCGGTGCCGCGCGCGGCCACCGATGTCGCCACCATCATCTACACCAGCGGAACCACGGGCCGAAGCAAGGGCGCCATGCTGAGCCACGGCAACCTGCTCAGCAATGCTCGGGTGCTGAAGTCACTGTGGGGCTGGCGCACGGAGGCCGAAGGCGGCGACGTGCTTGTTCACGCGCTGCCGCTGTTCCATGTGCACGGGCTGTTCGTCGCGTCTCATGGGGCTCTACTCAACGGCAGCAAGATGCTCTGGTTCGCGAAGTTCGACCCGCGCGCCGTGACGGAGCGCCTGCCCGAGGCGACCGTGTTCATGGGCGTGCCGACGCTGTACGTTCGGCTGCTGGCCGAGCCGACGTTCGGGGCGGGAGCCTGCAGGAACATGCGGCTCTTCATCAGCGGCTCGGCGCCGTTGCTGGCGGAAACGTTCCGGCAGTTCAGTGAGCGCACCGGCCACACCATCCTCGAGCGCTACGGCATGAGCGAGACGGTGATGCTGACGTCCAACCCATGCAAGAACGCGCCCGATGCGCCCCTGCTGGGACGCATCGCAGGAACCGTGGGGTTCCCGCTGCCCGGAGTCGACCTGCGCATTTCCGGCGAGAACGGCTCGCGATGCGCCCCGGGTGAAATCGGTGCCGTCGAAGTGCGCGGGCCCGGCATCTTCCAGGGCTACTGGCGCATGCCTGAGAAGACATCAGAGGAATTCACCGCCGACGGCTGGTTCAAGACCGGCGATGTGGGCCACGTGGACATGCACGGACGGCTGACGCTGATCGGACGCAGCAAGGACCTGATCATCAGTGGCGGCTACAACGTCTACCCCGCAGAGATCGAGGGCTACCTGAATGAGCTGCCGGGCGTCGACGAGAGTGCGGTCATCGGCGTGCCGCATCCCGATTTCGGCGAAGCGGTCGTTGCGGTGGTGGTGCCACGCGCCGGCGCCACGGTGGATCCACAAGCCTGCATCGCGTCCCTGAAGCAGAAGATCGCGGGGTTCAAGGTGCCAAAGCGGGTGTCGCTGGCCGATCAGCTGCCGCGCAATGCGATGGGCAAGGTGCAGAAGGCCCTGCTGCGCGAACAGCACCGCACCGCCTTCACCGGCTGACTCCGCGAGACATTGCCGGGCAAAGGAAAAAGCCGGCGGGTCTCGCGACCCGCCGGCTTCGTCATTTGAAGGGTCGTCGTTCAGACGACCCGGATTCACTGGCTCGCAGCCGGGGCTGGCGCCGAGGCGGCAGCCGGTGCGTCATGGGACGCATCGACGCCGTGCTTCTCACCGCTCATGTCGATGTCTCCACCTTTCATGAGCACGAAGATTGCCAGTGCCGCAAACAGCACGAATCCTATGGCCAGTTTCCACATGCTTGGAATCTCCTGCTTCAGTCGTCAGCGTAGATGTTGACGTCCTTGGTTTCCTTGACGAACAGCATGCCGATCACGAAGGTGACACCCGCGACGATGATCGGGTACCACAAGCCGTTGTACATGTTGCCCGTCTGCGCCACGATGGCGAAGGCCGTGGTCGGCAGCAAGCCACCGAACCAGCCGTTGCCGATGTGATACGGCAGGCTCATCGAGGTGTAGCGGATGCGGGTCGGGAACAACTCCACGAGCATCGCAGCGATCGGGCCATAGACCATGGTCACCAGCAGCACCAGGAAGGTCAGGATGGCGACGACCTTCACCTTGTCGACCTTGGCCGGATCGGCCTTGGCCGGATAGCCTGCCGCCTTCAGCGCGCCTGACAGCTTGGCGGTGAGGACGGCGTCCGGTGCCTTCTTCTCATCCGCCAGGTTCTTCAGGTTGGTCTCTGCAGCTGCGATGGCAGTGGCGTCCGGCGCCGGTGCGGCTTTCAGATCGGCCAGCTTGGTCTCGGCAGCGGTCTTGGCGGCAGCGATGTCCTCAGCCGTGACCTTGGACGTGATGACCGTCTCGCCCACCGCGATCGTGGCTGGCGTACCGGCTGGTGCATCGATGCTGTCGTAGCTCACCGAAGCGGAGGCCAGCTTCTGCTTGACGATGTCGCAGGAACTGGTGAACTTCTTCGTGCCCGTCGGGTTGAACTGGAACGAACACTCGCTCGGGTCGGCGGTGACCACCACCTTAGACGAAGCCTGAGCCTTGGCGAGGTCGGGGTTGGCCGCCGAGGTCAATGCGGTGAACAGCGGGAAGTAGGTCAGCGCGGCGATCAGACAGCCGGCCATGATGATGGGCTTGCGGCCGATCTTGTCGGACAGGATGCCGAACACCAGGAAGAACGGCGTGCCGATCAGCAGCGACACAGCAACCATGATGTTGGCGGTGGGGCCATCGACCTTCAGCGCCTGCGTCAGGAAGAACAGCGCGTAGAACTGCCCCGTGTACCAGACCACGGCCTGGCCGGCGGTCAGGCCCACCAGCGCCAGGATCACGATCTTCAGGTTCTTCCACTGGCCGAACGATTCGGTCAGCGGTGCCTTGGAAGTCTTGCCTTCCTCCTTCATCTTCTTGAAGGCAGGCGACTCGTTCATGCTCAGGCGGATCCACACGCTGATGGCCAGCAGGAAGATCGACACCAGGAACGGAACGCGCCAGCCCCAGTCGGCAAAGACTTCTTCGCCGAGCATGGTGCGGGTGCCCAGGATCACCATCAGGCTCAGAAACAGGCCCAGCGTGGCCGTGGTCTGGATCCACGAGGTGTACGCACCGCGCTTTCCTTGCGGAGCATGCTCTGCCACGTAGGTCGCCGCACCGCCGTACTCACCGCCGAGCGCCAGACCCTGCAGCATCCGCAGGCCGATCAGGATGACCGGCGCAGCCACGCCGATCGAGGCATAGTTGGGCAGCACACCAACGATGAAGGTCGACAGGCCCATGATCAGGATCGTGACCAGGAAGGTGTACTTGCGGCCGATCATGTCGCCGAGGCGGCCGAACACCAGCGCGCCGAACGGACGCACGATGAAACCGGCGGCAAAGGCCAGCAGCGCGAAGATGAACGCGGAATTCGCATCGAGACCGCTGAAGAACTGCTTGGCGATGATGGCTGCGAGCGAGCCATACAGGTAGAAGTCGTACCACTCGAACACCGTGCCGAGGCTGGAGGCGAAGATGACCTTCTTCTCTTCCCCGGTCATCGGCCGGGGCGCGGCGGCCGCGCCTTTCGCGTTGTTTCCTGTTGTAGTTGCCATGTCTGTTGTCTCCTGTGGGATATCGCAGCACCGTCCGGCGACGGAACCTGGGCAGCGATGATCACGACGGCCTCTGACCCTGTCCTGACGCGGCGCTGAACGCAGCCTGACAAGATGCGTAGAAACCCGCGCGTTCAGTTTCTCGATGCGAAATTCCTGGGGTTTGCCACACGCACGGGGGATCGAATTTCAGGGCCCGGCGACAGCACGAACCGTCAGGTGTCAGGCAGCGGCGGCCGCACAGGCAGTTCGCGCCGGCGCTGTGTCAGCCGCTTCCAGATGACCTGCTTGTCGCGATCGCACAGCGTTCCCCAGTCGGTGATCTCGTCGCGCGTGCGCAGGCAGCCTGTGCACCAGCCCGCAGTGTCATCCATGCAGCACACACCCACGCACGGGCTCGGGACGCAAGAGCCAGCCCGCGGCAAAGGAGATTGGTTCATGGCAGTCCCGGAGTGAATCAGCTGCGCCGCACTGGCGGGCGCCATGCCGTGATCGTCGTCGCCAACTGGCGCAGGAACCGGCCGAGCACCCAGATCAGTCCGACCATCGCCACGAGGCACGCCAGCAGCAGCGCAACAAAGGCGAGCGGGTGAGTCCACGACAGCCACAGCGCTGTCGGCACCAGCGCGTCACCCAGCAAGGACATGCCGATGTTCGAAAACGGTTCGGGTGAGGTGTTGACGGCGGCACGTGTCGTCGCCTTGGCGATGTGGCTGGTCGCGGCCAATGTGCCACCCATCAGCGCAGCCGCCATCGCCCACGAGGTGTGGTCGGCCCCGAACACGGCCGCCGCCAACGCCGCGCCGGCCGGTATGCGCACCAGCGTATGGACGATGTCCCACAGCGTGTCGAGCCCCGGAATCTTGTCGACGAAGAACTCGATGAACAGCATGAACCCGCTCGCGCCGAGCATCAGCGGGCTCTGGAGCACTTTCAGCCCCGTCGGCAGATCGATCCAGCCCAGCACACCTGACAGGCCGGTCAGGAACACGACGGCATAGAGCCGCAGGCCACTGGCCCATCCGAGTGCGGCGGCAATCGCCAGCAACTGGGTGGTGTCGAGGGCAGGCATCGTCAGAACGGCCCGCTCGCCAGCCAGCGCTCGATCTGCGCGCGCCGATCGTTGCCCCAGAACGGCTCCCCGTCGATCACGAAGAACGGCGCGCCGAACACCCCGGCTGAGATCGCCATGTCGTTGACCTCCTTCAGTCGTGCCTTCCAGCGCGGATCGTTCCAGACGGCCTCGGCCTGAGCGGCATCCAGCCCGAACTCCACCGCGATCTCGCGCAGGCGCGCCACATCGCTCAGGTCCGCCCCCTGCACGAAAAGCGCCCGAAAGCAGTGCTTCGCCCAACCCCGGGCATCGAGCAAGTGGGCTGGATCCGGGCCGCCCGCGGACTGATCGCGCAGCCACCAGTAAACGCGCGCCGCGTTCTGGGTGGCCACGGGAAAGCGTGACGGCAACACGAACGGGACGGCTGAAAAGCGCGCCGAGCGCTCGAAGTCGCGCAGCGAGTACTCGCGCTTCAGCGGATGCGCCACCGGCGATCTCAACTCGGCCGCCTGAAAGGTCGCGCCGAGCAGGATGGCGTTCCAGTTGACACTGCGGCCGTGCTGTGCCGCCATCGTGTCGATCCATTCGGAAGCCATGTAGGCATAGGGCGACGAGAGATCGAAGTAGAACTCGATCGGCCGAGGTTCGAGATTCATCGCAGCGACCTGCTCATGGGTTCGCCCCGGGACCCGCGGAGCGTTACGCGGCCGCTGGGCGGACCGGGCGTGCACTGGCAAACCGAAGGGGCGAACCATTCGGTGACCAGCAGCGGCATGCCGCGACGCATGAAAACCGACCGCCGACACCAGAGCGGTTCGCGCGCCCAGCCCAGACGCGCGCCGAGGCGCCGCGCGCGCAGCGGCACCATGCGCGAGCTTCCCAGACGTGCGCAGCTCGCCGCTCGCAAGCCGAACAGCAGATCGGCCAGCGGTCGGCTACCGAGACCACGCAGCGCCCGCCAGGCCAGTCGCGACTGCACGGCAGGCAACACCGAACGCGCATAGACCAGCGGCTGCCCGTTGCCCCACAGCATCACCTCGCGCACGTGGCAGCGAGCCGCGCTCAGGGCCAAACCGCCGGACCGGCGCAGGACGCACAGTTCGTCGGCCTGCGCCGGACCCGCACCCTGCGACAGCACCTGCACCTCGAATCGACCGAAGACACGGGCAAGACGCCGACTGAGCGAGCCATCGGACTGCAACCAGCCGCGCAGGGCCCGATCGAGCGGCGCTGTTCTCACAGGTCGACCGGCCGATCAGGAGGCAGCGACCCCGGCCCCAGCGTGTCGCTGATGCTCGAATCGCTTGGCGGCTTCGTAAGGGAAGACGTCATGCACATGGCCCGCCAGGATGCGCTCCTTGTGCTCCTGCCAGAACGCAGCGTCGAGCAGGTCGGCGTGGTGCTTCATGAACACCTCGCGAACCTTGGCGTTGCCCAGCAGGAACGGACCGAAGGTTTCGGGGAAGACGTCTTTCGGCCCGACGCTGTACCAGACCTCGCCGGACATCTCTTCCTCTTCATTGCGAGGGGCTGGCACGCGACGGAAATTGCAGTCGGTGATGTACTCGATCTCGTCGTAGTCGTAGAAGACCACCTTGCCGTGGCGCATCACGCCGAAGTTCTTCCAGAGCATGTCGCCAGGGAAGATGTTGGCGGCAACCAGGTCCTTGATTGCGTTGCCGTACTCGACCACCGCCTGCGAGATCTGCTCGGGCGAGGCTTCCTGGATGTAGATGTTCAGCGGGATCATGCGGCGCTCGATGTACACGTGCCGGATCACCAGGTCGTCGCCGTCTTCCTCGAGCAGGCTCGGACAGAACTTCTTCAGCTCGTCCACCAGTTCGTCGTCGAAGCGTGCGCGCGGAAAGGCCACGTTGCTGTACTCCAGCGTGTCGGCCATGCGGCCGACGCGGTCGTGCTGCTTGACCAGCAGGTACTTGCTCTTGATCAGCTCGCGCGTGGTTTCCTTCTGCGGCGGGTAGAAGTCCTTGATCACCTTGAACACATACGGGAACGACGGCAGGTCGAACACCAGCATCACCATGCCCTTGATGCCGGGTGCGATGCGGAACTGATCGGATGAATGCCTCAGGTGAGCGAGGAAATCCCGGTAAAAGAGGTTCTTGCCCTGCTTCTGCAGGCCGAGCGCGCTGTAGATCTCGTTGCGCGGCTTGCGGGGCATCATCGTGCGCAGGAACTGCACGAACGCCGAAGGCACCTCCATCTCGACCATGAAATAGGCGCGGGCGAAACTGAACAGCAGGAGCAGGTCTTCCTCGCCGAACAGCACGGCATCGATCGCCAGCTTGCCGCCCGCGACGTGGAGGATCGGCAGGGCGAACGGCGTCTCCCGATAGCCGTTGATGACCTTGCCGACCAGGTATGCGCCCTTGTTACGGAAGAACAGCGAGCTCAGCACCTGAATCTGGAAATTGGCGCGCGGCCGATAGTCACCGAGCTGCTTCTCGACGGCAGCCAGCACATCGTCGATGTCGCGATCGAGGTTCTCGAAGGGTCGGCGCAGTTCGAAGTGGTCGACGATGCGCCTCCAGGTGTCGCGCAGCGTGGCCTTGGTCGGGTAGTAGGCGAAATAGGACGGCGTCGAGGCGGGTTCGTCGTTCTCGATGTACTCGGTCGACACGGCGGGCCGCAGGAAGATGAAATCGTTGTTGAAGTAGCTGCGGTGCAGGATCTTGGTGGTGACCGAATTGAAGAAGGTCTCCGCCAGCTCGGGCTGATGGTGGTTCGTCAGCAACCCGATGTAGTGCAGCTTCACCTGCTGCCAGACCTCCGAGCTGAGCTCAGCTGCCTTGAACTCGGTTTGCAGGCGCTCGGCGGCCTCGTCCACGCGCGCGTCGTAGTACTCGATGCGCTCACGCTGGCCGCGCTGCTGTCCGTGCCAGTCGGCTTCCTCGAAGCGACGCTTGGCCTGCCGGCTGGCTTCGCGGAACAGGCGATAGTGGCGGTTGAATCCGTCGAGCATCGCGCGCGCGATATCGAACGAGCGCACATCGGTCAGCGTCGGGGGGAAATCCATCTCCGCGCCTGACATCAGGTCCCCTCCACAGGGCCTTCACCCGAAGCTGCGGAAGGTGTGCGGCGGGCACGCAGCGCAGTCAGTGCCCCCTGGTAGGCATCGCGCACTTGTTCAGGCCGGGACACGGTCATCTTCAGATCCTCCAGCAAGCCATTGTGCAGACCGTAGAACCAGCCGTGCACGACCAGCTCCTGTCCGCGGTTCCAGGCATCCTGGACCATCGTGGTGTGACAGAGGTTGCGTGCCTGCTCGATCACGTTGAGCTCGCAAAGCGCATCGACGCGCTGTGCCGCGTCGACGGTTTCGAGCCACTCCTCATGCTGGTTGCGCACGTCCTGCACGTAGCGGATCCAGTTGTCGGCGATGCCCACTCGACGGTTGTAGAGCGCGGCAGCGACACCGCCGCAACCCGAATGCCCGACGATGATGATGTGGCGAACCCGCAGCATGTCGGTGGCGAACTGCACCACCGACAGGCAGTTCAGATCGGAATGCGCCACCACGTTGGCAACATTGCGGTGCACGAAGAGCTCGCCGGGGAGCAGCCCGACCAGCTCGTTGGCCGGCACGCGACTGTCCGCGCAGCCAATCCACAGGTACTGCGGGGCCTGCTGCTTCAGCAGGTTGGTGAAGAAGCCGGGCGTGCGGGCCTCGGTGGCCTCGGCCCACATCCGATTGTTTTCGAACAATTCCTTCAGATCGCCGGTCATGTGCATGCACCCCAGTAGGATGGATCGAGTCTAGCGACCACAGGCAACCTCTTCGATACCTTGAAAAAATCACCCTCCACCCACGCCGCACCGCAAGAACCGGACTACCCCTGGGCCAGCGCCGTTCCGCAGGCCGGCGACAGCATCGAGGTCGGCCCGGGCGTGCGCTGGCTGCGCATGCCCTTGCCGTTCGCACTCGATCACATCAACCTGTGGCTGCTGCGCGACGAACTCGACGTCACCGATGGCTCGATGCCCGGCTGGTCCGTGGTCGACTGCGGCATGGCCGACGAGTGCACCCGCAGCGCCTGGGAGCAGGTCTTCGCGACCCAGCTCCTTGGGTTGCCGGTGCTGCGCGTCATCGCGACACACATGCACCCGGATCACGTCGGGCTCGCGCACTGGCTGACGCAGCGCTGGAGCCGTCCGGCCCCGCCCGGGGGCGAGGCCTTCGACTGCCGGCTGTGGATGAGCGCGACCGAATACGCCGCAGCCCGGCTCGGCAGTCGATCCGACAACTGGACCGGGGGCGAGGCTGCCGCGGCATTCATGGCTGCTCACGGACTGACAGACGCCGCATCGATCGAGCTGATCCGCACCCGAGCCGGCTATTACGCAAGCATGGTCCCGCAGGTGCCCGCAGCCTACCGTCGGCTGATGGACGGCAGCGTGCTCTCGATCGGTGGCGTTCAGGCTGCAGGACGGCACGACTGGTGCTGCATCGCTGGATACGGTCATTCGCCCGAACACCTGGCACTGCACTGCGCGTCGCTGGGTCTGCTGATTTCAGGGGACATGCTGCTGCCCAGGATCTCGACCAACATCAGCGTCGGGCATGACGAGCCCGAGGGCAATCCGCTGGCGGCCTTCCTGGCCTCGCTCGAACGGATGCGCACACTGCCGGACGACACGCTGGTGCTGCCCTCGCACGGCAAGCCGTTTCGCGGCCTGCAATCCCGCATCGACCAGCTGCAGGCCCATCACGCTGCCCGGCTGTCGGAGGTGATGTCCGCGTGCGCTGGTTCGCCACGCAGCGCGGCCGACCTGCTGACGGTGCTGTTCAGGCGGCCGCTCGACGTGCACCAGACGACGTTCGCCATGGGCGAGTCGATCGCGCACCTGAATGCGCTGTGGCACGACGGCAAGCTGGTGCGCCGGCTGCGGGACGGCATCTATCGGTTTTCGCCGGCCTGAGGTTCGCACCGGCCTCGGACAGGTAGCGCAGCGGCGCGGTTCTGCTCCTCAGCCGAAGACCGGCAGCACATCTGTCTTCAGTGCACGCCGCGTGCGTTCGAAGTCGGGCACGACCGAGCGGACCACATCCCAGAATCGCGGACTGTGATTCATCTCGCGCAGGTGGGCGAGCTCGTGCGCGACGACGTAGTCGATCGTCGGAAGCCCGAAATGGATCAGCCGCCAACTCAGGCGGATCGAGCCGTCGGCGCTGGCGCTGCCCCAGCGGGTCTGCGCAGACGACAGGCTGAGACGGCGGTAGCTCACCCCGAGCCGAGCCGCATAGGCGTCGCAGCGTTCGGCAAAGATGCGCTTCGCCTGGCGCTGCAGCCAGCTCTGCACCGCATCGCGGATCTGCTCGGGCAGCGCGCCGGGCGGCAGTCCGATGTGCAGCCGGCGCGGTGACGCACACCCCGCATACAGCACATCGCCAGAGCCGGCGTCGAGCACGGCGCCCGACAACGTGATGCCGGCCCGTTGATCAAGCACGACGACCACCGTCTGGCCGAGAAACGGGATCGTCGCGCCATCGCGCCAGTCGACGCGCGCGGACTGCAGCCGGCGTCCGCGCTGCTGCTGCTCGTGCAGCTTGCCGAGGATCCAGCTGGCCTTCTCGCGCAACGCGGATTCGATGTCACGTACTCCGACCCAGTTCGGCGCGTTGACGCTCAGGCCGTCGGTGCCGACGATGAAGCCGATGCTGCGCCGACGCACGCGCTTGAGCGCGTAGCCCACGGTGTGCCCACCGAGCACGATTTCGCGGCTGCCCTGTGGGTGGAGAAAGACGGCGGCAGCCAACGGATCCGGCTTGGCCGCGGTCGCAGGAGCGTCGAACGCGACTTCGTCGGAGCGCATCGCGGTCGACGCCGTTGGCTCCTGCGCCACGAACAGCGACAGCTGCGCAGGATCGGGGCGGTGGGGCGGACGGGCCATGGCGCGGAAGTCTACGGCCCGGGCGCAGTGCGACCAGCAGCGGGGAGCTCGACCTCGGTCAGACCGGGCGGAGACGCCGATTCGTGCGCGTAAGCCTCGGGATCAAGGCGCCGCATCTCGCCCTCGATCCAAGACTCGACCTCGCGCATCAGCTCATCGGGCCGACGTCCCGTCGACGGGATCAACGGCCCGACGGAAACGTCGATCACGCCGGGTCGCAGCAGGAATGTCTTGCGCGGCCAGCAGCGCGCCGAAGTCACCGCGATCGGCAGCACCGCGGCACCCGTGGTGACCGCCAGGCGCGTGCCGCCGGACTTGTATTCGCACTGGCCACCACGCTCGGCTCGGGTGCCTTCGGGAAACATGATGACCCAGGCACCGTGCTTCATGTGCCGAGCGCCCTGCTCGGCCACACGCCGCCACGCCTCCGAACGCCGTGCACGGTCGATATGGATCATGTCCATGCGCGCCATCGCCCAGCCGAAGAACGGGATGTAGAGCAGTTCGCGCTTGAAAACATACGCCAGCGGGTGCGGCATCAGGCCGGGGAACGCGAAGGTCTCCCAGGTCGACTGGTGCTTGGGCAACACGATCACCGCGGGCGCCCGGTTCGCCTCGGCGAGGTTGTCGAGGCCGTGCATGCGGTGCCGCACGCCGCAGATCACGCGTGCGGCCGAGATCGAATGCGTCAGCCATCCCGCGCACAGCCAGTAGACGCGATCGCCGCGCGCGAAGATCGACACGATCAGCACCACCGTTGCCCACGGGACCACGCTCACGGCCATGTAGAGCAGAAAGAGAAACGACCTCACTGCCCAGAACATGCGCGGCATCAGTGCAACTCCCCAAAGCCGGAGTCGGACTCGCCGGTGTCGGCACGGTGACTGCGCTCCTGCCGGATCAGCCAGTCGGCGAAAGCCGACAGGTCGTTGTGCACGCAGGTGCCAGGCACCGCATCGAGCAGCTCTGCGAGCGCCTTGCCTTCGAGGCCGGCGCTCTTGCCGGTGAGCACCAGGTGCGTCGGGCAGCCGGCTGCGGCGCCGGCCTGCATATCGCGCAGGTTGTCGCCGACCATGGGCGTGTTGTCCAGCGACACGCCGAATCGCTCGGCGATCTGGTGCATCATGCCCGGCAGCGGCTTGCGGCAATCGCAGCCATCGTCCGGTGCATGGGGACAGAAGAACACCGCGTCGATGCGCCCGCCCTGCAGGGCCAGCGCCTGATTCAGTTTCAGCTGGATCGCATTCATCGATGCCATATCAAACAAGCCGCGACCCAGGCCCGACTGATTGGTCGCGAGGACCGTGTGCCAGCCGGCGTGATTGAGGCGGGAAATGGCCTCCAGCGAGCCTGGCAGCGGAACCCACTCGTCAGGCGACTTGACGTAATCGTCGCGGTCTTCGTTGATCGTGCCGTCGCGATCCAGGATGACGAGCTTGAGCGAAGCAGGAGGCATGTCAGCTCGCCAGCTTGGACAGGTCGGCGATGCGGTTCATCGCAGCGTGCAGTTGCGCGAGCAGGCCAAGGCGGTTCAGCCGCAGATCGATCTCATCGGCGTTCACCATCACGCCGTCGAAGAACGCGTCCACAGGAGCGCGCAACGCGGCCAGCGCCTGCAGCGAGCCGGTGTGATCCCCCGCTGCGAACTGTGCATCGGCGGCCGGCACGACCTGCAGCATCGCCGCATGCAGCGCCTGCTCGGCAGGCTCTTTCAGGAGCGCTGGATTCACGTGCGCGTCGGCCCCGAGTGACTTCTTCAGGATGTTGGACACGCGCTTGTTCGCGGCCGCCAGCGCGGGTGCTTCGGGCAACTCGGCGAAGGCACGCACCGCTGCCAAACGTCGCGGCACATCACCCAGGCGGGTGGGAGCCAGCGCCAGCACGGCATCCACTTCCTGGGCGCTGTAGCCCTGATCACGCAGGCTCACGGCCAGGCGATCGGCGAAGAAGCCCAGCAGCGCCTCCGTGGGATCGCTCAGCAGGTCACCAAAGGCCGGCAGCGCAGCCTGCAGCAGCGCGGGCAGGTCCAGCGGCAGGTTCTTCTCGGTCAGGATGCGGATCACGCCCAGGGCATGGCGGCGCAGCGCGAACGGATCCTTGTCGCCGGTGGGCAGCTGTCCGATGCCGAACAGCCCGACCAGCGTTTCCAGCTTGTCGGCGAGCGCCAGCACGGTACCGGTGTGATTGCGCGGCAGCGCGTCGCCGGCAAAACGCGGCTTGTAATGGTCCTCGATGGCGATGGCCACGCCGTCGCGCAATCCTTCGTGGCGCGCGTAGTAGCCGCCCATCACACCCTGCAGCTCGGGAAACTCGCCGACCATGTCGGTCAGCAGATCGGTCTTGGCCAGCAGTGCGGACTGCTGCACCTTGCTGTCGAGCACCGCGAATTCGTCCTGAGCGTCCACGGTGAACGGCAGCGTGGCCATGCTCAGCTGGTTGACGATGGCGTGGCCGATCGCGCGCACGCGCTCGGCGCGCTCGCCCTGGGTGCCCAGCTTGCCGTGATAGACGACCTTGGACAGGCCTTCGACTCGGCTCTGCAGCGTGCGCTTGCGATCCTGGTCGAAGAAGAATTTCGCATCGGCCAGGCGCGGCCGCACGACGCGTTCATTGCCACCGATCACCGCACTCGGATCTGATGGACTGATGTTGCTGACGATCAGGAACCGATTGGTGAGCTTGCCTGCTGCATCCAGCAACGGAAAGTACTTCTGGTTCGCCTTCATCGTCAGGATCAGACACTCCTGTGGCACCTCGAGAAAGCTCTCCTCGAAACGCCCCAGCAGAACGTTCGGCCGCTCGACCAGTGCAGTCACCTCGTCGAGCAGCGCTTCGTCATCGATCGGGGTCAGCCCCTGCAGCGATGCGGCGTGCTGCAACTGCCGAGCAATTTCGCCATGGCGCTGCGCGAAGCCGGCCATCACCGCGCCCTGCTCCAGCAACTGCTCCGCATAGCGGTCGGCGTGCTGAAGCACCACCGGATCCACGGCGGCCTCGAAACGGTGCCCGTGGGTCTCTCGACCCGAATTCAGACCGAGCACCGACAACGGCACCACCTCGGCGCCATGCAGCGCGACCAGGCCGTGCGCCGGCCGCACGAACTGCACGCTGGTCCATCCCGGCTGCGCGCCGCCTTCGAGCTGATAGGTCATCACCTTCGGGATCGGCAGCCTGGAGAGCGTCTCTTCGAGCGCCTTCTGCAGCCCCTGCGCCAGCGTGATGCCAGGCACCATGCTGTCGTAGAACAGGGCCTCGGCCTTGCCATCCATCTGACGCTTGAGCTGCGGCACCACCGACTCATCGGCGCCCAGGCTCGCCAGCTTCTTCAGCAATGCGGGCGTTGGCGTGCCGTCGGCCGACAGGGCCACGCTGACGGGCATTAATTTCTGGCATGCAGCCTTGTCCGGGGCCACCGAAAGCACCGCGCTGACATGCGCGGCGAGCCGGCGCGGCGAGGCGAAAGGCGTCACGGCTGAATGGCCGGATGCGAGTCCCTGCGCCCGGAGGCTGTCGGCCAGCACCTGCGCGAACGACTCGCCAAGCTTCTTCAGCGCCTTCGGCGGGAGCTCTTCGACGAAGAGTTCAATCAACAAATTGGCTGTCGTGGTCATGGAATCAGGCAGCTTTCTTGTCGCGTTGCTGGGCCATGGCGGCAATCACTTCATCGGCCCAGGCACGCGGAGCCATCGGGAATCCGAGCCGCGCCCGGCTGTCGAGGTAGCTCGCGGCGACGGCGCGCGCGAGGTTGCGGATGCGGCCGATGTACGCAGCGCGCTCGGTCACGCTGATCGCACCGCGCGCGTCGAGCAGGTTGAACGTGTGCGCCGCCTTCAACACCTGCTCATAGGCGGGCAGCGCGAGCTGCTGGTCCATCAGGTGCCTGGCGTTGCCTTCGTGGGCCGTGAAGGCGCTGAGCAGGAACTCGACGTTGCTGTGCTCGAAGTTGTAGGCACTCTGCTCCTGCTCGTTCTGCAGGTACACATCGCCGTAACTGATGCCGGTGCCGTCGGCACCCATCGTCCAGATCAGGTCGTAGACGTTGTCGACGCCCTGCAGGTACATCGCCAGTCGCTCGAGTCCATAGGTGATCTCGCCGGTGATCGGCCGGCAATCGATGCCGCCGACCTGCTGGAAATAGGTGAACTGCGTCACCTCCATGCCGTTGAGCCAGACCTCCCAGCCCAGCCCCCAGGCGCCCAGCGTCGGGTTCTCCCAGTCGTCCTCGACGAAGCGCACGTCGTTGACCTTCAGGTCGAATCCCAGTGCCTCGAGCGAGCCGAGGTACAGCTCGAGGATGTTGCTGGGCGCGGGTTTCAGCACAACCTGGTACTGGTAGTAGTGCTGCAGGCGGTTCGGGTTGTTGCCGTAGCGGCCGTCCTTCGGGCGGCGGCTGGGCTGCACGTAGGCAGCCTTCCAGGGCTCGGGGCCGAGCGCGCGCAGGAACGTCGCAGTGTGGCTGGTGCCGGCGCCGACCTCCATGTCATAGGGTTGCAGCAAGGCGCAGCCCTGGGCGTCCCAGTACTGTTGCAGTCGCAGGATGATTTGCTGGAATGTCAGCATGGGCAGTGTGTCGGGGTGGTGGGCGCGATGCAGCCGGTCTCGACGAGGCAGCGGACGCAGCCCTTGATTTTAGGGGCGGGGGGGCTGCCGCCCCCTGGAGCCTCGGCCGACGGCCATCGACGCGCCGATGGCGGCCAGCACCAGCAGGATCAGCGGCCACAGTCCAAGAGCCGCAAGCCAGCGCGCGTAGGGCGTCGCACCGACACGTCCCTCGACCGTGGCTTCGAGGATGCCTTCGGTCGACGACGCCAGTCGCGCGGTGACCTTTCCGCGGTGGTCGACCACTGCGGTAGCCCCCGTGTTGGTCGACCGGATGACCGGCCGCTCGAACTCGATCGCACGCATCTGCGAAAACTGCAGATGCTGATCCTGCACCAGCAGCCGGCCGAACCAGGCCAGGTTGCTGACATTGACGAAGACGGTCGCTGCCTGTGGCCCGACGACGCTTTCGACGATGTCCTCACCGAACAGGTCTTCATAGCAGATCAAGGGGCGCAGCCGCTGGCCGCCAAAGGCGAAAGCCAGCTGACTGCGGCCGCGCGCCTGGTCGACCAGCGGGATGTTCATCAGATCGACGAACCAGCGGAAGCCGGGCGGGATGATCTCGCCGAACGGCAACAGGTGGCGCTTGCCGTAGCGGTACTCGGCACCGCTCACCGTGGGTTCAGACGCCGGGACGGCCACCACCGAGTTGACGTAGCCGGATTCATCATCACCGACGAAAAGGCCGATGAGCGCGGCCCGCCGGCTGCCGACGGCCGCGACGCCTGTGAGAGCGGCAGCCGGCTGAACTGGCGTGTCCAGCGTCGCACGCAACGTGTCCCAATAGCCATCGCTCAACTGGGCCCGCGAGAGCGGCAGCACCGATTCCGGCGTCACGACCAGCTCGCCCCTGGCGGCGGACAGCTGTCGGACCAGGCCGCGCAGTTGCGCCTCGAGCCGCTCCGGATCGAACTTGAAGTCCTGCGAGACGTTCGGTTGCAGCAGGCTGACGCGCAGCGTACCAGTGGATTCAGTGAAGCGGTCAGGCAGACCGTGCGCCATCAGCACGACAGCCACAGCTCCGGCACTGGTCACCAGGCGCATGCGCACCGAGGCATCGCTCAGCCACATCGCGAGCACTGCCGCCAACGCCGCCGCCAGCGCGCACAGCCCGTAGACACCGATCCACGGAGCCCACGCAGCGAGCGGCCCGACCGCATGCGCATAGCCCGAGGCGATCCATGGGAAGCCGGTGAAGACGAGCCCGCGCGCCAGTTCAGCGCCCAGCCAGCACGAAGCCCACAGCAGCAGGTCCCAGGTGATGCGCCCGGTGCGCAGCCGAGCCCACAGCGCTATCGCCGCGGCGTAATACAAACCCAGCAGGGCCGCGAGCACCACCACAGCCAGCGCCGCCAGCATGGGGTTCAAGCCACCGAACTGATGCATGCTGATGTAGAGCCACCAGAAGCCCGAGACCAGCCAGCCCACCGCGAACAGCCAACCCAGCCACGCAGCGCGGCGCGGCGCTGCCCGCGAAGTCGCGTGTGCCAGCACGCCAAGCGACAACAGTTGCAGCCACCACCACTCGAACGGTGAAAACGACAGCGTGTGGACGACGCCGGCGAGCAAGGCGGCCGGCGCACCGGCCAACCAGCGCGTCACCGATGCAACGCCCGACGCCGAACCGCGCATCAAGCGCCGTCAGACTCGAAGGTTTCTTCCGGAGCGCGTGTGACCTTGAACCAGCGCACTGCTCCACCGCGCGTCAGCATCACACTGAACAGCAACCCACCCAGAGACACGGCCTCGCCACGACGCGGCACTCGCCCCATCTCGTGCGCTAACAGACCGCCAATGGTGTCGAAGGTGTCGTGCGGCAACTCCGATCCGAAGGCCTCGTTGACGGCGGTGATCTCCGCATCGCCTGCGACCCGGTGGCTGCCATCGGCAAGCGTGTAGACGCTGGACTCGCCGTCCTTGTCGTCGAACTCGTCTTCGATCTCGCCGACGATCTCCTCGAGGACGTCCTCGATCGTGATCAGTCCGGCGGTGTTGCCGAACTCGTCGATCACGATGGCCAGGTGATTGCGGTTCGAGCGGAAGTCACGCAGCAACTCGTTGAGTCCCTTCGACTCGGGCACGAACACCGCGGGCCGCAGCAACGTGCGCAGGTTCAAGTCGGGCGAGCGCTGCAGCTTCAGCAGGTCCTTCGCCATCAGGATACCGATGACGTTGTCGCGCTGGCCCTCGTAGACCGGGAACCGCGAATGCGCAGTGCCAATGACGAGATGCAGCAGTTCGTCGTAGGGCGCATCGATGTCGAGGTGATCCATGTGCGGTGCGGCCACCATCACGTCACCCGCGGTCATGTCCGCCATGCGGATCACGCCTTCGAGCATCATCCGCGACTCGGGAGCTATCAGCTCGCGCTGCTCGGCGTCGGCGAGCGCCTCGATCAGTTCATCGCGCGAGTCGACGCCGGGCGACATGAACTCGATCAGCCGCTGGAACAGGTTGCGCTTGTCGGTGACGGCGGTTCGTCGCGGAGAATTCCGGTTTCGGCCGGAAGAGGCAGGTTGCGCCGGGTGAGGGTCAGACATCGCGCCAGGGCGGACAGTGAAACACCGGTGCAGCTTACCTGAACGGCATTTGACAAGTGTGCTAGCTTGAAAGGCTGCGTTCCGGCCCGACATGCCTCACACGTTTTTTTCAGGACTTCAGCAGCATGGCTCTCATCCCCGCCACCATCCTCACCGGCTTTCTCGGCTCCGGCAAGACCACCCTGCTCAAGCGCGTCCTGACAGAAGCGCACGGCCAGAAGATCGCAGTAATCGAGAACGAGTTCGGCGACGAGAACATCGACAACGAGATCCTGGTACGCGACACCGGCGAACAGATCATCCAGCTCAACAATGGCTGCGTTTGCTGCTCGATCCGCGAAGATCTCCGCACCACGCTCAGCGACCTGGCCGAGAAGAAGCGGAAAGGCGAGTTGGTGTTCGATCGGGTGGTGATCGAGACCACTGGCCTGGCAGATCCCGGTCCGGTCGCGCAGACCTTCTTCATGGACGACGAGATCGCCGAGAGCTACCTGCTCGATTCGATCCTGACCCTCGTCGACGCCAAGCACGGCGACCAGCAGCTCGACACCCGGCAGGAAGCGCGACGCCAGATCGGTTTCGCCGATCAGATATTCATCAGCAAGACGGATCTGGTCGATGCAGCAGACGTCGACGCGCTCGCCCACCGCATCAAGCACATGAACCCGCGGGCACCGCAAACCCGCGTGAATTTCGGCGAAGTGCCTATTTCCAGCGTGTTCGACCTGCGCGGGTTCAACCTGAACGCCAAGCTGGACATCGACCCGGACTTTCTGAACGACGCAGCGCACGACCATGATCATCACGATCACGGCGAGCACTGCGATCACCCCAGCCACGCGACCCACCATCACGCGCACGACGACGATGTGAAATCCTTCGTCTTCCGCTCGGACAGGGCGTTCAACCCCGCGAAGCTGGAAGACTTCCTCGGCTCGATCGTGCAGGTCTACGGGCCGAAGATGCTGCGCTACAAGGGCGTGCTGAACATGAAGGGTTCGCCGAAGAAGGTCATCTTCCAGGGCGTGCACCAGTTGATGGGCAGCGACCTCGGACCCGCCTGGGCACCTGGCGAGAAGAAGACCAGCAAGATGGTGTTCATCGGCATTGACCTGCCGCGCGACATTTTGATGCAGGGTTTGGAGCAGTGCCTCGTTTAACCGAACCCAGAGTTCGAAGCGTGGCTACAATCCGCCCCGCTTTGCAATTCGGACAGATCGCATCGTCGTGGTGCAAAAGTCGCGCTCTATTTCGCGCTGAGGCGGTATAACCCCGCTGCGAGGAGATTTCAGTGACCCGATCCCCGGCCAAGTCAGCGCCCACCGCCGCCCGAGCCGAGCCCAAATCCAAGAAGGCAGCGGACAAGCTGCCTGCGAAGCCCTCGCCCGCAAAAAAATCTCCAGCGCCCACGCCGAAAGCGTCGGCCCTGCCCCCCCCGAAGCGGACAAAGGCGCCTGCCAAGCGTGCGCCCGCCACGCCCGCTTCGGACGTAATTTCAGCCAAGGCGGCCCGATCCGCCTCGGCCGCCGAGAAACCCGCTTTGAATTCCATGCTGAAAACCCCCTTGAAGGCTGCCGACAAAGAGGCTGCACCCGTGCCGGCACCCGCACCCGTTGCAGCCGTGGCGGAAGCCACTGTCGCTCCAGCCAAGGCGCCTCGGGCCAAGTCGGCGGCCAAGTCTCGTTACGGTGCCCCGATGCCAGCCGCGCCTCTGCCGCCGCCCACATCGCGCTTCGCCGACCGCTTTGCGCCCCCGCGCCCGCCAACCCGCCAGATGAACAACCTGGGCGTCGACACCCCGCGTGTGGCGCCGAAGGCCGATCCAAAGCTGGCCAATGCCTGGAAGACCAAGGCTGGCAAGGACCTCACGGAAGCCGAAATACTGGCCATGCCGGACAGCGAGTACATGAGCGAGAAGCAACTCGAGTTCTTCCGCGCGACCTTGAAGAAGCTGAAGGACGACCTGTTGAGCAATGCAGGCGAAACCACCGAGCACTTGCGCGAAGACACGTCCATCGTGCCCGACCCAGCGGATCGCGCCACGATCGAGGAAGAGCATGCGCTCGAGTTGCGCACTCGCGATCGCGAACGCAAGCTGCTGAAGAAGATCGCGCAATCGCTGAACCGCGTCGAAAGCGGCGAGTACGGTTTCTGCGACGAGACCGGCGAGCCGATCGGTCTCGGTCGACTGATTGCGCGTCCGACGGCTACCTTGTCTCTCGAAGCCCAGCAGCGTCGCGAACTCAAGCAGAAGATGTTCGGCGACTGACCTTTCCACGACCCGCACGACGCACCGACCCCATGGCGGACCCTAAAGACACGACCAGTTTCTTCCGCAAGGTCGTGAAGTTCGTGGCGAACCCGTCCACCGAGTGGAATGAGCTCGGGTCGGGATCGGCGGGTTCGATCGAGAACGATCTCGCCAAATCCGAGCTGAAGGCGATGATCGAGCGCAAGAGGCGCAATGACTTCGTGCGCAAGCGCGAGTTCGACATGCTGCGCAAGGTGCGTCGCGAGGGACTCACGCCCGATCAGCTGGCCGCCCTGGGCGGCTCATCGGCGATGAGCGACTCGCTCCCTCGCTTGCCGGACAGCAGCGGTCGGGGCTCGGGTATGAAGGCGAAGATCGACGAGATCGAGCAACAGATGGTCGGCAACAGCCGCCTCGGCACCGTACGTCGACCCGACGAGTTCTACTCTGCACCCACCGAGGCCGTACCGCTCGATGATGCTGCAAGCCGCCGCGCATCGCCTCCAGCAGCGGCTGCAAAGGCCGGCCCCGAGCCGGTGCCGTCGGATCACTCGCCGCTGACGTTCAGCGTCCGCGAAGACGCGTCGGTTTTCGACAATCCGTTCGCAGCCGCGGCCGTCAACGAGATCGCCCACGATCCGGAACTCGATGAAGCGGTGATCGCTTTCGCGAATGCCGATTTCGACCTCTGCGAGCAGTCGCTGACGCAATTGACGCACGCGAACGGGCCCAGGGCACAGCACGCCGAGACGTGGCTTGCACTGTTCGACATGCACCGCGCAACGGGTCAGCTGCCCAAGTTCGAGAGCCTGGCCCTCGAGTACGCGCAGCAGTTCGGATGGTCGGCCCCCCAGTGGTTCTCGATGCCCGAGCGCGTCGCCGAGGCCGTCAGCGAAGAGCGCCAGCCGCGCGGGCGCATCGACGGCCAGGTCGGCTGGACCAGTCCCGAGTGGCTCGATACCGACGCCGTGGCGCAGTTGCGATCGCAGACGCTGCAGATGCCGCTGCCCTGGGTTTTCGACTGGGGTGCGCTGCGTGGCATCGATGCCGAAGCCGCTGCGCGTCTGAGCGAGGTTTTCCGCTTGTGGATGCCACAGCGGCTGGACATGCGCTGGCTCAATGGGAATCGCCTCCTGAGCGTGGTTCAGGAAGCAGCTCCTACCGGCGTACGCGACGCCGATCCGGTTTACTGGCAGGTGCGCCTCGACGTGTTGCGCATGACGAACCGGCCCGACCAGTTCGACGAGGCCGCGATCGACTATTGCGTCACATACGAGATGTCGCCGCCGTCCTGGGAACGATCGCAATGCCAGGTGCGACTCAGCGGCTCGGGCAACAGCACGCTGTCGCACTCGATGTCTGCGGTGAGTGACGTCTCGACAGGTTTCGTCGAATCGCAGATCCTCGACGACGCGGTGATGGTGCAGGTGTCGACGGTGGAACTGTCCGGACAACTGGTCGGCGACATCAGCGAATTGCTGCGAAACATGACCGAACAGCTCGGGAAGGCGCCCTTGATCAACGTGACCTGTGCCCGGCTGATTCGCGTCGATTTCATCGCTGCCGGCGACCTGCTGAACTGGGTGCTGGCCCGCCGCGCAGAGAACCGGTCGGTGACTTTCGTCGAAGCGCATCGCCTGGTGGCACTGTTCTTCGGCGCCATGGGTATCAACGAGCATGCGACGGTGAAGGTCCGCACGGTCTGATCCGCAGCCATTCGACCTGCGCCGCCCGGGGTTGAACTCCGCGGTGCCCACCCGCATCTACCGCCGCATGGACAACAGCAACAGCCCCCCGAGCTTTCACGGCACGACGATCGTGAGCGTGCGGCGCGGTGCGCAGGTAGCGCTCGGAGGCGATGGTCAGGTGACTCTGGGTCACATCGTCATCAAGTCATCGGCGCGCAAGGTGCGCAAGCTGTACCGGGATCAGGTGCTGGCCGGGTTCGCCGGGGCGACCGCCGACGCATTCACCCTGTTCGAGCGCTTCGAGTCCAAGCTCGAGAAGCACCAGGGTCACCTGGTGCGAGCCGCCATCGAACTGACACGTGACTGGCGCACCGATCGCGTGCTGCGTCGCCTCGAAGCCATGCTGGCCGTGGCCGATTCGACCGCATCGCTGATCATCACCGGCAACGGCGATGTGCTTGAGCCCGAACATGGGATCGTGGCCATCGGATCGGGCGGCGCATATGCCCAGGCTGCCGCTCGCGCGCTGATCGCGCACACCGAAATGTCGCCACACGACGTGGTGAAGAAGTCGCTCGAAATCGCCGGCGATATCTGCATCTACACCAACCAGTCGCACACCATAGAGACTCTGGGATGAGCAGCAACATGACGCCGCAGGAGATCGTCTCCGAGCTCGACCGGCACATCGTTGGACAGCACGACGCCAAGCGCGCGGTCGCGATCGCGCTGCGCAACCGCTGGCGGCGCCAGCAGGTCGATGAGCCCCTGCGCAGCGAGATCACGCCGAAGAACATCCTGATGATCGGCCCCACGGGCGTCGGCAAGACCGAGATTGCGCGCCGACTTGCGCGACTGGCAGACGCCCCGTTCATCAAGGTCGAGGCGACGAAGTTCACCGAGGTCGGCTATGTCGGCAAGGACGTCGATTCGATCATCCGCGATCTGGTCGAGACCGCCATCAAGCAGCAACGCGAGACCGCGATGCGCCGCCAGCGAACGCGTGCAGAGGACGCTGCCGAGGATCGCATCCTCGACATCCTGGTGCCTCCGCCGCGAAGCGAAGCCGTTTCGGCGGCCGCGTCAGCCGACAACACCGCGCGGCAGATCATGCGCAAGCGACTGCGCGAAGGCGCGCTCGACGACAAGGACATCGAGATCGATCTTGCCGAGGCCAAGCCGACCCTCGAGATCATGGGGCCGGCCGGCATGGAGGACATGGCCGAGCAACTCAAGGGCCTGTTCGCCAACGTCGGTGGTCAGAAGCGCAAGACCCGCAAGCTGAAGATCGGCGACGCGCGCCAGTTCCTGGTCGACGAAGAGGCTGCCAAGCTGGTCAACGAGGACGACATCAAGACCGCCGCTCTGCTGCAGACCGAGCAGAACGGCATCGTCTTCATCGACGAGATCGACAAGGTGGCCTCGCGCAACGAGACAGGCGGAGCCGATGTGTCGCGCCAGGGCGTGCAGCGCGACCTGCTGCCTCTCGTCGAGGGCACGGCAGTCACCACCAAGTACGGCATCGTCAAGACGGACCACATCCTGTTCATCGCGTCGGGGGCGTTCCACCTGTCCAAGCCCAGCGACCTGATTCCGGAGTTGCAGGGCCGCTTCCCGATCCGGGTCGAACTGGCATCGCTCAGCGTCGACGATTTCGAGGCCATCCTGACCCAGACGCACGCCAGCCTCGTCAAGCAGTATCAGGCTCTGCTCGCGACGGAAGGCGTGACACTGGAGATCGCCGCCGACGGCATCCGGCGCCTTGCACAGATCGCGCACGACGTGAACGAACGAACCGAGAACATCGGCGCACGGCGTCTGTCCACCGTGATGGAGCGGCTGCTTGACGAAGTCAGCTTCGACGCACCCAACCGCAGCGGCCAGACGATCACGATCGGCGCCGCAGAAGTCGATGCAAAGCTGGCCGAACTTGCTCGCAACGAGGACCTGTCGCGCTACATCCTGTAAAGGTGGACGACTGACTCAGAACGACTTCAGTCAGCCACGCCGAAGCCCGGGTCTCCCGGGCCGACGGTGGCGCCCCTTGGGGGCAGGAGCGAAGCGACTGGGGGACTGATTTTTATCGATTGCAGGGTCAGCAGTCCTTCGAAGAGCAGCGTGTCGACCGTCTCGAAGGGCAGGTCGGTGATCGGCGCCAGCTTCACGGCCGCGCCACCTGCCATCAACAACATCGGGGCGTGCCCCGAGAGCTCCAGCAGGCGACGGTGCATGCGCTCGACCGCACCTGCAATCGCGTGCGCGCCACCGCTCATCAGTGCATCGCTGGTGTTGGTCGGGAAATCAACGACGTCGCCTGTCGGGGCCTTCAGGCCGGCCGTGCCCATCTCGAGGGCGCGCAGCATCAGTCCGAAGCCGGGCAGGATCAGGCCGCCGATGAAGCGCCCTTCTGCGTCCAGGGCATCGACGGTCACGGCCGTTCCCACCATCACCACGAGTGCTGCACGCGGCGCCCCCGAAGCCAACACGCGCTGGCGCGCCGCAATCAGCGCAACCCAGCGGTCGGAACCCAGCCGGTACGGGTGGTCGTAGCCGTTGCTGACGCCGGCGGCCCGTGCGGTCGAGACCACCCAGCGTGGCTCCAGATGCCACAGGTCTTCGATCTGCTCCGAAACGCGCCGCTTCACTCCCTCGCCTGCGACCACGCAGCCGAGCATGCTCGATGGCCGTGGCAACAGCTTCCAGTCGGTTTCGGCCAGTCGGTCGACGGTCTCCAGGAAGACGGCACCCTGCATCAGCAGTTCGGCTCCCGGCTCGGCCGCCGAATACAGCGCCCACTTGAGTCGGGTGTTGCCGACATCGACGGCAAGGAAGCTCATCGCATCGGGCCCGCCAGGGCGACGCCGAAGCAGGATACCCACAGGTGATCGAGTTGATTCAGCCGTTCCATCGGCGGCGATTGTGACGGCAAACCAGCGTGGGTCGGCACACTAAACTTGTCCGCACACCGCCGCTCTCGTCGGCCCGCGCGCCGAACTCCAACGCCATGCCTGCATCAGACAACGCTCTGGGTGAATACCGGTTCGACGGCGCCGGCAAGGGCAAGCCGTTCAACCTGAAACGCATTGACCCGTCCGACAAGCCCTGCTCCAGCGGAGACAAGGCCGCCGACCGGTCCGCAGTGACCGATCTCGCGCTCGAGATCGACGCCTTGCAGAACCTGCTGTACGCAAATCGCAAGCGGCGGCTGCTGGTGGTGCTCCAGGGTCTCGACACCAGCGGCAAGGACGGCACGGTGCGCGGCGTATTCAGCGCCACCAGTCCGCTGGGCGTGCATGCGGTCGGCTGGAAGGCCCCCACCGAGGACGAGCTGGCGCACGATTACCTGTGGCGTATCCACCAGCGCATGCCGGCCGCCGGCGAGATCATCGTGTTCAACCGCAGCCACTACGAGGACGTGCTCGTACCGGTCGTCAATGGCTGGATCACGCCGGAGCAGACCAGGCAGCGATACGCCCACATCAACGACTTCGAGCGCATGCTGGTCGAGACGGGCACCGTGGTGCTGAAGTTCATGCTGCACGTCTCAAAGGAAGAACAGCGTGTGCGCCTGCAGGAGCGCATCGATGATCCAACCAAGCACTGGAAGTTCAGCATTGGCGACCTCGAGGTGCGCAAGCGCTGGGACGATTATCAGAAGGCCTACGCAGATGCGATCTCGGCGACCGGCACGACTTGGGCGCCCTGGACGGTGGTGCCGGCCGACTCGAAGACTCATCGCAACCTGATGGTCGCCACGCTGGTCACACGCGCGCTTCGCGGGTTGGATTTGCAGCCGCCTCCGGCCGACCCTGCGATCTCGAAACTGAAGGTCGAGTGAGCCTGGCCGACGCGCTTGATGCGGTGGATCGCTACCGCGAACGGGTGCTGGCCCAGGCGCAGCTCGCGCGCGACATCCAGCACCTGCAGGAAGTCGCGCGCATGCTCTTCGAGGACAAGCCCGACAAGACCAAGGCGGTCGAAGCCGTCAACGACATCGCCGCCAAACGCCTCGCCAGGATGGATGAAGGCGCGCGGCAGTTGCTCGACTCGGAACCGCCGATGGAAGACTGCCACAGGTTCCAGGACCGCGGCGAGCTGATCCGCTGGCTGATGCTCGTCAATCGACCCGGACAGTTTCCCTACACGCAGGGAATCGCAGAGCCCGGAGCGCCAAGCAACGATGTTCCCCACGCGTCATCACGAGCGCGGGTGACGCTCGGTGCGCCTCCAGATGAAACGACGGGAACCGACCCCGCGTTGTACCTGGCGGCCGCGCTGAAAGATGGCTGGGCGCTTCTTGAAGCGGCAAAGCGCGATTCGGCAACAGCCGGGCTGGCTGAGCTCGCTTCGCAGATTGCCATCGCATTCGACGAGTACAGCTGCGCCCGACAGCGCGCGCTGGCTCGTGCCGCACGGCGAATCTGGGCGGTGAGCCTGCGAGAACACTTCGGGGTCCGTGGCGACAGCCTGAAGCTGAAGCTGGTATCGACCCGCAGCCCTCAAGGTGTCGCCCCGTCCGAACTCGAGATCAGCGACCGTGCCACCGATCAGGCCGAGGCCACGCTGCTGGCCGCTCTGCAGCGTCTGGTCAAGGGTTCGGCAAGGAGTTGACGAAGGTTCGGGTCGCAGCCGGCGCCTCGATGCGCAGCGCGGTCTCGGGAGTCGCCACGCAGGGCAGGATGCAACCCTCGCGCTTTTCCTCGGCGCTCAAGCCGGGCCACTCGATCAGGTGCCGCACCGTTCCGGCGAGCACCCGGCACAGGCAGGCTCTGCAGGTCCCGTTGCGACAGGACGTGGGCAGCACGTAGCCAGCTGTGCGGGCCGACTCGACCAACGAGACGCCGCCGCGCGCTTCGAACTGCCACCCGTGTGGTTCGATGACGACCGCGAACCGATCGACGGGCTTCCCGCTCACTTCGCTGGATCGTCCGGCAGGCCGAAGACCACCACGCTGTCGCCGGTCTTGAGCCCGAACAGCGAATTTCCGCCGGCAGCGACCGCGACGAACTGCCGACCACCGATCGAATACGTGATGGGCGGTGCATTGACACCGGCCTCGCAGGCATGGGACCACAACTGCTTCCCGGATGCGCTGTCGATGGCAGCGAAAACACCATGGCCGATGCCGCTGAAGATCAGCCCCGAGGCCGTGGACAACACGCCCCCGATCAACGGCTCGTCGATCTTCACCTGCCAACGCAAGCGGCCGGCCTGACGCAGGTCGAGCGCGCTCAGCGTGCCGCCCCGCTCGTCGCTGTTCTCGGTGCTGGCGTACTGAAGAACGCTGCCATCGGGCCGCGTCACTTCGTGCGCGATGTAGCGCGTGGGCAGGTGCGTCGCGGGAACGAATATCAAGCCGAGCGATGCGTCGTAGGCCGAAGGCGACCAGTTC